>Ga0068712_1000877_pt1 | contig 50009 bp, 51 predicted proteins | sample MTBAKSrepl1MetaG_FD_62987 | JGI IMG/M metagenome (GOLD analysis project Ga0068712, IMG submission 62987) | Enrichment culture microbial communities from Arthur Kill intertidal strait, New Jersey, USA, that are MTBE-degrading - MTBE-AKS1... | ecosystem: Environmental > Aquatic > Marine >... | reverse complement strand
CTCGTTCCCAAGCGCAGAGGCTGTGGGTCATGAATACTTTCACAGCCTCTTCGCTCTACCCATCCTGACGCGGTATGGAAAGCACAATGCCAAACCGCGCATTAATATTCACTTCATCGTGTCAGGAAAACTGAATTATATTTTCGAATGGTAGCGGTTTTTCCTGACGGCGTTCACTCAAAAGGGAGTTCTTATGAAAGCTGATCAGAAAATTGACGCGTTAAAAATAAGGACTGTTTCAGTACCCTTGGAACACCCCCATCGCACCGCAAGCGGAGAAATATCCGCTTCCCCCTTGGTCCTGACGGATATCACCACATCCGGGGGTATCGTTGGACACAGCCTTGTGTTCACCTATACGCCCGCGGCATTGAAACCGACCGCCGATTTTATTAAGAATATCGGGGATTTCATCAAGGGCGAAAATGCCGCTCCAGGCCACATAGAGCAAATGCTTGTCAAGAAATTCCGCCTGCTTGGTAGCCAGGGGCTGGTGGGGATGGCTATTGCGGCCATAGATATGGCCCTTTGGGACGCCTTGGCGCGCATGGCCGACGTTTCCCTGGCGCGTTTGTTAGGCGCAAAGCCAAAGCCGATACCCGCATATGGCGCAGTCGGTTACGACGGTGTTAAAGGTTCCGCACAGGCGGCTGAAGCTTGGGTTAAGATGGGCTTCAAGGGGATCAAGGCCAAAATCGGATATGAATCGGGCAGGAAGGACTTGGAAGTCATCCGCGCGATGAGAGACGCGGTTGGGGAAGAGGTAGCCATAATGGTCGATTATAACCAGAGTCTTTTGCCCGCGGAAGCCATTGAACGTCTGCGCGCTATAGATGAGGAAGGGCTTACTTGGGTGGAAGAGCCAACCCTGGCTCATGACTATTCCGGCCACGCCTCCATACGCCAAGAGATTAAAACACCCATTCAATGCGGAGAAAACTGGTGGGGTATACAGGATTTCACCCATGCCGTAAACGCCCGGGCCTCGGATTACGTCATGCCCGATGTCATGAAAATCGGCGGAGTTACCGGCTGGAATCGCGCGGCCGCAGTAGCTCAGTCTCTGGGCTTAAAGGTATCCAACCATCTTTGGCCTGAAATAAGCGCGCAGTTAATGTGCGCAACCCCCAATGCGCATTGGTTAGAGTACGCTGACTGGTGGAGCCCTATATTTGCGCAACCCCTGGTTATCGAGGATGGAATGGCGGTTGTTGACGGCGCATCGGGAACTGGCGTGGAGTGGAACGAAACCGCCGTAGCGAAGTTTGAGGTCTGATTAAAATTTCGCGCGTGAATGTTTTCCTTGTTTCCAAGTTGCGAGGCTTTGAAAGTATGAGCGTTGCGGGTCTTGCTTTTTGATACGCGCATCCCCGCAATGCTCGGTTGGTGAGAGCAAACTCAACAAGCATTATCCAATTCCCGCGTTCATGTTCACATTCATATCTCAACAATACCTGATCAATATTCGACCTTATTTATGCCGCGACTCTGTCCGACCAGCCGGAATTACTTCTCTCGTGCAAAGACCTTGAGCCGCGCTACTCCTGGGTCGTCATGCGCTGGGGGGCCAGGGGAAGGCGGGGGCCCAGATCGATCCCGGCCGGGGACACCACGGCCCGGTACGGCCAGATTTCGACTCCCGCTTCCCGGGACCGCCAGAACAGGCGGGCGTATTCGGGGTCGATATAATCGGCGGGACCGAAGCATTTGCCGTCCGGCCTCTGTATGAGATAAAAGTTTGCTACCCGCGCCTTGGGCGACCGTAACGACATAAGCAGAGACAGATGTTTCTGGCCGCGCTGGGTAACGGCGTCGGGAAAAGCCGCGATTTCATCCTCCACCATGGTCACGTTTTTGGCCTCGACCCAGATCGCGCCGTTCGGGCCCGACAGAAAGCCGTCCAGCCTGCTGTTTTCTATTTTCGCCTCTTTTCGGAACACGTCGTAACCTTCGGTCTCCGGCAAACGGCCGCTTTCCCAGGCGCGATACAGCAGCCGGTTGGGCGTCATGGTGTTCACCCCCACCCAGAACCCCTGAATCTTGATCAGCTCAAGAGTATACGGCAGACGTCTTCCGGGCGTGGTGGCCGGGGACATCCACACTTCAGCGCCCGGTTGGAGAAGTCCGAGCATGGAACCGGAGTTGTTGGTGTGGATCCAGACAGGTCCCTCCTCGGTTTCCACCTCAACCAGAAATCTCTGCTTTCTTTGTATGAACAGGGCTTTTTTTGCGCCGGGCGGAAATGTTATCAGCGGCTGTGTCATTGGGCGCCTCAGGGGTTGAGTTTTTCGGCGTGGCAGCCGATTTATGCTTATACGCGCGAAAAGCAATAGCACATACGGCCCGGCCGGTCACGCCGGGCGCCGTTCATCAGGAAAACAAGGAGTATAACCATGAAACGCGGATTGATAATTCTTCCGGCGCTGTGCGCCGCCGTAATTATGCTGGCGGCGAGTCTCTTCGGTACGGCCCACGCCGAAACCATTCTGTCTTTTCCCATGGATTCGCTCGACGGCGTCATCACGCGCTCCGGTGTGACCGTTGACAAGAACGTGAGCAGCGACGGCCAGGGGTCTCTGAGGATCGAAACATCCGGACCCGTGGTCATCAGGCTTTTCGAGGTGGAAAACCTGAATGTGGAAAACGAGCGGCTGATTTATCAGGCAAAACTGCGCAGCGAAAATCTTGAGGGACAGGCGTACCTGGAGATGTGGCTGCAGTTTCCCGAAATGGGCGAATTTTTTTCGCGCGGCCTGCAAGACACGATAAGCGGCTCCAACGAATGGAGTTCCGTCCGGACGCCCTTTTTCCTGCAAAAAGGGCAAATCCCCGAACTGGCCAAATTGAACCTGGTCATCAACGGCAAGGGTGTCGTGTGGATTGACGAGGTCGAGTTGATAAAAGAGCCTCTTCCCTAGAATCCCGTTCGAATACGTAAAAGTCCGGTTAAACGGGCCTGGGACCGCCGCGATCGCCGGTCCGCAAGCCGTTCCCAACGCCCGTTTGCCGACGGCTGCGCCGTGCGGAAGCCCCGCGGGCGCCGGTCTCCCGAAAGCCGGACAGACATTATCGATAAACCAATCGGAAGCCATGCCACTCTAAGTCAGTAAATCTCGAAGTCTTCCGGAGGCATTTTTCACGCGGAAACGACTCCTCACCAATTCCTCGATTTCATGCGGACGCAGGCGGCGGAAGATACGGGTAGACAACCTCGGACTTATGCACAGGAGGAACTCGTGGACTCGATAGAGGCGCAGAAGGAGGGGCGGGGCTTTTCGCGAAGAAACCTGCTGACGTGGGCGCTGAAGGCCTTTGTTGCGGCCGCTGCCCTGACCGGCCCGGCCATGGGCGTGGTTTCCAGGGCGTGGGGGGAAGTAAAACGATTTGTCGTACCCAGGGGAACGAATCCCCGCACGCTGGTCAACCGCAATCCGGCCGAGATCGACGCTTCCCAACTGGATGTGACGCCGTTATCGAATTTCCAGACCATGGGATTAAGCAACCATAAGGTTGATATCAACACCTGGCGTCTGGAGATTAAAGGGGACGTCGAAAACCCTGTGAGCCTCACCTACGACGAACTCACCAAACTTCCTTCCATCGAGCGCAAAGTCTTTATGATCTGCCCGGGCGTATTCACCAATCAGGGGCTCTGGAAAGGCGTCTCGGTAAGCACGCTGCTCAAGCTGGCGCGGCCCAAGCAAGGCGTGAACTATATCGATTTCAGGGGGCCCAAATCCAAATATACTAAGGCGCAATCGGCGCCTATCGACGATATCCACGCCGACAAGGTCTTTCTGGCCTACGGCCTGAACGGCGTTGAACTCCCCGAAAAGCATGGCTTCCCGCTCCGGCTGGTGGCGGAGGACTATTACGGCCACGATTGGGTCAAATACGTGAGCGAGTTGACGCTGCGGGCGGTGGAAAAGAAAGTCTGAAGCTTCATCCACTCAAGGCGCCTGGGGCGCAATCCTCCATTAACGCCAATACTCCGGCGCGCGGGGCCGGGTTTGTATTCCAAACGGCTCCAGGCGTCGGGAAAAGTTCCTTGACCTTTTTCTCCATAGTTAGATACAATTTCGGATGAGCCTCGTATAATTGAGGTCGTGTGAGCGAAAAGCGCCTCGCGGAAGCAGGGCGGATGACCCCTGTATTTGTCGTCAGTCTCGCGCGGGCGTTTTGGCGATATTTAAATATCTGACTCGGGTTGACACATTCCTGAAGCGATCTTATCTTCCTTAACAATGCAAATGATAACTATTCTTAAAAGAGTCGGACGTGAATAAATTATCCATGCTACGAATGACCAGGCAACGCAAAGTTATTCTGGACACCATGAAAGGCGTGACGTCGCATCCCACGGCGGATCAGGTTTACCAGATGGTGCGCAGGCGTTTGCCTCACGTGAGTCTGGCTACGGTCTACCGCAATCTCGAAATCCTTTCCGAGCACGGAATGATCCAGAAACTGGAACTTGCGGGCGCGCAGCGGCGTTTTGATGGAAATGTCGAATCCCACTACCATGTGCGGTGCACGCGCTGCGGACGAACTGAAGACCTTCCCATGGAAATCATTCCCCATTTGGACTCAATGGTACAGGGAATCAGCGACTTCGACGTTGCGGGCCACCGTCTGGAGTTTATGGGATTATGTCCGAAATGCAAGTCGGAAAACAAGGATATCGCCGGTCCAGGCAAGACCTATTCCCCTTCAACTCAAACAAATGAATAAATCGTTTGAATTTGCTTTCTGAAGAATTGAAACGAATTCATAAAATGGAGGATTCTTATGTCTAAAATTAGTGAAAGCCAAACAGGAAAAAATCTGCTCACCTCCTTTGCGGGGGAGTCGCAGGCCAGAAACCGTTATACCTATTTCGCCAGCAAGGCTCGCAAGGAAGGTTTTGATCAGATCGCCTTTATTTTTGAAGAAACGGCTAACCAGGAAAAGGAACACGCCAAACGCTTTTTCAGCCAGCTTGACGGCGGCGAGATCCAGGTGCAGTGGAATTTTCCCGCCGGCGTGGTGGGAAGCACCGCGCAAAACCTGAAAGCCTCGGCCGAAGGCGAGTATTTCGAGTGGTCGACCATGTATCCCGATTACGCCAAAATCGCGCGGGCCGAGGGATTCGAAGCCGCCGCGCAGATCTGGGAAGCCATCTGTATCGCCGAGAAGCAGCATGAAAAACGGTATCGCGGGCTGCTGGCCAATCTGGAAAAAGGGATGGTGTTTAAAAAGGATAATTCCGTCATCTGGCGGTGTCGCAACTGCGGCTATCTGCATACGGGGCCCGAAGCGCCGCTGTCATGCCCGGCTTGCGCCCATCCGCAAGCGTACTATGAGATTCTCGGCGAAAACTGGTAAAATGGAACTGACACAAACCTGGAACCGATAACGCACAGTGGAGGACGCCATGCAGGAACACACCGGTCTGGTAACCATAAAGGGGAATGCTCTGACTCTCCTTGGCAAGAGAGTCAAAGTCGGCGAAACCGCCCCTGATTTTCAAGCTCTTGATAATGATCTGAACCCGGTCAAGTTTTCCGACTTTAAGGGGAAGATCATTATAATCTCGTCGGTGCCGTCGCTGGATACGCCGGTTTGCAGCATACAGACCCAGCGTTTTAACGCCGAGGCGGAAAAACTGGGCTCCGACGTGCAGATACTCACGCTCAGCATGGATCTGCCTTTCGCGCAGAAGAGATGGTGCGCCGCGGAGGGCGTATCGAACTTGAAAACCCTCTCGGATCATCGTGACGCCGCGTTCGGCGCCGCATACGGTCTGCTTATCAAGGAACTGCGCCTGTTGGCCCGAGCCGTTCTGATAGTCGATAAGCAAGGCATTATCAAGTATGAGCAGCTTGTGCATGAAGTAACCGATGAGCCCGACTACGAAGCCGCCCTGGAAGCGGTCAAGGGGCTCTTGTAATCGCCTTGGAGCTGGTTATTGTAAGGTAATTGGTCTCAATAATTCCGACACCGCGGTCCGATTCTAGCCGCGCCCAAAAAAGGGAGGTTTTTAATGCCAGGGAAACTCGAAATATACAAATGCGAAGTCTGTGGTAACATAGTGGAAGTAGTGCACGGTGGAGACGGCGAGCTGGTATGTTGCGGGCAGCCGATGAAACAATTTAAAGAAAATACCGTGGACGCCGCTAAAGAGAAACATGTGCCGGTAATCGAAAAAACCGCCGATGGTTTCTTGGTGAAAGTAGGCAGTGTCGCTCACCCCATGGAAGAAAAGCACTATATCGAGTGGGTGGAACTCGTGATCGACGGTAAGGCCTACCGCCAGTTTCTGAATCCCGGCGAAAAACCGGAAGCGACCTTTTGCATAAAGGCCCAGAGCGTCACCGCCAGGGAATACTGTAACGTCCATGGTTTATGGAAGGCGTAAAAACCATGATCAACAAAAAATTGGAACAAGCCATTAACGAGCAGATTAAATGGGAGCTGTTCTCATCGTATCTCTATATGTCTATGGCCAGTTATTTTGATTCGATCAATCTAAAAGGCTCCGCCCACTGGATGAAGGTCCAGGCTCAGGAGGAGCTGACCCACGCGTTGCGCTTCTATAACTACGTCGTGAGCCGTGGAGGGAGAGTAAGAACGCTTCCCATTGATGGGCCGGACACGGATTGGGATTCACCGCTGGCCGCGTTCAGTTACGGGTATGAACATGAAACGGTGGTGACCAAGAGGATCAACGACCTCATGAATCTTTCCATGTCCGAAAGCGATCACGCCACAACTAATTTCCTGCAGTGGTTCGTGGCCGAGCAGGTTGAGGAAGAAGCGAATTTCGACGAGGTCGTGCAGAAACTGAAGATGGTGGGCAACCAGGGCAACGGTCTTTTTATGATCGACTCGGAGCTTGGCGCCCGCGTTTTCACCATGCCCGCGGATATGCCGCAGGTGTAGGAAGACTTATAGTCCAGGTTAGCGATACGATATTCCGTTTCCGCGCCGGCGTAGCCGGGCTTTTCCGGCTTCGCCGGAGGCGGTCGAAATAGGTTCCGTATTGTGTTGCAGCCGTGGGAAGTTGTGAATTGAAGCAAGTGGAGGCTATTATGGCAGATGTTGATAAACGGGTGCTGGACCTGCTTTGCACGGCAATGGAACTCTCGGAGAAGGGAAAGAATCTTTACGCGAAAGCTCTGGATACCTGCGAAAGCAGCTTGAGCAAGGAAATTTTCACCATCCTGAAAAATGAAGAGACAGAGCATGAGATAAAGATTCGAAAGGCCTACGAGGCTTTTAAAGCGGGAAAACCGGCGGATGAGTCCTGGTCGTATTGCCAGTTGGACGAGCGCCGTATCCGTCCCATGTTTGACCAGTTGGCTGAAAAATACGGAGTTACCCAAGCCTGTCTCGACGAGATGCAGGCCTTGCAGATGGGTATCGATCTGGAAGACGGCTGTGTAAGGTTCTATGAAAAGGAATTGAGCAAAGCGGTAACGCCGGAAGAGAAAGCCTTTTGCGGGTCCATGCTGGAAGAGGAGCGGGAGCACCGCCGGATTCTTTCCGACATGCAGTTCTTTTTCAAGGATCCTGAAGCCTGGTTCATGGAAAAGGAACATCCGCATCTCGATGGCGCTTAATGGAATCGAAGCGTATCTCTTGAACGGAACTGTGAGGAGCGCCGTGAGATGAAGGCATAACTATCCGGCGACGCCTATGTCCGGATACGAAAGAAGGTGAATTGTTTCATGGCCAAACCTGAAGAGATGCGTCAATGTCAAACGGTAAATTGCGGGTATCTCTACAACCCGGACAAGGGGGACAGAAAGACCAAGGTCCCCAAGGAGACGCAGTTTGAAGATCTCGATCCGGAGTGGAAGTGCCCCATCTGCGGCGCCAGTAAAAAAAGTTTTCGCCCCTTGGCGGGGCCCGGTTCAACGGCTGAAGAGAAAACCTGATACGATTGCGGGAGATAGAACGCAGCGCTTATGGCTTGGCTAACGGCAATTCTGACTCTCATCGCCCTGTTGGGTATGGCCCCTTTTGCCGACAGCGCCGAGGTGAGCGCCGTCACGGGGGAGTGTTTGGATTGTCATAGGACGGTTACCCCGGGGATCGTCGCTGATTGGGAAAGAAGCAGGCACTTCAGGGTATCGCCGGCCGAGGCGTTCAAAAAGGACGCGCTCCAACAACGCGTCAGCGCAAAATCGGTTCCCGCTGACCTGGCCGGCGTCGCGGTCGGGTGCGCGGAGTGTCACACCTTGAACGTTGACCGGCACGCCGATCGGTTCGAACACAACGGCTACACCATTCAGGTTGTCGTAAGCCCGGAGGACTGCGCCACCTGTCACCCCACGGAGCGGCTGCAGTTTTCCAAGAACATCATGTCTCACGCCTACGGCAACCTGTACAAAAACCCGCTCTTCCACAACATGGCGGATACCATAAACGGCGTACAGGTCGTATCCGATTCCAAGATAGCCTTGCAGCGGCCAAAACCCGAGGATGAAAACGATTCATGCCTTTCGTGTCACGGCACGGTCGTGAAGGTCCTGAAAGTCGAACCGCGCGAGACTTCGATGGGAGAGATGGAATTTCCGGCGCTGCAGGCCTGGCCCAATCAAGGCGTGGGGAGAATCAATCCCGACGGGAGCGGCGGCGCCTGCACGGCCTGTCATACCAGGCATCAATTCTCCATTGAGATGGCGCGCAAGCCCGAAACGTGTTCGCAGTGTCATAAAGGCCCGGACGTTCCGGCCTATCAGGTTTACGGCGTCAGCAAGCACGGTAACGTATACCATTCCGCGCATAAGGACTGGGATTTTGACGCCGTGCCCTGGAAAATAGGCAAGGACTTCAGCGCGCCCACCTGCGCGGCCTGCCATATCAGTCTGACCGTGGACAGCGATGGAGAAGTGGTGGCCGAACGGACCCACCAGATGAACGATCGTCTGCCGTGGAGAATTTTCGGACTTATTTACGCGCATCCGCATCCGCAATCGCCCGACACCACCATCATAAAAAACAGTGACGGATTGCCGATGCCCACGAACTGGGATGGCGCCGTGGCGACGTCATTTCTCATCAACGCCGGGGAGCAGGACAAGCGCAGAGTCGAGATGCAGAAGAACTGCCACCTTTGTCACGACTCAAGCTGGATTAAGGGGCATTGGGACCGTTTTGAAAACACCATCTCCTCCGCTAACGCCATGACCCTGGCCTCGACCAGGCTCATGCGGGAGGCCTGGAAGGAAGGCCTGGCCAAGGGGCTGAACGACAAGCAAAGCGTTTTTGACGAAGGCGTTGAAAAGAAATGGATGAGCCAGTGGCTTTTTTACGGCAACTCCACTCGTTTTGCGTCAGCCATGATGGGGGCCGACTACGGCGCCTTCGCCGACGGAAGATGGAACATGGCGCTTAATGTTCAAGAGCTCAAGGATTATCTGGACTTGAAGCGCGCGGTCAAAAAGATGCCCTGGAAACAGGGAGCCGAACCCAGGAAAGGCGGAAAATAAAAATTTTTCCGATAAGATCGGTTTAAATTTAACCCAAGAGATATATAGTATTGGAAGAGGAGAACACGATATGTCCGAATGGAAATGCACCAAATGTGGGTACACCTTAAGCAGGGAAGGGGCGCCGCCGAAAGAATGTCCGTCGTGCAAAGAGGCGTGCGATTTTGTCGATGTAACCTGTTACGTGCCGGATTGCGGACAGACCGGCGCCGATCCGCGATTGGGTAATAAATAGGGCGTGGATGGCGGCGCGGTCCGAGTCTTGGAAGGGCGCTGTGTACGCTGAAGCGGATCGAGAGCGATTCAAAGGAGAAATTCAATGTCAAAACGGAAATATACGGTGCGCGCGGAATGCCCCGCCTGTAGCTGCGGCGATGTAAGCTTTCTTGGGCCTGAAAAACTGCGTGAAAAGTTTATCGGCGATGAAAAGGAAATAGAAATAACCTGCCCTATGTGCGGCGCCAAGCACAAAGGGACCATTGAAGAAGAAGAATAGCGTTCGAGCGCCCGGTTATGAAAGTTCTCGGAATATACGGGAGCCCTCGGAAAAAGGGTAACACCGACCTGATTCTGGACAGGGTTTTGGAAGGCGCGCGGTCCGAGGGAGCGGAGACGGAAGCCGTCTATTGCCGTAAGCTGGATATGCGTGGCTGTATAGAATGCGGCGGGTGCGATGAAACCGGCGAATGCGTGATCGACGACGATATGCGGACGGTATACCCGCTTATGCAGGACGCGGACATTATCTTCATGGCGTCGCCCATATTTTTCTACGACGTGACTTCACAGGCCAAAGCCGTCATTGACCGGAGCCAGGCCATGTGGAACAGACGCATGCTCAGAAAAACGCCCGAGCAGCGCAAAACCTATGACAGCGGCGCCGGTTACCTTATCGCCATCGGCGCAACCAAGGGCAAAAGGCTTTTCGAGGCGCCGGAGCTGGTGGCGAAATACTTTTTCGACGCTCTGGACATGAATTACAAAGGCGGTTTGCTCGTTCGGTCGGGAGAACATAAGGGCTCGGTTACGGAAGAGCCGGGTCTGATGGACAAGGCTTTCGAATTTGGTCAAAAGGCCGTGGCGGATAACAGGGCCGCGAAAGAAACCAAGGCGGAATAAGGAGTAACGGAGCATGGCCAAGGCGCTTGTTGTCTACGCGAGCAGGTCGGGCGAAACCCAAAAAATAGCCGAACTGATCGCCGAGGGAATGCGGTTCGCCGGAATAGAGGTGAAGGTGGCCGACGTCGGCGCAATTAAAAAGGAAACCGACCTGGAGGGTTTCGACGCGCTGATATTCGGGGCCGCCACCTATCACGGCGAGATGCTGCAAGCCATGAAAACCATGTTGTTCCTGGCTGAGAAGGCGTCCTTGCAGGGAAAGGTGGGTGGCGCGTTCGGCGCGTTCGGATGGAGCGGCGAGGCGCCCGAGCGGATTTTTCAAACCATGAAGAACATTTTTCTGATGGATATGGTTTCAGGGCCGCTGATGCTCAAGTCCGCCAACTTGGGAGGCGGCTTGCAGATGGCTCACGACTACGGAAAACAGATAAGCAAAAAACTGGGGGTCGGCTGAACACCGGCTGTGAGCCGCCTTCGGAAAGCCTCCTGATGGGGCGTAAAAGGCTGGGATAGTCCGTCTTTCCTTCCTGTCTTAACCAAGACGGCCGGGAAGAACGGAGGACAGGCAATGGAAACGGAATCGGGCACAGAACAAAAATATACCAACCGTCTCGCGGATGAAAAGAGTCCCTATCTGCTTCAGCACGCCCATAATCCCGTGGATTGGTTTCCCTGGGGCGAGCAAGCTTTTCAAAAGGCGGCGGCGGAGGACAAGCCTGTCTTTTTATCGATCGGGTACGCCACCTGTCATTGGTGTCACGTCATGGAACGTGAATCCTTTGAGGATGAAGAGGTGGCCCGGCTGCTGAACAGCGAATACGTGTCCATTAAGGTCGACCGGGAAGAACGGCCGGATATCGACAATGTCTATATGACCGCGTGCCAGGCGCTGACCGGAAGAGGCGGCTGGCCGCTGTCCATATTCATGACCCCTGACAGGAAGCCCTATTACGCGGGAAGCTATTTTCCCAAGCGGACGCGCGGGGGGATGCCGGGATTTATGGAGATACTTTCCCATCTGGCGGGTCTCTGGCAAAACGATCGGGCGCGCATTCTGAACGCCGCGCGGGAAATTACCAACGCGCTTCAGCCGCAGAGCGGTTATGCGGATCAGGAGTCGCCGCTGAACGAAGCCGTTTTGAAAAAAGGCGCGCAGCATCTGGCTCGCAGTTTCGACCCCAAATGGGGAGGTTTCGGAGAAGCGCCCAAATTTCCCTCGCCCCATCAGTTGACCTTTCTCCTGCGCTGGAGTCTGCGGTCGGACGATTTTTTCGCGCTGCAGATGGTCGAGAAAACCCTGGACTGCATGCGCAACGGAGGAATCTTCGATCAGATCGGATTCGGATTTGCCCGCTATTCCGTGGATAACCAATGGCTGGCGCCCCATTTTGAAAAAATGCTGTACGACCAGGCCACCTTGCTTATGGCCTATACCGAAGCGTATCAGGTCATGGGCCACGAACGCTTCGCCAAGACAGCGCGGGAAATAGCAACCTACGCGCTGCGGGACATGACGGCGCCGGAGGGCGGTTTTTATTCCGCCGAGGACGCCGACAGCGAAGGGAAAGAGGGGCTTTTCTATATCTGGAAGCCCGAGCAGGTTGTGGACGCGCTGGGACGCGACGCCGGAGACATCTTTTGCAAATTTTATGATATCAGGCCGGGCGGAAATTTCGAGGACGGCTACAGCATCCCGCGCGTGCATACGGAACGCGCCGCGTTCGCTTCCAGACACGGGATGGAGCCCGCGGAGCTGGATAGAGTCCTGGAAGAGAGCCGGCAAAAGCTTTTCGAGACGCGCGAGAAGCGCGTCCACCCCTTGAAGGACGACAAGATACTCACGTCCTGGAACGGTCTGATGATCGCGGCGCTGGCCAAGGCTTCCAGAGCTCTGGGCGAGCCCGCGTACGCCGCGGCGGCTCAAAAGGCCGCGGACTTCGTGTTGAGCGCCATGCGCGCTGAATCGGGGACGTTCCTGCGGAGGTATCGCGAAGGGAGCCTGGCCCATCCGGCCTATCTGGACGATTACGCCTTTTTCACCTGGGGGCTCATAGAACTCTATGAAACAGGGTTTGACACGCGGTTTCTGGAACAGGCCCTTGCCGCCACGGAGCTGATGATCGATCTCTTTTGGGATGAGGCTGACGGTGGTTTCTTTTTCACCGGAAAGGAAAACGAACAGCTCATAACCAAAAGCAAGGAAATCTATGACGGCGCCATCCCCTCGGGAAACTCAGTGGCCGCCCTGAATTTGCTGCGCCTGGGTAGAATGACCGGGAAAGTCGAATTGGAAGAGAAAGCGGAACGCATGTTCAAGGCTTTCGGTTCGTCAATCGCGCCCATGCCCAAGGTGTACACGCAGTTTCTCAACGCGGTGGATTTCCTGTTGGGGCCGAACCAGGAAATCGTCATCGCCGGTAACCCCGAAACCGAAGCGGCGAAGTCGATGATTGAGATTGTGCATCGTCATTTCCTGCCCCGCGCCGTATCGCTCCTGGCCGATGTTCGGGACAGGAGTAGGCTTGCGGCCATCGCACCGTTTACCGAGGCCATGAAACCGGTCAACGGAAACGCTTCCGCGTATGTTTGCGAGCAATACGCATGCTCGCAACCCATAACCGAACCTGACGAATTGGAAAAAGCGTTGCGCTAACCGCGTGGCGCCGGCGCCGGTTATCCGGCCGGCGCCCCCCTGTGGGAACCTGTCGGCGCCGGATAAGCGCCTTGCAGAGAGAAAGGATTTATGAGTATGGACCAAAAAAAGAAAGAAACAGCCGAACAGACCAAGGGAAAAAAAGTTCAATGCCCTCATTGCAAGAATGAAGTTACGCTTAAAGAAAAAGTGGTGAGTTGTCAGTTCTGTGGCAAGGAACTCGATGAATCCCAGTTCTGGATGGAATGAGATCAAGCGTCAGCCACGCAATCCCGGCGCCTTGAAGAACGGGGCGCTTCACGGGGGGCGAAGGAGCTTTGCGCATGAAAGAACAGGAAAATCTGATAAAAATATTCGAATATGCCCTGAATCAGGAACATACGGGCATGAGTTTTTTCCAGGCCTCCATTCAACGAATGGGCATGGGAGCGGCGGTCAGCGCCTTTAAAAGGCTGGTGCAGGAAGAGGAAAAACATATTATATTCATAAATCGGATGCTTAACGATATTCGTAAGGGCGGCGATATCCGGTTGGAACTGAACGCCGAAGTGGCGCTTAAACCGACCAACTACTTTGACGAGCGCGCCGACTCGGAATTTCTCCAGCAATGCGTGGAAGGTTCCATGATACCCGACGTAACCGTGTTCAACACGGCCTATCTCATCGAGAAGGATTTGGCGGAATTTTACCGCGCCATGGCCGAAAAAACGTCCGGTAAGGCTAAAGAGGCCCTTTCAATGCTGGCTTCGTGGGAGCATGGTCACGAGGAGTTCTTCAAGCGGTATCGGGACAAACTGTCCGATGTGTACGCCCATATGGCCTGGGGCGGATAAGGTTGCATGAGGACGGCGCGCTTCGTTGCGTTTTTTTGCCGGAAGTCGCGAAATCCATGATTTTCAGACGGCGGGGGCAAGATGCGGAAAGCGCTTCTAATATCAAACTCTAGTTCCTATTGAAAAAAAAGGAGGTTCAAGAATGGATAAGTATGTATGTCAGATTTGTGGGTATGTCTATGATCCGGCCGCGGGAGACCCGGATAATGGCGTGGCGCCCGGCACCGCGTTTGCGGATTTGCCCTCTGATTGGGTATGCCCGGTGTGCGGCGCCAGCAAGGATCAGTTTGAAAAGGAATAACAACCCATAGCCTTGTCCGTGGTTTGCTCATCCGTGCTTCACATCATATGAAGATGAAGGGAGCTGTTGCAACCATCCCTCTGGAGCATGGCCGGTGAGGCGCGGCGACGCAAGGAGCAATGAAATGGCCCAGTCGGTAAAGATCTGGACAACACCTACATGCCCGTATTGTAAACTGACCAAGGAGTTCCTTACGCAAAAGGGCGTTGAATTCCAGAATTTCGATGTAACCCAGGACACAGCGGCGCTGGACGAGATGAAAAAGATCTCCGGCGGACTGAGCGTGCCGGTAATCGTTGTGGGCGCCAACGCTCCGGTGGTGGGTTTTAAAAAAGAGGAGTTGGAAAAACTGCTCTCCGCCTGATGGAAAAATATGTTGGAACCCTCGGAATTTTAGAGTATTCTGAGGGTTCCGACTCTCTTGATGGGCCGACTCGGTGGAGCGGAAGAGAGAACGCAAACCATTGAAACTCTAATCACCGGGCGCAAGGCCCGGTTTTTTTTGATCGGCGCTCAAACATGGTTATGGTATTGAGGAATGGACTAAACAGCGTGCGGGGCGCCGCGCGGAAGCGCGCGGAAATAGTTCTCTTCAAGGGGCGTTTAAAATACCGATGAGACAAAAGAAAGTTCCTTACATGGCGTCTGTTGATGAAAATGCTCTGGAAGACCGGGATCTCAAAATACTCAGAGGCGCGATTGAGAATACCAACGAGGCTTTTGTCACGATCAATAAGGAACATCAGGTTATTTTTTTTAATAAAGCCGCTGAAAAAATGTTCGGTTACAGCCGCGATGAAATTGTAGGCAAGGACATAGCCGCGATTATGTCCCCGGAATGCATGGAGGGGCATAGGGAGGCCGTGCGTCGATATTTGCTGACCAAACGGCCGCGATTGATCGGGCATGAGACGGAATTCATCGCCGGAAGAAAGAACGGCGAGCAGTTTCCGGCCAATATATCCTTTTCCGTGACCGAGCTTGAAGGAGAAGTCTATTTCACGGCCATAATTCGCGATCTCAGCGAAACCAAGGAACTGGAGGACAAGGCCGCGAGAGCCGAACGGCTGGCGGTGCTGGGGCAGTTCGTGGCGGAAATTACCCACGAGATTAAAAATCCCCTGATGACTATCGGAGGATTTTCCCGGCAGTTGATGAAATCTTCCAGCGACCCCAATAACGCGCATAAGCTGGAAATCATTGTTGATGAGGTCGCGCGGCTCGAGAATCTGCTTTTTGAAATACGAGAGTATTACAAACCGCGCGGTATCTCCATTGAACGAGTGAATCTTGACGATCTTCTGGAAGAAATCTTGGAAATGATGCGGCCCACTGCGGCCGAGAGGAATATAAAATTAGAGCTTGTCCATGACAGCGAGCCTGTAATCGCTTTGGGCAGCCTGAACAAATTGAAGCAGGTTTTCATCAATATAGTTAAGAATAGTCTTGAAGCTTTTGAAAAAGATGGCAAACTTAGCGTGAGTGTCAAAGGAAGCTCGGAGTTCGCCAAAGTCATATTTTCCGACAACGGTCCGGGTATGAAGCCGGAGGTGTTGGAAAAGATTTTTAATCCTTTTTTTACCACAAAACCCAAAGGAAGCGGACTTGGCTTGCCGCTTTCCAAACGGATTATCGAAGAGCATCCCAGCGGAGCGTTCCAAGTCAGTAGTCAGGAAGGAAAGGGTACGACCGTTACCGTGACACTGGCTCTTCCCCAGAGCGCGCTGGTATCTTTTGAAAACGCAACCGAATGATAAAAGTAGACTTTAGCGGGAGGCTGACATGAAACCGATTAAAGTGGCGGATGATATTTACTGGGTCGGAGCGATCGATTGGAATATACGGGACTTTCATGGATATTCGACCTTTGAAGGCACCACCTATAACGCGTTTCTCATTCTGGATGAGAAAATCACCCTGATCGACACCGTAAAAAAGGAATTTGCCGAAGAAGCGCTTGAATCCATAGCCCAGATCGTCGATCCCAAGAAAATCGATTACGTAATTTCCAACCACACCGAAATGGACCATTCGGGCGGGCTTCCCCGGTTCATGCATAAGATAGGGGAAGACAAACCCGTTTATTGCTCGCAAATGGGTCTGAAAAACCTCAAGATGCATTTCGCTCCCAAGCTCAACTATCAGGCCGTCGAAAGCGGGCAGGAGCTGAAGATAGGAAAACGGACGCTCACCTTCCTGGAAACCCGCATGCTCCATTGGCCGGACAGTATGTTCACCTACGCCAAGGAAGACAAAATCCTTTTCTCCAGTGACGCCTTTGGGCAGCATTACGCCGGGCCGGAACGCTTCGACGATGAAATCGGCGACGCCGTCATGCCTCACGCGGCCAAATATTACGCCAACATCCTGCTGCTCTACTCGCCCCTCATTCTGAAATTACTGGAGAAAGTCCAGGAGATGGGCCTGGAGCTAAAAATGGTTCTTCCCGACCACGGCGTTATGTGGCGGAAGGACCCCGGCAAGATCGTGAAGGCTTATCACCAATGGGCCACGCAAAAGCCGCAGCGCAAAGCGCTGGTGGTGTACGACACCATGTGGCATAGCACCCAGGCCATGGCCGAAGCCATCGTGGATGGTCTGACCCGCGAAGGCGTGCCCGCCTATTCGCGGCATCTGCGTTCGTGGCACCGCAGCGACCTGATGACGGAAGTTCTCGACGCCGGGGCGGTGCTGGTGGGTTCGTGCACCCTGAACAACGGCATATTCCCCACGGTTTCCGATTTTCTCACCTACATGAAAGGGCTCAAGCCCAAAAACAAGATCGGCGCGGCCTTTGGTTCGTTTGGGTGGAGCGGGGAAGCGGTGAAGATTGTCACCGACGAGCTGGAGTCCATGAACTTTGAAATCGTCGATCCGGGGCTGAAGCTGCAATACGTGCCCACCGCGGAAGGCCTCAAGGCCTGCTATGAACTGGGAAAGAAAGTCGCCGACAGGCTCAAGGAAATAACCGATTGACCGGGAAAAAAAGAATTCCCACGCTGGACCTGGGCGAGTGCGTGGACTGCGAAGCGTGCCTCGCCCTGTGCCCGGAAGTGTTCAGACGCAACGACGCGGGGTATATCGAAGTCGCTGACTTGAGCGAGTACCCGGAAGAACGCGTGCAGGAAGCGATTGCGGATTGTCCGGCCGACTGCATCAAATGGACGGAAGCCACTGAAAACAGTCAATGAGGGAGTTGACGTCCGTGATCTTGCAAAGAGGGGCTGTCGCATGACGGTCCCTTTTTTTATGGGTCCGTTGCGGCGCGGGAAGCGGTCGGCCATCGAGCCACTAAAAGAATTTATTATAGAGATGTTATGAAAGATATCTCATCCAGAACGTTAAAAAAGATACTGCGTGAGGTTCTGTCGGCAAAGAGCCTTACGGAGGCGAGCGAGGAGATGGCGGGTTTTCCCCGCATGAAAACCATAAACGCGCTGTTCGGCCTGCTGCTGAGCGAGGACGAAAACCTGAAATGGAAAGCGGTCACGTTTTTTGGCTCCCTGGTGGCTGAACTCGCCCAACAGGATATGGAGGCCGCGCGTGTGGTTATCAGACGGCTCATGTGGAACCTCAACGACGAATCCGGCGGGATAGGGTGGGGCGCGCCCGAGGCCATGGGAGAATCGCTGGCCCGGCATGAAGGGCTGGCCGAGGAATACACGCCCATGCTGATTTCGTATATTCGCGAGGACGGCAATTTCCTGGAATTGGAAGCCATGCAGCGCGGGGTCCTCTGGGCGCTGGGCCGCGTGGCGGAAACAAGACCGGATCTTGTCAGACCCGCCATCACCTGGATACGCCCCTTTCTCAATTCTTCATCCACCGGATTGCGTGGTCACGCCGTAGTGACCCTCGGTTTGATCCTCGGCGAAACCGGCCTCAAGGATCTTAAAAAAATGGCGGACGACGAGAGCCTTTTTACCGTTTTCAGGGGCGGCGAGACGCGGACTATGAGCCTAAAGGAAGCGGTGGGAAGTATAATGGAAATGGGGGGAAGAAAATCGGAACTGTGAGGAAGAAAACCGGAAGCAAAAGGAAGTGATTTGTCGGCTTTAGCAGGGCTTACTTCCGCTTGGCATACTCTCTAAAGGAATTCATGGACCCCACCATTTAAAGTAATTCGTGGAACCTTTCCTGACCGGTCAGGTTCAACCGCTTGTCAAGACTAGCCTCCCTATAATCTCCTTTTAATCTTGGACCGCCGCTCTCCGTCGCTCCAAAAAATAAGTAAAATCAAACTATTATAAGATACGCCTTGGAGTAAACGCGCTAAGCGCCTTGATACAAGGGTTCATTAAGGTAGTTAATTCTGTCATATTTGACAAAGTGAAAATATTTTATAGACGCCCTGCGAAGCCGAAAAAATACAGTGTTCCGGAACCATGCGCTTCAAGGAGGAGACTGCGGGGAATTGTCAATTCATTCCCACGACTTGTCCCTATTGTGGCGTCGGCTGCAAGCTCGTTTTGCAGGTTCAGGACGGTCATATTGTTGGGACCTACCCCGCCAAAGATGGGCCATCCAACGAAGGCCGGCTTTGTGTCAAGGGCTGGTCCGTCCATGAGTTTATTCAACTTCAACGAAATGGCCAGTCTTACGCCCTATTACGGTGGAATGAATTATGACAGACTGGGCGCCCAAGGCCTTTGCTGGCCCTGTCCGACCGCGGACCATCCCGGAACGAAGTTTCTGCATAAGGATCGTTTCGTCAGGGGAAAAGGTCTTTTCCACGCTATCGACTATCGTCCTCCGGCTGAAACTCCTGACGAGCAGTATCCGTTCTGGCTGACAACCGGTACGATGTATTCTCACTATCTTACCGCCACCATGACGCGTCGTTGCGGATCTCTCAATCGAGAGTGTGAAGAAGCCTATATGGAAATTCACCCTGCTGACGCCGGCAAACTGAACATTAATCATGGTGATCTGCTCGAGGTGATTAGCATACGGGGAGCGATTCTGCCGAGGGCCACGCTTACGGAACGAGTTAGTCCCGGGACTATTTTTATTCCGCTTAATTTTTTAGAAAATCCGGCTAATCGGCTGACCAACGCGGCGCTGGATCCCATCAGTAAGACACCTGAGTATAAAGTGTGCTCAGCCAAAATAAAAGTTGTCGAAAGCGCCAGGCGGGATTTCAAAGAAGCCTCTGCCCTAGCGCCTTAATGGTTACGGGATACGCTGAAAAAGACGCGTCGGTGTTCGCATGCGGGTTTTTGCAGAATAAGGATGGCGTCTGATACCACTCTGCAATCAGGAAAAACTATTTGGCTAAGGGCAGCTTAGACCAAATGATATGGGGATTTAAAAGGTAGAGGAATAGAGAACGTCTTGCGGATGATTTTGAAAGCTAATGCCTATAATTTCCCGACCCCGAAAAAATTCCTGGAGGGTCGGGAATGAAGCGCAAATGCGCTATTGGGCGGATTCTTTTTCAGCGCACTCTTTGCAAAGACCATTTTCATCAAGACAGCCGTCACAGTGCATGCGACGACACACAACACATTCTTGAATGGCCACTCTCACATCCCCTTCCGATTCAGCGCCGCATGCGACGCACGCAAATTTTTCTTCAGCCATATTCGTCTCCTTATTTGTTGGTTATATATGAAATATTAGGCCCTTAATGGCTTTAATTTAGTTGCCTTGAGTTGTTGCGTAACGAAATCCTCTTTGTCGTCTCTTTGAACAAGACAATTATTAATTTAAAATAACTCGTGGAATCGGTTTGTCCACACATGTTTTATTATATCATATGACAACAGGTTGAATCATAGAGATGTCGGATTATATTGATACTAGGTGGTTCAAGTGATGTTGACGAGGCGTGAAACGCCGACATAATGAAGGCAGCGGAACGAGGTTTAATTATGGCCGAAATATTGAAAAAAAAGCGTCTATCCGGCGATATTTTTATGATGAAAATAAATGCTCCCATTATCGCTGAAAAGCGGAAAGCTGGGCAGTTTATCATTCTCCGCGCCTCTGAAAAGGGGGAACGGATACCTTTGACTATCGTCGACTCCGATCCGGCAGACGGATCGATAACTATAGTTTTTCAGGTTGTAGGCTTTACGACGTCAGTATTGGCCGGGTTGGAAGCAGGGCAACATATCATGGACATCGCGGGACCTTTGGGACAACCGACTCATATCGAACATTTCGGTCGCGTGCTAGTTGTCGGCGGCGGCGTCGGGATCGCTGTAGCCTATCCGATCGCCAAGGCTATGAAAAAAGCTGGAAATACGGTGACATCCATAATAGGGGCTAGAAACAAAGATCTTCTGGTGCTCGAAGAAAAACTTGCCGCGATTTCCGACGCGATGATTGTGATGACTGATGACGGATCGTACAAAAGAAAAGGATTGGTCACCGAAGGGCTCAAAGAAGCGTTGGATGCGGAGAAAGTGGACCTCGTTATAGCTATAGGACCGGTTCCCATGATGAGGGCTGTCAGTGAACTGACCAGACCCTATAACGTGAAGACCGTGGTGAGTTTGAATCCGATAATGGTGGACGGAACGGGGATGTGCGGCGCGTGTCGGGTGCTGGTTGGTGGAGTGACACGCTTTGCGTGTGTTGACGGACCTGAATTTGATGGCCATGAAGTTGATTTTGACGATCTTACAATGAGGTTGCGAGCGTATAAGCCACAAGAATTACAGGCGTATAAGCAGATTCAGGGAACCCCCCGTGTTCGAGGAGCATAAGAATGGCTGAAGTAAAAACAAAAAAAGAGATACAACCAATTCGAATTGTGATGGCGGAACGAGCGCCTGAAATACGGGTGCTTGATTTTAAGGAGGTCCCTGTAGGGTACAGTGATGAACAGGCGATTTCCGAAGCAGGCCGATGTCTTGGTTGTAAGAATCGACCTTGCAGAGGCGGTTGTCCGGTAGGCATTGACTGCGGTGGCTTTGTCGAGAAGATCGCTCAAGGTGACTTTTACGGAGCGGTAAAACTCGTTAAAGAGAAGAACCTGCTGCCTGCCGTGACGGGAAGAGTGTGTCCGCAGACCGAACAGTGTGAAGGCGCTTGTTTGGTGGGAAAAAAAGGCGAAGCGGTTGGAATCGGTGGTCTGGAACGCTTCGTAGCTGATTATGAAATGAAGCATGGTGTCGTGTTACCTGACAAAGCTGAACCGACGGGAAGAAGCGTCGCCGTTGTCGGCTCAGGACCATCCGGATTAACGGTAGCCGCGGATCTGATCCAGCTTGGGCATGAAGTGGTGATATATGAAGCGCTCCATGAGCCCGGCGGCGTGCTTATTTATGGTATCCCGGAATTCCGGATGCCCAAAAGAATAGTCGCGGCCCAGATCGATGATCTTAAAAAGCTGGGCGTGCAGATAAAGCTCAACCATGTAATCGGTAAGACCTTTACTATTGACGATCTTTTGCAGATTCATGATGCGGTCTTTTTGGGTGTAGGGGCTGGCGCTCCCGTTTTTCTGAACATTCCCGGTGAAAACCTGATCGGTGTTTATTCCGCCAACGAGTATCTGACTCGTTCCAATCTCATGCGCGCCTACGATTTTCCTCGGTGGGACACGCCGCTTAACGTGGGAAAGAAAGTGGCTGTAATTGGCGGGGGAAACGTGGCCATGGACGCTTCACGAACGGCGTTGCGTCTGGGCGCCGAAAAAGTTTATATGATTTATAGGCGCACGAGAACGGAAATGCCTGCACGCGCTGAGGAGGTCCGACATACGCTTGAAGAAGGCGTCGAACTTCTGGAGTTAAGAAACCCGACAAGAATTCTGGGTGATCAGGAATCTCGCGTGGAGGCGATAGTATTAAACCATATGAGGCTTGGTGAAGCGGATAAGTCAGGACGCAGGAGGCCCCAGCCGGTTCCGGATTCCGAGCATTCACTCGAAGTGGACACGGTGGTTATCGCCATCGGTCAAAAACCGAACCCGCTCGTAACCGCTGCGACGCTGGATTTGCAAATGGACAAGTACGGGTATATAAAAATCGATCATTATACGATGGCGACCTCAAAGGAGGGTGTGTACGCAGGCGGCGACATCGCTGGTTGGGGCGCTAACGTGATCCGCGCCATGGGTGATGGAAGAAAAGCCGCCAAATCGATTCATGATTACATCATGTCCATAGGATTAGCAGGTAATGCTGTGGCCAATCGATAAGGTATAAATCAGTCGTGCGCGAACACTCCATGAAAATATTTGAATGCGTCGAAAGCAGGGGCTGGCCAAAATGAGTTCCGCAAAAGCGTCTCGGGTCGGTAAAGTAGTGCGATTCTTGATTGGGGTGTTCGCTTTGTTGACTCTCGGCGCATGGATGATCGGGCCCCAAGCGGATAAGATTGCTCCAGGCATAAAAACAAGCGCGCCCGGCGGGTCATCCCAAGAGGCTGAGGTGGCGCCGGTTGAGTGGGTTTCCACCGACCTGATCGCCGAAGCGATCGGCACGGTGAAGGCGAAGCATAAAACAATTATTGCCAGCAAGCTTCTAGCGCGTGTGGAAAAAGTGCTTGTCAGGGCTGGAGATCATGTTCGTGAGGGAGAAACCCTCATCGAATTGGATAATGTTGATCTTGAGGCAAAAAAAGGCGCCGCGATTGCGGAATTGCAGGCGGCGCGGGCGGATTCCGAGCTGAGGAAACGCCAGTATGAACGAGTTGGCCGCATACTGGAGCAGGGGGCTTCGAGTCAGCGTGATTACGAACTCGCCAAGGCGAACTACGACGCTTCTCTCGCGAAAGAAGCTCAAGCGCGGGAACAAATTAAAGTTGTCGAATCGCTGCTTGAATATACTAAGATTCAAGCGCCAACCGATGGCGTTATCATTGAAAGGGCCGTCGAACCGGGCGACTTGGCGACTCCAGGGAAGGAGTTGCTCAGTATGTACGATCCGCAGGAGCTTCGACTGGAAGCTATCGTAAGCGAATCTTTACTGCCTTATGTCTCGGTTGGAAAACAGATGAACCTTGAAATTGAGACTCCCGGATTGCGAGTAAGCGGTGTGGTGGAAGAGGTCGTGCCCCAGGCCGCCGCCGCGACTCGTTCATTCACAATCAAAGTGTCCATTCCCCACCTTAAGAACGTCTACCCGGGTATGTTTGGCAGACTGGAAATTCCATACGGAACTCGCAAGCGTTTGCTCATACCGGCTGAGGCTGTCCGGCGAGTGGGGCAGGTGGAGATGGTAGAATTGGCCGACAAGAATGGCGACGTTATTCGACGGCAAATCACCACTGGAGAACGGTATGGGGAGAAGGTGGAGGTATTGTCGGGAATAAATCCGCCCGGCAACGCTGAGGAAGCGCCAAAGGTTCTGCTGCGTCGGTAATCAATAATACGCCACGCTCACAAAGAAATGTTTTCGATTGTGTGTATTCCTGCTGTTATACACCGCGTTATGGTCTGTGTTAGTTTGATGGTTATCCTGGCGGAGTGAAAACCATTCGTGTCCACTGAACGAACTCCACTTATAAGCAAGATCGTCGCCGCTTTTATCCAGCGAAATCTTTCGGTTTTGTTAATTCTGCTCGCGCTCTTCGCTGGCATGGTGGCGCTCGCCATCACCCCCCGTGAAGAAGAACCCCAGATAGTTGTTCCCATGGCCGACATATTCATAAGCATGCCGGGGTATAGCGCCAGCGAAGTGGAACAATTCGTTTCGACTCGTCTTGAGAAAATGCTCTACCAAATAGACGGTGTTGAATACGTCTACAGCATGTCCAGACCCAATAGCGCAGTGGTTACAGTAAGATTTTTTGTTGGTGAGAGCAGGGAAGACAGTCTCGTCCGACTGCATAACAAAATACAGATGAACCTGGACAAGGTTCCCCCGGGTGTCACCGCTTGGGTCGTAAAGCCTGTAGAAATCGATGACGTCCCCATCTTAGCCATAACGCTCTATAGCGATATCTACTCGTCTTATGAGTTGCGACGGCTGGCTGAAGAGTTGGAAATTAAGCTGCAAGCGATTCCCAATACCGGCCCGGCCAACATTGTCGGCGGTCAAAGGAGAATGCTGACCGTTCGGTTAGATCCCAACAAATTGGCCGCGCATGAACTAACCCCTTTAGACATCGACCGCGCCTTAAAGGCCTCAAACGCGGTCATACCTGCGGGGACATTCCAGCGAAACGATCGTGAAGTAAATATAGACGCCGGTGGATTGCTCGTTCGCCCCGAACAGGTTAGAGATCTCATGGTCGGCATACATGGGGGCCGTCCGGTCTATCTGAAAGACGTCGCGGAAGTGTATGACGGACCGGAGGAGCTTAATTCCTATACTTTTGTAGGATTTGGACCCGCCGCCGCCGCGACGGTTCCGGAGACATTTCGGAAGAGTGGAAATTTCTATCCATCGGTAACTCTTGCCATAGCCAAGCAGAAAGGCTCTAATGCGGTCGCAGTTTCAAAAGCAGTTCAGGAGAGGCTCGATCAGCTTAAGAAAACTGTTTTACCTCAGGGTGTTTATTCCATTATCACCCGCGATTATGGGAAAACGGCCAACGATAAGGTCAACGATCTTGTTGTTTCACTGGGCATGGCAATACTGGTTGTTATCGGACTTCTCGTCGTCTCAATGGGATGGAGAGAATCGCTTATCGTAGGCACGGCGGTACCCATAACCTTCAGCCTGGTTCTTCTGGTTAATTATTTGGCGGGGTACACCATAAATCGAGTCACTTTATTCGCCATCATACTTTCATTGGGATTGGTCGTTGACGACCCGATCATGAACGTCGACAACATTCAACGACATATTCTCATGAGGCGGAAAAATCCTTTTCAAGCCACGTTGGACGCGGTTCAGGAAGTGCTGCCCCCGGTCATTCTGTCAACTTTGGCGATCATCGCTAGTTTCGCTCCCATGTTTTTCATTACCGGCATGATGGGGCCGTACATGCGGCCAATGGCCATAAATGTGCCGTTGGCTGTGTCATTCAGCACCGTGTGCGCGCTAACCATCGTTCCATGGCTGTGCTATAAAATGTTAGGCTCGCGCCAAGCGTCCTCTCATGAGGGAGAACCCCCTCGGGATGTTACTCCCCGCCTTATAAAGCGACTGTACGGCGCTGTGATGGTACCCTGTCTGCGTTCGGGTTTCGTACGCTGGTCGGTTGTTGGATTGACGACGATTCTTTTCGCTCTTGCCGCGGCCCTTGCGGCGCTGGGTTACGTTCCCCTGAAGATGTTGCCCTTTGACAATAAAAATGAATTACAGATTGTCGTCGATATGGATGAAGGCGCAACACTGGAAGAGACCGCCGCCGCGACTTCCGCTCTAGCGTCCTATATGCGTAACGTCGCGGAGGTAACGGACTTGAGCGCTTATATTGGTCTCAGCAGCCCCATGGATTTCAATGGCATGGTCCGTCATTATTATCTGCGCCAGGGTAGTAACGTGGCGGATATCAGGGTAAATTTGGCGGATAAATCGCGCCGCCAGCAACAAAGCCATGAGATCGGTCTCAGAGTTAGAGACGATTTGAGCCGTATCGCCGCCGAACATGGAGCGAATATCAAGCTCGTCGAAATGCCGCCCGGTCCGCCGGTTTTGGCCACAATTACAGCGGAAGTGTATGGAGGGCCGTATCATTCCTACGAAGAGCTGGCCGACGCCAGTCGTTTGGCGCGTAATCTGATGGAGCAGGAGCGTGAACTGGAGGATATAGACGACTCCCTTGAAGCCCCCAAAGAGAAGTATTTGTTTCGGGTGGACAAAGAAAAGGCGGCACTCAATGGGGTTTCCACGCAAGATATAGCGCGAGTGGTACAGATCTACCTAGGTGGAAGCGAAGCGTCCATTCTGCGCGCTCCCTATGAGGCGAATCCTCTTCCCATATATTTGCAGCTACCGAGGAAGGCCAGATCAAGCCTCGATGAGCTACGCCAGTTATATGTTCGAGGTCAGGAAGGCCAGTTGGTGCAGATTTCCGAATTGGGCGATTTTGAAAAAAAACGTGTGGATCAAACCATATACCATAAAAACCTCCAGCGGGTAGTCTACCTGTATGGAGAGATGGCCGGTCGTCCGCCAGCCGAGGCGATTTTCAGTATGCAATCCAAGCTGGCGGAAACGCCCCTTCCCGAAGGTTTTCATGTACAGTGGGCGGGCGAGGGCGAATGGAAGATAACCGTTGATGTGTTCCGGGACCTTGGCATCGCTTTCGGTATCGCGTGTTTTGGAATCTTCATATTGTTGGTGTACGAGACAAGAAGCTACCTGTTGCCGCTCGTTCTCATGATCGCCATACCTCTCACCATTATCGGTATCATGCCCGGATTTTTTCTGTTAAACGCGCTAACCGGCGGAAAGATCGGCGGATTTCCCAATCCGGTATTCTTTACCGCCACCGCCATGATCGGCATGATCGCTCTCGCTGGAATTGTGGTACGCAATTCCGTGGTTCTAATTACCTTCATCAGGGACGCCATGGAGCAGGGCGCCGCGCTTCAAGAGGCCATACTATCAAGCGGCGCTGTGCGCATGCGCCCCATTTTCCTGACCGCCACCACCACCGCATTGAGCGCGCTTCCCATTACGCTTGATCCTATTTTCTCAGGGCTTGCCTGGGCGCTCATATTCGGTTTATTCGTCTCAACCGCGTTCAGTCTCGTGCTGGTGCCGATGATTTATTATATGATCTACCGCCGCAAAGTTGTGTAGATGGTTATCAGGTGGTTGTCAGTCGATTGTCAGTTGGTTATCAGGTGGTTGTATGGCGATGAGCCATCCTTGCGTCCCAGAGCGAGCATAATAAGTCCCTGGAAGTAGGTTCTGGTCCGAAGCACTTTTATCTCATGCCGGGCGAGGAAGGAAACCAATCCGCCCTTTCTCACAAATTCCCGTCCATTTTGCCAATGCCTCCTGCCAAGCGATAGCTCCGCCAGCGCCAAGGCAGGTTTGAAAACAGTGAAACGGCGAGCCGGAACAAAATCGACAATCAAGAACATGGCGTCATTTCGCGTTACGCGTTTCATCTCCACCATTGCTTGATCGCGTTGGGCGGGGTCCATTTCATGCAACGTAAGCTGCATGACAACCGCGTCAAAGGAAGCGTCGGGAAACGGGAGAAGCTCGGCTGCGCCAAGAATATTTATGGGATAGGGGGCCCCTCCGTTACGATTGGCTTTTGCCGCGCCTCTGGCAAGCATGCTTGCGGACTTATCCAGCGCGTACACACGCCGGCCGTTTTCAGCAAGCATGAGCGCCTGCGTGCCCGTTCCGCAGGCTACCTCCAGTATTCGAATGTCACTCGCCTTCGGTTGCGCGCCGGATAGTATGCGTCGTGTCTCGCGCTTGAAGGGTCTTATAAAGGGTTCGGTAACAAAGTCATACATCGGAGCGACCCAGAAATACGGATCTCGTTTCGCGTGTGAAGATATGTCGAAATTTGAAATCATTTTTGTGAACTCTCATTGAATATTTATATCTCTTAAATATGCTTTACATACATAAGCTATGTACGAGGGGTAACGCTTTAAAGGGCCTGCGTTTAAGTATTTTCGTTTACAAGGGAGATTTTGTTTGCTATCAAATGTTCGCATGCAAACATTTTTGCCGCTTCCAAAATATTTCCTCTGTTCGCTCACCACCCACGCCGCCCGCAAGATCATAGCTTATTACAATAAGTCTCTGGAGCCCTTGGGGCTTACGGCTCAGCAGATGATGGCGCTGGGCGTGCTTTGGCGGGAAGAAAATATCAGCCTGGGGGTGTTCGCGGAACGCGCGGGCATAGGAAAAGCCGCGGCTGTAACCATGATCGCCCGGTTGGAAGCCATGGGGATGGTGGTCCGGGAATCACATCCTCAGGACCGCCGCTTGAACACACTCAAGCTAACCGATAAGGCCCGGTCGCTTGCCCCCCAGGTCGCCGACAGAGTGGCGAAGCTTACGGACGCTATAGAATCTACCATTGGTCATGAGAGCTTAAAAATCTTGATTGAAGGGCTTACCGCGATTAAAAATCTGGATTTGTAGCTGAGCGGAGTTCTAGTATCGCGACATCTGCAGAGGTGAATTCATGGATGCTTTAAAGAGGACGATCAGCAAAGGCGGCGGCGCGCTGTCGGAGTACGAATCGAAAAAAATCCTGAAGGAGTACGGGTTTCCGGTCACGAACGAGCGACTTGCGACCACGCCGGACGAGGCGGTGGAGTTCGCTCGTCAAATTGGTTTTCCGGTGGCTCTCAAGGGGTGCGGTTCCGAGTTGACGCATAAGAGCGAAACCGGCGCGGTGGAATTGAATGTAAGCTCTGAACAGGAGGCGCTTGACGCTTACGAACGCATCGTCTCTGCGGCTCCGGGTTTGCTGGACGGTGTGCTGACGCAGGAAATGATCAAGGGAAACAGGGAGCTCGTTCTCGGCCTGCACCGCGACCCTCAATTTGGCGCGTGCGTCATGCTCGGATTGGGGGGAGTCTTCACCGAGGTGTTGGATGACACCGTATTTCGAGTGGCGCCCATTCATAATCTTGAAGCCCGCGACATGATCGCCCAGTTGCGCTCAAAAGCCATTTTGGGAAATTTCAGAGGGCAAGCGCCCGCGGATGTTGCCGAAGTGTGCAGATGTCTGGAAATTTTGGGGAGAATCGGATTAGAACATGAAGAGATCGGCGAAATTGACGTGAATCCTCTTATCATCGATAAACAGGGACGCCTGGCGGCTGTGGACGCGCTGATAGTAGTGAGAGCGTAAGAATATGGAAAATACTATAGAAAACAATCCCTTATATAAGATTTTGAACCCTGGGAGCGTCGCCATTTTCGGGGCTTCAAACAATTTCACCTCCATGGGAAGCACACAGCTCGCTTCCTTGCTCTCCATGGGTTTCCCGGGCGCTATTTATCCTATCCACCCCAGGGAAAAGGAAGTGCAAGGTCTTAAGGCGTACCGGAGCATTCTTGAAACGCCTGAAACGCCCGAACTGGCCATTCTGGTTCTCCCCACCACGATCGTGGCTGACGTGTTGGAGGAATGCGGGAAAAAGGGCGTAAAGCGCGCCATTGTAATTTCCGGAGGCTTCAACGAAGTCGGAGGAGAAGGGGCGCAATTGCAGAAACGGCTCGTCAGCGTGGCGGAAAAATACGGTATCCGCTTCCTGGGCCCCAATTGCATCGGGGTGGCCAATCCTCATAAAAAGCTAAACACCACCTTTCACCCGTACGTCGCAAAGCCGGGCTTTATCGGGATGGCCAGCCAAAGCGGCAGTTTTATCACCCAGATGTTCGACTATCTGAAGAATTTCGGATTGGGATTCAGCGCCGGCGTAAGTGTGGGCAATGAAGCCAATGTCGATATTGTGGACTGCATGAACTATCTGGCCGAGGATCCCAATACCAAGGTAATAGCCTTATATATTGAGGGAATTCGCCGGGGAAGAGAGTTCATTCAAGCCGCCCGGAATATTTCCATACGGAAACCAATCGTGGCCTTTTATGTGGGGGGGTCCGAAGCTGGACGAAGGGCCGGTTTCTCGCATACCGGCGCCTTGGCGGGTCCCGATAAGGTTTATGACGGTGTGTTCCGGCAAAGCGGGATAGTGCGGGCCGGCTCCGTGGAGGAGCTTTTCGATTTTTGCTGGGCTTTGGGATCGGCGCCCAAACCGCGCGGCAATAAAGTCATAATACAAACCCATTCGGGAGGGCCGGGGGCGGCGGCGGCCGACGCGTGCGGCCGGGCCGGACTGGAACTGCCTCAGCTTTCGGCCCAGACCCTTGAAAAGCTTCAGCGGCTCATCCCCCATACGGCAAGCGTCAATAATCCCGTTGATCTTACCTTTAATAAAAATCCTCTTGATTACTTCTCAAAAATCCCGGAGGCGCTGTTGCAGGAGCCGAACGCTGACGGCCTTCTTGTTTACTTTCTTGTGCCGAGCCACGCGATTGAGCGAGCGATGAAGGCGATGGGGGTGCCGGATGATAAGATGGAAGAGCAGGCCAGGAAAATGATCCGGGAGCAGCGAAACTCGATAATGCGCCTTATGGAAGCGAACGGCAAACCGTTGATAGGCTACTCGTTCCGCACTCGCGAGGATTTGGTGGTTCAGGATTTTCAGGACGGCGGCGTATGCGTGCTTCCAAGCCCTGAACGGGCGGCTCGCGCCATGGCTTGCCTGGCTCTTTATACCCGGCTGCGCGAAAAGGTGATTAACAGCGATTGGGAAAAATAGCAATAAAGGTCCCATCCATGGTACTCCCAGTGTGGTTGGGACCGTCAATTCAACTCAATCGCTCTGTCGCTTGCATTGTAAATTAACGTATAATTTATCCAAACTTGAACTAACATCCGTTGGCGGAGTTCCTCACCATACTTGAACACGCTTGAGCATGGGGTCTGACAATCAATGGTACGAAAAGTTACGCTAAGGATTTCTTGTCACAGGGCCGGCATATTTATAAGGGGGAACCCCAACATTCAGGGGCTATTTGAGATCATGAAACTCTCAAATACAAATTTTCACGTGTTTGCACGCTCCTAACCTGGAATTGTAATTGCCCGGACCCTGGATCATAGGTCTCAACCCACATTATAGGTCACTAAGTTACTCAACCCTTTGGATTACCGAACATGCGCTATTGGGCTTGTCCAATGTATCTGCAATTGGTCCGACGCCGTGATTCGGTATTGATATCTGTAGCGCCATTTGATTTACAATCGCTTGTGATTTACTCGTTTATTCTTTAGCTTTCATAAAAATGGCCGACCACAACATCATGTATTTGACCGTAACCTGACCCAGGTATCGCCTGACCTCAATATTGGCGATTTTTTGAGGGGCGAAGGTTCAAATGCTGAAAATAAGTAATTTTGTGCGCTTCAGGGGAAAACCCCATAACCGTGCAAACCAGAATGAACGGAAACAAGGCAACATATAGATTATTATTCTACTTATCATAGTTATGGTAGGAATGGATGGTTACCGCCAATTCTTGATCTGAATGAAAATGACCTGGAAATTGGTGAATTGAGCGAAAAGTGCGCGCAATTCGAGATTTCCCCCGAATAACTTATAGTTAGGCCGTGACCGAATCTATTCACACCCATAAGGAGATTTCCCGAAATGGACATTCCACGGATCTTCAACATCACCGAAAGCGCTCACCGCATCCATAACCCGTTCACACCCGAAAAGCTCGCCACTCTCGGCGCGGCGCTGCGTCTGGAAACGGGGGCCCGAGTGCTCGACCTCGGCAGCGGTTCGGGGGAGATGCTGTGCGCCTGGGCGCGCGATTACGGAATCATCGGCGCCGGCATCGACATGAGCCAGTTGTTCAGCGAGCAAGCGAAACTCCGCGCTGAAGAACTCGGCGTCGCCGATCAAGTCAAGTTCATCCATGGCGATGCTACCGGCTACGTCTCGGACGACAAGGCCGATGTGGCAGCCTGTCTCGGCGCTACATGGATCGCTGGGGGAGTCATCGGCACTATCGAGCTTCTGGCGCGGAGCCTCCGCGCCGGAGGGATCATCCTCATCGGCGAGCCCTACTGGCGGCAGTTACCGCCGACGGAAGATGTTGCCAAGGAATGTCTTGCCGGCTCAATCTCGGACTTTCTCACGCTTCCAGAACTTCTCTCGTCTTTCGGCCACCTTGACTACGACGTCGTGGAAATGGTTTTGGCAGACCAAGACGGCTGGGACAGATACGAGGCGGCTAAATGGCTCACCATGCGCCGATGGCTTGAAGATAATCCCGATGACGAGCTCGCGAAAGATGTTCGAGCCAAACTGACCTCGGAACCCGAGCGCTACGCCGCTTACACACGTGAATACCTGGGTTGGGGTGTGTTCGCGCTGATGAAGCGGTGATGAGTTGTGGCATCCGGCGGATTGTCAACGGCTGTGCCGCGCATCAGGTGGTGGCTCGCCGAGATGTGAGTGAGCCTAGAACTCATCCGCCATCGCCGAAATCTTCGTCCAAAGGCTCTGCACGTTCAAGAGCGCATGCCCGAGCCAAGATGTGGATCAGTGCGCTGGGGTGGACATAGTGGGACGGCTCGTAAGGCAGGGCGGTTAATGGCCTGAGTGGCGTTGCGCCGATGGTGTATTTTCACTTTTTTACGGCAGCGCCAAGTTCTCAACTTTCCTGGCTGGGCGCCACTTTGTTCATTACTGGCATCTTTGTTCTTTTTCGATTCCGTCCCAGGCCTTACATCGCCCGTGCTAGTCATGACACAAAGGCCTAACATTTCGTTCAAGCCGACGCCTCGCGGCGCGGCTTAACTCAGGCGTTCTCAATAATTTTTCCAAACATCGCATAAATCCGGACCGGATCAAACGCCATTGGGACGATACTCGTTTATAGTGGCGGAATCTGTAGCTGGAGGGAAATTGCGTCCTCTTAGTGTTTTTAATGAAAATGTGTAATCTGTTTCACGGAAAGCTGATCATAATCAGAGGATTAGGGCGTGCTATTTCTTCCCCCTGGTCCTCTGGTATAATCCTTTTAGGAAAAATTCGCGCCGACAAATTTTTGCTTAGCGTAACTTTTCGTTCCATTGATTGTCAGACCCCAGCATATAACGCGAAGCGCAGCTCTATCGCATTCGCGGACTATTCTGTTACAATAGCTAATCATCATTGAAGGAGCGGAACTCTATGGGCAAAGCGCGCTATTTTTATTTAAAAAACGCCCTGCTCATCGGAAACGGCATATCCAATATCATCGGGGTGTCTGTGGTGAGCATGATCCATATTCTTTATGAAGAGCAGATCGCGCCCGAGGTTCTGGATAAGGCCGCAATTGTGGACGCCATCTTTATTCCCCTGTCGTTCCTGATCGTAATGGCGTTGACGATTGCGTATGAGGCTCCCATAAGAAGATACCTCAGGTATCGGTATCTCAAGGACGACAACAACGCGGATCGTTTACTCCCGCGGGCGCGCAGGCGACTGCTCAATGAGCCGTACTACTTGCTGTTGGTGGATTTTTTGGTGTGGACCATTTCGGCGTTTGTTTACACCATATTTTTCCATATATTGGACGCCTTTCCCTCGACCCTTCCGCGAATTTTTATAACCAACATGATAACCGGCGTTATAACGGTCATAATCGCTTTCTTTGTGCTGGAGCGGGTTCTGCAGCTCCGTCTGGCCCCTTATTTTTTCCCCAACGGCGGTTTATATATGACGCCGGGCGCCTACCGTATCCGTATCGGCACGAGAATCGGCGCGCTCATCGTGGCCTGTAACATCGTTCCCTTCTGTTCCATGATTACAACGGTTTGGATGATCGGCCAGCGTGGACAAAGCGACGCCAGCAGTTTCGGTGATCTCCAGAATATAATCATTTCAAATTCCATATTATTCATAGGGGTTGGAATATGGACCGGCGTTCTTGTCGCCGCGTTCCTGACCAGATCAATCCTTAGCATCAGCAAAACGCTCAAGGAGGTCAAGAACGGCAACTTCGACCGGAAAGTGCGGGTGACCACCAATGATGAAATCGGGTACACGGGCGACGTTATCAACGAAATGACCGAAGGACTCAAGGAACGCGATTTTATTAAGGAAACCTTCGGCAAGTATGTATCGGACGAAATACGCGATGAGATCCTCTCCGGCGGCGTTCCGCTGGACGGAGAAAGCAAGGAAGTAACCATACTGTTCGCCGACTTGAGAGATTTCACCCCCATGGTTGAATCCACCCCGCCCAAGGAGGTTGTCAGGATCATCAACGGCTATTTCAAGGAAATGGAAGAGGCCATAAACGCCAACAACGGCCTGGTGCTGCAATATATAGGAGATGAAATAGAAGCGGTTTTCGGGGCGCCGATTCATCACGCGGATCATCCGCAATCGGCCATACGGGCGGCCCTGGAAATGCGGGACAGAATCGTCACGGTAAACAAAAGACTTACGGCGCAGGGATATAAACCCCTGACGCACGGCATAGGAATCCATACCGGCGAGGCGGTCGCCGCCACTATCGGTAGTCCGGACAGGCTCTCTTACTCCCTGGTGGGCGATACCGTGAATCTGGCCTCGCGGCTGCAAGGCCTGACCAAAGATTTCGGGGTGGACATAATTGTAAGCGGCGCCACCGGCTCTCAGGTCGATGGCGCTTTCAGTTTAAAGCCGCTGCCCGCCACGGAAGTGAAAGGGAAGACGGGGACGATTGAGATATTTGCGCTGGAATGAAACGCCGTTCATAGGGGTTACGCCGCCTATTTGAAGGCCCGGTGACATTCTTTCATGCGATTCGCCAGGTCCTGAAGCTCATGCGACATCAATTCATTTTGACCGCTCCGGACAGCCAGTTTGAAGTTCTGAAAATGAGCCAGAAATTCCTGCATGGCTTCTTCCCATTCCGGGTCGGCGAAACCGGCAAAAGCGCGCGAACTCTCCTCAAAGGCCGCGATCGCGTTTTGACTGGGAATATCGGACGCTTCAACCGACCGCCTGAGTTCTCCGAAAGAGGAGGTCAGCCTTTTTTTAACCTGTTTGAGTGACTCCCGCCACGTTTCGACTTCCTGTTTCAGCGCGGGCTCATACTCGCCGAGCGTTGACCATTCCCACTTCAGTTTGGCCACCATGCGGCCTTTTTTTTCCTTGAGGGCGATTTTGGCGCTGAGTTCGTCGGGAATTGTCCACGCGCGTCCCTGGAGATCCAGGGCGCCGCTGCGCAATTGTTTGGACAGGGAGTCCAAAAGGTCGGCCAGTTGGGTTCTGGTCATGGATTTTTCGTTATCCGATCCCATCAAACATACTCCGTACTTTATATGCTTATAGTTCCTGAATAGTAGAGCCCGTATTCGCTGATTCCGCCATAAACCGGGCTACCATACCCGCTTGAATTGTTTGGAGCTGGCCCCGCAAAACGGACATTTTTCGGGCGCTTCCTTTTCGCAGGTGTATCCGCAAACCAGGCACACGTAGTAATCCACTTCATCCTGGCCGCCCATGGCTTCCAGCGCTTTGCGGAAAAGGTTCGCGTGTATTTCTTCAGCCGCGTTGGCGTAGGTGAAGGTCAGCTCCGCGGCCTTGACGCCCTCCTTTTGGGCCTCGTCGATCATGGCCGGGTACATGTTTTTGAACTCATGGGTTTCGCCCTCAATGGCGTCCTTCAGATTTTCAACGGTGTTTTTCACCTTGCCCAGGGCGCGCAGATGCGAGAGGGCGTGCACGGTTTCCGCTTCGGCGGCCGCGCGAAACAGTTTCGCTATCTGGTATAGCTTTTCATTTTCAGCCTGAACCGCGTACGCCAGATATTTCCGATTAGCCTGTGATTCCCCGGCAAAAGCGTCCCACAAATTCTTTTCGGATTTGCTCATTGTCCCTCCGTTTCCCGTCCACGCCCCGCGCGCTAATGTGTTATTTATTTTGTATGTTATATTGTTACAGCTAATATTTAAAACGCTTCCTCAGGTATGTCGACCGCCGAGGTGTCTTCCTGCTGCAGGGACATGTGGCGGGAGAACACGTTGGTGAGGATGTTCCGGCAGAAGAAACGAACGGTCTCAATCTTACCGCGGTAGAAAACGCCGTCCGCCGATTCGGGCGCGACCGTCTTGGCCTTTTCCCGCGCCAGCATGCCCTGTTCCAGCATCAACTGGGCCATGAAGGTTTCGGCGAAACATTCCAGAAAACGCGTGGCGCTCAGGGCGATGAGCTTGGGCTTGCCGCCCTGGAAATATTTCATGTAGCGCATGGCGTAATCGCCCGTGGCCTGCGCGGCCTTGAAAAGCAGCTTGAAATCCGGCGCGAAATCGGGATCTTCCTTGTGGTCGCCCGTGAACTTCATCACGCTCTGTATCCAGCCCTGAAAGACCTTGCCTCCTTGCAGGGGCAGCTTTCGGCCGATGAGATCCAGGGATTGGATATAGGAGGTGCCTTCCCATATGGACACGATCTTGATGTCGCGCGCGTACTGTTCGACCGGGAATTCCTGGCAGTATCCGACCCCGCCCAGAACCTGGATGGCGTCGCGTATCAGGAGGTAGCCGGAGTCGGAACAGTAGGCCTTGACCAGCGGCGTAAACAGTTCCACCTGCGCTTCGGCCTCTTCTCGGGCTTTTTGGTCCGGGTCATGCTCGGACACGTCGATCAGGTAAAAGAGTTTGGCGATCATGGCCCGCATGGCCTCGACCCCGGACTTGAGGTTCATCAGCATGCGCCGCACGTCCTCATGCTGAATAATAGGCACCCGGTCCGCCCTGCGGTCGGTAAAGGGAGGGCCCTGGACTCGTTCCTTGGCGTATTGCCGGGCCGTGTCATAGGCGCTTGCGGTCAGGCCCAGGGCCTGCACGCCGCAGCCCATGCGCGCCTCGTTCATCAACTGGAACATCTTGGCCATGCCGCTGTGGGGTTCGCCGAGCAGAATCCCGCGGCAGCCGCCGTTTTCGCCCAGGTTCAGCGTGGCGGTGGCGGACGCGTTCACGCCCATTTTGTGCTCGATGCCGGTGCACTGCACGTCGTTGCTTTCCCCCAGCGATCCATCCGGGTTGACCCGGATCTTGGGAACAATAAAGAGGCTGATGCCCTTGGTTCCCTGGGGCGCGCCTTCGATTCGCGCCAGCACGAGATGAACTATGTTGCCGGCCAGATCGTGTTCGCCGGCGCTGATAAACCGTTTCGTGCCCTCGATTTTATAGACGCGCGGATCGCCGGAATCCGGGTCCGGGGTCGCCTTGGTTCGCAGCCAGCCCACGTCCGAGCCCGCGTCCGGTTCGGTAAGGCACATGGTCCCCGCCCACACCCCGGTGTACATGTTTTCGCAGAACAGGCTTTTGTCCCCGTCGGTCCCGAACGTTTCGATAACCCGGCTCGCGCCCACGGTCAGACCCACATAGACCATGAGCGACATGTTGGCCCCGCAGAAGAATTCCATGGCCATGCCGCCCAAGGAAGCCGGCAGCCCCTGACCGCCGTATTCGGGGCTGTTCATGAGGGCCATCCATCCGTTTTCACGCATCACGTTCCAGCAATCCTTGAACGCGGCCGGCGTCGTGACCTTGCCGTCGACAAACCGGCAGCCCTCCCGGTCTCCGTCCTGGTTGGCGGGTCCGAGAACCTCCCGGCACACTTTAAGCGATTCATCGACGATCATGGCCGCATCGTCTTTGTCAAAGTCCTTGTAGGCCTCATAGGACAGTATTTTGTCCAGGTCCAGGTATTCGAAAAGCACAAACTTGGTGTCGCGATCGTCTCGACGAAAATAATTGACGCCCATTTCTGTTCTCCTTTTTTTCAATCTCCGGTTTGGCGGGCTCGCAAAAGGTCGGACTGGCTCTACTATCGGTAATGTTCCTGTTTCTTAAAAGGCGTGTTCAACGATTTAATCGTTAAAATAGCATATATCGGGAAGTTTTCCTATACTTGAGGCGCAAAGAGGAGGGCAAACTCGCCTCGTTCGGAGGACCGGGCAAGGTGGCGTTTATACGGTTTAAAGAAAATGCCGCTCTGTTGAAATTAGACGTTTATGTGTGTTACCTGAAGATGATATGAGGAGGCTGATGACCGTTGGCGAAAATAACAGGAAATCGACCTGAACGGCCCGGACCTCCGCGATCTGATCATCGGCCACGTCAACAAATACCTTCCCGACGCAAAAAAACAGTTCTGCCGTAAATAGAGCATAACAGATCGTGAGCTGTTCAAAAGACGCCCCGATGTAAAGACGCGATTGTGGGGCGGTGAGTTTTGGAGCAAAGGATATTTTGCGGCGACGGTGGGAAAACATGGTGACGAAGCGACTCTGACCCGTTATGTGAGAAACCGGAGTACAGATAAAGATTATAAGCCATTATATCAACAACAGCCGGCGCTTTGGTAGCCAGATACCCCGCAAATTGCCGCGGGGAGTTTCATTTTTAACATGATGTGATTCGAGGAGACACGGATGAAAACGACTCAACCACGCGAAGGTTATCTTGACCTCAAGCATGGACGTGTGTGGTACGCTATGTATGGCCTCGAAGCGCCAGGCATACCGCTGTTAACCCTCCACGGAGGGCCCGGAGCGCCGCATGATTATCTGGAGCCGCTGGCGGCCCTTGCCGATGAGCGCCCGGTGATCTTCTACGATCAACTCGGGTGCGGTAATTCCGATCGCCCGGAGGATTGCTCGTTATGGACGGTGGAATATTTTATGGAAGAACTGGCGCAGACTCGCGAGAATCTGAACCTGGAACGGGTACATCTCCTCGGGCAGTCCTGGGGATGCATGCTGGCGACGGAATATCTGCTCTCCGGACAGCGGAAAGGCGTGGAAAGCCTCATCTACTCCTCACCCTGTCTGAGTTCGCCTCGGTTCATCGCCGATCAGCGCGCTCATTTAGCCAACATGCCCGATGAGGCGCGCTCCGTCATTGAAGCCTGCGAGGCGCACGGCGATTTCGCCAATCCCGCATACGAAGAGGCTATGATGGCCTACTACGCCAAACATGTCTGCCGGCTCGATCCATGGCCCGACTGCATGAATCGCACGCTGGAAAAGTTGGGACACGCAGTGTACGGTTCGATGTGGGGACCGAGCGAGTTCACCATGACCGGAACTCTGAAAGATTACGACCTCACCGGCCGGCTCAATGAAATTAAGCTACCCACGCTGCTTATCTGTGGCCGCCATGACGAGACGCCGCCGGAAACGACCGCCTACTACCAAAGCCTGCTGCCGGATGCGGAAATGGTCGTCATAGAAGACGCGTCGCACGAATGCCACCTGGAACAGCCGGAGATTTACCTGGCCGCGCTCCGTAAATTTCTGAACCGGGTGGAAACATAACGGCCATCGCGGGAGGGTGTCTATAAAGGCGTAAAAAGCGGGTTCGTGGTCACCCATTCTCTGAGCAGAGGAGGATCAAAACCATGCCGGGTTACAATCTTACCCCGAAACAGCAGGCGATGGTTGAGATGTGGGAGGCCCACATGGCGCAGAGTTCAAACAGAAGGGTATCCGCCCGCGCCGTTTTCGCGCGACACGGGCGGCTTGGCAAGCGGGTCGGCGCTGTCAGCTGTTGGTTTTCTTCAGAAGCCAGGCCATGTTGCGGCCAAGGGTTTGCATGGTGGCCACGCCTTCGGCGTCCGCTCGAACGTCGCCAACGTCTTTTCCCAGAGACATATTCCAATAGCTGGAGCCCGGAATGATCATCTGGCTGATAAGGAAAAACATGTTGATGGAATTGAAGGCGTGGATCGCGCCCGTACGGCGTACGGCGATGACACCGGCGCCTACCTTTCTGGCCAGCGCCTCGTCGTTGGAGCGGACGACCATGCCCGCGCGTTCGATGAGCGCCTTGGTATTGGCGGTGATATCGGAAAAATAAACGGGCGACCCCAACAGGACGCCGTCCGCCTCCATCATTTTAGCAATATAGCTATTCAACGGATCGGTGGTGACGGCGCACTCGTTGTTTTTTCTCTCCTTACACTTAAAACAGGCGATACAGCCGCTCAGATTCTGGCCGGCCAGACTGATCAACTCCGTATCAATACCTTCCTTTTTCAGTTCATCCAGAACTATATTCAAAAGAATCGCGGTATTGCCTTCCTTGCGTGCGCTTCCATTAAAAGCGACAACTTTCATGTTTACACCTCCTGGGATCTCTTTCTGTCTTCAGCTCGATGTTGAGTTTATGAACACGCCGCGGACTGTGTCAGAACAGCGGCTCCTAGGGTAACTTGCGTTCGGTTCTTATTTGATTATGCAACGCGGCGAAATTTTCCGGTCCTGTTTCCGGAGTTCTGCGTCGCAGGGAAATGGCTCCGGTGGGACAGGCCACCGCGCACACGCCGCAGCCGATGCACCAGTCCTGATCCACCTGCGCGCCGTCGTCGGTCATGCGGACCGCGTCCACGGGGCAGATGTCCGCGCACTGGCCGCAACCCGCGCACGCCTCCATCTCCGTAACGCGGCTGAAATACACGGCCATCAACACATCCCGGGGGATTTTGCGGCGCCGTATGATGCCCACGTTCCAGCAATAATGGCCGCAGCAATTGCAGGTATGCTTGATTTCCCCCTGCGCGTTGTCCACCATGTGCACCAGGCCTTCCTTTTCGGATTTGTCGAGGATACTCAGCGCCTCGTCGCTGGAAAGGCGCCTGGCCAATCCCTTGGATATGGTGAATTCCGCCAGTTCGTCGTATTTGAGGCATACCTCCAGGCTGTGATGGCAATCCGTCCTGCCCAGAATGGACGCGGTCATCCGGCACGGACAATGCGCCACCGCGATGGTCGTGGCGGCCTCGACAATGGGCGTGATGTATTCGTGGGGCATGACGCCCTGTTGCGGTATATCTACCGCAATGCCGGCCGGAATGTATTTAAACGTCTTGGTCGGCGTTCCTCCGTAGACCGTCTGGGTGGTGGGAACGGAAAAATACTTCATGACGTGTGTGGCCATTTTTTTGGTGTAGTCCGACCGGTCGCCGCTCCAGAACAACGTCTGCGGCATGCCGTATCCCACCTGAAGCAGCGCGTACCCCGGTTGGCCCGACCCGCCGGGCGCCGAATAGATCAAATTGCGTTGGGCGAGCGACTCCAGCGCTTCCAGGACCGCGCTTTCCGGTTCCCCGCAGCCCTGGGCTATGGTCGCCAGGTCGGCCACTTCCAGCGGAAGGAGGTCGTTGGGAATGGCCAGCGCGACCTTGGCTTCAAGGGGCGTGAACATCTCCTCAAGCATGCCGATCAGCGCGTCATGATAGGGGTAGCCCATGATCAATTTTTCCAGATGCGCGGCCAGATTACGGTAAACGTCGTCCATCGAAAACTCTCCTTGTCCGCTTGTGGCCTCTTCGTGAGGCCGGCTGTCCGGCGATCCTATGGCCTAAGGTCAAGCGAAGGGAAGAAGTCGAGCGCGCGGCGATCCAATCGCTTTCGCAGACCTTCCGAATCGCCGGGGGAATTACCGGTCGATTTTTGCCATATCCCGTTGCTTTCCATACAAAGGTATACCAGCGCGTCCGGCGCCCGTTCCTTGATTCGTTCATGAACAAAACCGAACATAGCAAGACGAATGGGGTTGAAGTAGCGCATTTTGCCGTCAAGCCCGATTATGAACTCATCGTAAATGATCGGCGATTTGGGGAATCGTTCCTTTATGATCGCTTTCAACTGCGGCATGAACCGCAGGCAGCCCAGACTTATCCAGATGACGTTGGACGGGTCCACAGCCCGGAAAAGGTCTTCGATAACCTCGGCGTAGCCTTCGCGCCAGCCCGGATAGTGTATCAGGGGATCGAAATGAAACCCCAGCTTGAATCCCTTGTCCTGAAGCCGTTGGGCCGCTTCCAGCCGGGTGGAAATAGCCGCCGCCCGATGTTCTTCGTTCCGCGCCATTTGGCGGCTGTTGAGCGAAAAGGAAACAATGATCCGGTCCACGCTGTCCAAGCGCAGCAGATTTTCAATATTGACGGTTTTGGTTTTGAATTCCAAAACCATGTTGGGCGTTCGCTGGATGACGGGCGCCATGCGCAGGGAAAATCCGGTGAGATGATCCGCGTACAGGCTGTCGGTGAATTCGCCGGTGCCCAGACGATACAGCAGATCCGGGCGCTCCCGCGAGGCTTCCGTGACGGCGGAGATCAGATAATCCCAGTTGGCGAAAACCCGCAGTTCATTCTCATTCAGATACGACTGAAGCACGCAGTAGGAACAGTCCATGGGGCAGCCGGTTCCCACATGGAGGATCTGATAGCCGCAGCATATGTATTCCCTGGTGCCGGGGCAGGAGCGTATGGCGGCGCCCTTGTTCACGAGCACCCGCATGCTCTTTTTGGGATCGCCGGTTCCCGGTCGCGCCAGCGGTTCCAATCGTTGCGCCAGGGGAAAACCTTGGGCTTCGGCTTCTATGGCCAGATACTCGGGTCTAAACGCCATAATCGTCTTCAAACAGGCAGGCCAGTTTTCCGCTGTTATATAGGTCCCACAGGGCGTTCAGGGTTTCGCCCAACTCCCGGTGGCTTTTGGCGGAAAATTCGATCCGTCGGGTGGTTCCTTCGAAAAAGGGAGGATGTTTTACGGACACGGCGCCGGTCAGGCGCAAGGAACGCAGCCAGTCGTTAAACCGCTCCTCGGCTTCGGTGAGCAGGGGATTTCTCCGTTTCTTCAAAACCTCGCGGGCGCGCGCGGATTTCTGAGGCCGGTTCAGTTCGGGGTTGTCCTCGATGGCCGTCAGTTCCCGGTCGCGCAGAATTTCGCCCGGCTCGATGTTTTCACGCCGGCAAATTTCAAAAAGCAGCTCCACTGTTTCACATTGCTTGTTGACGCCGAAATTGAGCGCCGCCACAAAACCCGCCACGGCCTCCATGGCTTCGGCCCTGAAATCGGACAATTTGAGCGCCGCGTCGACCGACAACCGCCCGTCCTCAATGAAATCCTTTACCGGGTCCGGCAAATCGGCCAGGGTCAGGCATCGTTTCAGATCGCGTTCATGCGGATTGAGGGAGAGCAGGGGAAGGATATGGCTTATGATTTCGCGGCGATCCATTCGCGGCAGAAACTTTTTCACAATTTCGGCCTTCTCGATGTCGCCGAAATCGGCCGTGGGTACATTTTCCCATAAGGCCAGGGAAAGCCGTGAAACCTCGTCCAACCCGGTTTCCAGTATATGAACCGGAGCGCGGTCCAAACCGAGTTCCCCGCAGGATCGCGCGCGTCTGAAACCGCATATCAGACCGTAGGAGTTTGCGCCGCCGGGATAAACCAGCAGGGGGTTCAAAACGCCATGGCGCTTGATGGATTCGGTAAGGAGCGGGCGGTTAACGCGGCGATGAAGCTTGCACAGATCGTTCTTTTCGTCAATCCGGTCCAGGGAAATCGTTTCAAAGCGCCGGATTGAAAGCATTTGTCTCACTGATTTCATGACTTTTTTATTGTTGAAAAACCAAAATTTGAATCTTACTATATAGCATAGCGCCACACTAATTTACAGTGATTGATGCTCCATGAAAAAAATTTGGATTGTCGGATTCGGTTATTTCGGCCAGCGGGCGGCCCGCGTTCTGTCCAATCAAAAGCGGACCGAATTGCTGGCCGTGGATGTCGATCCCGAGCGGATACAACGCGCCCAGTCCATGGGGATACAAGCGGTTCGCGAAGAGGGGATCTCTTTTCTGGCGACCCGTCTGGAAAGCGAGAACCCGGACTGGATTGTTCCCGCCCTGCCGTTGCATCTGGCCTTCGGCTGGTTGTTGGTTCGGCTGGGAAAAGACAGAAGCGTTCGCCGTATCGAGCTTCCCCATGAACTCGACGCCGCCCTGCCGCATCCGTTTCGCGGACTGGAAGGCGATATTTACGTGACCCACGCCACCTGGCGGTGCCCGGACGACTGCCCCGAACCGGCCGGGACCTGTACCGTTACCCAGGAAAAACGACCGCCGGACATGTTCAGACTGCTGGACGCCGTACAATTTGAGCCCTTCGAAACGCTGGTGATACGCAGCCGCCAGCTCGCTCCGGGGGTAGGGGGGTACACCCCCCAGGCCTTGCGGGAATTGTACGAAAAGGCCGCGCGAATAGCTTGTCCGGCGATTGTAGCCACAGCCTGCACGTGTCACGGCGTGGTGAGCGGACTGGCGATGGAACCGCGAGATGATTAAGAACGGGGGGACTCTTTTGGGAAAAAGGGTTGTGCTGTTAACTCCGAAAAGGATGACATGGTCTCCTTCTCCTTCTGGGAGAAGGCCCGAAATGAGGGTTGATAAGTAATGCGGGGGATTCACATCCCCCGCGCCCCCTGCGCGCTATTTCTCGCTACGCTCGAAATGACAAACGGTCTCGCCTGAAATATTTCTGTTTTCAATAACTTAAAAGTTTTTGAAGGAGGGTGCGGGAGGGAACTTTTTTCAAAAAGTTCCCTCCCGCAAAATTAAAAAAAATCGGCCGACTCTCAATCGGCGAGGCTAGGACAAACCGTCCAGCGCTCTTTTGGATGAACCGGTTTGAATGTAGTAGCGGCCGGAATCTTCGTTGTATTCCAGGAGTTCGGCGAACTGGTAATAGGCGGGACGGGAGAACCGGGCTTCGAACGATCCTTCCCGGGCGGAGCAGTAGAGGACGTTTTCATCGCCCACGCGCAGCGAATCGGGATTCAATTCCTCCTGGGAGCGGTCGTTGAAGGTCAGTTTTACCGCGCGGCCCGCCGCGCCGGAGTGATTTTCCACATCGACCCGTTTTACCACCAGCGGGACGTCCTCCACATCCACTTCACATATTTGTCCCCGCCATTCGATCAGATAGCGGCCCCATTCGTCGCGGCGCAGATGGCTGTAAAACAAACCAACGATTTCCTCATTGATGATCGGCTTGTTTTCGTGAAACCAAGCGCCTTCCTTATCGATGAAAATCATGCATTTATCTATGGGTGGTTTGTTGTCCATGGCTTTCCTGAGGGTAGACCGGTTTATGAATAGCAGGGGCGTCAGCCCCGGTTTTGGCGCTCAAAAGGTTTTTTCGCTGTCCAGGGCGATGGTGACCGGTCCGTCATTGACCAGACTCACCAGCATCATGGCCTGAAAGCGGCCGGTGGCCACGCTGACTCCCGTTTGTTTTATTTTCCGGATAAAGTACTCGTACAATCGGTCGGCGGTTTCGGGCGGGGCGGCCCAGCTGAAGGACGGGCGTCTTCCTTTCCGGCAATCGGCCCACAGCGTGAACTGGCTCACCACCAGCATGCTGTGGCCGCAATCGAGGAGCGATCTGTTGAGCTTGCCCGATTCGTCCTCGAAAATGCGGAGATTCACGATCTTTTCGGCCAGATAATCGGCGTCCGCCTCGGTGTCGTTCTGACCCACGCCCAGCAATACCACCAGGCCCGGTCCGATGGCGCCGATAACCTCATCGTCAACGGCGACGTCCGCTTTTGTCACCCGCTGCAATACCGCCCGCATGATCACCTTTCTTGACGTAAAGATAAAAAATAGCATAGCGGCGCGCCAAACCAAAGAATTTTTTCTCTTGTGTTTGCAGAGCGGGGACTGAGCGCATAAGATAGCGGTTCGTTTAGAGCGCAGACTTATTGTGTGGAATTCCAATCATGAGACAGCCGACTTTCTTGCTGATCAACCCCTGGATTTACGATTTCGCCGCGTACGATATGTGGGCGAAACCGATGGGGCTGCTCTATATCGCGTCGTATCTTCGGGAACGGGGGGCGCGGATACGGTTCTGGGACGCGCTTTCGCGCCCAAATTCCCCGGATGGAGGGGGGCCGGCGCGGCGCGCGTTCGGCGCGGGCAAATTTCCGAGAACCAAAGCGCCAAAGCCGCCCCAGTTGCAGTCCATTGACCGGACCTACGCGCGCTATGGCCGGGGGCCGGAAGAGCTTCGGGCGTTCATCGGTGATATGGAATCTCCCGACGCCATTTTGGTCACTTCCCTTATGACCTACTGGTATCCGGGTGTTTTCGAAGCCATTGAGACTGTAAAAACCCGGTTTCCCGCCACGCCGGTGTTGCTGGGCGGTATTTACGCCACGCTGTGCGAAGCGCACGCGCGCGCCAATTCCCAGGCCGACGAGGTGTTGGCGGGAGCGGACGAGGCGCGTGTGGCGCAATGGCTGGAATCGCGTCTGGGAATCCGTTTTACCGCGCCCGGAGCGGATTGGGAAAAGCTTCATCCGGCCTTTGATCTGCTGGCGCCGCTGGATTATTCGTGCGTCCTGACGTCCAGGGGCTGCCCCTACGCCTGTCATTACTGCGCTTCAAAGTCGCTGTACCCTGGGTTTACGCAGCGTGAACCAGAGGACGTGGTAGAGGAGCTGGCGCGGGCCAGCGCCGCGTACGGCGCGCTGGATGTGGCTTTTTACGACGACGCGCTTCTGGTGAACGCCGGCCGGCATATCGCGCCCATCCTGGAGGAAGTACTCAAGCGAGGCCTGCCGCTTCGTTTTCATACGCCCAACGGGCTGCACCTGCGGGAGCTGAACCTCGATCTGGCCGCTCTTATGAAACGGGCGGGATTCAAGACCATCCGGCTCGGTTTTGAAAGCGCCGATCTGGAGTGGCATCGGGAAACCGGGGGCAAAGTGCGGGAAGGCGATCTGGAACGGGCGCTGGGGAACCTCAGGAAGGCGGGGTTCGACCGTGAGGAGGTGGGAGTCTACGTTCTGGTGGGGCTTCCGGAGCAACGGTATGAGGAAGCGGAAGAGGCCGTGAAAATGGTCCTGGACATGGGCGCGCGCTGTTTTCTATCCGAGTATTCGCCCATTCCGCGCACCAGACTGTGGGACAAGGCGCTGGCCGCGGCCCCCTATGATCTTGCGCGCGAACCGCTGTTCCACAACAACTCGATTATTCCCTGCGGCGGTTCCGAGTTTTCTCCCGAGCGTATGCGCACACTGAAACGATTGAAAGAAAAAAGAGAAGAGGGGCGACCGGCCGCCACACCGGGGGAATAAAAAACAGCCGCGCTTAGGCCAGCAGGTTGATCGCGCTGTATTTGTTCGATTGGGAAGACAGGAGCTGCGAGCCGTAGGCCGAAGCCTTTTCCGTGTCCACGGCCCCCAGGGTAATATTCAAGAACGTATTGCTCTTATTGGCCCGGCGCAGCCACCCGGATATTTCGCTTTTGAGGTCCTCTTCAACCACGCGATACGAGGAGCGGACTCCCATCCGGCCGCTGGAATTTACATACATCCACTGGCCTTCTTTTTGACTGACGATCCCCGTGTGACCGAACCTGTCCGAAGAATAGGAGAGGATGGCGCCCGCTTTCAAGTGAGGCTCCAGTTCATTATAGATTTCTTCCGCGGACTTGAGCTGCGCATCCGTGACGCTGATGGTAACGGGATTGTCGGACAGCAGTTTTGTGACGCCTTCGCCGGTAAGCAGGGAATAGGGGTTTTTGCCCTGGTTGCGGGCCATGGCGATCAGTTCACCGGCCAGGCCGTTTTTCCCGTAGTAGTTGATCCCGTTTTCTTCCAGCACACCGGCTACAAACTCCAGACAGTCCTTTCGGGCAAACCGCCGCTGAAGCGTCCGGATACCCGGTTCGTTGTCCTTTGTTTCGGTGTTGGAGACGCTTTTTTCCTGGTCCTGGTTCCGGGACCCCGCGGAGGCTTGCTGATCGGTCTGTCCGGACGTATCGGAAACGGGTATTTCCGTGTAGGTTTCGGCGCCGAATCCGTCGCCTGAATTTGCAAAAATCGGGTCTTTGAACTGATCGCTCGTATAGAGAAAAATGCCTTCCTTGCGCAGATTTTCGGTGAGCTGATCGAAGTGGGCGCGATCCGCCTGGGTCGGGGCTGTTTCGCCCGAGACATAAGCATGACGCTCCATCACTATTTGGGCAATTTGCTCCGCCTTGCGGGGATCATTTTTCCTGATTTCGCTCCACTTGGCGTACTGCTTTGTCGAGCGCAACAATTCGTCGGCCATTTCGACCGTAAACTGCTGACCGGTTGAATTATTTGAATTTACTGACGTATTCAGACTTCCAGTCTGCTGAACGCCGTTTGATCGATGTACAAGCACTTTTTTATACCCGGACAAAAGAGTATTTTGCCACTCATTTATAGCAAGGATGGCGCCAAAAAAACGCGTTAGGAAGTGAAGAAACGGGCAAAGGGAAGGATGCGGCGAAGAAAATCCTGATATGTTGTCAGGAATCAGAAAAGTTTTCGTTATCCTCGTCAAAGGCCACGGCGACAATACTGCCTTCCACCCGGACCACTTTTCCCGATAATTTAACGTTGTAGGAAGAGGGAAAATCGGTGTCGCCGCCGCCGAGCAGTTCCAAATCCAAATCATCTCCGGGCGCGAAGTCGAAGTCGTCGCCTATTCGAAGCAGTATACCGTTTCTGCTCACATTTATGGTCACGGCGGCCATTTTGCGCGGCATGGGCCGAAGCGCTTTTTTCAGGCCCACCAAGACCGGAATGTGATGCGACTGGCGTGGAAATCTTCTTTTTTCATCGTATACAGGAGCGTTACGCATCAAACATGCCTCGATAGTAGTATGGAGCGACTTCCAATCTTTCAGGATTCACGCATTATAACTTTGGAAAAGAAGGGGACTCAATGTCAGTGTAAGCCGTTTAGCCATACACTCAGCCCCAAAACATATAGAATTTTCGGTTTTTTTACCTTTTTTGTTCGTTAAAGGAAATCGATCGCCGCGCTGATTATGTTTCCTTTAAAATTCGATCCTCGCGAAACATCGCCCAAGCCGGGAGCGGCGCGATAATTCAAGGGGATAACGGGAACGTGGGCCCAGGGCCCACGCTCATCATCAACCGGAGTTTTTGATATCCTTGAGCTTGATTCCAATCTTCCGCGCGCCTCTCCACGTGTCCAGATAGAGCGTGTAGGCGATATCCATAAACGGGCCCAGTTCTTTTTCCAGCCCCGCCATGCCAAAGCCGATGGCTGAGACTGTCTTATCGGAATCGAGCCGGAACGTTAATCGAAGATGCTTCTGGCCCACCACGCGCGAATCGAGCACATCGACCTGGCGCGAGGCCCATACCGGCTCGGAATTGCCGATACCGAACGGTTCCATGGACAGCAGTCCTTCGACATCCTGCAGCGTGACTTTTTCCAATTCAATCTCCGCGTCAATTTTAAGACGCGGTTTGAGGTTTTCTTCTTCAAGATGTTGACGCGCGACGCCTTCAAAATGTTTATAAAATAATTCAATATTCTCCGGCGCCACCTTCAGACCCGCGGCGTAGCGATGCCCGCCGAAGGACACCAGATGTTCCGCCGAGGCGTTTAAGGCCGCGTAAAGATCGAAACCGCTTATGCTTCTGCCCGACCCTTGCGCCAGGTTATCCTCAATGGCCAGCACCACCGCGGGGCGATTGAATTTTTCAACGAGCCGGGAAGCCACTATGCCCACTATGCCCCGGTGCCAGCGTTCCGAGGCCACCACAATGCTTCTGGTATCCTCGTTGAACTGGCTCCCCTCGATGATTTGAATCGCTTCCTCCACGATCCGGTTCTCGATGCGCTGTCGTTCTTCATTGTAGTTGTCGAGCTTCCTGGCGATGGCGGCCGCCTCCACCGAATCCTCGCTGAGGAGCAACCTCAGGGAGAGCGCGCTGTCGCCCATCCTGCCGCTGGCGTTCAGTCGCGGCCCGATCTGAAAGGCCACGTTCCAGGACGTCAGCTCCTTGTCGTCAAGCCCGCTCACCTTTTGGATTGCGCGCAGTCCGATCTTGGCGCCCTTGTTCAGCGTTTCCAGGCCGAATTTGGTTAAGATGCGGTTCTGCCCGTTCAGCGGCGCCAGGTCCGCGATGGTTCCCAGCGCGACCAGGTCCAGTTCGTCCTTCAGGTTAGGCGCGGCGCCGTTCCCCAAAAGGCCCGACTCGCGCATCTTCGCCCTGAGCGCGGCGACCAGCAGAAAGGTGATTCCCACGCCGCACAGGTCCTTGGCGGGAAATTCGCAATCGACCTGCCTGGGGTTGAGAATCGCCACCGCGGGCGGTAGAATGGTGGGCGGCAGATGATGGTCGACAATGATTACGTCCACGCCGAGCTTTTGGGCCGTATGAATCTCACGCGTGTTCGACACGCCGCAATCGACGCAGATTATCAGGCCGGCGCCGTTGGCCGCGAGAGCGCGGACCGCCTGGTCATTGAGCCCGTAGCCTTCGCGCAGCCTGTTGGGAATATACCATCCGACGTTGGCGCCCGTTCGCCGCAGGTAATTGAAAAGCAGAGCCGTGGACGTTACGCCGTCCACATCATAATCCCC
>Ga0068712_1000825_pt1 | contig 51674 bp, 40 predicted proteins | sample MTBAKSrepl1MetaG_FD_62987 | JGI IMG/M metagenome (GOLD analysis project Ga0068712, IMG submission 62987) | Enrichment culture microbial communities from Arthur Kill intertidal strait, New Jersey, USA, that are MTBE-degrading - MTBE-AKS1... | ecosystem: Environmental > Aquatic > Marine >... | reverse complement strand
ACTTCTCTGCGGCACTCTGCTTGGATCCTCCTGCAGGCGTTTCCAGTGCAGCCACCGATGGATTCTCCCCATGAGGTTTCGGGCGGCTTTCGGCCGGGGCGGGCGGCTCATGCGTTTTCTCTTCTTTCGCAGCAGGCGTGTTTTTCGGCGCAGGCTCCATGACAGGGTCCTTGTCGGCAATGGCGGGAGCGGCGGCTTCGGCTACAGACCCTAAGGAAGAAGGCGTCTCCACCTCCACGGTGTTTTCAGGCATCAACAGGGCAGCCTGCTCGGTGACCGGGTTTTCCAGGGCCTCCGTTTTGGGAATGTGCAGCGACTCGTTCCGGACGTCCGTCACGTCGCCCCGGGGCTTCTCTTCCGGGTCGATCGTCTTCGGCTCTCTCGTGATGGGCTGTGAAACGGCCGTGGGCTGCTGCGCAATCACCGGCTTGCTCTTCTCTGCCCCATCCTTTTTGACGTTGTTTTTTTCAGCCGTTGCGCCGGCACGCAGGAACTTCAGCGGCTCGATGATCCCGTTGTGCCAGAGAATGCCGAGGCCCAAAACTGCAATCCCCACCACGAGAAGGGAAGGGCCGAGAAGATTTCTTCGCTCCGGGCTCGTCCTCCCGCTCACGCTGGTCAGCGCTGGAACGGCATCCTTCTTTTTGCTCCAGGAAAAAGGCTTCCTCTTTTTCCTGTGTTTTTTCCCGTCTTCGCCATAAGAGTAGTAGTACTTGTAGTGTTTGTAGTCCTCGAAGTCAGGGCTCACCTCGGGCCGCATGCCGTTCAGGATGACACCGATGACGTAGGACTTGACCTGCTCTAGTTGGCTCATGGCCCTTTTGAGAAGACCTCTCGACACGGCGCCCACGCGATAGAGCAGGAGGATGCCGTCCACTTTTCTGCCGATCAAGGCGGCATCCACGGCAGAGAGGATGGGCGCGGTGTCGAAGATAACCATGTCGAATTCGTTCCCGGCCTCTTCGACGAATCGATTGAAGCGCTCGGATTCGATGAGTTCCGCAGGGTTCGGCGGAACAGGACCGCCTGTGATGATAGAGAGATTGTCCAGACCGGGTGTTCTCATGATCTCATCCAGGGAAATCTCGCCCATGACAATGTCGGTGATGTTCTTCACGGTCTCTCGCCATTTAAAGTTTCCGAGAAGGATGTCGGAAAGGCCGGGGTTTGACTCGATACCGAAAATTTTGGCGATCATGGGCTTTCTGAGATCCGACCCCACCAGAAGCGTCTTCATTCCGGCCTGGGCCATGGTGATGGCCAGGTTGACCGCGACCAGCGTCTTCCCCTCCTGGGGTGAAGCGCTTGTAATAGCAAGGGTCTTGATCTTCCTTTCCGTGTTCTTGAACTGGATATTTGCCCGCAAGGCTCGAAAACTTTCAGCCATCATGGACTTGGGCACAAAATGGGCAATGAGGTTGACGACCTGCTTCATCGAATGCTCGTCCATGCCCTCGGGGTACTTTTGTTGCGCCGTTTCTTGAATATCCTTTGCATCCACCTGGGGAATGACGCCGAGCACCGGCGTTTTGAGCGTCTGCTCCACGTCCTCGATCGCGCCCAGAGAGGTGTCGAACGTCTCCACGATGAAGGCGATCACCAGGCCGAAAACAAAGCCGATCACAATGCCCATGAGACCCGTGGCTATGGTTCTGGGTGGGTTGATGGGGCTCGATGGAAGAAGGGCAGGCTTGACGATGTTCACTTCCTCAGGTTTTTCGGACCGCTTGATTAGGGCTTCCTGGTTCTTTCGCTCCAGGAGCGTGGTCATGTCCGTGTAAAGCTCCACTTCCCTTTTCAGGCGATTGAACTCGAGCTTCTTGTCGAGCATGAGCTTGGTCTTCTTGTCAAGGCTCACCAGCTCTCTCTGGAGATCGCTCTCTCTCCTTTCAACACCCCGCAAATGAAGCTGAAGCAGGTAATCCATCTTTTTGGCTGTTTCAATGATCTCATCGTTGATGGCCGTCACTTCAGGATGCTTGGGCGTATACTCCCTCAGCAGGGTGTCTCTCTTCAAGAGCAGGCTCACCAGGGCGTCGTTCGCACCCTGATATCTGCCGTTCGCCTTCACCGAGTCAAAATTGTGACCGGAACCTGCGGGGTTATTGATGAATTTACCGAGCCGGCCCGCAATGCCTTGAAACTCGATCTTCTCCTCCTCAATCTTTGTCATTTCCTTCTGGATTTCCTGGGCCCGTGCCAGGAGGTTCTCGCTCTGGAGGTCGATCGAGATCAGTTCGTTGTCTTTGCTGAACCGGTTGAACCGGTCTTCCGCTTCTCTCAGTCTTTGCCGCACATCTCTGAGTTGATCATCGATGTACCGCAAGGCTTCTCTCGTCCGCTTCGTTTGGTGTTCACCGTGCAGTTCCTTATAGACGAGGGCTACGCTGTTGGCCAAACGCTGAGCGAAGAGAGGGCTTCCGTCCGTGACCGTAATGTTCAGGATGGAGCTGTATTTCTGCCTGGTCACTTCCACCCTGCCTTGCAGGCTTTCAATGGTGGCGATGACATGGGTTTTCAGTTGTGGGCTGTTCTCCGTGTTCGCACTTCGCGGAATAAGCCCGAGCTTTTCAGCCACCTTCTCGAACACGGCATAGCTCTTGATGACCGTCATCTGGGTCTCGATGTCGTCTGAGTCCGCCCACGACACGGTCTGGTTGTAGACGCCCTCGACAATCGCTTGTTTCTTGATCTCGATGACGCATACGGTGTTGTAAACAGGGCTGGGCGCCCTGAGGATGGCAAAGGTGGTGCTGAAGATACCCAGGACGAGAGCGATCACCAGAACCGTGAACTTCCGCTTTCTGACAATGCGCCAGTATTCCCTGAGATTGACGTCGTACTGAGCCAAGAAAACTCCCTGGAAATTACCGCTTCTGTGACCTGCTCAAAAGTTTGATGCAAACAAACAAAATAATCCTCTCCGACTTTCCTCTTGGAGGAAACCGGCTCGGCCTATCATCTTCAAAAACCCTAATAAGTCAAGTCTGATATAACCTACCTATAAGCACCTCCGGTAGCAGAGTCCCAACCAGCGCCTATCCGTCATTTCGACCCCTGTCAAAACAGGGGGAGAAATCTTTTCTTTGCGCAATTTTGGCGGTCTCGTAAAAAGTCCGCCAGGCCGTCACTCCCGCGAAGGCGGGAGTCCAGAAGCGACTGAAAAGACTGGCTTCCCGCCTACGCGGGAATGACAAAAAAGAGCCGTTCTTGACTTTTTACGAGTTCATCAGTGTTGATAAAATACCGAGATATCTCTCGCCGTCATTGCGAGGCGCGAAGCGCCCCTCCAGCCTCCTGCGCGCCAGAACCGCTTCGGCGGCGGTGCGAGGCGGGCAAGCGTGACAAGCTGATCGATATCCTGCGGGTCCCGGATCATGGTCAAATTATTAAATCAGGACGCCTTAAATTCACTTTGAAAAATTTAAGCATAAAATAATATAATTGTCAATATTTCATATATTGATTAGCTCAAATAATGTTAATTGGAATAATGGGAAAAGAAGAAGACACCCGCCTTCGTTAAAACTACGGCGGGCAGGCCCCGCCTTCGCCGAGGCTTCGGCGAGCCACGGGAGACAGGAGAGAAACCGGAATACCAACCACGAAAGCACGAAAGGAAAATTTTTCCCTTTTTCGTGCCTTCCTAAATTTGATGGTTTCGTAAACGCTCATGACCATTGCGAGGGTCGCCCCCGCCCATGAATGCGCCCGAGGCGCATAAAAATCCCCCTCGATCCCCCTTTAATAAAGGGGGAGGACAAAAAGGAGAGTAGCAAGTTCCCCCCTTTGAAAAAGGGGGGCCAGGGGGGATTTTCACGGTAAAAAGTCCGAAAAGCCCGGATTTGTCATTGCGAGCCCTTCGACAGGCTCAGGATAAACTCCGCGACCCGTCCTCCGTAGCAGGAGCAGGCTACTGCGGAGGGTGGAAGCAATCTCCTATGTGCCCGGTATCAATGAGATTGCCACGGCGCTTGCGCGCCTCGCAATGACGAGGCGGGACTTTTTACGAGTTCATCAAATTTCGCGTCTTCGTGATTATTCTTTTCTCCTTCTCTGTGTGGGCCTGCCCGCCGAAGTTTTAACGAAGGCGGGTCTGTGGCTAATCTTCTTTCACTTCCTCATCAACATGCCCAGCAACTGGACCGCCCTCTTGAGATAAAACCTTGAGGCTCCCAGGTGATTTGACTCGGGGAATATCTGCCTCAGAATTTCCGGCCTTGGAAACATGCTCTCCAGGAAAATGGGAAGCCCTTTGACAAAGCCCTTCCCCGAAGCGAAAAGGAAGGCTGGACCCCATGGCGGCAGAGCAGCCCCTTGGATTCTTTGTTTCAGGATCTTTTTTTCTATGGGTCCCAGACGTGGGAGTTCGTTCAAGCTGCCGGGCAAAGAAAAATCGAAGATTTCTCTGACCAGATAAAGCATGTAGGACACGGTTTTCTCCTGGCCCATTTCTTTGGCCCGGATTGACAGAGCCTTCCATTCCGCCTCTCCCCAATCACCGATCAAGGTCTTTAGGTCCACCAGCCACATGAGCCGGTTTGCGCGGTGCTTCAGAGCATGAAGGCCGAGGTAGATGAACCGGTCGCATGGATTCAGGCAAAACGCCTCTTCACCGTCTACCATGATGGGTCGAGTCCTTGCCAGAACCTCCCCATGCTCCGTGTCCAGAAGCCTTTTCCGAGCTCTTATGCGATCCGCCCACAGGATGTGGGTGTGGAGGTCAAAGGTGGTTGACCCCTTCCTGAACGTGGTGGGGTAGATGCGATCTCTCTTGTACTGGAGCCGGTCGAACAAAGTCACCGCAGCAGGATAGTCCTCCTTGCGAAGCCACAGATCCACGTCTGTCAGGGGCCTCAGACCGATGTCGTCGTAAGTGCTGTGGAGAAGGTCCATGCCTTGCAGAAGCACCACCCTGATTTTTCTTTGGTTCAACTCGTGAAGAACTTCCTTGAGGCTTTGGATCAAAATCAGGTTGGAGCGTACGGTCCGGTAATAGGCGGTTTCAAGCGTAGTCTTTTGCGCAGAATTGAGAAAATCCAGGATGTTCGATTTCACGAGACTTCTGTAAAGAAACCCCGCGAGACCCTCCTGAATGGCTCCTTCGATGAGCCTGTCCACATCCACTTCGCGAGAGAGAAGGGAACGAATTCTCTCCGGATCGGGATTCAGGTCCGACGCGTGGATGAGAATCTCTCTTTCTCCGTCTCTCAATCCGCAATTCCCAATCCCGCTATCCACGAGTTCGGCCTTTGGTTGCCGTCCTCTTACGGGTACTCGGAAGCTTTCTCAATTTGATCACTAAGCGGAGTGCTTCATTGACCACTTCATCCGATGGAAACGCTCTTGCCACGTCCGGTTCAAGAAGTGTAAGATTCGTTCCCTTGCGGTACCGTTCGGCGTATTTTCCCTGAACGCCCTCTTTAAGAAGGTCAGCAAGGTCATACTCCTGACGCAATTCATCACGCTTTCCGTCTTTGGATCTCGTTTTCATAGGCTTTTCTCTCTGCACTTTTCAGCTCTCGTGCGCTAATGATGCGAATTCGGTCGCCCCGATCAGTGTGAGCAACGATAAGCAGTCGACCCTCCAGCGACTTCCCAATGGTGATGTATCTGTCTTCATCTTTAGAATGGTAAGGGTCGAATATCGTAATGCCCAAGGGATCTCGAAAAACTGTTGCAGCATCCCGAAATCCCACGCGATGCCTTCGAAGATTTTCCTCCGCTTTGGTCGGATCCCATTCGAATTCAATCATCCTGGGGCCTCGAGATTTCTTACCTTAATCCCACTTTTGCCATGATAGGGAAGTCTTGATGAACTATCAAGGCATTTCAACCTCCAACCAGGCTATCACCTCTCTTCAGCCCTCGGCATCATTCCATCATTCCCGTATTCCATTTTTCCCTCTATTTCTCTTCTCCGCGCGCTCGGTGCGCTCTGCGGTTACGTGTTGATTTTTTTGATGATTTATAATATCCTTGGTTTTCATGAGAAGCCTTCTCACCGCCTTCATCCTCACCCTGGCCCTGTCCTTGAGCCTCCAGGCCGCGGAATTCAAGACCGATTTCGAAATAGGCACCGGGTACCGGGTCGACGATCTTGATTGGAACATCGCCGGCAACGTGGAAGGCCGCAATCCCAATGTCCTTTCCGAATATACGTGGCGCGACGTCGAGACGTTTCAGGCCGGGGGAGGCCTGCGAGTCTCAATGAATGAGACCTTGTGCCTGCGCGCCTCCCTCGCTTATGGCTGGGTCTTTGACGGGAAGAACCAGGACTCCGACTTTGCAGGCGACGACCGGACCCAGGAGTTCTCCCGGTCCAACAACAGCGCGGATGACGGAAGCACCCTGGACGGAACCATCGGTTTCGGGTACCAGTTCAAGGCGGGCAGATTTCTCTGGATACCCATGGTGGGCTATTCTTACAGCGAGCAGCGCCTCACGTTGAAAGAGGGGTATCAGACCGTATCCGTGCCTGTGCCGGGCGCCACGCCTCCCCCTCTGGGCCCGATCCAGGGGCTTGACAGCTCCTATGACACCACGTGGGAGGGCCCATGGATCGGCTTCGATCTCTTTTTCCAGGCTCGCGAGAGGCTCATTCTTTTCGGAATCTTCGAGTTTCACTGGGCCGACTACGAAGCTCAGGCGAACCTGAATCTGCGCAACGACCTGGCTCATCCCAGGAGCTTCAAGCACGAAGCGGACGCAAAAGGAGTCACTGTAATAGCGGGCGCCTCCTACGCTCTCAAAGGCCCATGGTCTCTGGCTCTCACAGGCCGGTATGAGAACTGGTGGACCGACGGCGGAATCGACCGTGCTTACTATGCGAACGGAAACACCGTTGAGACCCGGCTCAACGAAGTCAACTGGGATTCCTTTTCGGTGATGCTGAGCCTCACGTATCGATTCGGGTTTTGACCCCCGCCCCTTCGCCTTTTGTGTAGGAGCCCCACTTCTGGGGCGGGACGACCTGTGGAACTTTTTAGGAGTGCATCGAGACTGGCGGATTCCCAAGAAGTCGCAAATCGCACTATTGCGTCATTCCGGCGAAACCTGTCCCGGTGAAAACCGGGAGCCGGAATCCAGACTCTTTTCTGATCCGTCACCCCGTTGAAAAACGGGGTCCAGACAGAAAGGCAAAACAGTGAACAAACAGCCCGCCGTATACATTCTGGCAAGCAAAAGAAATGGTACTCTATATATTGGAGTGACTTCTGATCTCGCCAAAAGGGTATGGGAGCACAGGAACGATATGGTGAAAGGATTTACCAAGCGGTATGGAATTCATCATCTGGTTTGGTACGAGTTACACGAGAGCATGGAATCTGCGATTCAGCGGGAGAAAAGGTTGAAAGAATGGAAACGAGCCTGGAAATTGGAATTGATTGAAAGCGCTAATCCGAACTGGCAGGATTTGTATGATAGAATTGCATGACTCGATTTTTTCAAGTCGTCTGGACCCCGGCTTCCGCCGGGGTGACGACATCGCACGAGTCCTTCAATACTGAGGGATTCCCAAGAAGTCACAAACCGCACAACTACGTCATTCCGGCGGAAGCCGGAATCCAGGGAATACCAGGAACTTCTGGACCCCGTTTTTCAACGGGGTGACGACTCCTAACGAGGCCATCACCATTGACTTCATCTTCTTCAAATCCTGTTAATCCTGTCAAATACAGCATTTGGCATTCCATTCCTCTTCGCGCCGCCCTCATCATTTTTCTCGGGCTCGCAGCAGCCCAGATCATCGCCTCCCTTCACGTTGGCTTCTCCAATCTTGAAGTCTATGAGAAGATGCGGGTTCTCAGGGAAGCAAGCTACCTCATTGTCCCCAATGCGTATGTCCTGCCCAGCCTCACTGAATGGAAATCCGCCATTCTCGGAGGTCTCTTCTTCACGCTGAGCGTCGGCGTTTTCCTGACCCTGCTCTCTCTTGGCGCAGCATGGCTCCGGCATCGCGTATTGCCTCGGAGAAAAGCTGTCCTTCTTGTCTTCTTACTTCCCTGGCTCGCTCTGCTTATTGCCCTCAACATGCGGGGGTTCTCACGGATGCCGACGCTTTACGCGCTGATCATCCCTCCTCTCGTTTACCTCGCCGCCTCCAAGTGCTTATTTCTGCAACCTCACCAAGCCCATAAAAATGCTCTCCCCTCCCCTGTGCGCCCTCTAACTCTGTTCCACCTCCTCTCTCCCCTGCTCCTCGCGCTCCTATGGGTGACCCAGATGAAAGGTCCCTATTTCGGGGATGTGCGGGACTACCTGCTCCTGTCCAACTCAGCCGGCACAAAGGTCAGCGACTTTTACTACCGCTACACCCTCTATCCTGCCGAAGCATTCAAATCCCTTGACCAGAAATTGATCAGGGCCGTTTTCCTCAAATCCACTCAGAACGTGGCGGTGGGTCAGGCCCTTGAAAGAGAACTTCTCAAGCATGATTACCTGACCGTGAGCAAAGAGGATGTTTCTGAACTGGTCATCACCGTGAGGGATCATGAACTGCGCCTTGAAAAGGGAGGGGTGAGCGTCTCCAGCGTTAAGCTCCAGGAGTTCCTCCCCTCCCCGGCTCAATGGCTCACGGATTTTTCGGTTAAGACGGACCGTCACGGCTTTTTCCGCAAATTGACTTTCATCTCGTTGCTCGTCGGTTTTCCGCTTTTTCTCTATCTTTCCCTTTATGGTCTCCTCTTGCTGCCGTTGAGCTTGTTTTTTTCGCCAAGGACCGCTTCTGTGGTCGCCACCTTCCTCTGCCTCTTGGCGGGCATCCTCCTTTTGATGCTTCTTTTCACGGGCAGAGAGGCGATCCATGACGAAGGTCAAGTCGCCGGGGCCCTTCAATCTGCGAACTCGAAAACGAAAGTGGCGGCCCTCAAATTTATCTACGACAAGGAGCTGGACATAGCCCGCTATCCGGCCTACCGGGATCTCTTGAAAAGCTCATCGATCCCGGAGCGATGCTGGGCCGCAAAAGCTCTCGGAGCGAGCAGGCGAGGCGAGAGTTTCAGGGACCTTCTCTCTTTCAAGGATGATCCGCACCCGACCGTGGTTTCTGCATCCTTTCAGGCCCTGGCAAAGAGAAAAAATCCTGCGGCCATACCTTCCCTTCTCGCGAGCATCGAGACATCGATGGACTGGTACAACCAGTGGAATGCCTACAAGGCGCTGAGGACCCTGGGATGGAAGCAAAGCAAATCAAACTGAGCACGCTGGCCTTCTCGGTTTCTGCTGTTGTGCTTGTGGAGGTCATGGTGAGAATGACGTCCCTCGCCTCCTCCCTGTTTGCTCTTGGCATCGCGAGATTGATTCAGGCCTCGTTGATGATGTGGATCGCCGGCGCGACGGGATGCGGAACAGCCTGCATCGGCCTGGATAGATCGCGATGGTCTCACGGACTCAAAAGGGGTCTCCTCTGGTCCGCCGCTTTTGGCGGCCTCGCCCTGTGCGCCCTTGGGCTTCTTTCCTTGGCGGGAATGAATGTCCCGGCCATGATTCGGTCCCCTCTTCCCTCCGATGTCGGCGGCATGGCGCTGTTCTTCCTCGTAGGCGGCATTGTCGCGCCCGTGGCTGAAGAGATCCTCTTCCGAGGCTTGATCTATGGTTTTTTCAGGCGATGGGGCGCCGTCATCGCCGTGATCCTCAGCACCGCCCTTTTCGCGCTTGCCCATCCCATGCGCGGCCTTCCGTTGACGCAGATTGTGGGCGGATTGGTTTTCGCGTTGGCCTATGAAGTCGAAAAAAACCTGCTCGTCCCCATCACCATCCACGTGCTGGGCAACCTGGCCATCTTTGCGTTGTCGGCTTTCAGGATTTAACCGCAGAAAAAAAGAAATACTTAGACAGGATTGACAGGATTAACAAGATAAGGGAATGGTGGAATAGTGTGAAAAGAAGAATACAGGAGACAGAACACGGAAGGCAAAGGTCAGAGTCGAAAATCGGCGCCACTGTCCTCTCCACCCGTAGCGGTGGGTTGAACGAACGTGAAACCCACCGCCCCTCGCCCAGCGCGGGACGCCGCCTAATCTTTTCTTTATCCACAGATTCCTCAGATTCTTTGGATTTTAAATCCTCAAGGAAATCTGCGTTAATCTGCGGAACCTGCCCGCTGTAGCCTCGGCGAAGGCGGGTCTGCGGATACTATTTGTTTTGGTTGCGCTATGCTGTGTTTTCTCTGTGGCCCCTGCCTGCCCGCCGTAGTCTTAACGAAGGAGGGTGCTCTCTGCGGACTCCCTGGCCCGCCGTAGCCCTGTGCGAAGTCGAAGAGGCGTAGGTGGCTGTGAGAGACATGTCTTCGTCTTCTCTTGATTGAAATCAGGGCGAAGCAGGGGGGCGCGGGCGTAGGGTGGGTTGAACAAATGTGAAACCCACCGTACCTTCCGATGGGTTTTGCTTCTCTCAACCCATCCTACGGCATTAGGTCCATGACAGGCGCCATAATCTTTTGTTTATCCACAGATTCCTCAGATTATGGGGATTTAAAATTCCCTCAAAGAAATCTGCGTTAATCTTACTAATCTGCGGATACTATTTTTTCCTCTCTGCCCTCTGCGGTCTCCCTGGCCCGCCGTAGCCCTGAGCGAAGTCGAAGAGGCATAGGTGGCTGTGTGAAACCTGCTGTTGTTTGTCTTTGCGCCTTTGCGGCTTTGCGTGAGGGTATTAGCCTTTCAGCATTTCAACGACGCCCCGATCCGGCCTGAAGCTCAGCTCCTGACAGCCCACCTCTGCCGTCAATTCGCTGATGAACTCCAGCGTAAAGGCCATGCCTTCGTGGTCCCAGTAGGGCGGGAACGAGCCGGTGAGCAGGCGCGCCGCGGCATCGATGCTTCTCACGTCCCTCACGGCATTCTCGACCCCGTGAGAAATGAAAAATATCTTCTCCACCTCTGCGCTCCCCGGCGATCCGAACCTTCCCTCCCCGTGCCAGGGGGTCCCGTACATGCGAAACCTGTTCCCCTTCTTCCTCACGACGGTACGGTCGTCGCTGAGCACCTCGACACCCTGTTCCTGCGCCCATAGCCTCGCCATCGTGGTCTTGCCTGCTCCCGAATCGCCGACAAACAACAAGCCTTTCCCTTCCCGAACCACGCCGCAGGCGTGCAGAATAAGCCCGTGGCCCTGGGCCAGGTAATTCACCATGAGCAGTTCGATGGTAGGACCTTGGAATAGATCTGTGTTTTCGTTTGCGAGGTAGAGTTCCGCTTCTTTCAGCGGGGACTTGAAAACCAGCGTCCTCTTCAAAGCGGGAATCTCAGGAAAAATCTCTACGATCCTCGTCTCATGTTTACGAAAGACGGTCCAGATCGGAGGACAGTCAAAAGCTGCTTCGCCGCCTGAAATTTCAAAGAGTCCATGGTGCAATCGAAGATGGAGGTCCGGTTCGCCGGACCCAGTGAAGGGAAGATAGGCAGGGTCGATGTTCAAATTGACATCAGATGTAAGGCATAGGGTGATGTCACCGATGCTTATTCCCTGCAGCATGAGGGTCTGAATGAGCCTTGGGTTGATCGTTCCTGGTTAAGATCCAATGGCACTGCAACTGCCGACGAGCTTGCAGTTGTTCATGGCCGGCCCCCTGATTCCTGTAGTCTTGCAAAACCCCAAGACCGAGGTCCTGCCGTCCAGATCCACCCTCTTCACTTCAGGCTTTTCATATTTTTTCTTCTTGGTCTTCGTCATTGTTTTCCGCGCCCAACTCCTTTATTTGACGTTTATTTTAGCACCTCGCCTTGCATAATTCAACCCGATCAATAAATTGCGAATTCCGGGATTGCGAATTGCGAATTTATTTCCTCATTCTCCAATTTCCCAATCCCTCAATTCCAGAATCCCTCAATTCCAGAATCCCAGAATTCCCTAATTCGCAATCGCCCCTATAAAGCACCCGCCTCCACCGCCGCCTCCGCCTCCGGAGCCGCCCACACTCCTCGCCCCCACCGTCACACTCAGCTCCGCACTCTTCACGCTCTCCACACCGCCGCCGTCCACGGAGCTCACCACGTAGTACCACGTCCCGCTGGTCGCTCCCGGGTCACTGTACCCGGTGCCCGTGATCATCTCTGCATTTACCTTCTCGTAGGGCCCTCCCGGCGTCGTGCCACGGTACAGGTTGTACCCTGCCGCGGCCGCACCGTCGCAATCCTGGGCCTGGCTCCAGCTCACCCTCACCACCCCGTCCTGCACCGACACACCCACCCCGCTCGGCACCGTCGGCATGGGCACCTTCAGCACCATCGCAGGATCCCCAAAAAGCATGAACGTCCCGGCCACTTCCTCATACTCGCTCCCGTTGGCCAGCAGCTCCTGCTTCGCCTTCGTGATCGCCGGCCCCAGCCTCCTCACATCGTCCCTGAACACCGCCTCGAACAAGGCCACATCCAGGATGTGCTGACCCTCCGGCGCCGTCATCCCCGTGGAGGCCAGCACCGCCACGGCCCCCTTCCCCGACGCCCTCAGCAACACCTCCGCAAGGGACGGGTACGCAAACACTTCAGGATCCACAAAGTACCCATTCAGGCATGTCATCGCTACAAAGAAGGGCAGCTTCGCTCCGTTGCTCAAGGCCGCCATGTCCCCCGCATCAAAGATGTTCTCGTGCGCCCACACCTGCGTGGACCCGTGCCCGCTGTAGTTCACCACCAGCGTTCCGTCCACGTTGATCCGGTTCTTGATCGCCGTGTTGAGCGCTGCCGCCGATCCATACTCGCCCAGGTACTCCCTGAACGGGCTGTTCATCCCCTGGGGGATGTTCGCGGCAGCCTCGTTGTTCATCCGCTCAAAGAGCCTCTCGTAATCCGCGGTCACATTGTCCGCCACCAGCAGCACATTCTTCTCCCAGCTCTGCGTGTTGGCGCCGCTCTCATAGCTCACGATCTTGCCAGCCATCACTTCCGCCTCTCCCACGCTCGCAGCAGGCAGCCTCCCGATGTCCATGTCCGGCACCGCGTCATTGCCGCTCACCCTCACAAACCAGTCATCCTTTGCCGTCTCCCCCATGTGCTCCGTAAAGGCGAGGTAGGCCGGGAGGTACTTCGCGCTCTCCAGCAGCATCTGGTTGTCCCTGGGGTCTGTGGTCCCATCCCCCACCAGCAGCACGTAGCGCGGCGCAGGCAAGGTCCAGTTTGCGTACGCGTAGCTCAGAAAATCCTTGATTCCATTCGGACCCGGGATCCCGTAGCTGAACTCGTCGCACACGTCCTCCACGTCCGCAACCCTCACCCTCAGCCCCTGAGCCTGCCTCAGGGACGTTAAATTACTCAGCCACGCATAGGGGACGCCGCTTCCGTCCCAACCCAGGTCCCGCCGGGTGATCAGGATCCAGTCCGCCCCGTTCGTGGTGCTCGATAGGGTGCTCCCCGTGTCCTTCACAACTCTGACCGGCGTCTTCACGCTGCTCCCGGTCACCGCCAGGTAGGTCCTTTCCCCTGTCCCGGCCGCAGGCTCCATGTCCAGGGTAAACGTCCCTGCTCCCGTGACCTGCCCATTGGCGATCCGCTTCACCTCCGTTGCCTCAGTGATGTCAAAAGCCTCCACGCTGTTCACCCCAAAACCTGTCACCTGAAAGCGGTACCCCATCTCGTGCCTGAACTTCAGGCTGTCAGCCTGGGCCGCAAACACTCTCGGGTAACCCACCTCCATATAGTCCACCGCCACCCCGTCAGGGTTCAGCGGGTCGCTCCCGCTCAGGCACGTCAAGGTCACCGTATTGTTCCCCTCCACCAGGTCCACGTTGCCCAGCACCGCGTCGTGGGGCTCAAACCCGCACCACGTGTAGGTCCCCAGCACCGCCCCGTTCAGCTTCAGCTCCACCTCGTGCTCCAGCTCCGTCAGACCCAGCATCGCCACCGTCAACTGCCCTTTCCGGCTCCCTCCTACACCCGGGAGCGTCACGTTAAAGACCGTGGGGCCTCCGCCGGCACCGGTGCCCAGGGCAAAATTGGAGGAGTACCACCGCTCCATGCCGTCCTCTCCCCGGGCCTGACTCAGGTAAAACTCGTCCGTCTCATCGTGCACCGTGTACTCGTGGGTCAAGGCCATATTCAGCGTCAAGGGAGCCCCTTCCACGCTCTCCATCCGCTTCGGGGTCCCTTCCCCTGCCGTCCCCAGCCAGTACACATTGTGCTTCGCGTACTTGCTGTACTCCGATGAGACCTCCTGGCCGTAAAACTCGATGGAATCCTCCGCGTCAAACACGTTGTCTCCGTCCAGATCATGCACAGAGATCGCCAGTTCCTGCCCCAGGTTGTACATCCTCACCTGGCCCAGGTTCATGGCCCCAACATTTACCCCTCTTCCTTCCAGCCACGCCCTCGTCAGCCGGTAGATCCCTTCCTCCAACACCTCGATCTTGTACGCTTCTCCCCCCGAAGGCGGCGACCAGGCCGCCACGGTACCGCCAGAGGAACCTTCCGTCCCGCTCATGGATACCCCACGATACAGGATCGGAGCCGGTTCCTCCACGGCAACGCTCGCAGTCTCAAAAGCCACCTTCACCCTGATCCTGGAACAAATCTCCAGCTCTCCCTTCGCCGGGTTGAACCCTATGGGGTAGAACAACACCTGCTGCTTGATCCGGCCACGGTAGTCAAAGGTCTCCCCGAGCTTCACCGCCACCCCGGGATAGAAGGCATCCTGCCGGTACGCCTCGTTGTCCATCACGAACACTTCCTGCACCCGGGCCACGCCGCCCTCTTCCACCGCAACCTTCTCGGGAACAGGGTAGATCCAGTACCCATGCTCCACGCTCTTCTCCACCGAGACCACCTGGAGAGCCGCGATCTTCCCCTCGGGAATGTCCACGATCACGCCCTTGAGCGGCATCTCGGGCTTCCCGGTCTCCTGGGTCCAGCCATGGATGTAGGACGGTATCCTCAGCCGGTCGTAGGCCTCTCCCTCATGCTCTACCACCGTGGCCTCAAACGCCTCCGTCCTCAGCTCCAGGGTCATCCCGGTCTCGTCGGAAGCGATGATCTCCACCCCGTCCCCCAGGGACTGGTTCACGCCCACCACGGACTCCACCTTCCACGTTTCTTCACCGTCCGGAATCCCGTCCCCGTCCGTGTCCGTGTTCAGAGGATCCGTGTTGCGCTCGTACTCTTCCAGGTTGCTCAACCCGTCCCCGTCGTAATCCGGAGCTCCATCATGGATCAGCGGATTGAGGCCATTGAGAATCTCCCAGTCATCCGGGATCCCGTCCCCGTCCCAGTCCACGCACACGGGCCCGTGCAGGGTGCTCTGGCCCCTCGTGTCGATGTCTTCCAGCTTGTAGTAGTAGAGGTTCCCCCGGGTCACGTCGGAGTCGACAAAGCTGTAAGCCCTCCCCTTCACCGAGAAGGTCAGCCCCCGGATGAGCGTGTCCGTGATCCTCATGTAGGGCCCGCCCTTGAGGGTCGAGCGGTAGAGGTGGAAACCCACATTGTCCACCTCCTGCGCCGTCTCCCACGAAACCACCACGTCGTCCCCCGATCCCGTCGCCTTCAAGGACAGAAGATCGATCGCCGTGGGCGGGCTGGACTCCTCGCTACCCAGGCTCTTGATGAAATAGCCGTCTCCGATCGTGGTATTACTCTGGTTGTTGAACTCGGTCTTGATCCAGTCGGCGTCGCGGTTGGTGCCGGAGACGCGGACTTCGTCGATGAGGCCTAAGAAATCGTCGTCGCCAACGTTGTTGTTGGTATCACCCCCAATATTTGACTCCAGTCCACCGCCAGTGATCGTCACGCTGGCCCCAGAACCATCGGCACTGCCATTCAAATAAAAGGTCGTATTAGTAGCATCACGAACGATAACAATGTGATTCCAGGCATTAAAGGTCGCGGGATTATCACTCCACAAGGTCGTGCTATCATTTCGCCAGTGCTCTATTAGCCCATCAGTGGTCTCTTGTACGGCGAGTCCTAGTGACGTTGCGTTGCCATATTCAAAGACCACTGGCCACTTCGTACCGACATAACTTGTGGGCTTTACCCAAGCGGACATCGTCCAATTGGTGTAAAGGGTTATATCCAGCGAGGCATGCGCTGGAATGTCTATTCTGGTACCCTGCTCATTAAGATTAAAATCCAGTGCTCCGGATATTTTGCCTGTGACTTGGGTTGGTTTGGTTGGGTTGCCTACCGGTGTACCATCATTGGGATTACTGGTTGAATCTACGTTGGTGACTCCGGTAGCTTCACTTAAATGCCACACACCCTTGAAGCTGGCATCCCACACGTTTTCCGGCTCTTCTGTGGGAGAATCGATGCAGGCGTTGCCGTAATACATGTAGATGGTCGTATCGGCCGATTTGGAAAGTGAGTCGATCCTCACCCAGGCCACCAGGGTCCCGCTGGTGCCGTTATACTCTTCGATCTCGTGGTAGAGCTGGGTCGTGCCATCCGATTCCCTGAAGATGATGTCCCAGCCGTCGGCGCTTTGGATCCGGCCGTTGGTGGGATCTGCGGCGGTTGTCTTGAGCCAGTTGCCGGACAGGCTGACAAGCACGGGAAAGCCGGTGGCCGGCAGGGTGCCCGTGTTATCCGTGCCGACCTTGGTATGATCGATGACGATCGGCCGCCGGTAGGAAAACTTGCCGGTGCCGCAGTGGGAGTGGGTGACGCTGGTGACGCTGCTGCTTCCTACCTCTCCGGTGGTGAGGGTGACGTTGTCTGCCCCCAGGTCGATCGTGAGGGTGTCATCGGCCACGAGGTTGCTTACATCGCCCACGAGGATGTAGTTGACCGTGGCACCGCTAGAGATCGTAAAGTCGGTGCCGAAGGTGATGGTGGTGACTCCCGCATCCACCGCGCCCGTCCCGCCCACCGTGGTGGTCTCGCCGGTCTCGATCTCCCCGTCGCTGTCGTCGTCCACATAGATGGCAAGGTTGGCGAAATCTCCCTGGGCAATCCCCGTGGCCGAGGAGAGCGCAAAGACGACCCGGTCCACCGTGACCGTGCCGGTTGTCGCGTTGGTGAGCTTAAAGCCGAAAAGCTGGGCGCCGGTGATCGTGCTCTCCCCCAGAAGCAGGTTGTTTCCCTGCTGCCCGGCGGCGTGGTCGGCGAGGCAGGCGTCGATGACGTGCTCTGTTTGCTCACTGCCCAGGCTCTTGATGAAATGCCCTGATCCGATGGTGGTGTCGTTCTGGTTGTTGAACTCGGTCCGGATCCAGTCCAGATTGCGGGGGGTGCTGGAGACGCGGACCTCGTCGATGATGCCGGCCATCGTCTCTGTCCCGTTGCTGAATTTAGCGTTTCCGGTGGGCGTAGACAGCGCATCGGCCTGCGTTGTGCTGGCGATTTGCTGGCCGTTTAGGTAAAGCTTCTGGGTGTTGTCCGTTCCATCCCAGGTCCCGACCACGTGGTACCAGGTGTTGTTGGACAGCGCGCCGTTTACCCGAAGGTGAAGGCTGGCTGACGGAGGGTCGCCGGTCCGGATGAAAAAATCCAATTGACCGGGGCCGTTTATGCCGTCGTGTCGAATGACAATGAAATTGTACAGGTCGACGTACCTCTCTATTGCATCGGGGAAAACATCATGTCTCACCCATGCCGATACCGTGACGGCATCGGCGGCGCCAACGGGGCTGTTCAGACCGTCACCGAGTTGCACAAAATCATCTGTCCCGTCAAAATCCTGCCCGCGGGAGATCTTTCCCGGGATATCGTCGTTTCCGACCTGGGTGCCGTCGTTGCCGTTGCCGGTGGAATCTTCGTGGACCCCGGTGGTTCCCTCATCGGTCACCTGCTCTTCCAGGTGCCACACCCCCTGGAAGCTGCTGTCCCACACGTTTGCAGGGTCCTCTGTCGGAGAAGTGATGCAGGGGCTGCCGTAGCTTATGGTGAGGGTCGTATCTTCCTCCTTGGAAAGGGAGTCGACTCTCACCCAGGCCGTCAGTTTCCCGTTGGTGCCGTCGTATTCTTCGATCTCGTGATAGAGGGTCTCCCCGCTGGGGCCCTTGAAGATGATGTCCCAGCCGTATTCACTTTCGATCCGGCCGTTGACGGGGTCCACGGTGGTGGTCTTGAGCCAGGCCCCGGACAGGCTGACCAGCACGGGAAAACCGGTCGCCGGCAGGGTGCCGGTGTCGTTCGTGCCGACGAGGGTGTGGTCGATGACGATCGGCCGCTTGTAGGTAAAGGGGCAACTAACGGTAATGCTAAAAGCGCTCGAGGTGGTGGGGCCGTTGATGGGGGTGCCGCCCGAGTTTTGAGTCTCCACGGTAAGGGTGTAGCTCGTGCCGGCGGTGGCGGTGTTGGTGATGTCGGCGATGATGATATTTTCGGCTGCCGCGGACTGGGAGGTGCCGCCGCTTCGCGTGATGGTCAGCTCCTGGCCGCTTCGGCTCACGGTAAAGCTGCCGTCCATGGTGGTGCTGGTGATATCCGTGTTGCCTACCGCGGTGAGGTCGAACCCCGCCGGGAAGGTGACCACGATCTTGCCGTCGGCCGGCAGGGCGTTCGCCGTGGTAAAGGAGACCGTGTGGGTCGAGGTTTCGCCCGCGGTGTCGGGGCTGGGGGTGTTGCTGACGTTGGTTAAAGGAACAGGAAGACTATAGGTGACGATCAGTTGCGGCTTATTGGTGTCCGAGTGCGTATCGGCATCCATGCCCGTATTATTGGGTTCGGTGGTTCCGGTCCAGCCCACTGAAAACCAATTTGCACCCAGCTGGTTCTGCAGGTCCGTGGCGGCCGCCGAGAGCAGTTCGACGGTACTCCAGCCTTCTCCATCAATCCCGCTGGAATTGGAAAGATACTGATTGCCGTCCACATCCGACCAGAAGCCAGATTTGTCGTCGTCGGTGACCCTATAGGTGTAGGCCTTCTTGGTCATGTCGCCGACGTCATTGCCAATGGGGCCGTAATCGTCAACGATATAGAGTTTGAGTTCAACCTTCGTGATCGTGGCGCTGTCCGGGATCGTTGAGGTGTCGAAGTCAATGCCGCTTCGGTAAACCCCCCACCACTCCCCTATGGAGATGGTACCGGTTTCCCAGGTGGAACCATCCGTCAATGTTATAGAGTAGCCGGCATCGATCGTCGTGCTTGGATCGATTTTGACCGGATAGACCCTTCCAGGGTCATCGAGCCAGGCATACGGGGTTTGGGTGTGGACCCGGACGCTGCCTCCCCGGGTCTGGACGGTGTAGCGGACGGGGATGGTCTGGCCGGCGGCATCGACCGCATAGGGGGCGGGCAAACTGAAAACGGTGTTGCGACCGGCCTCGTCGACAAATTCAATGGACTTTTCCGTTGTAAAATTCTCAGGCGCCGGAACGCCGTCGACATACATCCGAAGGTCGCCGGCATCGATGGTGGCGGCAAAATCGAGGGTCGGGTCGGGGAGGCGGCCGGCCGGGGCCCGGGGCCTTTTTTTCAGTACAAAGAATTCTTCGAAGCCCTGCGCCGTCAAATGGTATTCGACGTCGACATGCTCGAATGCGTCCGGGTAGATGACGGTTTCAGCACCTCTTTCTGCCGAAGCGGGTCGGGGACCGCTCAGTTGATCCTCACCGGCGTTATAGCTCATTTCCTCCAGCGAAAATTCATAGCGCTTTCCCTGCGACATCAGGTTGACCGGAGAATGAAGGGATGCGGGAAAATAAACCCGGTAGGGCGCCGCAGACACCTCATAGCGAAAATCGCCCTGACCGGATTCTCTTGCGGCAAGCGCGATCGGTTGAGACGCTTCTTCATCCTGGTCCTCGATCGCCACCGTGTAAATTCCGCCCTGCAATTCGTCCGGATGATTCATGTTTTCATCGGCATCCACGTTTCTATTGCGCCCGTAGGGGATCCCTGTGCCTACAGCGTCAGCGTCGGCTCCACCCGCCGAGCCGTTCGGATCACCATCTTCCAGGTTGGTTTCGGACTGGTTGCTCGGAGCAAACGGCTGAGCAGGTTGAGTCAGGCCAAGCAGACCGATGAGCAGAACCAGAATGCCGAAGGTGAAAAGCACGAGGTGGTTTCGTGCGGCAACCGCGATGGTCCGGCTCGTTGCTCTCATCCCAAAGTTGCTTTGAGTTTTGGGACTCATATCTTTTCGTCTCCAATCTGGAGTTTCTTGCGAAGAATTCACCGCAAAGGCGCCAAGACCGCAAAGGTTACTGCTTCTGCTTTCCGCTGTGAGGGCGGAAAGCAAAAGGAGCGGACCCTTTCCATCAAGCAAGGCGAAGGTGGGTTTCATATGCATTCAACCCACCCTACGTCTTTCGGTGATTCCTGTGTCGCATCACGCTTGATATCCATATCAGCACTAAGCCTCTTATGGATTTAAAGAGCGTTCGTTCTCCTTTCTGCCGTCTCAGCAGAAAGGAGAACATTCTGTCTGCGTTCTTTGCGTCTCTGCGGTGAGCCTGCCCTTTTCATTCGCCTCTTTTTTCTTTTGTCGTATACGGATATAGACATGGCTGTATGGTATTGTGAGCAAGGACTATGCCACGGGCGCTGGAGTAAACAGCATGACAGCCGGCAGCCTCCGGGCAATCCTTAAACCCTCAAACACAGGCACGGATCCGGGGTGGCAATGGGGACTGATGTTTCCCCAAGTCATTAAAAATATTGGCATGTCGGTTATCGAGTGAGGGTCTGGTGAGGCATGAGTTCGGAACTAGAAAAGTGACTTTTTCGCCCTTTGCGCCGGTTCATCAGATTTTCTGTGCCTATAATGTTTAGGCTGGAGGCATGGGGGCTTTGACAATTTTCGGTCAAAAGGGCCTTTTTTGAGACAATTATTGTGAGCCGGGCCAGGAAGTTGCTCGAGCGCCGAGACCGCGGAGAGAAGGCTCAATTTAGACAGGATAAACAGGATCTGCTGGGATAGGGAAAAGTGGAGCAAAGAAGGGATGATGGAATGATGGAAGATTGGAGGCTTGGAGTACCGGAAAGAGAAGTCAAAGGCCGGAGATCAGAGGTCAAAAAGATCAGGGCAAAGAAAAATCAAATGCTGACATTCGGGGCCAAAACCGTAAAACTATTTTTCAGTTGTAAAGGTTTTTTTCACCTTGAACCCACTCCGAAAGCGCTCAAAGAATCTAGGGGACATCAAAATATAAATGGAACTCGAGTACCCAGCGCGTTCTGTCCCTCCAGAAGATCTTAAAACGTTGGTTGCCCATTTCGGCCCAAGGCTTGCCCGCCTCAGGCGTGGTTTACCCGCCGTCTTTGTGGCGGGCCGTTTTCGGTAACAAGCGCGACGCTTCAGCCAGGGCGGGCTTTTCGGTGCTGCCGACTATTGGGCTTTACCTCGAAAAGCTTTCAGGGTGACGGCCTTCCTACTGTCAGATGGGGTATATTAGGATGGACTACGAAGATTACATCGGGAGAGATCCGAAAATCTGTGGAGGGGAACCTGTTATCAAGGGGACCCGCGTGACCTTACGCACGATCCTAGCGAGCCTTGCCGAGGGGGCAAGTGTTGATGAACTTTTGGAGGATTTTCCTACTCTAAAAGAACAGCATGTTCGTGCTGTCATAGATTTCGCCGCTGTCTTCACTCACCTGCAAGCTTCTTAGCCACTTCGACAACTTCGTCTGAAAGCCAGTACCCAGCTTCCCTCAGCTCCTCTATCATCAAACCGACACGATTCACCAAGCCCTTTTCCTTCGCTAAAAGCAGCAGGCCTAAAAGGCCTGTGACAGGCACGCCCAGTTTTCTGGCTGCCTGCCTTCCCGCACGATCGTCTATCAGCAACAAAACGTCTTCGCCAAGACCAAGGGCTAGGGCTACAGCCTGCCTCTCACCTTCATCGAGCTCGCTTAAAACCGGTTCCACTGATTGTTCCGTTGCCGTGACTTCCGCAACGTTGATGAAATTACTAAGACCCTCCTCGATCATGACCGCTTCAGAGCCCACCTTACCGAAAAGCTCTTTGTGGACAAAGGAAGGAATTAGAACTTCTCCGAAGAGGTCTTTTAGAAGATCCAGTCTTCCAATCTTGGCCAATCCAATAATCGGCCCCGTGTTCGAAACCAGTATCACTACTGAACCCGTTTTCTCGCTTCTTCCAGGTCTCTCTTCAACTCTCCTTCCGCCTCTTCCGGCGAATAATTATATATACTCACGCGATATCTACCGCATGTCTCTAAGAACTCAACCCGCGACATTCCGGCCAGCTCGGCTGCTTTGCCGGAAGAAACTTTTCCGAGTTCAAACATTTTCAGTGCGGCCATCAACCGGATATGCCGTTCCAGTTCATCCTTTGTCATATGAACAGCAAACTCAAACCCAGTCGGGTATTTCAACTTTAGTTCCTCTGTATCCATGGACTATCTCCTTGAAATCGAAAGGCGTTTTTCTGATTTTACCGAGAAAGCCCGGGAGATGTCCATAAAAAACAAAGTCTCCATTATTCCATTCTATGCTGTTTCTTTGCCGGCCCTTGTGTGCTCTGTGAGAGCCTGTCATGACTCTTTTCTTTCCCTCCTTGAAATCCTGGCAAAGCACGGGGCCGCAAGGCGAAGCCCTAGAAGCAAGTTCACCGCAGAGTTTACCCGCCTCGGACGGGACGGTAGAGAGCGCAGAGAGAGTATGCTCTTTTCTGCTGAGAAGGCAGAAAGGAGAACGAACGCTCTTTAAATCCATAAGAGATTTATTGCAGATATCGATACGAAGCCTGCTGCGACAGGGGATCGCGAAAAGTGGGGTCTTGATTAGTGTCGGGTTTCGTATCTCTCGCGCCTTGCGGGACGCTCCGCAGGGGCTCTGTCCAAGCGGCGAGGCGCTTGGGCTGCGTCCTGTCCGCTGAAGCCCTGTCGCAGACCCTGAGGCTCTCGAAGGGAGGCCGTCGAAGAGGCGAAAGCGCAAGCCCTTGACTCGGTTTGCGTAATTCATTGATATGTGAACATTACTATGTATTTCGGGGACAAGAAATATGAAAATTGGAGAACGTGGCCAAGTGACGATCCCGAAGGACGTTCGCGAAAAATACGGCCTTCTGCCGAATATCGAGGTGGAGTTCGTGCCTGAGGAGTCGGGAGTCTTGCTGAGGAAGAGGGCACGCCGTACCAGCCCGGTTGAAAAGGTTTACGGGATTCTCAATAAGAAATCCAAAACGGACGACATCATTGATGCCTTGAGAGGACGATGATCACCCTCGTCGATACAAACGTGCTTCTGGATGTTTTCTTACCCGATCCTCAGTGGGGTGAGAAATCAAAACAGGCTCTTGATCAAGCCTACGCCGACGAATCCCTGGTGATTAACGAAATCATCTATGCCGAGCTGGCGCCTCAATTCCCCGAAAAGCGGAAAAAGAGGTCGAGTGCTCGCCGATTTCCTGGTCGGCGCGCACGCCGAGAGGATATCCGAAAGGCTCCTGACCCGAGACAGAGGATTCTACAAAAAGTACTTCCCCGCGCTCAACATCTTCTACTAGCACCCACGGCCCAATCTATGGGGGAGTCGGCGTGATGGGTTTCGTTCCTCTCAACCCATCCTACGCTGGTGGGCCTTTGCCCGTTCGGAATACGGCACGTACATCAAAATATAAGTAACATTCGATAACCCAGCCCTGCCTTGCCTTCTGTAGAATTTTGCGGCACCAGTTACCCTTTTCGGTTCAGGCCACGCCAGAAACGACTAAAGTTTGTCCGCCTGCCATAGGCAGGTGAACCTCTGGCGTGGCTTACCGCCCGTCTTTGACACAGGCATTATTCGATAGATTTTCTGCTTCTCCATTCCGCGACCTCTATGCCCTCTGCGATAGAATATTTGACTTCTTTGCTCGGCGGTATTACATTCTAAAATTAGTAATACCGAAGGAGAGAGCGATGCCCAGAGTTACATCGAAAGGACAAATTACCATTCCTCAGGAAATAAGAAATCAATTCTCGCTTCTGCCCGGGACTGAAGTGGATGTGATCGCTGAAAATAATAAAGTGCTCATCGTAAGGTCTCGAAAAAGAAATGGTTTTCTCAAATGGGTAGGCCGAGGAACCTCGACCAAACGTGACATTGACACGGTCGTTGACCGACTCCGCGGAAGAACCGATGAGTAGCGTTATCATCGATACAAATCCACTTGCTTACATCTATGCGGGAATTCCTGATTTGGGCAAGAAATATGCCCTTCTGCTCGGGGATCTTTCTAAAAGCAAGACGCTGATCGTTCCCAAGATCGTTTACGGCGAGCTTTCCTTGATATTTCGAAGTGAAATAGAGTTGGCCCGTTTCTTGACCGATACGGGAATAGTCGTCGGCGACATGCCGCCGGAGGCATACCTCGAAGCGGCAAGACGTTGGGACACATACAACAAACGTCGTGTGCTTACATGTCACAGATGCGGCACAAAGATCCCGACAATGGTTTGTGATAAATGCGGGGCTTCCATCAAAGTCAGGCAACATATTCTTGCTGACTTCTTAATAGGTGCATATGCTTTGCATATGCAGGATCAAACCATCGTGACCCATGACGCCGGGTATTATGTCACCTATTTCCCCGAGCTGAAAATATTAACCGCCTGAAGTCGCAGCGGGAGGGCTTCCGCCTTCGCTTAAGCTAAGCCGGACAAGACGGCGGGACACGTGCTTTCGCGATTGATAGGTCTCTTGCTTCGTTTCTTTGCGCTCTCAGCGGTGAGATGATCTGCGTTGAGCAGCGGCTAGAAGAGCCTCTTGAGGCGTGAACCTATGGTGTGTACCAGGAGACGGACACGGGCTTTTCTGCTGTAAAGGTCAATCTCGCGACCGTTTCTCTCCACGCCGACGACCCTGCCCAGGATTTGTTCCCCTCTTACAAGCGCCTCCTCCTTGCCCCACGTATCATCGCGAGTAAGAAAAGAGCGACCAGGGGCAACTGACGAGAGACAAGATTCAAGCATGCACGGAGGCGGCGTTTCCAACTCAGCCGAATGAATTCGAAAAACACGATGGGCCACCACGTTTTTGTCCTGACGGTATAGGATAATGTCACCGACGTTGACCGAGGTTGGCTCGATGGGCTCAACCGTGATGGTTTCGTTCTCCTTGATGGTGGGATACATGCTCCGCCCGGGCGCGCTAAATCGCACGCTCTTGCCCTGGCGCAGCATCTCTTCGCACAGGTCTGCGAAGAGATGAACGGAGGTGAGGAAGATGGGGGGTTCGGGATTCGACATAGGGAATATTCTAAACTGAAAGAGGGAAGAAAGAAAGACTGGAGTATTGGTTAAAGAAGAATACAGGAGACAGAAGAAGAATTGCGATTTCTGGAATTGCGAATTGGGGAATTCAATTCCTCAATCCCCGGATTCGCAATCCGCAATTCTTTGGCTTGAATCAGCGGCCCCTGGTGATGTACCATATTAGGGATATGAGGAAGAGCGACGACACCTGGTTCACCTGTTTGAAGCAGGGCCTTTCGCGGCCCTTGCCTCAGGATCCCATGACCGGCCGAAGGGGCAAAAGGAGCCTTGCGGCAAGCCTTAAGAATCTCCGGCCATACTTCAGCCGGCACTGGCGCATGGGGATTTGGGGAATCTTCCTCATCCTCGCCACATCCATTCTCGCTTTCCCTCAGCCTCTGATCACTCGCTACATCGTCGATGAAGTGATCCTCAAGCGCCAGGTCGCGCTGCTCGCGGGAGCCATCGCACTCCTCGTCATCATCCTGGTGGCCGAAAAACTCATGCGCCTATTGGAGGAATTCTTCTTCGCCCGTTTCGAGCAGCGGGTGACTCTCGACGTTCAGAGCGATCTTATCGACCGCGTGCTTTCCCTGCCCAAGGCTTTTTTCGATCACGCTCAGACCGGATACCTCATGTCCCGCCTGACCGGCGACGTGGAGGGCCTGCGCTGGTTCTTCTCGAGCAGTATCGTCTATATCCTCAGCAACGCAGTTCGATTCCTTGGCGGACTGATTCTTCTTTTCTATCTGGAATGGAGACTGGCCATGATTCTGCTCCTTCTCCTTCCTGGAATTTTCTATGGCATGCACTACTTTTCCGGAAAAGTGCACGCATTGGGTCACCAAAGCATGGAACAGGACGGTCGGGTGGCGAGCCGTCTGCAGGAGTCCCTTGCCTCCACATCCCTGATCAAGTCCTTTGCCGCAGAGGCAAGAACCCTGGGCCGCATCCTGGCCGAACTCAAGTCCGCACTCCGCATTTCTCTGGAGCGGACGGCGGTCACCTCCGTCGCCGACATGGCTGTCAGCACCCTGCCCGCCCTCGGGCGAGGGATCACCCTTGCCCTGGGGGCCTACTGGGTCATTAAAGATCAGTGGTCTCTGGGCTCACTCCTGGCTTTCCAGGCTTACCTCGGCTATGTGTTTGGTCCCGCCCAGTTCCTTGCCGGCGCCAACCTCGAACTTCAACAGGCTTTGGCATCGCTGGAGCGAGTCTCCAACCTCTTCGATATCGCTCCTGAAGACAAAATTGCAAAAGGCAAAGGAGTGCAACGGCTGAAAGGAGAGATCGAGTTCCGCGATGTTTCCTTCTCCTATGACGGCACAGAACCGGTGCTTGAAAGCGTCTCTTTCCACATCCAACCTGGTCAGCACGTAGCCGTCGTGGGCCCGAGCGGTGTGGGCAAGACCACGCTTTTGAGCATCCTGCTCGGTTTCTACAAACCCACAGCAGGAGATATCTTCTTTGACGGTGAGGCCGCGTCGAGTTTGGAAATCAGGTCCCTCAGAGCCCGCATCGGGTATGTCGGCCAGAGCACGCTTCTCCTTTCAGGCACCCTCATGGACAACCTGCGTTTCGGAAACCCCGATGCGACGGACGAGGAATTCATTCAAGCGGCCAAGATAGCCGGCATCCACGACTTCATCATCAGCCTGCCTTCGGGCTACGAAACCGACATCGGCGAAAAGGGCATCCGGTTGTCCCAAGGACAGAAGCAGCGCCTCTCCATTGCAAGAGCGCTCGTGAAGAACCCGGACATTCTCGTGCTGGACGAACCCACATCCGCCCTGGACAGGAAGACGGAGGACGCTGTGCTGCTTACGCTGCCGACGGTTGCAGAAAACAAAACCCTTTTTATCGTATCGAACCATGGATCCACCCTGGCCCGCTCGGACCTTGTTCTCCTTCTCGATGAAAGTCGATTCGTTGCTGTGGGTAAGCATGACGAGCTGCTTGAAAGCCACGAGGAGTATAAGAGAAGAATGGAGTGATGGAGTGTTGGAGTACTGGAGTACTTAAAGGGAATGGTGGAATAATGGGGAGAAGAAGGGAATATCTGAATGATGGAGTGGTGGAAAGAGAAGAATACAGAAGACAGAATACAGGAGACAGGAGAAAAACAATTGCGGCTATAGAAATTCTCGCAAACCCATAATGCCTGAACTCGTAATCCCAATTCGCAATCAGCTCATCGACCTGCATGGGTTTCGCTTCACTCAACCCATCCTACGGTACCAGGCTTTTGTCCTGTGCACTCGAAAGCCACGCGAAGTTGGTGGCTCCAAATGCGAAGCACACCCTCTCCTCTCTCTGGGTCATTCGTGGGCTCTCTGAGAGACGTGTCATTCGTTTTCTCTACTCTTGCTTGAAATCAGGGCGAAGCTCTGGGCGCAAGGCGTAGGGTGGGTTGAACAACCGTGAAACCCACCGCCCCTTCCGATGGGTTTCGCTTCTCTCAACCCATCCTACGGCTGAGAGAAACAAGGTCTTTTGTTTCTCCGGCCGCAGCACAGCGTCATGCCGATTTCAAGCATTTCGCAGTGCTCTCCGTGGCTCTGTGAGAAATCTGCGCTTGTCTGCGGTTTTCTGCGGTTAGTCCCTCTTTGCGTTCTCGGCCTGCCCGCCATAGTTTTAACGAAGGCGGGCGTGCCCTGCGGTGAATCTTTCTTCATTCCGATTTTTCAGGCATGGGGCAACTGCCTTCGGGGGCAGGGGGGAAGTAGATGTTGAACACGGTGCCTCCGGACCGGAAACAGTCCGCCCTCTCTTTACAGAAATCGCACTGGCTGATTCGTCCCGGGCACTCATCCGTGTCCAAGGGGATATAGCGGCACCTGGAAGAGCTGACCTCGATCTTGAAGTTGAAGCGCTCCGAGAAGATCTTCATCCGCAAGAGATCTGCGCCCTTTCCTCCGGCATTGAAATCAAAGGGACGCTTCGACGAGTAGGCCATGGTATCCTGGGTCATGAAGAAGCCTTCAAAGATGCGCCGCTGGTTTTCATCCGTGATCCCGATCCCGCGGTCATGAACGATCAACTCCGCTCCGTCCCCCTTTTTCTGCACCGTCACCTCGATCCTCCCCTCGTCGGGGGTCGCTTCGACGGCGTTACGGATCAGGCCGTCAACCACTTTCCCCAGAACATCCTCCGGAACACAGATATGGGGGACGGGTTCGAGGCGGGCGATGATCTCCACCTCGCGGTGAGCAAAGGAAGGCTTCAGTTCCTTGAGTCTCCACTCAATGAATCGATCCAGAGAGAATTCGGATATCTTGAGTTCCTTGGGTCCATAGAGGTCGTCAATCTTCTTCCGGATCTTTTCCACGAGCGGCCCTTCGCCCATCTCTTCAGCGACCATGGATTCCAGCTCGTCGGCACACTGGTCAAGGAGAAGGTTGAGGAGCTCATAGGTCTTGTAATGCCTGGCCTCCATGATATCCTCCACCTCATACTGAATCCCCAGGATCCGGTCGAGATTCCTCACCGCCCTCTCGAAGGTGGGCTGCCATGTTTCCTCGGGTTGTTCTCGAAGCCTTTTCTGAAGAATGTTCAGACTCGCCAGAAGCACGGATGTGGGCGTCTTGAGCTCATGGGAAAGACGGTTGATCATTCGGTCCTTTGCACGGTTCAGACTGGCCACCTCGTTGTAGGCCTCAGTCGTTTCTTTCGCATACCGCGCATTCTCGATGGACAGAGCCACGGTTCCTGCAATCATGTTGAGGAGTTCCACGTCCGCCTCATCGAACATCCCCTCCCTCTTGTTGATGGCGCAAAGCACACCGATGATGCGCTCGCCGCTCCTGAGGGGGACGTCCAGCATGCTGCGGGATTGGAAGTTCATCTGACGGTCGATGAGGCCGTAATAATAAGGGTCTCTGGACGTGTCTTGCACGATCACGGGCTCGCCCGTCTTGATAACTCTTCCTGAAACCCCCTTGTCTGCAGGATAGCGGACCTCTTTCGCTCGCCTCTGCGTATCCCGGTCATCATAAGCGGCGCCCATGAAGAAAAGTTCCTGATTCTCTTCGTCCAGCAGTATGACCAGGGCGCCCTCCACATTGAGAAGTTTCTTGATTTCGCCGCTCACGTAGTCCAGCAAGTCCTCGAGGCGGGGATAGGAAGGCAGGGCCATGCTGATGCGGAAAAGGGTCTCCTTGACGGCTTCCAGCCTCTTCTCCTGGGTGATGTCCCTCAGAAGCACCACCTCGCCGGCAGCCCGGCCCTCGGATTCCGAAAAAAGGGCACCGTACATCACCACGTCGATCAGCCTTCCATCCTTGGTCATCCTGCGGCTCCGGCGCCGGTGAATGACTCTCTTTTCGAAGAGCTCCGCGATGTCCCTTTGCACCTGCTCTTCAAGACCCGGGGGAACATAGGGGATGTGCTTGTCCTTCAACTCCTCCAGGGACCATCCAAAAGTTTTCGTGAAGGCGGGATTCAGGTAGCTCACTTTTCCATCGAGAGTAAACACCACCACAGGGTAAGGAAGGAAATCAAGGAGTACTCTGTACTGCTTTTCGGCCGCGCGGCTCGCTTCATACGCGCATTGCAGACGGATTTCCGATTCTTTCAGGGCTGCCTGAGCCTTGATCCTCTGCGTCACGTCCCTCGCGATGCCGCGAAAACCTGTCTTTTCGCCCGTTGCCGTCACAATCAGATTGGCTGAAAGCTCGATGTTCCTTCTCTTCCCCTCCCCGTCAATGATTTCCCACATGAGGTCCGCAATCCCTTTGCCCGTCTTGTAGATGTTGTTGAAGATATCGAAGGCGGCACGAGCATGTCCATCGTCCATAAACTTGCTGAAGCTGGCTCCCTCGATTTCTTCCCTGGGAAAGCCGAATGCATGACACAGAGCATTGTTGACGTACGTGAAGTTGCCCTGAAGGTCGACCTCATAGACGCCGTCATCGATGTTCTCAATGAAGACACGGTATCTCTCGTCCGACAGAGTGTCTTTCGAAGCGCGAGGTTTCCGCTTGTCCGGAGGCCTCGGCTTCCCCTTTGCCGCAGCAATGGTTTTCTTGCTACTCGTGCTCATGCCTGTTTTCTCGTCCGTTTGCGCTCCACCGGCGCGAATTCTAATAGATCATGTCAAGCCTTGTCATTACAAATCGCTTGTCATTTTTCCGATGTTTATGATATTCTTTTCATTTGTCCGCGGCGTTCGTGTTCCGCAGATTTTGGTCTCGAACAGGGCCCCCGGAGGAGGAACCAATGAAGAAAGCCTCTATGCTAGCACTTTTTTGTCTTATGATCTTCTTTTTTTTAGGCTCACCAGCATCCGCGCAAAAAGGGACAGGCCCCCAAATGGTCATCACAGAGACCTCTCATGACTTCAAAGAAGTGAAAGAAGGCGCTATCCTTGAGCACTCCTTCACGGTGATGAATCGCGGCGCTCAAGTCTTGGAGATCAAGAACGTCAATCCCGGCTGAGGATGCGCCGTGGCCCACTTCGATCGGGCCATACCCCCCGGAGGGGAGGGAAAAATCACCTTGAAACTCAACACGCGAGGTTATGAAGGCAAGGTTCGCAAGACAGCCAGGGTCTACACGAACGACCCAAATAGGCAAACTGACACCATTACCATCGAAGCCTTTGTCAGAACGCCTATCCTGGTTTCTCCCAGGTCCGTGTTCCTTCAAGGAAAAATGACCGAGACCGTGACCAAGTCGGTGGACATCAAGGGAGATCCTGCCAAAACGCTGAAAATCGAACCTGTCGATTTCTCGTTGAACCACAGGGTGAAATACACCATCGAGGAGATTTCGGAGGGCAAGCACTACCGCATCAGCTTCACAAGCATTCCGAACGTGAGCGACCACTACCAGGGCACGCTGCGATTGAAAACCAATTATCCTGAAAAGCCCGTGCTCATGATATTCGTGAGGGGGCGGTTTATTAACTAGCGGATCTCCCCCTCAAAGAGACCAGGGCCTGGCGGGGACGGCCATTTCGAACGAAGTGAGAAATCTCCTCCGAGACAGTTCAAAGATTTCTCAGTCGCTTCGCTCCTTCGAAATGACACACGCACCAATGCAAGCACGCGTCATGATGGAAAAGAAAAAAGAACGCATGGTAGAGCTTTTTGCCGACGGGGCGTGCAGCGGCAATCCCGGACCGGGAGGCTACGGAACCATCTTGCGATACGGTGAAACCACCCGGGAGATTTCCGGATGTGAACGCAGGACCACAAACAATCGAATGGAATTAAGAGGCATCATCGAGGGTCTCCGCGCCCTGAAAAGACCTTGCAGGGTCAAGGTGGTCACCGACTCCAACTACGTCGTCAAAGGAATGACCCAGTGGGTCAGGGGGTGGGTTGCGAGGAACTGGATCAACAGCGAGAAGAAGCCTGTCATCAATCGAGACCTCTGGGAGGAGCTTCTGGCTCTGAGCAAAAAGCACCGCATCGAGTGGCAGTGGGTCCCAGGCCACAAGGGCCACAAGGAAAACGAGCGCTGCGATGAGCTGGCGAGAATGGCCATTAGAGAGTGTAAAGGCGGACAAAAGGAGGGAACAGGCCGGCATGGATAAGCTTTGGATAGAGGCATTAGGCCTGATGGTCCACGGCATTTACGTGCTGACAACCGCTCATGAAGATGAGTTCAACGGCATGATCGCTTCGTGGGTGTCTCAAATTTCCTTCAAACCGCCCCTGGTTGCGGTCGCCGTGCACCCCCGCCGGTACTCACACCGTTTAATCGAGAAGAGCGGGGCTTTTGCCCTTCATGCCATCTCCAGGGATCAGAGAGATCTTCTGAAGCTATTCAAGGGACCTGACCCTGCCGGCAAGTTTGCCCCTATCCGCTGGTCCAAAGGAATGACAGGGTCGCCTTTGCTGAGCGATTGCCTTGCCTATGTGGACTGCAGAGTGAAATCAGCCTCGAACCCCGGAAACCATACGCTCTTCATTGGTGAGGTTGTGGACGGAAGGCTCATTTCTCGAGGGGTTCCCCTGAGCACGCTGGACTATGAAGGGGTGTATACAGGGGAGAAATGAAAAAGATCGAATAAATATTGAATGCTTGACCAATATGAAAAATTATGATATTTATTTATGCACCAATTTTACATAATAAGAATATACGTTCTTAACCAAGCTTGGCGGTCTTATTCTGAGATTAACGAAAATTTAGGAGTTCAGCATGAAATGCCCCAAGTGCAGTTACGTCAGTTTCGACTATAACTTGACCTGCCCGAAATGTGACAAGGACATTTCCTCTGAGCAAGAAAAGCTGCATCTTCCTGCTTTCAGGCCTGATCCCCCTTTTATGTTGGGCGCCCTCACAGGGGAAGTCAATGACACCCACGGAGCATCGACCAGAGGCTCCAGCGAAATTGCCATGGACCGCGAAGTGGAGGTTGGTTTCGATGATGAATCTCGCCATTTCGATTCCGGTGAGGTGTCCCTTCCGGAGTCCGGTGACTTCGAGCTGGGATCGGAGGAGATTACCCTTGATGATACATCGGGCCTCGGCCTGGATACCGGCAAAACTGCCGGCCGAGGGAAAAGCGCAGCCGAAGATGTTTTAGGCTCGGACCTGGACATGGACACGGAAGATGCTATCGCGGAGCTTGACCTTGGAAGCCCTGGAGATGACGATCTGGGCCCCGACACAGGGGAATTGGAGCTTGGGAAATCTACCGGAGCGACCTCCACGGAGGACGAGCTCTCCCTGGATTTGGGCGAAGCCCCGGGGGGAGATGAGGATTCCCTGGACTTGGGGTCCCTGGACCTTGAAGGCGGTGCGGGAGAAGGCCCTGCACCAGCAGAAATTGGGCCAAGCGACCTGCAGCTCGATGGAGAATCCAACGAGGATCTGGATAAGCTGCTGGACCTGGATGAGATCAAGCTGGACGAAATTCCCCTTGAGGCAAAGCAGGGGTCGGGAAAGGGCAAAGGGAAAAAAGCGAGCAAGACCCAGGAGAGCGATCTTTCTTTGGACCTCGGAGAGCTTGACCTGGAACTCGACCTGGAGGACAACGAGGCTCGCTGATCACATTTCATCTTGACATCACGCCTTTAGCGGTATAATCTCCACGCCATGCCGAGATAGCTCAGTCGGTAGAGCAGGGGACTGAAAATCCCCGTGTCCACAGTTCGATTCTGTGTCTCGGCACCTGAAAAGGCTACTCATTGAAGGAGCCGTCGCGCCTCCGCAACGGCTCCTTTTCTTCCTACAGGGTGTCTTATAGAGGTTGAAGGGGAAAGTTCGGTTGTCAGGCCGCCTCATGCGCTCAGCAGCCGTAAGAGGATTCCCGAGAAAAGGGCCCACGCCAGAATCGCCGCGGTGATCATCATGCATCCGACACCGAGCACCCTGTGAAAGAGATTCTCTCTCACCTTCTCTTGATAACCCAGCAAAGCCCCGAGACCCGCTCCGGCGAGGATGCCTCCTCCGTGCGCCCAGTTGTTGATCCCCGGCACAAGGAGGCCGAAGAGAAAAATGCCCAAAGCCCATCCACCCACCTGCTTGTAGAGCGTCTGACCATGGAGTCCTCCCCGGCTCTTCCCATAATACAGGATCGCACCGATGAGGCTGCATACGGATGCCGAAGCGCCGATGGTCAGCCTCACGCCTGCCAGCACGGAAACCAGGTAACCCGCGACACCGCCCAGGGCATAAATCGCAAACATCCGGGTGACTCCGTACTCTTCGCGGACCACCGTTGCCAACTGCCTGAAGGCCAGCATGTTGAAAAGGATGTGAAGCACACCCCCGTGCAGGTAGCCGGCGGACACAAGCGTCCACCAGCGATCCATTTGAAGCACCGGAATTGCGCCCGTGGCTCCCAAAAGAAGGAGACTCTCGCTGGAAGGGGACAGCATGGAAAAGGGGCTCATGGTCAGGTGAATCGAAGAGGGTCTCAAGACAAGCGAGAGGATGTACATGCCCACGTTGATGAAAATGATCCATTGGACCGCTTGATCCGTATCTCTCATCGTTCGAAAATTCAAGGCTCTCTTCCACAAAGACCCCGGTCGAGATGTGCCGCAATAAGGGCAACGCGCCTCATCGACGTTGATGAGCTTTCTGCATTTGGGGCAGAGGATGGATTTTCGCTGTTGGCTGGACATGGCTCTCGGGCAATTTAATCATTCTTTTAAAATAAGGCGTACTTCTCGACCGTGCAAATCTTTCAATCGCACAGGACAACATGGTCCTGGGCGTCTGCTCGTCGCGCACCTTCAAGAAGAAGCCTTTTCCGGAATCCGGATCCCCAATGCAAAACATGACCTGTCCGGAATGACGTTTGAGTTGCTCCGCAAAATCGCTTCTTTGCAGGGACGGTCCGGGAGGGACTTTCGTCGCTTTGTTGGATTCAGGAAGTCAAAGATGGTTCTGGTCTGCACACGTTCAAGGGGGAGCCATTGTTTCAAAGGACGATCAGACTTGGGTAACAGCGATGAGCCCGAGGCACGAAGTCGAATCACTGGATGATTTTCTCGAAATCCCCATCACCCCGGTATTTCTTGAAAGCGCTGTGGGTCCTGGCTTTTTCCCTGTAATCCGGCTCGGCTTCCACGGCTTTGGCCAAGAGGGAGAGGGCTTCGCTTTTTTCGCCTTTCAGGGAACCAACACAGGCCAGCAGGAACCAGGCATCGGCGAGATCCGGCCTGATCTCAACCGCTTTCTTTAAGGCCTTTTTTGCATCCTCATATTTGTGCTTGTCGAAAAGGTCTTTTCCCTTTCCGTGCCATACTTCCCCCAGATGGGCGGTCATTTCCGCCGCTCTTTCCAGATCCTCCTCGTATTCGTCTCTCTCTTCTCCATCCCGGGGCTGTCTCCTGTCCAACTGTCTCCGATCCGAGCCGGAACGCCTATCGCGACCGCTTCGTCGCTCATAAGGGAAAGAAACCATCTTCTGAAAACCTCCCGGTCCCGCCTGAGTCAAGGGACCGCCAAAAGAGAAAAATCTTGAAGAGTTACCCCTCAATCGCTTCACGATACGTAGCTGTTAATGGTAACTTTTCAAGATCTGTAAATCAACTAAATATTGGCCTTTCAGTCGTCCTCGCCCGTTTTTCTTAATATTGAGCACCTCGGTTTCCAGCTTCTCGGAAGGACGCTCCAGATCCACGGCGTAGTAGTCCATTCTGACCGTTCCTCCCACTCTGAAGTGCGGCAGGACCGTGGTCAAATCTTCGCGGACGACAAGAGACATGGATTCCGGAGACTTGTGCCAAACCTTCAATTCAAAGGAGGCGGCCGATCCATCGACTGGAAAGGCTACACTGTAACGTTCTTTCACCGTCTTCTGATTTTCCGCGTTTGTGTTTAAATAAGGCAGGCTCATGATTCTCACCCTTTCCGCTTCCTTAACATGTAATCTTTTTCATAATGCATCATTCATGCCACAAGATTTACATGGGGAAGCGTAATATTTTGTTTCCCTTTCCCGCACTTGCAAATCCAGAAAATCTCGTTTGTGCAACCTTCAATTAAAACTCTTGCCCTTATTGTTCATATAAATTATACCTAATTATACTTATATATTTTTATGTGTCAACTATATTTTTATCAATAAGTTTAACTGCATCATTGCATAAAAACATACATGCACTCATATGCCTGCAGCAAAACATTCACACAGTATCCGGAACGGCTCAATGAAATAAAGGGAGAGTCAGTTGCCATTTTGTGCAGGAAGAGCTTACGCCACAGAGAAAACAGCCGAAAAAGGATTCGGATTGACGCTTTTTGTCACATCTTTCCCGGTTGTGGATGCACAAAAAAGCCGTATCCGGCCTGACCTGCCGGATACGGCTGAAGCTACCAGTGTTACATCGCTTTGGATTACATCATGCCGCCCATTCCCCCTCCCGGCGGCATGTGGGGCATTTCTTCCTTTTCCTTCGGCTTCTCAGCCACCATGGCTTCCGTGGTGAGCAGCAAGGCGGCAACCGAAGCGGCGTTCTGAAGGGCAAACCGCGTTACCTTTGTCGGGTCAATGATTCCCGCCTTCATCAAATCCTCGAAAGCTCCGGTTTCGGCATTGTAGCCAAGGGACGCTTTGCCCGATCTCACCTTCTCAACCACCACAGACCCTTCCGCGCCTGCATTGTTGGCGATCTGGCGAAGAGGTTCTTCAAGTGCCCTGGCTACGATATTGATCCCGCTCTGCTCCTCACCCTCAAGCTTTGTCTTGGCAAGAACGGAGCCGGCACGCAGAAGGGCGACGCCTCCTCCGGGAACAATTCCTTCCTCCACAGCCGCCCTGGTGGCGTTGAGTGCATCTTCCACCCTGGCTTTCTTCTCTTTCATCTCCGTTTCCGTGGCAGCGCCCACGTTGATCACGGCCACTCCGCCGATGAGCTTTGCCAGTCTTTCCTGGAGCTTCTCTCGATCATAGTCGGAAGTCGTCTCCTCAATTTGAGCCCGAATCTGCTTTACACGGCCTTCCAAATCCTTTCGGCTTCCGCCGCCGTCCACGATCGTCGTGTTGTCCTTGTCGATGGAAACGGTCTTTGCCGTGCCCAGGTCATTCAGCGTGATGTTCTCAAGCTTCAGGCCCAGGTCTTCGGAGATCACATTTCCGCCTGTAAGGATGGCGATGTCCTCAAGCATGGCCTTTCTTCTGTCCCCGAAACCGGGCGCCTTCACAGCCGAGCACTGGAGCGTGCCTCTCAACTTGTTCACCACAAGCGTGGCCAGAGCTTCCCCTTCAACATCCTCGGCGATGATGAGCAACGGTCTGCCCATTTTGGCGATCTGCTCGAGAACGGGAATCAGGTCCTTCATGCTGCTGATTTTCTTCTCATTGAGCAGGATGTAAGGGTTGCTCAGGGTGACCTGCATTTTCTCGGGGTCTGTAACAAAATAGGGAGACAGATATCCGCGATCGAACTGCATGCCCTCCACGATTTCCAAAGTGGTCTCCATGCTCTTAGCTTCTTCTACAGTAATGACCCCCTCTTTTCCTACCTTGTTCATGGCTTCCGCGATGATGTTGCCGATGGTCGAATCATTGTTGGCTGAAATGGTTCCCACCTGGGCGATTTCTTCCTGATCCTTTGTCGGCTTGGAAAGCTTCTTCAGTTCCTCAATCACCGCTTCCACGGCCTTCTCAATCCCTCTCTTGAGGGACATGGGATTGACACCCGCGGCCACGAGCTTGGAGCCTTCCTTATAAATGCTTTGGGCCAGCACGGTCGCGGTGGTCGTGCCGTCTCCAGCCACATCGGACGTCTTCGAGGCGACTTCCTTGACCATCTGTGCGCCCATATTCTCGAATTTGTCCTCCAGTTCAATCTCTTTGGCCACCGTGACTCCGTCTTTGGTGATTGTCGGAGATCCAAAAGTTTTTTCCAAAACCACGTTCCTGCCTCTGGGGCCAAGCGTCACCTTCACGGCATCAGCAAGGGTATCCACGCCCTTGAGGATGGCCTCCCTGGCCTTCTGGCTGTACTTAATGTCCTTTGCCATGTCACATATCCTCCTTTAATTGGCTTCACATAATTTCATATAGCGGAAAAATTACTCCACAATAGCGATGATGTCATCTTCACGCATGATCAGGTGTTCCTCACCCTCCAGCTTGATCTCCGTGCCCGAATATTTACCGAACAGAACACGGTCCCCGGCTTTGACCTGAAGGGGCTGTCTTTTCCCATCATCGAGGACCTTCCCCGCGCCTACGGCGATCACCTTTCCCTCCACGGGTTTCTCCTTGGCCGTATCGGGAATGATGATTCCGCCCTTGGTTTTTTCCTCTTCCTTCACTCTTTTGACAATGACACGATCATGCAACGGTCTCACTTTCATCTTGCAATTCTCCTCCCATGATCAAGATTTATTGTTTCAAAATACAATTGAGATTGCCACGGCGCTTCGCGCCTCGCAATGACGCCCTGGGACTTTTTACCGTGAAAATCCCCCCTGGCCCCCCTTTTTCAAAGGGGGGGAAGCTTCCTCCTACCCTTCGTCATCCCCCTTTGGTAAAGGGGGATCGAGGGGGATTTTCATGCGCGGAAGCGGCCAATACGGCGGCCATGAGCGTTTACGAATCCATCAATGTTGATGAACTCGAAAAAAGTCCGAAACCGCCGGCTTGGTCATTGTGAGCCTTTCGACAGGCTCACGGCCCCGATCTTTCCAGCCTCCCTAGCCGAACTGCTGATGAAGACGGACAGCGGGACGGCGACCCTTTAAAAATTCGTCAATCTCGACTTTTATTAACGAAATAACCTAATTATCGAGATTGAACTGTCAAGGCCGAACATAAAAATTTGAGAGAAAAATCTCAGGCATTCAGGCGCCACTCCAGGGTTCGACCAATCCCTTCGGCCAGGGATGTGCGCGGAGACCACCCCAACCCCTTCATTGCCTTGTCGATGACCAGGCAACTTTGCTTCAGATCGCCGGGTCTAGCCTCTTTTCGCAAGGGTTCCGCCAGGGCCTGCGGAATATCCGGCTTGATTTCCCTGACTGCGTCATAGATCGTCCGGAAGAGTTCCCCGGTCCTGGTGCCCCTGCCCGTGCCGATGTTGAAATAATCGTTGCCCCCCCTGCTCAGGGCCAGGATATTGGCCTCCACCACGTCGCCCACATAGCAGTAGTCGCGCACCATGCCTCCGGGCTCATCAGGGAAATGGTTCAGCGTGGACGGCCTTTCGGCCAGGAGATTGTTCATGAATATCGCCACCACTCCCGCTTCCCCGTGGGGGACCTGACGGGGCCCGTACACGTTGGCGTAGCGCAGCACGGTGTAATCAAGACCATGCTGATGCCGGTAGTAAGCAAGATAGTGCTCAGAGCAGAACTTGGTGACCGCATAGGGCGAGAGGGGCCGCGGAGGATAGGCCTCGGTGGTGGGATACTCGGTCGCTTCCCCGTAAATCGCTCCCCCCGAAGAGATGAAAATCACCTTTTTCACACCCTGTTTCACAGCCGCTTCCAGCAGATTCAGCAGGCCTTTGATATTGACGTCCGCGTCGAACAGAGGATCTTCCACTGATGCGGGGACACTGATTTGCGCGGCATGGTGGTTGATGACATCCGGCTTTTCCGCCTCGACGATTTTTCGCAGTTCATCGGACCGGACATCCGCCTGATAGAACCTCGCCTCGGGGTTCAGGTTGCCGAGCTTGCCCGTGAACAGGTTATCCACCACCAGGACCCGGTGCCCTGCCGCAATGTATCCGTCCACCACATTGGACCCGATAAAACCGGCACCGCCCGTGACCAGGATTTTCATGGTCTCTCTCCTTGCCTCATGAGCCCCGCTCCAGTTCATGAGAAGGGGACGCCTCGGAAATCTGCTCACTTATCATGGATAAAATCTCCCGTCAAGGCGTTCTTTCAAATTCCTTGTTGCAAAGAGCGCCGCGATAGAATAAATTTTAAGGTTTGTTTCAAGGAGGGTTCTAAAAACCTTTGAAAATAGCCAGATACGACAACATTCTCGGCCAGATCGGGAGAACACCGCTCGTCCCTATCAGGAATCTGAGCACCAACAAAAGGGTGGAGATCCTGGCCAAACTGGAGTCCTTCAATCCGGGGGGTTCCATCAAGGACCGGCCCGCCTTTTACATGATCGAGGATGCGGAGACAAAGAGAGAGTTGTCTAAGGGAAAAATCATCCTCGAGGCCACGAGCGGCAACACCGGCATCGGGCTCTCCCTGGTGGCGGCCGTAAAAGGATATCGCATCCTGCTGGTCATGTCCGAAGCCGTCAGCGAAGAGAGGAAGAAAATCTTGAGGGCCATGGGTGCGGATCTTCATTTCACACCCGCCCACATGGGAACGGACGGGTCCATCGAGTTTGTCTACAACCTGGCCAGAGAAGAACCGGCCAAATACTGGCTTGCCGACCAGTTCAACAACGACGCCAACTGGATGGCCCATTACGACGGCACAGCCATGGAAATCTGGGAGCAGACGGGCGGAAACCTCGACGCCCTGGTGGCGACCATGGGGACGACAGGAACCCTCATGGGCCTGGCTCGAAGGTTCAAGGAAATCAAGCCGGCCGTCCAGATCATCGGCGTGGAGCCTTACATGGGCCACAAGATCCAGGGACTGAAAAACATGAAGGAGTCCTACCCTCCCGGGATCTTCAAGCGTCACCTCCCGGACCGCATTGTCAATGTCGAGGATGAAGAGGCCTTTGAAACAACCCGGCTGCTCGCGAAAAAAGAAGGCCTTTTCGTGGGCATGAGCTCAGGCGCGGCCATGGCCGTCGCCCTCAAGGCGGCCAGGGAAATGAAGGAGGGCCGAATCGTGGTCCTCCTGCCGGACGGAGGGGAGAGGTACTTGAGCACTTCCCTTTTTGCGGACAAGAAGGTCTCCGGCCTGGCCATGTACAACACCCTGACCCGCAGAAAAGAGACCTTTGTCCCGATCCACGAACACCGCGTTTCCCTGTACAGTTGCGGCCCCACACTCTGCGGCTTTATTCATGTGGGCCAGGCCCGGCAACTGGTTTTCTCCGACCTGCTCAGGCGTTATCTGGAGTACAAGGGATACGAGGTGAACCATGTCGTAAACCTCACGGACCTCGATGACCGCACCATTCAGGGATCGGAGAAGGAGGGTGTCCCCCTCAAGGCGTACACAGAGCGGTATTACCTTGAATTTCTCAAGGATCTCGATGCGCTGCTGATCAAGAGAGCGACCGCCTTTCCCAGAGCAAGCGAGCATGTGGATGACATGATCGAGCTTGCAGGCAAGCTCGTACAAAAAGGCTATGCCTACGAGAAGTTCCGATCCCTCTACTTCGACATCTCCAGGTTCAGAGACTACGGCAAACTCTCAAGAATCGACCTCGACAAGATGCACCTTGGAAAGACCGTGGATCTGGATCGCTATGAAAAAGGAAATCCCCGGGACTTCACTCTGCTGAAGCGCTCAACCCTGAGTGAGCTCAAGAAGGGTGTTTTCTTCCAGACGCCGTGGGGCAATGTGAGGCCGAGCTGGCATCTGGAGTGCCCGGCCATGGCCCTGAGGTTTTTCGGCGACACCCACGACATCCAGACAGGAGGTGCCGATCTTGTCTTCCCCCATCACGAAAACGCCATTGCCATAAGCCGAGCCGTCACCGGAAAGCCCCTCGCCAACGTGTGGATCCATCACGAGCTTGTGATGGTAGAAGGCAAGAAACCTGTGGAAGGCAAAGAAGCGGAACCATACACCGTCAAGGCCCTGATGAAAAAGGGTTACACGGGCAGGGAGATGCGCTACTGGCTTATCAGTCATCACCACAACAAGCCCCTTACCTTTTCCACCCGGAAACTGGACATGGCCAAAAAGACCCTCGCCAATCTGGACACCTTTATCCAGAAGCTTCACCTCTGCCCTGCCGGCCCATCAAAATCGAGCACGGACCAGGTCGTTTATGATCTCAAGCACAAGTTTATCGAGGCCATGGACGACGACCTCAACATCGCAAAAGCCCTGGCCGCCCTCTTTGAATTCACCCGGGAAATCAACAGGCGGATGGACGGTGGAAGCCTTTCTCATGAGGACCGGGACAAAGTGCTGGAAGCCCTGAAAGCGGTCGACAATGTCTTGGGCGTCATGAATCTGGAAGGAGATGCCAAGGATCAAGAGATCGAGGCGCTCATCGAAAAGAGAGAGGAGGCCAGGAATCAAAAGGACTGGGCTAAAGCGGATAAAATCAGAGACGAGCTCATGAGCATGGGGATCGAACTGACGGACACCAAGGAAGGAACCATATGGCGGAGAGATCGGGATTCGAACCCGAGGTAGAGGTTTAAGCCCCTACACTCGCTTAGCAGGCGAGCGCCTTCAGCCAACTCGGCCATCTCTCCGCACAAGGAGCGATCAGCTCTCGGCAGTCAGCTTTTCAGCTTTAAGCAATCGCGCCGACCCTTCGGCTGACCGCGCTGTGCGCTGATCGCTGAATGCTTTCCTCTGGCGGAGGGAGCAGGATTCGAACCCGCGATCCCTTTCGGGACAACGGTTTTCAAGACCGCCGCCTTCAACCACTCGGCCATCCCTCCGGCATCGGCACGTCAATATAACATCTACCTTACAGAGAGTCAAAGCCTTTTGAACCAAGCGGGAGATTTGCGAATTCTGGATTTGCGAATTGAACCCCCAATTCCAGAATCCCCTAATCCCCCAATTCCAGAATCCTCTCCCGCATGGTCCGGATCGTCTCCCCGTAATCCTTGCTGTAAAAAATCGCCGATCCTGCAACAAACACGTTCGCCCCCGCGGAGGAAACCTGGGCCATGGTTTCGGGACTGATCCCGCCGTCGACTTCAATGTCCGTGCTCAGGCCTTTCTCATCGATCATTTTTCTCAGCCGCGCTATTTTCGGCACCATACCGGGGATGAATGCCTGCCCCTCAAAACCGGGATTCACGGTCATCACCAGGACCATGTCCACATCTCCGAGAACGTATTCGATCTGCTCGGGGGGCGTGGAAGGATTCAGGGACACGGAGGGCCTGGCGCCCGCTTTGCGTATGTGCTGGAGGGAACGGTGCAAGTGGGTCGCCGCCTCCGCATGGATGGTCAGAATATCGGCCCCTGCCTTCACGAAGGCCTCGATGTATTGGTCGGGGTTGGAGATCATGAGGTGCACATCCAGGGGCAGCCGGGTCGTGGCCCGAACCGCCTTGACCACCAGGGGCCCTATGGTGATGTTGGGAACAAAGTGGCCGTCCATGACATCCACGTGAATGTAGTCCGCGCCGGCTTCTTCCGCGGATTTGACCTCTTCTCCGAGGCGCGTGAAGTCCGCCGAGAGGATGGATGGCGCGATCTTGCCGATCTTGTTTTCCATGTCGTCTTCTCTCCTGATCGCTTATCAAAATTACGGGCACAAGATATTGATGCATTCGTAAACACTCATGCCCTGGGCGCAGGCCACCCCCGCCCATGAAAATGTGGGGGCGGGCTTCAAGTAGGGAACGGGTTCTCCTTCGACTTGCTCAGGACCCTGAGGTTCTCGAAGGGCATCCCGTTCCGTGGATCGGCACGGAGGCCGATCCCTACAAGGCCGTTCGCCCGGCCGGTGCATTTCCACGGTAAAAAGTCCGAAAACAACGTTTTTCGTCATTCCGGCGAAAGCCGGAATCCAGTGTTTTTAGAGACTTACAAAATACCTGGACCCCGTTTTTCAACGGGGTGACGACTTTTTACGGCTTCATCAAGATTAAGTCCTTGCAAAAAGGGCGGCGAAAAAGCCGTCCGTTCCGTGGGAGTGGGGCATAGCCCTGAGAAAACCCCTTTCGTCGATCAGGTCCATGGCCCAGGGCGGCGCCTCAACCCTGAGATCCGCGAGGTTAAAATCCCTGTTCTTTTTCAGAAATTCTTCCACGACCCCCTCGTTTTCCAGCATCGAAACGGTACAGGTGACGTAAAGCATTCTCCCGCCCCTTTCCAGTGCCCCGGCGGCCCGGCTGAGAATGGCAGACTGCAGCCCGGCCAGCCGCTCGATATCTTCCTCCTTCCGGTTCCATTTTCCGTCGGGGTGGCGGGAAAGCACACCCAAGCCTGAGCATGGGGCGTCCACCATGACCCGGTCGAAGGGCGATCGAAAAAGGGCCGAAACCTGTCTTGCTGCATCCGCGACAACAGGATGCATGATGCCAATGCCGAGGCGCTTGGCATTTTCCGCCAGACTTATCAGCCGTGCCCTGTTCGTGTCAAGGGCAACCACCTTGCCCCGGTTGTCCATCAAATCGGCCAGGTGACTCGTCTTTCCGCCGTAACCCGCACAGACGTCCAGAACCCTGCTTCCGGCCGGAGGCGCGAGGAGAAAGGACGCCACCTGGGCGGCCTCGTCCTGAACCTGGAAAAGACCTTCCCGAAAGGCTTGGAGTTGATCCACCCTGCCTCTCAACCTTTCGACAACCACGCCGGCCGGTGAGTAGCGCGTTGGTCTCGCCTCGAGCCCTTCCGATTCCAGTCGCATGATCAAATTGGATCGGCTGGTTTTCAGCCCATTCACCCGCACGGTCAGGAACGGAGTCCGGTTTCCAGCCCCGAGGAGGGCATCGGTTTTCTCCTCGCCCAGTTCGCGAAACCACTTCTCTACCAGCCACGCGGGGTACGAGTGGTAGACCGAAAGATAAAGGACGGGATCCGCGCTCCGATCCGGGAAGGTGATGCGGTCCTTGCGCCGGCAGACATTTCGCAGCAAGCCGTTTACGAAGGACACCACGTGGCGGGGATACCTCGATTTGGCCTGCTTCACAGCCTCGTCGACGGCCGCGGATTCCGGAATGCGACTCAGGAAAAAGATCTGATAGAGCGCGAGACGAAGGATGTCGAGGACAGGAGGATCGATCTTTTGGAGAGGGAAACGGGAGGCTTGCCCGATGATCCAATCCAGGCGAAGGCGCCATCGAACCACTCCCTGAACGAGCTGGCTCACAAAGGCCCGGTCCCGATCGTCTAAATGGGGATTGTCCCGAAAGAGGCGGTCCAGGATGCCCGATGAAAACCCGGGATCACGAGTCAGCCTGATCAGCGCTCCGAGGGCGAGATCCCTGGGTGTGTCCGTCTTCATGCTTCAGGAACGCCTCGATTCCCATTTTCACCAGGTCCAAGTCCACATCCGTGTCGAAGCAGGGTCCGTGGGGCCTTATGTTCAGGATTCCATAGACCGGTATCGGATAGGTGTCTTGGATTCCGCTCGTGAGATCTCTCTCACAGGCTACGCCGATGATCATCTCCGGCTTTTTGTCCACCACGATTTTCCTGGCCAGAGTGCCGCCGGTGGCCACCGAGATGGATATGCCGTATTTCTCCGAGAGCTCGACGAAGTTCTTGATCTTGCACTTGCCGCAGGCTTTGCAGTTCTTCACGTTGCCTGTGATTCGAACGATGCACTCATGATTCTGCAGGCACTGGGGGAGCAGGATGAGAATTTTCTGTGGCGGAACTTTTCTGGCTTCCCCGATGACCAGTTGGTTGTTGATGGCAATGAAGGCTCTCCTCACTTCGTCTTTGCCGATGCCTATGAACTTGCCCACCACGACGAGGAGAGGGAAGAGAAAACGAATGACCACTCCCCGGATTTTTCGGTTGAAGAAGAGATTCTTTCCGCGGATGATGGTGAAAACGAGGGTCAGGCCCCCACCGATGAGAAACATGACGATCAGGCCGAAAAGCACGGCCATGATCATAGGAAGGCTGTGGTGTATGGCCGTAAAACCCACGTAAGGGACCAGCCACAGGGCCACCGCGACCACGACCAGGGCCACGCAGGTGAGAAGAAGGAGGAGAATAAACGTCCTTTTCTCCGCACCGCGGTCAGCCGACCGGTTCTTCAAGTTCTTGATGGGATCACGGTCGATCATGTTCAATGTTCACTGCCCAACACGGTTCCTTCGGGAATGGAAACGCCTCTCAGAAAATCAGGGGCCTGGAGCTTCTTTTTACCGGGAAACTGCAATTCCCGAATGCCCACAGTTCCCCGGCCCGTGTCGACCACCAGGCATCCGTCCTTTTGGCCTCTCACCAGTCCAGGTATGGTGCCTGCCTGATTCCCGTCCACCACGGTGGAGGAAAATAGCTTGAGAACCTGGTTCTTCAACAGGGTGTAAGCACCGGGTTTCGGATCAAGGGCGCGAATAAAAGCAGACACCTTGTCCCCAGGCCGGGACCAATCCACAAGACCGACGTCCTTATCGATTTTTGGGGCGTACGTCGCTTCGGCGCTGTTCTGAGGATTTTCCTGCACCTTCCCTTCCGCCATAGCCCCTAGCGCTCGCACCATGAGGTCGCCCGCCAGGATGGACAACCTGTCGTGGAGACGGCCGGCTGTTTCGTCATCGATCACAGGCACGGCTTCCTGGAGCAGGATAGGCCCCGTATCCATGCCTTCGTCCATCCGCATGACCGTCAGACCCGTGAGGGTCTCGTTGTTCATGACGGCCCACTGAATCGGTGCGGCGCCTCTCAGCCTGGGCAAAAGGGACGCATGGATGTTGACCACGCCCCACCTGGGAATGTCCAGGAGTCTTTTTCTCAGGATCTGGCCGAAAGCCACGACGATGATGAGGTCCGGCGACAGGGTCTGGATTTGATCACAGAACTCGGGTGCGGACGCTTTTTCCGGCTGCAAAACCGGGACCTGCCGCTCCAGGGCCAGCCGTTTAACCGGCGAGGCAACCACCCTCTTTCCTCTCCCCTGAGGTTTATCAGGCTGGCTCACCACCGCCATGACAGGGTACCCGTGATCCAGAAGCGCTCTCAGGGTAGGCACGGCAAACTCGGGTGTCCCCATGAAGACGAGCTTGGGCCGAGCCGGGAAGTTCTCAAAAGGAAGACCCGCCATGAATCAGTCATTTCCTTTTTTGAGCAATTTCTGGAGCCTTTTCTTGTAAAGCGCCCTCTTCAGGCTGCTGATATGATCAATGAAGAGCTTGCCGTTCAAGTGATCGATCTCGTGCTGGAGGCATATGGCCAAAAGGCCTTCCGCTTCGATGTCCACGGGCTTCTCATCCCGGTCGTATCCGCGGACTTTGACCCTGGCGCTCCTTTTCACCTCTGCGGAGTAGTCGATGACGCTGAGACACGCTTCGTCGTAAACGATTTCCCCCTCGCTCTGGATGATTTCCGGATTGATGAGGACGCACAGACGCCTTCCGTCAGCCCGCGGCGACAGGTCATACACAATGACCCTTTGCAGAGAACCCACCTGGTTGGCGGCCAGACCGATTCCCGGCGCTCCATACATGGTCTCGGCCATTCCGTCGACGAGGGCCAGGAGTTCGTCATCGACGTTCTCCACCGGTTCCGCCTTCTCTCTCAAAACGGCATCGGGGTACGTGTGGATTTTCATCAATTCCGTCATCGACATCATTCACCGCACAGAGCGCAAAGACCGCAGAGAATTCATGGCATCATAAAATCTTTGCTTTCGCAATGTATTTGGCATTTGGTTCTTGTCATCCGCACATCTTCCGCCTTTGCGCCCACGAAAGACTTAACCTTACTGCCGAATTCCATCTGCGCTATACTATATCCTTTGAGAGGATAAATCAAGACAACCAAAACCCTCTTGACTTTTTCAAGGCTTCTCCCTATTCAGGACGGATGATGAAAAACCTGGTGAATTTTCTTTTTGAAGTTGGGATGCTGAAAAAGACGCCCCGCACGGGATATCAATTCCTCGGGTCAGGCAAAGAAACCGTGGCAGAGCACTCTTTTCGCACGGCCGTCATCGGATACATGCTCTGCCTCCGGGAACCGGGTGCAGACCCCATGAAAACCCTTCTCATGTGCCTTTTCCACGATCTCCACGAAGCAAGGACGGGCGATCACAACTATGTGAACAAGCGCTACGTCCACGTTGACGAAGAGAAAGCCGTCAGGGACATGACCAGGGATCTTCCTTTCGGCGAAACCATCGTCGCCCTTGCCCGGGACTTCCTTGACGGCCGTTCCCCGGAAGCCGCCGTTTCCCGGGACGCGGATCAGATCGACCTGATCCTGGCGTTGAAGGAGCAGCTCGACCTCGGCAACCCATACGCCCAAGACTGGCTAACCTATGCGCTCAAGAGACTTCAGACCAAGGGCGCAAGAACACTGGCCGAAGAGATCATGAATACGGACAGCACGGACTGGTGGTTCGAGAAGAAGACGGAGTGGTGGGTTAATGGCCCCCAGAATACCGGCAACCTGGAGAAGTAAAACCTCCTCAGGCATGATCATGCGGATATGCCTGATGATTTCCGTTCTTTTCCACATGGTCCTTGTCCTGTCCTTCCAGGATGCCTTCCCTCTCTACACGGATCCCGAAGATCTGCGCACCTATGAGGTCGAATTGCTCAGGCCCCCTGTGGAGGATATGGACCGGAAAGAAAAGGCCGACGCCGACATTGAAAAACTCAAGCCAGAACCGAAACCCGCCCCCGAAGAGACCGAAGAGACCATTTCCCTCGACACGGACGACAAGCGGTACGTGACCTATGCCCGGGTCATCAAGGAAAGGATCATGGCCAACTGGTCCTACCCGCAAGAGGCGCGGAACAACCTTCTGGAGGGGCGTCTTCTGGTCGTCTTCGGCCTCGACAAAGAAGGATCACTCACTCGCCTTGATATCAGGCAGTCTTCGGGCTACGACATCCTTGATCAAGAAGCCGCCGGGGCCATCCGGACTGCTTCGCCCTTTCCCCCCTTCCCTGCGCAGATCACCGTGAGCCGGCTCAATGTGGAGGCCACTTTCGATTACCGGATCGCGAGCAAAAGAGTCGAGAAAAAGACGGAGGACAAGAAGAATCCAGAAGACAGAAGACAGAATAGGGTAAGGAATAGTGGAATGGTGGAATAATGAAATAATGAAAGGACCCAAACACGAAATCACGAAATTATAAAAACACGAAGGAAATGCTCTTCCCTTTTGTGCTTTCTTTTTTTCGTGCTTTCGTGATTGCTTTTCTGCTTTTGTTTTTTTCTTTGCGGGCTCGGCGTTCTCTGCGGTGAGATTGTTCCTATTTTTTCAAAATCACCGGCTCGTGTTCGAAACGGCCGGATTCCACGGTTTCCCAGAATTCTTTCTCCTTCTTCCGCCACCCGGGGCCGAACTTGGCGTTGAAGAATCCGCCCAGGTTTTCGAAAACACGCTTCCACCCGGGCCGGTAAGACAGGGAAAGGACATCTTCGAGAAAAGGGACGATCTCCCCCATTTTCTCTTTGGGGATGTAAGAGCGGGCTCCCATCTCAATCGACTTTTTGAGAGCCTCCTGGGTGAAGGCATGGGCGGTGAGCATGACGGTGGGAAACCCCAGGCTCACCGACGCGTTCAGAAGGTCGAACCCGCGAACACCCATGATGTCCAGGATCACGAGATCGTAAGTCCAGGACCGGAGCAGGTGATAGCCCTGTTCGTAATCCACGGCCGCATCGAACACGAGTCCGGGAAACTCCTCCAGTTGCTCTCTCAGCGTGTCCAGGACATCGGGCTCGTCATCCACGGCCAGGACGCGCTTGTTGTTGAGTGGGCTTTCCTTCATGAGGCCTCTCCCCGTTTGTCCTTGGTCATTTTCCGTCGCTCTTCATCGCGGATCTCCCGCCTCAGGAGCTTTCCCACCTTGGACTTGGGAAGCATGTCGCGGAATTCAATGTAGCTCGGCACCTTGTAGGAGGCCAGTCTCTCACGGCACCAATTGAGCAGCTCGGCGCCTCCGACTCCCCTGGCGTCCTCCTTCAGCACCACGATGGCCTTGATGCGCTCTCCCACCTTGGGGTCGGGGACACCCACCACGCAGGCGCCGATCACGGTGGGATGGTTCTGCAACACCGCCTCCACTTCCGAGGCCGAGACCCGGTACGCTTTGTGTTTGATGATGTCCGCCGAGCGCTCCACGTAGATCAGGTCGCCGTCTGCATCCTGCCGGACAAAGTCACCCATCCGGTAATAGATGTCCCCGTTGATGCTCACATAGGAGTAGCTCGTCTCCTCAGGCTTGTTCAAGTATTCTTTGAGCGTGTAAGGCGACGTGACCAGGAGTTCACCCGTTTCACCTTGCGGCACAGGCTCCAGGGTATCCGGATCGACCACAAGGCAGCGCCGGCTCTTCAGGGGCTCGCCGATGGTATTGGGTTTCGGTTCTCTGCCGATGCGGCTGTAGGTGACGTGCCCGGCCTCGGTCGAGCCGTAGACCTGGTAGATCGCCACACCCGTGTGTTCCCTCCACCGGTGAAACACCTCCAGGGGCAACACATCTCCGCCGCAATAGCAGTAGGTGAGGGAACCCAGATCATACCGCTCAAGCCGGTCGTTTTCAAGGATCATCCGGTAAAGCGCCGGGACCCCCAGCATCCACCGGGACCTGTAGCGCTGAATGCATTCCAGGATCGCGTCCACCTGCGGCACGGGCATGAGCAAGGTGAGGTTGCCCTTGTTAAGCCCCACGGCCATGAAAAGGCCGAGAGCCATGATGTGGAACAGGGGATTGACGGCCAGGTACACGTCTTCCCCTTCCTTGAGGTACTGTCCTGCCACGTCTTCCGTCACGTCGTTCACATAGGAGGTCATCCCGATGTGGTTGCCCGGCACCCCCTTGGGAAAGCCCGTGGTTCCCCCGGTGTAAAGGATGTAGGAAAGGTCTTTCCGGGGATCCATCTCCACCTTTTCTCTCAAGGGGGAACGGTCGAGAAGGCTTTTGAACCCGAGAACCTGCGCGTCCCGTTCCACCTTGCCGTGAGGGATCCTGTCGAAAAGAACACCCAGATACCTTTTCCACGGGGGAAGGAGGTCCGCGAGGTTCGTCACGATGATCCGCCTGATGCCGGTCTTGGGCAGGACCTCCTTGACGTAGCAGAAATTCGTGTCCTGGCAGATGACCGTCTCGACCCCGGAGTCCTTGATCATGTATTCGATCTCAAAGGACGTGTAGATCGGCGAAATGGGGACAAGGACGGCCCCGATTTTCTGTATGCCCAGAAAGCCGATGAGCCACTGGATGCAGTTGGGGATGTAGATCATGACCCGGTCGCCTTTTTTGACGCCCAGATCCCGCAGGGCCCCGGCAAAGCGCTCGCTCAGGTCCCTGAGCTTGCGATAGGAGAAGGTCTCTCCGAGGTACATGACCGCGGGCCTGTCAGGATAGGCTTCGCTCATCCGGTCGAACCGGGTGAAGGTCAGTTCCTTTTCCAATGAGGACGTGTTTGAATTCATGGCCGATAATCAGTTGTCATTGGTCAGTCGTCCGTCGTCCATTGTCGGTTGTCAATGGTCGGTTGTCCATGGTCAATTGTCCGTCGTCAGTTGTCCGTGGTGAGTTGTCATTGGTCCTTCGAGGTCGCCGCCGTACTGTCAGCTTCAGGCTCAGGTTCCTTTCAACGGACAAAGGACTACGGACAAAGGACACATTCATACTCCGAAATAGGCGGCTCTCACATCCGGGTTGTCCAACATCTCCTGTCGGGTTCCCTCCATGACCGCAGCCCCGTTTTCCAGGATGAAGGCGTAATCCACAATGGGGAGCACGGGCCGGGCATACTGCTCCGTCACGATGACGGAGATCTTCTTCTCGTCCCGGATGACCTTGGTGGCGCGGATCAGGATGGCCTGCATGAGCGGGCTCAATCCGAGCAGGGGCTCGTCCAGGAGCAGAAGGGCCGGTTGCGCCATGAGAGCCCGGCCGATGGCCAGCATCTGCTGCTCCCCGCCGCTCAAGAAGCCTCCCACTCTCTTCTTGAGCTTCACCAGCGCTGGAAACAGCTTGAATACATAGTCCATGGTCTCCCTGGCCTGGGCCGGGGTGGCCAGGTAACCGCCGATTTTGAGATTCTCGAGAACACTGCTCTCCTTGAAGATGCGCCGTCTTTCAGGGCAGAGGATGAGTCCTTTCCTGGCCCGCCGGCTCGGCTTCCATCCCGAAATGTCTTCCCCGTTATAGTGGATGCGTCCTACCACCGTGATGCGCTCGCCGCCCGCCATTTCTTCCTTCTTCCTGATGTCCTCCATGATTCCGGAGAGCGTGTACATGAGGGTCGACTTGCCGGCGCTGTTGGCGCCGAAAACCCCCACGATCCTGTTTGCCTCGCAACGGATGGTCACGTTGTTGAGCGCCAGCATGTTCTCGTAGAAGACCATCAGGCTGGTGGCTTCAAGCATAGGTCATGACCTCCTCCACCTCCTCGGACCCGAAGTAGGCCTCC
>Ga0068712_1000813_pt1 | contig 52191 bp, 42 predicted proteins | sample MTBAKSrepl1MetaG_FD_62987 | JGI IMG/M metagenome (GOLD analysis project Ga0068712, IMG submission 62987) | Enrichment culture microbial communities from Arthur Kill intertidal strait, New Jersey, USA, that are MTBE-degrading - MTBE-AKS1... | ecosystem: Environmental > Aquatic > Marine >... | reverse complement strand
ACCGGCCCCGGTTACATCCATTTATATACCCAGTACCCGTGAATGAATCCGTTTCCGGATAGAGGATGCTCACATCAGTTCTCGTTCGACAGTATCGTCGACATTCCCCCCTTTGAGGGGAGCAAAGGGGCGTGTGGACGATTCTCGGAGCCTGGAAACATTCCCCTGGCCCCCCCTCAAGGGAGGAATTGGCGGGAGTCTGCCGAAGTCCCAAAAGGGATTCGTTCACGGTCATTACGCCTTACGGCGGGTATCACGCCCTGTGCCGGGCCGCGAACTGCCCGTAAGCCACCACCTTCCCGAGCACCCCGGCCGCCCGCTCAAGGGTGTCGAACACGGGTATCCCCTCGGCCAGGTAGTGGGCCCGGTACTTGCGGCGCGTCTCTTCGATGTGCAAGGTGGTGGGGGCGTTGGAAGTCAAGGGGAGGGTCACCACGAAGGGTTTGCCCCCCGCCTTACGAACCCTGGGGATCACCTCGGCGAGCTGTGGGTCGAAACCCGGGGCGAAGGGCAGGATCCACTGCTCCACGATGACCGCATCGACCCGGTCGCTCTGCACCACGGCTTCCAAGATGGGAGTGAGGCTCTGGGGGGCGTACACGGGGGTGCCCATGTCCACGGGGTTCTTCACGCTGTTGCCGTGGGGGGGAAGACAGGCGCGGATGGCCTGCTTGGTCGGCTCCGAGAATTCTTGGATGGAAAGACCGGCCCTTTCCAGGGCATCCGCGGCAGCCACCGTGATGGCGCCGCCGCCGCCCACCACGCACACCCTTCGCCCGGAAAACCCCGAAAGGTGCACGAACCCCACGATAAGATCGAGCATTTCACTGCCGCTTTCCGCACGCACGGCCCCGGTCTGTGCGAAAAATCCCTCCCAGACCTCCCCGGCACCGGCCAGGGACGCCGTGTGGCTCGCCACGGCCCGGGCCCCTTGGTTGGACAGACCGCCCTTCCACACGATCACCGGTTTTTCGGGACAGGTCTTTCGCACGGTTCGGTAGAATCCCCTTCCGTCCTTGACGCCCTCCAGGTAGGCAGCCACCACCTTGGTACCCCCATCCTCCCTGAAATAGGTGAGAAGATCCGTTTCGTTCACGTCGCAGGCATTTCCGTAGCTCACGGCCTTGCTGAACCGAACCCCCAGTTCCATGGCGTTGCGCAGCAGGGCCGAGGCGAACCCGCCGCTCTGGGCCATCAGCCCCACAGGGCCTTCTTCTTCCGGAAAATCGGGGCCCGGAAGCATGGTCAGGCCCCCCTTGGGGCTGTAAACCCCGAAACAATTGGGCCCGATGATCCGCATGCCGCTCTTGCGCGCGATGGCCGTCATCTCCTTCTCCCACCCCATGCCTTCCACGGAACCGGTTTCGGTAAACCCTGCGGTCAGAATCTCCACGGCCCGCACCCCCTTGGCGGCACAATCGGCAAGGGAGTCCACCACGAACCGGGCCGGCACGGTGACCACGGCAAAATCCACATCCTCCTCGATGTCCCTCACCCTGGGGTAGGTACGGCTTCCCTCCACATCGGCCAGGTTCGGGTTCACCGCATAAAGACGGCCCGAAAGACGCCGGCCCTTCAAAGACATATAAGCCATGCCCCCGAACTTGGTCGGATCGCTTGAAGCGCCGATCACGGCAATGGAACGGGGGTAGAAGACCGATCGAAAATTCTGGGCGGTCATGAATGTCTCTCCTTATATACTGCGCGCGTCCACAGATTGCGCCTTATAGAGCCTCACCCCGGCCCTCTCTGGGTGGGGGAGGGGGGCGTGGCAAATCGCGATTTGTCACCACGCTCGGTATGTTCCGGCCGCACCCTTGCCAGGTAGCTGTAAACGATGGGCACCACGTAGAGCGTGAGGACCGTTGCGAAAAGAAGCCCGAAGGAGACGGTGATGCCCATGGGGCTTCGCAGCTCCGCCCCCTCGGAGGTGGAAAAGGCCATGGGCAGCATGCCCAGAACGGTTGTCAGCGCGGTGATGAGGATGGGGCGCAGGCGCACCGCAGGGCCGGTGAGCAAGGCCTCCCACCCGGCCGTTCCCTTGCGGCGCAACCGGTTGATGTAGTCCACCATCACGATGCCGTTGTTTACCACGATGCCCGCCAAGATGATGATCCCCATGAGCGCGGGAACCGAGAGGCTCTTCCCGAAGACCCACAGACCGAGCCCGGAGCCGATGATCGACAGGGGCAGGGTGAACATGATGATGAAAGGCTGCAAGAGGGACTCGAACTGGGCCGCCATCACCATGTAGATGAGAAGCACCGCGATGGCCAGGGCCCAGAGAAGGTCCTTCTGGGACTCGCGCATGTTCTCGTAGGTGCCGGCATATTCAATGAAATATCCGGAAGGAAGGTGGAGCGACGCCAGCCTCTTCTTGATGCCCTCCACCACGCTCGCGATGTCCGCACCGTAGGTGTTGGCGGTGATCATGTTCTTACGTTCCTGGTCTTCCCGGAGGATCTTGACCGGGCCCGTCTCGTACCGCGAATCGGCCACGTGATACAGAGGCGTGTTGAAGCCCAGGGGGGAAGGAACCGGCAGGTTGTGCACGTCCTCGATGGTTTCCCTGTCCTCCTCCCGGAAACGAAGCAGGATGTCGAACTCGTCGCCCCCCACCCGGAAGGCCCCGCACAGTTTGCCCTGAAGGGCCGTCTTCACGGTCTGGGCGATCTGCCCCACGGAAAGCCCCAGTTGGGAGGCCTTCTGCCTGTCCACATGGATGCGGATCTCGGGTTTTCCCTGCTCCAGGGTCGCCCGCACGTCCCTGAGCCCCGATACGCCCTCGATGAGGGAAACCACCTTTTCACCCAGGCTCCTCAAGGTGTCCAGGTCCTTGCCGAACAGATTGATGACCACAGGGGTCTGCTCCAGGCTGCCCATCATCATCTGGCCAACATCCATGAACTCGAAAACCGCGCCGGGGATCCTGGGCATCTTCCTGCGCACGGCCTCCACGATCTGTTCGGAGGAACGCTGCCGGTCCGCCTTTTCTTTCAGGCGAAGGAGGAACTGGGCCTCATTGACCCCCGAGGCCCCGAACCCGAAGGCCACGTCCTGTTTGGTCGCCTTTTGCAGGCCGATGAAGGTAGTGGAATACAGTGTCTCGGGCTGGGCGTGGGAGACGGTTTCCATATGGGAGACGATGCGGTTGGTCTCTTCCAGGGATGTGCCGGCCGGCATCCGCACCACGGCCATGAGCATGGTGGTGTCCTGCTTGGGCATGAAGTCGAAGCCGAGCCCGGCCGCCATGACATACAAGGTGAAAATGAACAGCCCCAGGGCGGCAATGAGAACGGTCTTGCGGCGGTGGAGGGCCCACTCGAGGGAGGCCCTGTACCACGACTGGTAGCGGGGTCCTCCTGATCCGCCCCCGAAGAGGCCTGGCCGGGTGCCCTTGGCGGATCGGAAAATCACGGATGCCATCATGGGAACCAGGGTAATGGCGACGAACAACGACGCGACCAGGGCCACGCAGACCGTCAAGGCCAGGGGTCTGGAGAGCCTGCCCGAAATGCCGGTCGAGAGGGACATGGGCAAGAAGACCGCCATGGTGGTCAGCGTGGACGCCGTGATGGCCAGCCCCACCTCGGAGGCCCCCGCCACCGAGGCCCGCATCCGGTCTTTTCCCTCTTGCAGGTGGCGAAAGATATTCTCGATCACCACCACGGCGTTGTCCACGAGCATCCCCACGCCGAGCGCCATCCCCCCCAGGGTCATGATGTTGAAGGTGTAGCCCATGAGATGGATGCCGATAAAGGTGGTGAGGATCGACAGGGGTATGGCCAGGCTGATGGTCAGGGTGGGACGCCAGTTGCGCAGAAAGACAAGGATCATCAAGATGGCGAGCCCCCCTCCCAAAAGCGCGTTGGAGGCCGAACGCTCCACCACCTTTTTGATTTCTCCCCCCGTGTCGTACACGGGATAGAAATGCAGGTCCGGGGGAAGGGAGGGCATGGCCTCGGCCAGGGCTTTCTTGACCCGGTCGATCACCTGCACCGTGTTGGCCCCCGACTGCTTCATGATGGCCAGCAGGACTGAATCCTTGCGGTTGGCCCGGCTGTAGTTGCGCACCTCCTTGTGGGTGTCGAGCACCTGGGCGAAATCACGGATGCGTATGGGTGCCCGATTGGCCACGGTGACCACCGTGTCTTCGATGGTCCCGATATCCTTGTACTCGCCCATGGTGCGCAGCAGAAACTCCTTTTTCCCCCGCACAAGGTGCCCACCGGACACATTCAGGTTCTCCCGGCGCAGGGAGAGGACCACTTGATCCAGGGAAAGGTTCAGGGCCTCCAGTCGGTCCCGGGACACCACCACCTGGATTTCCCGTTCCAGCCCCCCCAGTATGGGGGCCGACGCCACCCCTTCCAGGCGCTCGAGGCGCGATCGCAGGTTGTCCTGAAGATATTGGCGGAGAACCTGGGTGTTGTCCATGCCCGTCACACCATAGAAGATGACGGGAAAATCGGACATGTTGAGCTTGATCACCGTGGGAGCATCGGCTTCCTCGGGCAGAACGTCCGTGATCCAGGAGATCTTTTCCCGCACGTCCTGGGCGGCGAAATCGAGCCGCGTTCCCCACTCGAACTCCACCACCACCGCGGAGATCCCCTCCAGGGAGGTGGAATGCACCTTCTTGACATGCTGGACCGTGGCGACCATCTCTTCCACCGGCCGGGTGATCAGTGTCTCGATCTCCTCGGAAGAGACGCCTTCATAGGTGGTCACGATGGAGCAGACGGGGTATTCGAGCTCGGGGAGCAGATCGAGACCCAGGCGGAAAAAGGAGATGATTCCGAAAAGCGAGACGATTAGAATAATCATCAAGACGGTGATACGGCGCCGTACGGAAAGATCCGGTAGATTCAACTTTCTGTTTCCGCCTGCGGGGTTGGGTGGGACCGTGCTTCCGGGGTAAGGGCGGGTTTGGCCACCACGCGGGTTCCTTCTTCAAGCAGTTCCTGGCCTTCCACCACCGCCCTGTCGCCCGCGGCCAGGCCCGACAGGACCTCGGCGTAGTCCTCGTCCACGGCCCCGATCGTGAGCACACGCTTTCGCACACGGCCCCCCTGAACCAGGAAGGTGAGGGTCTGGCCCTCCTGCCTGAAAAGAGCGGCACGCGGAATACGGATGACGGAACCCCTCGTCCCTGTGCTCAGCCTGGCACGGCAGAACATGCCCGAGGTCAATTGAAAGTCGGCATTGGGAATCCGTGCCTTGACGCGCACCGTGCGGCTCACTGGGTCCACCACCGGAATGATGTCGGAGACCCTTCCCTGGAATACCTTTTTCGGCAAGGCGTCCGGATAGATCTCCACCGGATTTCCCAACGCCACTTCCTGCACACGGGTTTCGGGAATCCGCAGCTCGAGCTCCACGGGATCTATGTCCATGATCCACGCGATGGGGGTCAGGGCCATGGTGGAAACGTATTCCCCCTTGTTGACGAAACGCTTGACCACCACACCCGAGAAGGGCGCCCGGACCACCGCGTCCTTAAGAACCTGCTCCGCCCGGTTCAGTGCAGACCGGACCCTGGCCGTCTCGGCCCTGGCCACCTGGATCTCCTCCTCCGTGGCGCCCTTGAGGGCCATCTGCAGGCCCTTTTCCGCGGCTCGCAAAGCGGCCTCGGCAGCCTCGTGCTGCGTTACCGCATGGTCATAGGCCTTCTTATGCAGGGCCCCCTGCCGGAAAAGGGCCTCCACGCGGCTCCTTTCCGCTGAAACATTCTCCAGGTAGACGCGGGCTTCCTGCAGGCGGGAGCGGGCCTGCTCGGTCACCTCGTACCGGGTTCCGGCCAGGATGTTCTTCAGTTGGGCTTCGGCCACGGCGAGCGCCGCTTTGGCCTCGTCCCTGGCCAGTTCGAAGTGTTTCGATTCCAGGGCCACCAGCGCCTCGCCTTCCTTAACATGCATCCCCTCTTCCACCAGGGTGCTTTCCACGATGCCCGACACACGGGGACCCACCTTCGATTCCCTGTGGGGCTCGAGCGTCCCCGTGGTTTGCAGGCGGGCTTCCACCGGCCCGCGCTCGGCCCGAACCACCGTGACGGAGACGGCTCGGATCACTTCAGGCTTGGAGGCGGGATCCTCCGCGGCAGGGCGACATCCTGCGGCGAGGAGAAGAAGAAGAAGAAAGGCCAAGATGAGGGTCGGACGTTTGCTCATGAAGCACTGTGTGCAAGGCGAACGCGAAATCGGATGCTCTTGTTCGGTGGGGGAGAAAATCTCCCACCCTTTCCCCTTGAAGACCGGCGGAGTATGGAGTTGTGTGAACGATTTGTCAACCAGCTCCGTGATAAGGTTTCGGGCGGTCCTCTACGTTCCCCTATGTTTCAGGGGGGCTTGGGCCCGAAACGACAGAGAAGGCAGGTCGGGGTCTACGGGCCCTGCCTTACCCCATCACCTCCCTGATCCTGCTCGACAAATCGGCCATGGTGAAGGGTTTTTGGAGAAAGCCGTTGCAGCCCAGGTCCATGATCCGCTGTGCCTGACCGTCGATGCCATAGCCGCTCGACAGAATGACCTTGGCATGGGGGTCGATCTTCTTGATCCGCCGGTACGCCTCGCCGCCACCCATGTCCGGCATGATCAAATCGAGCACCACCACGTCGATCCTCGCACGGTTCCTCTCATACCCTTTGATGGCTTCTTGTCCGTTGCTTGCCGTCAGCACCTCATAACCCAGCTTCCTGAGGATCTCGCCGGCCACATCCAGAACGATCTCCTCATCATCCACCAGAAACACCGTCTCCTTTCCCTTTTGGATCGTTGGGACAGGAGGGGTTTCCAATAAGGTCATTCTTTCCACACCCGGAAAATAGAGCTCGAATGTGGCGCCTTGCCCTTTTTCAGACTCCACGTGGATATAACCGCCGTGACCTTTCACGATACCGTAAGCCGACGCCAGACCGAGGCCTGTTCCCCGGCCAAGACCCTTGGTGGTGAAAAAGGGCTCGAAAACCCGATCCATGGCTTCCTTGTCCATACCCACCCCCGTGTCCCGCACCGTGAATTTCACATAGCGGCCCGGCTTCGGCCTGTAGGGCCTGCCCCTCATTTCCCGATCGGTGACGTTCGCCGTCTGCACATGGAGGTCTCCTCCTGTGGGCATGGCTTCCGCAGCGTTGATATAGAGGTTGAGCAGCACCTGTTCTATCTGCTCCCCGTCTGCCTCCATTGCCCACAAGTCGGGGGCGAGATCCCGGTAGATCCGAATATGCTTGTTGGCAGCCCCGAAGGTCTCCGACGTTTCCATCACCTTTTTGTTGAGGTCGATGGGCTTGATCTCGCAGGTGCCCTTGTTGGCGTATTCGAGAAGCTGGTTGGTGAGTCTGGAGCCGCCCAGAACCAGTCTCTCGATGTTTTTCAACCTTCTGTGATTGGGGTGGCTTTCATCGGTCTCGAGAAGTGCCAGGGAAGCGTTTCCCTGGATTCCCATCAGCAGGTTGTTGAAGTTGTGGGCAATCCCTCCGGCCAGCGTGCCCACGGCCTCCATCCTCTGTGCATACTGGAGCTGGGCCTCCAGCCTTTCCTTTTCTTTCTCGGCTTCCTTCAGGGCCGTTACGTCCCGCACGACCCCCACCACACCCCGTATGTCTCCGTCCGGGGCTGTGAGAGGCACCAGAGTCTGGGAGGTCACACGAAGGGACCCGTCCTGAAGCCTGATGGCGATTTCCTGGTTCTGGATGCTCCTGCCACCCATGGCCTCGCGCATCATGACGTCTACACCCTGTTGCTTGAAATCAGGGAAGACATCCCATGCGGCCTTGGAAACACCCACTGCCGTTTTCTTGGGGAGCATGCTGATCCTCTCCATGGCCCGGTTCCAGTGTGTGTAGTGGTAGCGAGGGTCCATGGTAAAGATGCCTTCGCTTAACGATTCCAGAATGCTGCTGTAAAGTTGCTCACTGCGACGCAGGGCCTCCTCGGCCTCCATACGTTGGGCCCGTGCGGAAACGATCTTCACTATTTCGCTCAGTATTTGTCTTTCCGAGGGTTTCCACGCTCGGGTGTGGTCGCACTGACTGATGCAGAAAAACCCCTCCGGTGCCCCTGTGTCGCCCCAGGAGACCATGAGGTTCGATCTTATCCCGAGCTGTTCGAACAAGGGGACCACGATTTCTCTGAGTTCCGAAGGCACACTGAGGGCTGTTGTCTCCACATACGGTTCCCCGAAGTAGCCCTCGAAGACCCAGTAGGGAACCGTGGTGCCCAGGGTCGACGCGACCCCATGGGCGCACCACTGTTGTTCGACCACCGCGTTCTTTCGGTGGGGATCGAACCTGAGGAAGGAGGCCCTGCTCACGCGCAACGCCTCACCGGTTGCATTGAGTATGCTCAGGATGAGGTCTTTTTCTCCGAGGCAGGTGTCGGTGGCTATCTCCCAGATTCCGGCCCTCACCTCATTGTACTTCAGTTGCTCCTCCAGAGCCGCCTCCGTGCTGATGCGTCTTTGCAGTTCCCGTTCGAGGGCCCTCACCCTTTCCTGAGCTTCCTCGCACAAGGCCCTCGGGTCTTGTTCCTCCTCTCTCATTGACAAGACAGATCCGCCCCTTGCCCCACGCCCCGATGCCAGGTCAGCCTTCAACGCGCACATATCGCCTCCTCTTATCAAGTGATACTCAGGGGTCGCCCGAAGATACCCCGCTTGGATGCGCCTATCCATCACCTATGGCGGCTTCTTTCGTCGGTCATACCTTGCGGAGCAGTAAACTGCGCTTCTTATACCCTCACCCGCCCCTCTCCCCGAGGGCGAGGGGGGATTTGGGAAATCGCAATTTGAGACCGTGCGCAGTATACAGGGCCCGCCATGCGCCTTTCTCGCGCCTTGCCATGGGCTCCCCGACAAAGGCGCCATCGGCCTTTGATCATCGTTACCGCCAGCCGGGTTCCTTCGGTCCGCCCTGGGAGCGCGGGTGTCTCCCCTGGATCAACGCCGAGCCGTCTTGCGGCACCGTGTGTCATGCTCGATCTGAAGTGCCCTTAGATGAGTAAGCACAAATCGTGCCACGGCATTGATCATCGTTCCAGCCACGTTCAACCGCTGGTGACCTACTGTCCATTTAGGGCTTGCGTGAGAATAAATTTCCGTTTTCAGGCGTCGAGGCGCGCGCATGGGAAGGCGCGAGGAGGGCGAATGGCGGGTCATTTAACCGACGAGCAACGCTGAAATGCGTGATGGATCGGTGCAATAAAATGGGAAGTTATTCTTGAGCGAGCCCTTAGTGGGCGGTGCCCACTCCAAAAGAACTTGGCCGTACCCACGTCGCAAGGCGCGGAAAAAGACGTGCCCGGTCGCAACGACGATTGTGGCCTGTGCCAAAGGGTTCGGGGAACGGGGCCGGGTTCTCCTGGCCGGACAAAATTGGGACCCTTGGGGCTGGACTCCGCCTACAGGTCTGACGTATCAATGGGCAGGAGTCAGACCCTTCGCAAAGCCGGTGACACCGTTCGCACCGTCAAGTTGTTGACCCATGTCACCTGTTTCACGGCTTCAGGGGACCCCATCGGATGTGCCTATGGCAAATTGATCGAGAATCGGTAATTCCAGATTGAAAATCGCCCCATTCGCTATAAAGTGGAGAGACAGATCTTGGAACGTCCGGGATCGGCCGCACCCTGCGCAAAAAGGGCCTCGATGATCGTTGCGGCCGGACGGCATTGGAGGCAATGTGATGCTTCTGCCTCTCGTGGGAGATCGGGAACCTTGCCCGCAGCCACGTCATGATGCCAGCAAAACTCCCGCGCTCCCAGGTCGGATATCCCTCGCGCGTTCACAGGCTGCGCCCCTTATGCCCTCACCCCGACCCTCTCCCAGAGGGCGAGGGGGATCTAGGAAATCGCAATTTGTGACCGCACGCGGCATAAGAGGAACGAACCGACCGCAACGACGATCAAGGCCGCAAAGAGCAGCCGTGCCGCCGGGCGCTCCATCCGGCAGGCCCAAACGACTAGGGGACGGGATCATCGTCATGAGCGAAAAAACCCTCCGACTCACGGAAACGGTCACAGGGGCCGGCTGAGCGTCGAAGCTGCCTCCAGGGGACCTGGAAAGAGCACTGTGCGGGCTGGAGATCCCCAGCGATCCCGACGTGATCGTGGGGCTGGAACACGCCGACGACGCGGGTGTCTACAGGATTACGCCGGACATCGCCATCATCCAAACCGTGGACTTCTTCACCCCAATCGTGGACGATCCTTACTGGTTCGGTCAGATCGCTGCGGCCAACGCCTTGAGCGATGTGTACGCCATGGGCGGGGTGCCCAAGACGGCCATGAATCTGGTGGCCTTTCCCATCAAGACCATGGACCTGTCCATTCTCCGGCACATCCTTCAGGGGGGATTGGACAAGATGAAGGAAGCCCAGGTCGTCCTGGTGGGAGGTCACAGCGTGGAGGACAGAGAACTGAAGTACGGTCTTGCTGTCACCGGTCTGGTCCATCCCAACGCCGTGATCACGAAGAGAGGTCTCGCCCCTGGAGACCATCTTGTGCTCACAAAGCCGCTGGGAACCGGTATCGTCAACACGGCCATCAAGGGAGGAATCGTTTCGGGGCCGGTCGTACACGAGGTGACCCGCCTCATGGCCGCTTTGAACCGCGATGCGGCGACGATCATGAAGCAGTTCCCTGTCACGGCCTGCACGGACATCACGGGTTTCGGACTGCTGGGCCACCTTGCCGAGATGGTGGAGGGAACCGGACTGACGGTGACCCTGCACGTGAACAAGATCCCCCTGATTCCCCATGCCCTCGAATACGCCGCCATGGGCCTCGTGCCGGCGGGGACTTACAAGAACCGCGAATTTCGAGCTCCTCTGGTGGAATTCGGTGCCGATGTGGGGCCGATCCTCCAGGACCTTTGCTTCGACCCACAGACCTCCGGCGGCCTTCTGATAGGCGTTGCGAAAAAACACGCCCGCCATCTGGCCGACCGGCTCCGCGAGGGGGGCATCGCAGAGGCGACCGTGATCGGAGAGGTGGCAGAAGGAGACAGGGAACGCATTGTGGTTGTTTGATGGGGAAAGGGGAACACGATGGAACGACGCATAGACGCGAGAGGGCTGGCTTGCCCCGCCCCCGTGCTGCAAACCAAGGATGCGCTGGAAAAGGACCGGCCAGACATCATAAGGATTCTGGTAGACAACGAGGCGGCCAGACAGAACGTGAGCCGCTTTCTCGCATCGCAAAAATACGGGGTTACGGTGGAGGGAGAGGCCAATGCCATCGAGTTGACGGGCTCGCGGCTCGGCGAACCGATCCCCGAACAGACGCGCCGCGTGATCCCCGAGCCAGACCGAAAGAAAACCATGGTGATGGTCACTGCTTCCCATGTGGGCCATGGAGACGACGAGCTCGGCTCCAAGTTGATGGTCAGTTTTCTCAAGACCCTCAAGGAGATGGGGCCGGAGCTGTGGCGGCTCGTCTTTCTCAATAGCGGGGTCACATTGACCGTGGAGGATTCAGAAGCCCTGCCCCTTCTCAAGGAACTGGAAGACGAAGGGGTGCACATCCTGGTGTGCGGGACCTGTCTGAACCATTTCCACCTTCTCGATCGCAAGAAGACAGGCGAAACCACCAACATGCTCGATATCGTCACGGCCATGCAACTCGCGGACAAGGTGATCAGTATTTGAGACCCTCGCCCGTCCGGCAACGAGGGAGGGTCTCCCAACATCTCACCTTGCTGCGGTCAACCTCTCCCTGAGGCCCTGGTCGAGCCAAACATACATGGGCCACCCGGTATGCTGATGGAAGCCCGGGCTGAATTCGCCCTGGTAACCCTTCAACCACCCATACCAAACATTGGAGGAACGTGGTGCGGGAGGCTGTACGACCCATGCCTGGTCGAGTATGTAGGGGACAAGGTCTCTGTAAAGTTTGCTTTTCTTGGGTGCATCGAAAAAGTTCGCCAGTATGGCATCATACGTCTCATTGCACTTCTTGTCATCAACTATACTCAAATTATGTGTCTTACCGACAGTCGTTTCAAGCATTCTCAGTGGAGTCGCGACCCCTGTATAACAATAATACATTTGCTTGTATGCTTTGCTTCTGATGTATCCATACCATACCCCGAGCTCTTTTATATCGATTTCGAGATCGACGCCGATCTTTGCCCAGGACGCCTTGATCATCGACAGCACATCCACATGGGTCGTGTAACAAACGACATCTGTCTTGAAGCCGTTGGGATAGCCCGCTTCCGCCAGGAGTTGCTTCGCCTTCTCGGGGTGATACTCGTAAAGCTCCCTTGCCGACTCGGGAAGCTCCTCCAGGGGGACATAAATGTCACCGAACTCCTTCCAGGGTGCCACCGGCCAGCTCAAGATCTCGGCGTGGCCCCCGTAATACTTGTCCTTGATCGTCTGGTTGTCGATGGCCAGGGCGAGGGCGCGTCGAACCCTGATATCATTCAGCGGCGGGGCGTCGGTCCTCAGGTATATGAGGTAGACCAGGTTCTGATCACTCGACCACTTATCCTTCAGGTTCTCTTTCAATGCCGGGTTCGATACTTGTAGATTCTGGGTCTCCTCCCAAGTCACATTGCCCATCCAATCCAGTTTCCCGGTGCGAAAGGCCGCGAGTCGCGTAGACTGGTCGGGTATGATCAGCATCTTGATGCCGTCGAGGTAAGGAAGCGTGTTCTCCGGGAGCACGGGATCCCTCATCCAGTAGCGTGGGTGTTTCTTGAACGTGATGGAACTGCCCGGTTGATAATCCGTGAGCATGAAGGCACCTGTACCGCAGGCGTTTTTCCAGTCTTTCATGTCTCCGTACTTCTCCACCACCTCCCGCGGCACTATGCTGGCCAGGGCTGCGCCCAGCATGAACAATGGTCCTTGCTGCTTCGGGGGACACTTGATGACAACCGTCCATTTGTCGGGTGCCGTGATGGATTCTATGCCGTCCGGTGCATTGGTCCTGAAGTAGGTGGGCAGATCCCACAAGCGCTTCAGGGAAAAAACCACGTCATCGGCGGTCATTTCCCTCCCATTGGTCGGCGGTTTGTCATGGAAGTGGACCCCCTTGCGGACGCGGAACACGATGGTGCCCGGATCGGGTATCTCCCAGCTCTCGGCCAGACAACCGGTCTGGTGTTCGAGGACGAAACCCGAAACTCCGAACTCGGATTCGCCCGTACCCGCCGGGCCCTTGAGCCAGTCTGCTTTGATCAGCATTTCGTTGGTGTGCTGAACGGTGCCCAGCGTATAGGGCGGACCGAAGGCCTCATCGAATCCCGTAGCAGGATCTGCCGCGGGCATGTTGAGGACCCCCCCATACATGGGCTTTTCCACCATCTTGCCCAAGACGTTCTGAACCATCGCGGCTTCTTGCGAGGCCTTCGCCCCGAGCGAGCCCACCGCCAGCATCACCGCCATCACCCAGCCCGCAACGACCCATAACCCTGCCCTTTTCATTGCTGCCCCTCCTTTCCTTTCGGTTTCGGTCACCATCGGCCATCTCCCTGGTTCACGCGCCCACGCAAGCTCGGTCCTGCGTACGGCCCGGCCCCCGACATACCAGCCCAACCCCCTCCGACAGCTCCTGTCGCCGGCACGCTTTCACTCCAGCGCATGCAGTCTTCCGTCTGCGGTGCGCACGAAAAGAAGCTCCGCACCCAGGACGGGGCTCACCTTGATAGGGGCTCCCAGGGAAACCTTCCACAGCAGCCGGCCCTCGAACCGGTCCAGCAGGTAAAGGCCCCCCTGTTCATCCCCGAAACAGACCTGTTCGCCCAGGACAACGGGGCTCGACGTGATCGGACCTTCGGCCTGGAACTCCCAAACCACGGCCCCCGCGGCGGGGTCGCGAGCAGAAAACCGGCCTTGCCGGTCTCCGATGTAGAACATCTCAGGAGCCAGGGCCGGTGAGGCCGTGAATCCCTTCTGGGGGTTGGGGGGAGATACGCGCCATACCGATCCGGTCTGGGGGGGCGGCCGAGGCACCGGGAGGCGCCACAGCCAGAACTGCGCCCACATCCAGTTCACCTCATACCTGCCGGGGATTTCCCGGGCCCCGTGCCGGATGGTGTACAGGCGACCATCCCGGCACACGAGGTACACCAGGCCTGCCCCCACCACCGGGGTGTCCACCAGATCGCGGTAGACGCGGAAGCGAAGCCTCCTGGCCCCTGTTCGCGCGCTCAGGCTCAACAGGCTCCGATGGTCGGTGGACGCATAAAGGATTCCGTCCGCAACCGCAGGGGCGGCGATGATTCCACCTCCGGTGCGGGTCTTCCAGACCAGGCGTCCGGTGAGGGCATCCAATGCGTACACGGCCTTGTCGCCCGAGCCGGTGTAGAGGATCCCGTCGACCACGCAGGGGGAGACAAAGACGTAGTTGGCGGTCTGGAAGGTCCACCGCACGCTGCCGTTGGAGCGGTCCAGGGCCATGACTCTGCCGTCGAGCAACCCGAAAAACGCGAGAGGACCCGCCAGGGCAGCGGTGGCGTGAACGGGACCTGTAGTCGCCGCTTCCCAGACGGTCTTTCCCGAAGCCGCTTCCAGGGCGTGGATGCGGAACGCACCCCCCACATACACCACCCCGTCCGCCACCGAGGGAGCCGAATCGGTGGGCTCCCCCAAATGCCGGGACCAACGCACGCGCCCTGCCACGGAAGCGGCGTCTGGAAGAAAACGGTTGTGGGCGGGTGAGTGACCGAACACCCTCCACTCCCGGGGACCCGATACGGCGCTGACTGTCGAGCCGGGCCGCCGCATCAGCGCCAGGGGATCGGGCAGAAAAGGCCTGCAGAGCCATACCGCATATGCCAGTATGGGCACGACCAAGGCTGCGGCCCACGCCAGTCCCGGCCTGCGAATTCGGGATCGATTATCGGAACGCTTCCGGTCGGGCACATAATAGCGGCACTGATGACAGAAGCGCTGTGGTTTTTCCGAAGCGACGCCGCACACGGGGCAAACCGTCCAACCCTCTTCCCCTGTCGTCCCGTGAGGACGCGGCGTTTCGGCAAGGCGGCCTTGGGCTTCGTTTGCGCAGCCTACTGCTTGCGGCATATGCAATCCTTGCTGCCGCAAAGGTCGCAGACATAAGTGACATCCGGCTCGCCTCTGCCGGAGCCTACCCTTTTCCGGCGGTACAACCGGTACAAGAAGACCGCCGCACACACGAGCACAAGCGCCAACAACACCGGAAGGATGCTCGGCATCTTTCGCCCCTTCATGCGTGAGCCCTTGCGGGTCCCCGTCTTGCCGCCTTGGCGGTAAGGCGCACCCTACGCGGCGGCCCCCATCACCCTGGGCGGGCATTGCGAATCCTGGCCCCCCTTGGAGGGGAAAGGCAAGTTGCCAAGACGCACTAACGGATAGTCTTTTGCGCAAAACCTGTCAACCTTGCCCGAGCTTTTCCACCTTTCCCGAATCCCAGCGGGGTGGTCGCGGCAATGGGCGCGCGCTGGACCAACCCCTCATCGGCAGCGCCTCGTCGGCCTGTGGGTCTCCCGAAGGGCCTTGGCAAAGCACGGCGGTTCGGTTATTAAATACGCATCGCAGGAGTCATTGCGAACGACCCCACAACAGAAGGGCACAGAATGAAAGTCCTTATTATCGGCGGCCTCGGTTTCGTGGGAACACAGGTTTCCCTCGCGCTCCTCGAGAAGGACCACCAGGTGACGGTGGTGGATCTTCCCGAATCCCAAAACCGCATAGACCACCGCGCTTTTCGCTATGTGAGCGCCGACACCACCAGGGAAGGCATCTGGCAGGATGCGGTCGCCCGGCACGACGCGGCGATCAATCTGGCGGGCGTGTCCATCTTCAAACGCTGGACCCACGCCCACAAGGAGTTGATCCGGACATCACGGGTCCTTACCACGAGGCACCTGGCCGACGCAGTTCCCGCGGACAAGTCCTTCACCCTTTGCAGCACCTCGGCCGTCGGATATTACGGCTGGCGGCAGGACGAGATCCTCACAGAAGAGGCCCCGCCCGGCGACGATTTTCTGGCAGGTGTCTGCCGGGATTGGGAGGCGGAGGCTTCCCGGGCACGGGAAAAGGGTGCCCGGGTGGTGATCACCCGTTTCGGCATCGTGCTGGGAAGGAACGGGGGAGCGCTCGGGCAGATGATTCCGGCCTTCCGCCTGTTCGTGGGCGGGCCCTTGGGAAGCGGCAGGCAATGGTTCTCCTGGATACACGGACAAGACCTGGTCAGGGCCTTTGCCTTTGTCTTGGCGGACGACCGCGTGCAGGGGCCGGTCAACTTCACGGCCCCACAGCCCGTGCGCAACCGGGAACTGGCAAGGGCCTTGGGCCGCGTGATGGGCCGCCCCTCCTTCTTTCCGGCCCCCTCTTTCATGGTCCGATGGGTCCTTGGGGAATTCGCAACCGCCGTGCTCAAGGGACAGCGGGTGGTGCCCTCCAAATTGCAGGATTGCGGATTCACATTCCGGTACCCCGCCGTCGAGGGCGCCCTCAGGCAGATACTGGGGACGGAAACGTGAGGGTGTATCCCAGGGCCCACACGGCATCACGGCAAGGCGATGCCCATCACCACGGCAACGGGGAATCGCACCCCACACCGTGGCAGGACGAGCTTTCCCGGAGCGTCACCACGTTGGAGGACCTGGCCCGTCGGCTGCCCGTGGACCCCGGCCCGCTTCGCGACGTGATCACTCGATATCCCATGCGCATCACCCCCTATTTTCTCTCCCACATACGCCGGCCCCAGGACCCCTTTTGGCGGCAAGCGGTCCCGCACCCTGCGGAGCTGGAGGACCCGGGTGCGGAAGAGGACCCACTGGGGGAGCAAGTCCAGTCGCCGGTGCCCCACTGCGTCCATCGGTATCCGGACAGGGTCCTTCTTCTGGTTTCGGCCCGGTGCGCGGTCCACTGCCGGCACTGCATGCGCAAAAGGAAGGTGGGAAGGCCCCTTGACGTCACGGACGACACCGTGGGACAAGGCATAGAGTATATTCGGGACCGGACGCAAATCCGGGAGGTGATCCTGTCCGGAGGCGATCCCCTGCTCCTCGGGGACGAAAGCCTGGCAAGGATATTGGCAGAAATCCGGCGCATTTCCCATATCGAGACGATCCGCATCCACACCCGGGTCCCGTGCACCCTGCCACAGCGTGTCACCGGGGAGCTTGTCCGCGCCATCGGGAAGGACCAGCCGCTGTACATCAACATTCAGTTCAACCATCCGGACGAGATCACCCCGGAGTCCGAGGCCGCTTGCCGGGCCCTTGCCGCGGCGGGCATCCCCCTGGGCTGTCAGACCGTTCTGCTCGCAGGGGTCAACGACGATCCGGGGTGCATGGAGCGGCTCATGCGCGCACTGGTGAAGATCCGCGTGCGCCCATACTACATCCACCACCCGGACCCTGTTCGCGGTACGGGGCACTTCAGGGTCTCTCTGGGAAAGGGACTGCGGATAATGGAGGCTTTGCGGGGAACGGTCTCGGGGACCTGCCTGCCGCACTACATGCTCGACCTTCCGGGGGGAGGCGGCAAGGTCCCCCTTCTCCCGCAGTACATTCTGGGACGCAGGGACGGCCACTTGCTCGTGCGCAACTACCAGGGCAGGGTCTTCAGGTACCGGGAAAAATGAGGGTACGGGGGCGGTTTGGCCTGACCTACGGGTGTTTCGTGCAGCCCTTGTCACCAGCGGCCCTGCCCAGGATCCGCGCCATGCGGGGCCGGTAGCGACGATCCAGGGCCAGTCGGTTTCCATGCATCCGCACTAAAAAGAAGGTCACGGAGAGAAAGAGCAGTCCGCCGGCAGCCGATGCCGCGGAAACGTCCACGGACCAGAGGGCGCCGAGCCAGCGTCCCAGGGACGCCCCCACGAGCAGACCGATGACCGGCACCACATACAGCAGGAAAGACACCTTCAAAAAGGCCCCGTCTTCCACACTGACCAGGACCCGGTCACCGGGACCGGCACCCAGGGTGTTCTCCACCTGAATCTCCATCTCCTTGCCGTCTCCGCGCTCCATGCAGCCTTCCCTGGCACGGCAGCCTTCGCAGGCCCGGGTGCGGTGTGTCGTGATCCAGGCCATGGAGGCTTCCACCTTGCTGACGATTCCCTCCTCGCTTGCCATGCCAAGACCTCTTGAAGGCGCGTCTTTGCGGCCTGTCCGTTCCCAACTGCGGAAGAAGTGCCGTCCGGGGGGATCTTGCGCCTAAGCGGCTCTTGACTCCCCGGCCGTATGCAGGTAGCACACCAGACCGCACTGGAGGCAGCGGTCGGCTTCTTTGCGGGCCTGTGCCTCGCCGTATCCCCTTTCCACCTCCGGTGCGCCGGACACGTCCTCCCCCTTCTTGAGGGGCATCACCTGCCTGGGCTTCGGGGCCACTTGCTCCACATGGTCCACGTCCTGCACCACCGTGCCGGGGTAGAGCACCTTGTCCGACAGCACCGGTTCCAAGCCGTTCAGCATCAAGTGGATGGAAGCCGCGGCGCGGCGCGCGGCTCCCATGGCCTCCACTACGGCGGAGAAATCCGTCACCGCGTCGCCTTCGGAAAGGAGCCCGATGGAGCCTCTCACGACGGGCTTCTTGTAGGGCGACAGCGCCTCCCACAGGATCGGACCTTGCGCGGCAGCGCTGGTTTTCTCGGGCTGTCCCTCTTCTTCACCGCAAGGAACCTTTCGGAAGATGAGCTCCGGCACCCGGCCCGAGGCAAGAATGAGGATATGGCAGGGAAGGGTTCGCTTTTCCCCGGAATCCCGATCGACCGAATCAATTTGGGTCAGTCGGTTGTCTTCTCCTGCCAACCGGATCACCGCCTGGGAAAAGAGAAGGTGCACGCCGGCCGCTTCGGCCTGCTTCCGGCATGCGGCATCTATTCCAAGCTCGTCCGGACCTGCCTGAAAGAGCACGGTGACCGTTCCGGCACCGCACGTGGATGCAAAATCGAGGACCTTCTTGCCTCCTCCGAAGAAGACCGCATGCCCGGCCTCGGCGATCCTCCCGGCCCCCGACGGACGCACCGCATCGATAAGCAGAAGGGTGCCCGGGACCACTTCTTCCGCCACGCTGCCGGCTCCCCTCCCCAGCCGACTGTCCCAGCCTCCCGTGGCCGTGAATACCGCCTCGTATCCATCGCGCAGCAAGGAATCGACCGTGAAATCCTTTCCCATGGATTGATCGGTCCTCGCCTCGACGCCCATGGCGAGCACGCCTTCGATTTCCCAGTCGAGCACCTCCTGGGAAAGACGGGTTTCGGGGATGGCGGTTCGCAGCAGCCCTCCCAGGCGGGAAGCGCCTTCCAGAACCGTGGGTGCGTGGCCCAAACGGGCCACGAAAAACCCCGCGCAGATCCCCTGAACGCCGCCTCCCGCAATCGCGACCCGCCGTCCCGTGGCAGGGGCCTTGTAAGGCAGGATCCTGCTTCCACTGCGCATCTCGTAGTCCGCGGCAAAGCGCTTCAGATAGTTGATGGCCACCGATTCGTCCAAAAGGTTCCTTCGGCATTCCGTTTCGCAGGGGTGGGGGCAGATCCTTCCTATCACGGCAGGCAGAGGGTTGCGCTCCTTGATGATCTTGACCGCCTCGGCATACTCCCCCTTCGCGATCTGCCGAACATACTCCCTTATGTTTATCCCTGCGGGACAGGCCCTCTGACAAGGGGTGGTGCAGTCCTCGGTGGTGTACTCCCGCATGATGCGCCGCGTCACGGAAGACAGCCGGATGATGTTCTTGGGGCAGATCCTTTCACAGGTACCGCATCCCGTGCATTTCTTTTCGTCCACCACGGGCAGATGGTCCGGCCCCATGGAAAGGGCGTCGAAGGGACAGGCCCGGACGCAGGTTCCCAGGCCGAGGCATCCGATGCCGCATACCTTCATGCCGCCGGAAAGAAGCGCCGCGGCCCTGCAGTCTTGGACCCCCAGGTACGTGTATTTCAACGCGGCGTCCGCCGTGCCGTAATAGCACCCCGGCCTGGCGAAATCCGGTTCCACGGCTTCGACGCTCACGCCCAGGAGTGCGGCGATCTGCTCGGCCAATTCCGGACCGCCCGCCACGCAGGAGGTGGGCGGGGACTTGCCCTCCACAATGGCCTCGGCGTTGGCGCTGCATCCCGGAAACCCGCATCCGCCGCAATTGGCACCGGGAAGAACGTCTTCCACCGCGAGGATCTTCGGGTCCACATAGACGTAAAAGACCTTCGACGCCACCGCCAAACCCACCCCCACAACAAGACCCAATCCCCCCAAAGCAATGATGGCAGAAAGCACGTTTCACATCCCCCTTAAGGGCTCGCGTGAGAACCCCTTCACGATTTCAGGTGTCGAGGCACGCCCAGGGCAAGGCACGAGGAGGGCGAATGGCGGGCCATTCAACCGAGCAGCCACGCTGCCATGCGTGATGGATCGGCGCATCGGAATGGGTAGTTATTCCTGAGCGAGCCCTGAGCTCAAACGACGCCCATGCCCCGTCACCCAATTGTGTTTTCCTCGATCCGGTCCCTTTGAACCCGCCCAAGCCCCCCGGCGGAGGCCCGGCAGGCGCGGGAGGATCAGAAGATGGCTCCAAACCGGCACTTTTCAATGCAATTCATGCACTTGATGCACTTTTCCTTGTCGATCCGGGCCGTTTCCTTCTTTTGCCAGACGATGGCCCCAGCGGGGCAGCTCTTGAAGCAGACCCCGCATTTTGTGCAGATTTCCGGGTCCACCTCGAACTTGATAAGGGCCACACATCTCTTGGCCGGGCATCTTTTCTCGTGGATGTGGGCTTCGTATTCGTCCCTGAAGTACCGAAGCGTGGAAAGAACGGGGTTGGGACCGGTCTGTCCGAGCCCGCAAAGGGAGGAACCGCGCACCATTTCGCAAAGCTCCTCCAGGGTTTCGATGTCGCCGTCCCCACCCTTTCCCTCACAGATCTTCTCGAGCGTTTCCAGCATCCTGCGGGTGCCCTCCCGGCAGGGGGTGCACTTACCGCACGATTCATCCTGTATGAAATCCATGAAGAACCGTGCCATATCCACCATGCAGGTGCCTTCGTCCATCACGATCATGCCGCCCGAGCCCATGATGGCCCCCACCTTGCCGATGGCCTCGTAATCCACCGGGGTGTCCAGGTGGGCCTCGGGCACGCACCCCCCCGAGGGGCCGCCGAGCTGGACGGCTTTGAACTTCTTCTTGTTCGGTATCCCGCCCCCCACGTCGTACACGATGGTCCTCAAAGAAGTGCCCATGGGCACTTCCACCAGCCCGATGTTGTTCACGTTACCGGTGAGGGCGAAAACCTTCGTCCCTTTGCTGGTCTCGGTGCCTATCCCCGCGTACCAGCTCCCCCCTTTCAGGATGATCTGGGGCACGTTGGCGAAGGTCTCCACGTTGTTGATGACCGTAGGCTTTTTCCACAGACCTTCCAGGGCCGGAAACGGCGGACGGGGGCGGGGCATCCCCCTGCGCCCTTCTATGGAGGCCATGAGGGCCGTCTCTTCCCCGCACACGAAGGCGCCGGCCCCTTCGTATATCTCCACGTCGAAGTCAAAGCCGGTTCCGAGAATGTCGCGGCCCAACAGCCCGTAGTCTCTGGCCTGCTCGATGGCTATGTTCAGACGACGCACGGCCAGCGGATATTCGGTGCGGCAGTAAATGTAACCCTGGTGGGCGTCTATGGCCTTGGCCGCGATGATCATCCCTTCCAGTGCGGCATGGGGATCGGCCTCGAGAATGCTCCGGTCCATGAACGCACCCGGATCCCCCTCGTCCGCGTTGCACAGAACGTATTTCACATCACCCGGGTTCGCCCGGGCGAACTGCCATTTGGCACCCGTCGGGAAACCGGCGCCCCCCCGTCCCCTGAGCCCCGAACGCTTCACCTCCTCGATGATCTGTTCCGGACCCATTTCCTGGAGGGCCTTGGCCAGTGCAAAATACCCGTCACGGGCTATGTACTCGTCGATGGCCTCCGGATCGATGGCCCCCTTGTTGCGCATCACCACGAACTGCTGGTGTGCGAAGAAGGGGATCTCCTTCATGAAGGGGATGGCCTTTTTGGTGGCCGGGTCCACATAGAAGAGCCTTTCCACGGGACGCCCCTTGAGAAAGTGCTGCTCCACCAGCTCTGCAATGTCCTCCCGCTGTACCTTCTGGTAGAAGATCCCTTCGGGCTGGACGAGCATGACCGGGCCCACCGCACAGAACCCGTTGCACCCTGTTTCGACAACCCGCACTTCTTCCTGGAGCCCGTGTCTTTTCAACTCGTCTTCAAGGGCCTTGCGGACCTCTATGCTACCCGTGGCGTGACAGCCGGTCCCCCCGCACAACATCACATGGGTTCTGGTCTTCTTCATCCTTGTCTCCTGCTACCTGACGGCAAGGGCAAGATCGGACTGCACTTCCCCCCCGAGTACATGGCGTTCAAAGACACGACGCATCTTCTCCGGGTCCATGTGCCGGTAGGTGACCGGGTCTTTTCCTTCCACCCGCACCGTCACATTCGGTTCGGTATCGCACATTCCCATACACCCTGAGGCCAGCACCCTGATGTCGTCGCGATCGGTTCGCGCCATTTCCTCCAGAAGGGCATCCATGACACTTCTTGCCCCTGCAGCAATACCGCAGGTGTCCATGTGCACCGTGACGGTCACGGTGGCTCCCCCGTGCCTCAGCGAAATCTCCTTGGAGGCCCTTTGCCTTATCTTCTCCAGGTCATCGATGGTCAATTTGGGCATCTTCGCTCTCTCCGGCAGTGACTGGTTCGGTCCCTTGCGGCCCGGTATCCGTACTTCCCGCGATCACCAACTGCGTGCTTGGAGCCCTCACCACGGCCCTGCCCCACGGGGAGAGGCAGGAAATCGCATCTTGCGACCGCCCAAGCTATATCACAGGTGCCCCCCCCCGACGGCGTCCCGGTAAAGGCGGGCGCCGGCTGAAAACATGCCCCCCAGACCCCATCCACCGGACGGCTGCACGGGGGGAGCCGACGGCGTTAAGGATACCGTTCCAGGATCGTTTGAATCTTGTCGGGAGTGACTCCGCCTTGGGTGTCGTGGTCCACCACCACCACCGGGGCGAGACCGCAAGCTCCCAGACAGCGGACCGATTCCAGGGAAAAGCGACGGTCCGGTGTGGTTTCCCCGAAGTGCACACCGTACAGCTCCTCGATCCTCCTTATGGTCTCCTTGATGCCCCGCACGTAGCAGGCAGTGCCCATACAGGCCTTGATGGTGTGCCTGCCTTTCGGGACCATGGAAAAGAGGGAGTAGAAGGTGGTCACGCCGAACACCTCGCTCCGGGAAACGTTCAACCCTTCGCTTATGTATTCCAGCAGTTCCGGAGGAAGGTAGCTCACCACATCCTGACACTTTCTCAGTACGGGGATGAGGGAGCCGGATTTGTTGCGGTAACGGGTCAGAATGCCGTCGATTTCCCTCCACATCCCGGGGGTGATGTCCCTGACCCCGGGATGTGGAGGGTTGGCAGGGTGCGTCATCTGCATTCCTCCTGCGGTCTTCCTTAAGGTGCTTATGGCCGCCTTGTCCGCCCCGATCTCTCTCGAAAAGCCCGCGGCGAGACCTTGGCCCGCGCCATTGCCCTTCGCGAGCACCCAGAGGCGTAAGGCCCACAGCCACCGCCTTATTCCACACCCAAATGAGGATGTCAACGGGCTGCCATCACCCCCCCAGGTACACTTCCCTGACCCGGCCGTCACGGGCAAGATCCGCCGCCGGGCCTGACAGGGCGATCCTTCCGTTTTCCAGCACATATCCCCGGTGGGCAGTTTTCAGGGCTGCGTAGGCGTTCTGCTCCACGAGCAAGAGCGTTGTGCCATGCCCGTTTATCCGCCGGACCGTCTCGAAGACCGATTGTACCAGTTTCGGTGCCAAACCCAGGCTGGGTTCATCGAGCAGCAGGAGTTTCGCCCTGGACATCAGGGCCCTGCCCACCGCAAGCATCTGCTGTTCACCGCCGGAAAGGGACCATCCCATCTGGTCTCTCCTTTCCCGCAGAGGCGGAAAAAGTTCGAAAACATTTTCGAGTTCCTTCTGGAAATCCTCCGCCCGCTTGCGCCAGGGCGAAGTGGCCACCTCCAGGTTTCCATAGACCGTCAGGCCGGGAAAAATCCTGCGCCCCTCGGGAACATGGGAGATGCCTCTGGCCACGATGGTTTCGGGGGCAAGTTTCCTGATCTCCTCCCCCATGAAGCGTATGGATCCCGACCTGGGACGAACCAGGCCCGAGATCGTTTTCAGGGCCGTGGTCTTTCCGGCGCCGTTGGCTCCTATCAACGTGACGATCTCGCCGCGGCGAACATGAAGTGTGAACCTGTCCAGCGCCTGTACGCCACCGTAGAACACGTCCACATCCTGCACTTCAAGCATCCGACCACTCCATCCCCAGGTAAGCCTCCACCACTGTGGGATCGCCGCGAACCTGTGCCGGCGGCCCTTCGGCAATTCTTGCCCCGAAGTCCATGACCGTTACGCGATCCGACACCTCCATCACCAGGCGCATGTTGTGCTCTATCAGCAGCACCGTCACGCCTTGGCAACGGATTCGCCGTATCAGTTCCATGAGATCCCGTGACTCATTTTCGTTCATTCCGGCCGACGGCTCGTCGAGCAGGATCAGCCGGGGCTCCGTGGCGAGAGCCCTGGCCATCTCCATCAGGCGCTTCTGTCCATGGGGAAGACTCGATGCCTCGTGGTCCTTTCTTTCGGCCAAGCCCACGAATTCCAGGGTCTCGGTGGCCTTGGCCAGGATCTGTCGCTCCTCCCTGCGGGCACGGGGAGTCTTGAAAAGGGTGGCCACGAAGGAAACGGAACTGCGCACGTGTCGCGACACCATGGTGTTCTCCAGGACGGTCAGCCCCTCAAAGACTTGCACGTTCTGGAAAGTACGCGCAATTCCCAGCCGCGTCACGGCATGGGGCGGCAGTCCCACCAGGGACGATCCGCAGAACATGATGTCGCCCGAGGTCAGGCTTACAAGGCCGCATATGAGATTGAGGACCGTGGTCTTTCCGGCACCATTTGGCCCGATCAGGGCATGGATGGCGCCCTTTTCCACGCTGAAGCTCACATCCGATACCGCGGCCAGCCCCCCGAACTTCTTGGTCACGCAGTCTATTTGAATCAGTGCCCCCACCGGCCATCTCAGATTTGAGATTTGAAACTTGGAATCCCACCTCTATTCAGCGCACGCCGGGCCAGCCCCACGATGCCGTAAGGCATGAAAATCATGACGAGCACTATCCCCGCCCCGTAGAGAATCATGTAGAACTCCCTGAGAAATCTCAACCATTCCTTCAGCAAAACAAGGAAAACGGCACCTATGATGGGACCCGCGAGGGTGCCTGAGCCGCCCACCACCGTCATGGTGAGAACATCCACCGACAGGTCCACGGAAAAGACCTCGGGGCTGATGGAGCCGATATAGCTCGCGTACAGGCCCCCGGCCGTCCCGGCCAAGAACCCGGCCATGGCCAGGTTGATGACCTTGTTGGTCAGCGGGTTGACGCCCATCACGCACGCCGCGAGCTCCGCGCTTTTCAGTGCGAGCATGGACCTTCCGTATTTGGATCGGCGCAGGCTGCGGGTCGCCAGCACCGCCAGGACGACGAAGCAAAGGATGAGGTAGTAGAAGGAAAACCTGGATGCGAAAACCCAGGGACCGATGGTCGGCGAGGGGATGCCGTTGATCCCGTTGGTGCCGTGTGTGACCTGTTTCCAGTTCAGTATGATCAGTCGTACGATTTCACCGAACCCCAGGCTGACGAGCACAAAGTAATGCCCCCCCACCCGGGCAGCCGGAAAACCGATGAGCACGCCCGCCGCGGCCGCGGCCATGCCCCCTGCCACGAGGGACGGGATATACCCCAGGTGCAGCCCCATGTTCAGACCTGTGCTGATGTAGGCGCCCAGGGCGAAGAAACCGGCCTGACCGATGGAAATCAAGCCCAGATAGCCGTGGATGAGGTTGAGGCTGTAGGTGAGGATGGTGAAGATCCCGGCAAGGTTCAGCACGTTCATGTAATAGCGGCTCTCCCCGCACACCAGGGGAAGTACCAGGGCCGCCGCCACACATCCGGCGGCAGCCCAGGCCGCTTTTCCTTTTCCGGCAACCATGCTCAAAACGTCTCTACACCTTCTCTTCGATCTTCTCGCCGAAAAAGCCACGGGGAAAAGCCATCAAAACCGTCAGCAGAATGAGAAACGAAAGGACGTCCTTGTACTGCGAGGTGATATGGGAAGCCACAAGCACCTCGGTCACTCCGAGAAAGAGCCCTCCGGCCACCAGACCCGGCACGCTGCCGAAACCGCCGATGACTATGGCGATGAAGGCTTTTACGATGATCACAAGGCTCACCTCCGGTTCCAGGAACCACAGGGGGGCAAGGAGGAAACCGGCAATTGCGGCCAGCACCGCGGAAAGAACGAAGGTCAGGGCGATCATGCGCCCCACGCGCACGCCCATGAGCCTGGCCGCTTCCTGATCCTGGGCCGTTGCCTGCAGGCGCCGACCGATGGCGGTCCTCGAAAAAAAGAGAGACTGGCCGATGAAGACCGCCGCGGTGACCACAAAGATGAGCAACTGATGACGCGGAATGACCACACCGGCCGCCCGGACCAGCCCGTCTCCCACAAAGGAGTCCAGCTTGACCGGGTCCGGACCCCAAAGGGCCAGCGCGGAATTCCGCAGCAGGATGCTCATGCCTATGGAAGCGATGATCACGGTGGCCGCGGGCCGGTTGCGCATGGGATAATAGGCCACCTGGCTGTACAGCAAGCCCGCCAGGGCCATGGCCGCCAGGGACAATAAAAAGGCGGCCCACAGGGGCGCACCCATGCCCCTGGATGCCGCATAGCCCAGATACCCCCCGAACATGACCAGCTCGCCGTGGGCGAAATTGACCGCCCCCACCGCGTTGTAAACGAGCAGAAAACCGAACCCAGCAAGGGCATAGACGCATCCGATGGAAAGCCCGCTCACGATTTCCTGGATCATGGCGGCAGCGTCGTCACTTCTGCGTGAAATCGTATTTTTTCTTCATCTCCGGCACGGCCCTTCCCTCCTGCATGTGATACCGCGCGATGACCGCGAAACCCGCACCGTTGTGCTCGTGGTCGAACACGTAGCGTCCGGCCAGGCCATCGTGGCCGTTGGATTCGAGCCACTGTCTGATCCTGGTCCTGTCCGGGCCCACCTCCTCGATAGCCCGAAAAAGGAATTCAGCCGTATCGTAAAACAGCAAGGCAAAGGAATCCGGGGCGGTCCGGAAAGCGGCCACGTATTCTTTGGTCCAGGCCTGAACCCGGGGGTCCGGATCGAAGTTCGGCAGTGCTGCCGCTTCCACGTACACCCCTTCCATGCCGGCGCCCACCAGCTCGTGCACCGAGGGCATGGAAGCGGCCGAAGATGCCATGTGCGGAACGTCGATGCCAAGATCCCTCTGTTGTTTGAGCAAGATGGCCGTGTCAGCGGGGTGGGCCTGGGAGATGAGCACGTCCGGGTCCCCTCGCTTTATCTGTTGGAGCTGGCCCGTCAGGTCCTTGTCACTCTTTTCGTGCCACGTCACCGCCACGGGGACGATGCCCTTTTCCTTGAGGACCTGCACGATGATCTCATTGCCGGACTTGCCGTATTCCGTGCTCACGCACGCCAGGGCCGGACGCGTCTTCTTCAGTTCCTCCACCACAAAGAGGGTGCACGCCCGTTTGGTGATCCCGTCGTGAGGATAGGTTCGAAAATACCAACGGTTGCCCATCTGTGTGAGTCTACGTGTTCCGGAGGTGCTGAGCATGGGAATCCGCTCCTTTTCCACCTCGGGGAACATGGCCAGGAGTTGGAAGCTGTAAATGGGCCCCAAAATAGCGCACACCTGGCGGTTGAGTACCCGATCCAGGGCTGTAACCGCCGTCGTGGTCTTGTCCGAGGAGTCTTCCACCACAAGGGTGATAGGTCGGCCTCCGATGCCCCCCCGCTCGTTCCACCGCTTTGCGGCCAGCTCGGCCGCGTTGATCTGACGCTGCCCCAAAACCGCCAGCGCGCCGGTCTGTGACCCTATGACGCCTACCTTCACATCGGCAAGGACCGTCCCGGCGCACAGAAGGACACAAAGAAGCGCCAGGGCGCTCCTGCCTGCACCCTTCCCAATACCCCTCATGACTCCGTCTCTTCCCGTTCTCGATCCCATGGCCCCCTCCCGTTCGATGCCGCATCGTCCGTCCACAATCTGAAATACACTGCGCGCGGTCATAAATTGCGATTTCCTGCATCCCCCTCGCCCTCTGCGACAGGGTCGGGGTGAGGGCATAAGAAGCGCACTCCGTGGCCGAGCATGGTATATTGAGTCCTCAATCGCCCCATCCCCCCCCAAAAAAAAAGTCCCCCCGGAGGGAGACACCGCGATTGGGTCCACAAACTGATGCGAAGTTCCCTACGCTGGCATTACCCAGATCAGGTTCAAAGGGTATGATCTCAGGCCGTTAAGCCACCCCGACAAAAACGTGAATTTGATGCGATTCTTACAGAACCGCCGGGTCCTGTCAAGGCTAATCCGACCCTGACCCTCCTTCCGGCAGGACCGCATGGGCGTTGATTCCGGGCGACAGGAAAAAGGAGCATCGACGGGCCTTGATCGTCGTTCCGGCCGGGCGGGTCTCTGTCAGCCTCGCCTTGGGCAACGCCTTCTCACATGCTTGGCTCCGCGCCGGAATTGAGCCTCTCGCAGGGTGGGCACCGTCCAACAAAAAGACCGTATTGCGCACTTGGTCGCGTGTGGCCGGAACGATGATCAAGGCCCATCCACGCTTCTATCGCCTCTCCCGTATGCCCGGGCGTCTTGCCCACCCAGGCCCCAGGGCGGGCAAGACGCCCGCACACCCAGGAGAAAGGCAGAAACCCGGCCGGTCCGAATGCCGGTCAGGGCCTCCCATCCCGTACGGCGATTCCACGTAGGGTGCGGTCGCCCGTGCAAGGCCCGACGGTTCAAGGTTTTTTTTCTCCGGCCTGGATGCGACCACGGTGTTCAGACTCTTTGTTCATAGTGTTATATTAGTTTCCCGAATCTGCAGAAATCTCTTGGTGAAGGGTGGCAGGAGAGAAATCGGCCATCATCCATACAAGGTCGTGAAAGCTTATAAGATGGGCTTTTTCATTTTGCGGTTTTTTTCCACCTTGACAGGGCCGGATGGCTGGACTAATTTGTTATCACTATGAACGAGATTGCGCAAACAACCCATTCAGACTTGGTAGAGTACCAGGCGTCGCGGCTACGAAGCCTCATCGGCGAGATGCTCAAGTGCTGCGAGGAGAGAAGGACAGAGGAGCAACGGGTGTTCGGGCTCCCCCATTCGGAACTCAAATGTTTGCTCCTGTTTGAAGGTGAGCGGTACCTGACGGTCAAAGGCATAGCCGAACGGCTCCAGGTGGCCAAGAGCAGGGTCACCAAGATCGTGGACGGACTGGTTCACAAGGGGTTGGTGGAGCGTGTGGAGGACCCCGAGGACGGACGCATCAAGCTGATCCGCCTCAGCCCTGCGGGTCGAAGAACCATGGAAGAGGTGGAGAAGTTCCAAAGCGAGATTCACCGATACATCCTGCTCCAAATGGATCCCCAAGAAAGGAAAGCGGTGCTCAAGGAGCTCGAAACGCTGCGATCGGCAATGGAAGCGGTGAAAAAGCGCTACGCATGAAAACAGACACGAACTCACCGGGTGAGGACGCGGTTGAATCGCACTGTATTTAAGGAGGCCCACTATGGGAGAAGAGAGCGGGAAGATACCGGAGTTGGAACAGCAATTGTCGGGGCTCAGGAGCCAGGTGGAGGCATTGTCCGCGAAGACTCCTGAGAACAAGCTTTCCATGATCGTTTTCAGCGGGGATCTGGACAAGGTCCTAGCGGCTTTCGTCATCGCCAACGGGGCGGTCGCCATGGGGATGGATGTGGTGATGTTCTTCACGTTCTGGGGAACGCCTGTTCTGAGGGACAAGGGCAAGAAAGCCGGTTCCAAGGACATGATGGGAACCATGTTCGGGGCCATGCTCCCCAAGGGCACCGGCAGGGTGAAGCTGTCCAAGATGAACATGGGCGGCATGGGAACGGCCATGATGAAATCCCTGATGAAAAAGAAAAACGTGGCGTCTCTGGACCAGATGTTGGAAATGGCTGCGGAGCTGGGAGTGCGCATCTTTATATGTGAAATGTCCATGGACCTCATGGGGTTTACGCGTGAAGAGATGATCGATTATCCGGACCTCACCTATTGCGGCGTTGCCAAATTCCTGGAAGAAGCACAGAACAGCAAGGTTCAGCTTTTCATTTGACAGGTGGAAGCCAACGAGGAGGTGGAAGATGAGTGAGCCAATCAAGGCGGACAAGGTGTTGGATCTGAAAGGATTGCCGTGTCCCATGCCCGTGGTGAAAGTGAGCAAGGGGATAAAGGAGATACGGGTGGGCCAGGTGGTGGAAGCCGTGACATCGGATCCCGGTTCCCTGGCCGATTTCCCGGCCTGGGCCAGGACCAGCGGCAACGAGATACTCAAGACCGAGCAAGATGGAAAGGTGATCCGGTTTTTCATCAAACGCAATGTGTAGAACCGGGCGCGGCCTGTACGTGCGCCGGGCGGTCTTGACCGTCGTCCCGGCTCGGGGGCATTGGAGGCAATTTGTTTCGGTTGCCTCTCTGGGGGGGGCGACAGGCCCGCGCTCCCAGGCCGGAGAACAGAAACGGGCCCGATGAGAAAGGCCTGCCGGTCACGCTGCCGCCCTCCTCCTGTCACTCGCCCTGCAGAAGCCTGGAAGGGCAACTGACATGAGCCAAAGGGCGTGGCGTCGGACGGCGGAGCTGGTGCCCCCCCCCCCCGAGAAAAGCTCTTTGTGCGACCGCGGCCCACCGCGGCCAAAGACCGGAAAAAGGAAAGGACCTTTCGACAAGACCCTCACAACGGGAGGCATGCGTGGAAACGCTCTACTACATCGTTTTGGTCCCCATGGTGTACGCGGCCTTTGCGGTTTTCTTCGTGGGAACCGTCGCAAGGCTCGTGAAGCTCTTTCGAGCGCCCAGGCACACAACGGCCCTTCAGATCTTCCCCGAGAAAAGGCCACGCTGGCTCTGGGCGGTGAACGACACCTTCCTGCTGCCCACGGTACGCAGACACAATCCTGTCCTGTGGGTCTTTCTCATGGTGTTCCATGTCTGTTTCTTTCTTCTCATCATCGGGCACCTGGAGCTTTTCAGGGAATTCAGCCTGTTCCAGCTCATCCCCCACGAGGTCTTTGTGGGAAAAGGCATTGTAGGGCTGCTCTTGTCCGTTGCCTTGCTTTTCTTTCTTTTCAGGCGATTCGTATCTCCCAATAGAGAGCTCTCGGTACCGGAGGATTACTATCTTCTGATATTGCTGTTTCTCATCGTACTGTTCGGCAGCCAAATGGACTGGGGGAGGACTTGGTATTACTATTCCGAGCTGGGTGTTTCCGATTACAGGGAGTATCTTGTGAGCCTGTTTATTCTTCGCCCTGAACTACCAGACAGCATTCTCAATACGGGTCACTCCTTCCTGTTGGTGCTCCACGTATTTTTCGCCAATATCTTCCTGATGCTCTTTCCTTTCACCAAGATCATGCATTCATTTTTGTCTTTGCCTATGAATAAGCTGAGAAGAGGTTAGCCATGGACGAAGCGACACACCGTGAGCTTTTGGGGCTCTTCCGGAGCAAGTTGGATCATGCCATGAGATTTTATCTGGAGACCTGTTCCAGGTGCGGGGTTTGCACCAAGGCATGCCATGTTTACGCTTCCATGCCCCATGTCAAGTACATTGCGGCCTATCGGGCGGAAATCGTACGCAGGATCTACAAGAAGCATTTCAAGACCCAGGGCAGGATATGTCCGTCCCTGGGGGAGGGCAGGGACCTGACCGAGATGGCGTTGCAGGATCTGTACGAGGCCGCCTACTCGTGCACGGGTTGCAGACGCTGCATGGTCTATTGCCCTTTCGGCATAGATACCCAGATGATCATGTCCATCGCCAAGCTATTGCTTGTGGGGGCCAATGCGGAACCAGAAATTCTCACCCTTCTGGCGGACACCTCCATCGAGAAGGGGAAATCCCTCGATGTTTTCAAGGAGGGGTTCTTGCAGGCAATGAAGAACCTCGAAGCCCAGATGGTTGAAAAGTGGAAGTTGGAGGCCGGCGACACGGCCATACCCGTGGACTTGATAGGGGCCGATCTGCTCTACGTGGCCCTTGCCGGTGCCCACTCCATCATTCCGGCGGCGGCTGTCTTCAACGCCGCTGGGGAGAACTGGACCTTGAGCTTCTTCGAGGCGGTCAACTTCGGAGCGTTCGTGGGAGACCCGACCCGGACCCGACTCATTCTTGATCGTATCATGAATGAGGCGAAACGGCTCAATGTCAAAGAGGTATGCATCTGCGAATGCGGAACCGCCTTCCGCGTCATGAAGCAGCTCGCGGGGGACCAGCCCTTTACGGTTTCCTCCATCACCGAGGTCAATGCCAGGTACATCCGGGAAGGGCGCATACGGCTCGACAAGTCGAAATTCAACGTCCCCGTCACGTACCACGATCCGTGCCAGATTGCGCGAAACGGCGGCGTCCTGGAAGAGCCCCGCTACATCCTGCGTCACCTTACCGACGACTTCCGCGAGATGTCCCCGGATCCCAGATACAACTGGTGCTGCGGGGGAGGAGGTGGGCTGGTGGCCCTTGGCGAGGAGACCCTCGATTTCCGCATGAAGTCGTCCAGGGTCAAGGCGGATCAGGTGAGGGAAACCGGCGCCACCATCCTGGCCACGGCCTGCGAGAATTGCCACACGCAGTTGAGCGATCTGAACAGCCATTACCAGATGGGAGTGGAAGTCAGGTTCCTCACCTCCATGCTCGCCGATGCGCTGGTGTCCCCCGGGGCCTGACGACGAGCAGTCAATTATGGCTTGACATGACACAGAGCACCTGCCATGCATATCCGCCTGCCGGGCCCAGGGGGCTTGGGACCCGGCGAGCGGATTGCGGATGTTGACATGGACGATGCGAGCCTTGATCCTCGTTCCGGCCCGCCGGGTCCTTTTTCCCGACCTGGGAGCGCGGGTGACTCCCCTGCCTTGCGGCGTGGACGCGGGAAAGCTGCCCGCGCTCCCAGGAAAGCCAACCGGACAGAGGCTATCCTTCACCTGTCGGCCCAAATTAAAGGCAATGCACCCTGACCGGAACGATGATCAAGGCCCCCATGTGCTCATCCTTTTCTTGGTTCCTATACTGCAGGCGTCCACAAACTGCGCTTATTATAGCCTCACCCCAACCCTTGTCCCAGAGGGCGAGGGGGATCCGGGAAACCGCAATTTGTGACCGCGCGCACTACCTCCCCCACAGGTCCCCCACGGTAGAAAGGACTGGAAACATGCCCACTTATGAAGATGCGATCGAGGAGGCCGCGGCATTCATCTCGGGCCGCATCCAGGCGCCCCCCCGGGTCGCCCTGCTTGCGGGCACCGGCCTGGGTGCGAGCGTTGAAGCCATCTCGGTGTCCGCCGCCTTTGAGTACGCCGATCTGCCCCATTTTCCGGTATCCACCGTTCAAAGTCACCAGGGACGCCTCGTCGTGGGCTCCTTGGCAGGTCACTGCGTCATGGCCTTGCAGGGACGCTTCCATCTCTACGAGGGGTACACTGCCCGGCAGGTGACCTTCCCCATCCGTGTGATGCAGGCCCTGGGGGTGAAGGCGCTGGTGATGGCCAATGCGACCGGGGGGCTCAATCCCGATTTTGCCGCCGGGGATATCATGTGCATCGTCGACCACATCAACCTGTCCGGAGAAAACCCCCTGGTCGGTGCCCACGTGGAAGGCTGGGGACCTCGGTTTCCGGAAATGACGGCAGCTTACGATCCGCAGCTCATAGGGTGCGCCGAAGCCGTTTCCCGAGACCTGGGGATTCCCATGCGCAAGGGGGTGTATGTCGGACTCAAGGGGCCATCGCTGGAAACACCGGCCGAGACGCAATTTTTGAGGACGATCGGCGCGGACGCGGTGGGTTTTTCCACGGTCAACGAAACCATCGTGGCCGTCCAGGCGGGGATACGAGTCCTCGGATTCGCCGTCATCACCAATATGAACGTTCCGGGCAAGCTGTCTCCTGCGTCGGTCGACGCCATAATAGAGGCTGCGCAGACCGCGGCCCCCAAGGTTGGCAAGATCGTCATGGGGGTCCTGGCCGCCCATCCGGATTTATAGCAGCCGATTCACGAAAGGCGATCAAACATGCCCCATGCTGATCTCATGGTAACCAACGGCATCGTGCTCACGATGGATCTTGCCGGGACCGTTATCGAGGACGGAGCGGTGGTGATAACCGGGGACGCCATAACGGCGACCGGGCCCCGGGAGGCCTTTTCCCCATACGAGGCATCCAGGGTCCTGGACGCAGGGGGAGGCATCATCCTGCCCGGCCTGGTCAACGCGCACACACACGCCGCCATGACCTGTTTTCGGGGCCTGGCCGACGATCTTCCCCTCATGACATGGTTGCAGGAGCACATATTCCCTGCCGAGGCCAAGCTGAATCATGAGATCGTATACAAGGGATCCCTTCTGGCCTGCGCCGAGATGATCCAGTCGGGCACCACGACTTTCTGTGACATGTACCTTTTTGAGGAGGCCGTGGCCCAGGCCGCCGAGGCGTCCGGAATCCGCGCGGTGGTGGGGGAGGTCCTGTATGACTTTCCCTCTCCCAATTACGGACCCATAGACAAGGGATTTGCCTACACCGAAGAGCTGGCCGCCAAGTGGAAGGGGCACCCCCTGGTCACCATCGCCGTGGAGCCCCACTCCCCCTACCTGTGCGCACCGGGTCTCTTAAAAAGGGCACGGGAAATCGCCGAGAAATGGGACCTTCCCATGGTGATCCACCTGTCCGAGGCCCCGAGTGAGGTGACGCAGATTGAGGAGCGATACGGGTGCACACCCGTGGAGCATCTGGCCCGCCAGGGCATTTTGACCCCCCGCCTCATCGGAGACCACTGCGTGGCCCTCACAGAAGGCGACATCGAGCTTCTGGCAAGCCATCAGGTGAAGGTGGCCCACAATCCCGAGAGCAACATGAAACTGGCCTCCGGGATCGCGCCCGTTCCGCGGCTCCTGGAGGCCGGCGTGTGCGTGGCACTGGGAACCGATGGGTGCGCCAGCAACAACAACCTGGACATGCTTGCGGAGATGAACACGGCCGCCAAGCTGCACAAGGTCCACACCCTGGACCCCACGGTTCTGGATGCCCCCACCGTCCTTTCCATGGCCACCCGGGCAGGCGCCGCGGCTCTGGGACTCTCGGACAGGATCGGGTCTCTCGAAGCGGGCAAGAAAGCCGATCTCATCGTGGTGGATACGCAGCAGCCCCATCTGGTGCCCATGTACAACCCTGTCTCTCATCTGGTTTACGCGGCAAGGGGAAGCGATGTGGTCGCGTCCGTCATCAACGGACGGGTGGTGATGGAAAACAGGCGACTGCTGTCCCTGGACGTGGAGAGAATCCTTGCCGACATGCGGGGCATAGCCCAGACCATGCGTGAGTGAAGGACGCCCATGACATACGATTGCATCATTACCAATGGAACGGTGGTCACGGTCAATTCGAACCATGACGTATTGGCAACCGGCACGGTCTGCATAGCGGACGGTACCATAAGGCAGGTCCTTCCCGGAGGCCCCGCCAATTCTTTGCCGGATGCAGGAACGGTCCTCGACGCCGGGGGCGGCATCATCATGCCGGGCCTTGTGAACACCCACACGCACCTGCCCATGACGCTTTTCCGCGGCCTGGCAGACGACCTGCCCCTCATGACGTGGCTGAGCGAACACATCTTTCCGGCAGAGGCACGCCACATCGATCCGGACACCGTGCGAACGGGCACCTTGCTCGCCTGTGCCGAAATGCTGCTTTCCGGCACCACCACCTGCTGCGACGGCTATTTCTACGAGGACCACGTGGCCAAGGCCGTGCGCGACACGGGAATGCGGGCCGTCCTCGGTCAGGGGATCATAGACTTTCCCGCACCCGGGGTTCCGGACCCGTCCCGAAACGTGGAAACGGCCGTGGAGTTTGTCCGCAGATGGAACGGAGCCTCTGCCCGCATCCTTCCTTCCCTATTCTGCCACTCTCCTTACACCTGCTCACCAGATACCATAAAGGCCGCCAAGGAAAAGGCACGGGAAGCCGGCTGCCTGTTTCAGATCCATGCGGCGGAGACCCATGCCGAGTGCCTGCAGATCAGGGAAAAATTTGGAACCAGTCCCATCCAGGCCCTCGACGCCATGGGGGTGCTCGACCAAGACACCTTGCTCGTGCACGCAATATGGATCGATGAAAGGGACATCGAAACCATCGCCGCGCGCAAGTCCAAGGTGACCGTCGCAACCCAAAGCGAGATGAAGCTCGCCTCGGGAATCGCCCCCATTGCCCGCCTGCTGGAGGCGGGAGTCACCGTGGGTCTTGGAACCGACGGCTCCGCCAGCAACAACAGCATGGACATGTTCTGCGAAATGGACATGACCGCCAAACTCCACAAGGTCCACAACCTGGACCCGACCGTGCTTGCCGCCTCCTGTGCGCTGGCACTTTGCACCATCGACGGGGCGCGGTCCATCGGTCTTTCCGAGCTCACGGGATCCCTCGAGGTGGGCAAAAGGGCCGATGTGATCGTACTCGATACGGCCAAGCCCCGCCTGACGCCCCTTTACAATCCCGTGTCCCATATAGTCTACGCGGCGTGCGGGGCGGACGTGCGCCACGTGCTCATCGACGGGCAGGTCCTCGTGCGGGACCGTGAGCTGATCTCCATGGACCTTCGGGATATCCTCGAAAAGGGGGCCGCAGCCGGCCGACGCATAGCAGGAGGACGGAGGCAATGAGAGGGGGCCGTGGATGCGGTACCGCTGGAAGCTGCTCGCCCTGCTTCTGATCACCGCCCTGTTGCCCATCATGGCGGGAGGCATTCTCGGGGTCCGTGCCGTGCGGAACCTGGGCGACACCCTGGTGACCCACACAAGGCAGTATCTTACGGCCCAAACCGAGAACCGGTTGAGGATCCTGGCCGACGGTTATTCTTCGGTGGTCTCCGAGGGGCGCGAGATGGTGGGGGTGGCCCTTCTGGCGCAGGCCATGGAGGTGGAACACCGACTCAAGGAGGAGCCCTCCGCCATCCGGAAGGTGCTTTTCAGCGAGGATTTCGATGCGGTAAAGGCCACGCGGGGCGCGATTGTCCGGGGCCTGCCCGCACGATCCTTGACGGACCAGGGGGGGCTCCTGCCCGTGGCGGTGTCCCACACTTCACAGGTGTTCTCCCTGGCCCCGGGGGTGGACAGGGAGAAGGTGGCCGCGGACATGTCCCGCCTTGCGGCCATGACTCCTTTCTACCGGAAGCTTTCCACCCGTCTCAGGGGACGGGCTAGCTGGCATTTCACCGGCCTAGAAAACGGAGTGCACGCCGCTTACCCCGGACACGGAGGCATCCCGAAGGGTTTCGACCCCAGAAAGGAGCCCTGGTACTCGGGGGCCTCCCATGCGATAAAATGGACGGACCAGTACACGGACCCGGAGACGGGCCGAATGGTGGTGGCCGCCTCCATGCCCGTGAGGCGACCCGACGGCGCTTTTGCCGGTGTCACCGCCCTTGTGCTTCCTGCGGGCGCGCTGCTGGAACACAGGCTCCTGGATAAGAACGTGCCTCCGTCCACCCGATCGTTTATCACCTATCCGACCACGCGGCCCGAAACGGGCGCCAGGGCAATCCGCATCACCGCCCGGCAACAGACCACGGACACGGTGCACAGAAGCTGGACGGCGGAGGCGGAAACCCAGTGGCTCAGCTCTTCGGACACCGGACGATTTCAGAAGGTGCTCGACGACTTCGCCTCGGGCTCCAGCAACGTGGTCAGAATGCCTTACGGCAACTGCGATTGTCTCTGGGTTTACCGCCCCATGAACTTCAATGCCTTCCTTGTGCTCATCACGCCGTACGCAGAAATACTGCAACCGGCGCAAGAGGCCGAAAAGCAGATCAAGGCCCTCATGCAGGACCTCATCGAAGTAACCGGAAAAGGGATGGTGGTCCTCGTGTTGGTGATCTGCGTGCTGGCCCTTCTCTTTTCACGCACGGTCACAAAGCCCCTGCGCATCCTGGCGGAAGGCACTAGGCGCCTGGGCGAAGGCCTCCTCGATACCAAGGTCAACATCCGGTCCCGGGACGAATTCGGCGACATGGGCAGGGTCTTCAACACGGTGGGATCCCGGCTGCAGGAACACTACCGGATGCGCCAGTCCCTGGAGCTGGCCATGGAGGTCCAGCAAAGCTTCATGCCCAAGGACGACCCGAAGATCGAGGGCCTCGACATCTCCGGCAAGAGCATATACTGCGAAGAAACGGGAGGCGACTACTACGACTACCTGGAAACGGGCCGTACGGAAGAGAAGAAAATCCTCGTGGTGGTGGGGGACGTCTCGGACCACGGCATTCAATCGGCCCTGCTCATGACCACGGCCAGGGCCTTTCTGAGGCAGCGAAGCTCCAGGCGGGGCAGCATTGCCCACATCGTTTCGGACGTCAATGTGCAGCTCGCCCGGGACGTACGCGGATCCGGACGTTTCATGACCCTCTTTTTCGCCGAAGTGGACGCGCGCAACAGGCGCTTCCGGTGGGTGTGCGCCGGACACGATCCCGCATTGGTCTACGACCGCTGCGCAGGCACCTTCGAGGAATTCGGCGGCAGGGACTTGGTGCTCGGCGTTTTCGAAGACGCGCACTACCACGAGTCTCAGCGGGCCATAAGAAAGGGGCAGATCATCGTCATCGGCACCGACGGCATATGGGAAGCCCACGATCCATCCGGGGAAATGTTTGGGAAGGAGCGTCTCAAGGCCATCATCCGCAGACACGCCGCAGAGCCCGCCAGGGCCATCACAGAGGCGGTCATCGAAGCGGTGGAGCGGTTTCGTGCTCCCCTCGAGACGGAGGACGACATCACCCTTGTTGTGATAAAGGTCGAGCAGTGACGCTTGCCGCTTGATGCTTGATATGCCTCGCGCGTTCACAGGCTGCGCCCCTTATGCCCTCACCCCTGCCCTCTCCCAGAGGGCGAAGGGGATGCAGGAAATCGCAATTTGTGACCGCGCCCAGTATAAATGACCGATCCCCTGTGGCCCTTTATGGAGCGAGCCCATGACCGTAGACGATTTTATTCGCAAATCGAAGGACGGGCAAACCTTCACCCGCAAGGAGCTGGAGGCCATGCTGGCCTTCGCACCCGACTCGCCCGAATCTTACAGAATCATGGCCGAAGCGAACCGGATCTCCAAGACACTCACGGGAAACAAGGCCGAAGTCCACGCCCAGTTCTCCTTGAACCTTGCCCCGTGCGCAGGGGGTTGCAAGTTCTGCTCCTTCGCCTCGGTGAACAAGGTCTTCGGGTCTTCCAGCGAGATCACCCCGGAGCAGGCGGTGGAAAAGGCCAAAAGCTTCGAAAGCTCCGGGGCCAATGCGGTCTTTGTCATGACCACGGCCCATTACCCGTTCGAGAGATTCATCGACATGGCCCGGGAAATACGCAGGAACCTGGAGCCCGAAACGGTGTTGGTGGCCAATGTGGGCGACAGAACCCATGGGGAGGCCCGGAGGATGAAAGATGCCGGGTTCCAGGGAGTCTATCACGCCCTGCGCTTGCGGGAGGGGATCGACACCAACCTGGATCCTCGGAAAAGAAGGCAGAGCATCCGGGCCTTTCAGGAGGCCGGACTGCAATTGGGAACCTGTGTGGAACCGGTGGGTCCCGAGCACACGGATGAAGAGCTGGCCGAAATGATCCTTTTCACCGGTTCCTTTTATCCATCTTACAGCGGTGCCGCCAGGCGCATCGGCATTCCCGGAAGCGAGCTGGCAGTTAGGGGAATGATCACCGAGCTTCGCCTGGCCCAGATTGTAGCGGTGACGCGTCTGGGCGTTCCCGGGAGCGTTCAGGGCCTCTGCGTGCACGAGCCCTCCACGTTGGGCGCTTTCGCAGGCGCCAATCTGTTTTGGGCCGAATCGGGTGCCAATCCCAGGGACGTGCGGCAGGAGACGGAGCACGGAAGGGGGGCCACGGTCCACCAGTGCCGGGAGCTTTTCCGCGAGGTGGGCTGGGGCGTGCTGGAGGGTCCGTCCAGGTATTACGCAACCCGGGGATCCCAACGGGAGCGGCGAGAACGGGCCGGGCCGTGACGAGCTGACCCCTTATCCACGACCATACGCGGGGTTTGTCCCCTCGCCGGGCGTGGCGGGGGAGGCCGATGATTGAAACCGATCATCCTTTGCGCTGGATTCACTGAGTGGATTTCCGAGGAAAAGGCATCGGCCATGGGGCTCCGTGCCCTCGTGATGAAACAGATCGTCATGGGGGAGACGGCTCGGACCGTACGGAAAGTGTTGGACCAATGGCGAACATCCTTATCATCGACGACGACCCGTCCATTTGTGAGACCCTGGCCAACGTGGCAGGTCGCATGGGGCACACCACCTCTCACGCCCACACCCTCCGAGAGGGTGTGGGGCAGGTGCGCTCGGGCCCATACGACGTGGTGTTCCTCGACGTGCAGTTGCCGGACGGAAACGGTCTGGAAGCGATCTCGACCATACGCGGTGCCGCCTCCCGGCCCGAGGTGATCATCGTGACCGGCCACGGGGACCCCGACGGCGCCGAACTGGCGATAAAATGCGGGGCCTGGGATTACATCGAAAAGCCCCCTTCCCTCGATTCCATCCTGCTGCCCCTTACCCGGGTGTTCCAGTACAGGCAGGAAAAGACGGGGCCCCGCCCTGCCCTTGCCCTCAAGCGGGAAGGCATTGTGGGTGGCAGCCCCCAAATAAGACAGTGTCTGGACCTGGTGGCCGGAGCGGCAGGGACCGACACCACCGTGCTCATCACGGGGCAAACGGGAACCGGCAAAGAGCTCTTTGCCAGGGCCATCCACGAGAACAGCGCCCGCGCCGCAAAGACCTTTGTGGCTGTGGACTGTGCGGCACTTCCCGAGGGCCTTGTGGCAAGCACCCTGTTCGGGCACGAAAAGGGTGCCTTCACGGGGGCCGAAAGGATTCAGGAGGGTCTGGTCAAACAGGCCGACGGGGGGACCCTGTTCCTTGACGAAGTGGGGGAGCTGCCCCCGGACATCCAAAGCGCCTTTCTCAGGGTCCTCCAAGAGCGACGGTTCCGCACGGTGGGCGGCAACCGGGAAATCGCGAGCGATTTCAGGCTGATCGCAGCCACCAATCGCAACCTGGACGCCATGGTTTCCCAGGGGGCCTTTCGCAGCGACCTTCTTCATCGGCTCTGCTCCGCGGTGATCGAATTGCCCCCCCTGAAAGAACGAACGGGGGACATCAAGGAACTGCTTTTCCATTACCTGCCGCGGTTCTGTGAACGCTACCGGATGGCGACCAAGGGCTTTTCCCCGGAATTTCTCGAAGCCCTCACATCCTACCCCTGGCCGGGCAATGTGCGGGAACTGGTCAACGCCCTGGAAAGAGCCCTCTCCGTGGCCGCCGGAGAACCGGTGCTCTTTCCCGTTCATCTTCCCACCCACATCCGGGCCCGGCTGGCCCGTGAATCGGTGGCGGCCAAGCCTGCGTCGGGATCGGTTGGAGAAACCTTCAGCCCTGTCTCGGAGCCTTATCCGAAGCTGCGCTCCTTGCTTGAAACCACCGAAAAGCAGTATCTCGTGGCACTCCTGTCCTCAACAGGCGGAAACATCAAGGAGGTGTGCCGCATTTCCGGCCTGTCCCGGTCGCGCCTTTATGAACGGCTCAAGAAGTACGGCCTTTGACCGGGACTTCTGAGCTTAAGGGCTTGTGCAAAAATAAGTTCCCCTTTTCAGGTGTCGAGGCGTGCGCATGGCAAGGCGCGAGGAAGGCGAATGGCTGGCCATTTAACTGACGAGCAACGCCGCCAGGCGTGATGGATCGGCGCATCAAAATGGGAAGTTATTTTTGCACGAGCCCTAAGCTGCGGCAGACCCCATGTGCTGCCCCGTGCCGCCGATGAAGGCATCTTGTGCCGGTCTTCCAAGGGTGACAGACGCAGCGTCGGGAACGAAGAAAAGGATTTTTTTCGGTGATTCATGCTGTGGAGATTCGGAACAGCGGCGAGGGAAGCGGCATCGAGAGGGGAAGGTAGCACGGTGAAACGAAACGCCAGGAAAACCAACGCATTGAAAAGGCGGCTCCAGAGGCTCAGAAAGATGATCGCCGCCCGGCGGAACAGGGCGGCTATCAACGCCAGCCTGAACAGGATGCTGGATGAGGCGCGAAAAGCTGCGGCGAAAACCGGAGTGGATTTGAAGGTCATCAAGAATCCTCCCTTCAAGATGTCCGAAGTCATCATCCATTACGCCCAACCCCTGCTGGACACCGCAAGTACCGATCGCCAGTGGCGGGCGGCCATCGGCACCGCAGTGGCGGTGTGGAACCTTTCTCTGAGACCGGATGTGACCGATCGGGAAAGGAGCAAGAGGGTGCGCGCCATGGGCAGGGATTTGTCAACCCGAACGCGAAAGGATCTGGAGGAAATCGTCGTGTCCTTGCTCGAGCGTAAGAAGCTGCTCTTTCCTCACATAGAAAACACCATCATGGACTACGAAATCGCCACCTTGTCGAAGGGGCACAACCTGAACGTCACCTACCTCGGCCCCAGGAAGGATGGCAGGAAACCCGGCGGAACGGTTTCTTGAAGGGGGAGGCGAACGGGGTGAGCGTACAAGAAGCGCAGTTTGTGGACGCCCAAAGTATAGGCATCGGTCTTCCTTTGCATGCTTCGATTGCCGGCTATGGCTCTGTAATCAACGCCATGACACCACCACTATGCGAAAAGGAGCAAGGATTTCTTGTAGTTGACACTCCTTTAATAATGCTGTACTCAACGGCAAGAGGCACCCAAAACTCAACCGGAGGAGGCTCTGTCACCTAACAAAACTCTTTTCCCCGCGGTTGGTTGGTGAGGTCCCGCACCTCACCTCTGTTCCGAGAGGTAGGACCCATGAACACGACACAAGCAGAGGCTGGCATCGAGAGCAGATCCGATCTCGCTCCTTTTCTGGCCGCAACACCCACCATCGAAACCGGCCACCCGGAAGTGGCGGCCTTTGTGGCAAAACACACCGACGGGTCTCCAAACCCGCTCGACATAGCGGTTCGGCTTTACTACGCCGTACGTGACGGCATCCGTTACGACCCATACAGCGCCGTCCTGACCGTGGAGGGACTCAAGGCTTCCCGGACCCTGCGCGCGGGCCGGGCCTGGTGCGTTCCCAAGGCCATATTGCTTGCCGCTTGCTGTCGCACTGCAGGGATCCCGGCCAGGCTGGGGTATGCCGACGTTCGCAACCACCTTTCCACCGAACGCATGCGGCGCAACATGCAATCCGACATATTTCACTGGCACGGATACACGGCCATCCACTTGGATGGCAAGTGGGTGAAAGCCACACCCGCCTTCAACGTGGAGCTGTGCACCAAGTTCAACCTTGTGCCCCTCGAGTTCGACGGGCGGTCGGACTCCCTGTTCCACTCCTTCGACATGGCGGGCAATCGGCACATGGAGTACCTGAACTACCGGGGCGAGTATGCCGACACCCCCATCGACTCCATCCTTGCCACGTTCCGGGAAGTGAGTCCCGCGTTCCGCGGCCAGTCGTCCGACGTCTTCGGGCAGGGGGCCGACTTCGATCGCGATGTGGAGGCAGAACGCTCCTGAGGCTGGAGGGCCCACGGCGGGAAACGATCGTTCAGAGCGTGTCTGAAAACCACGTCTGCTTTCCCGGCGGAGGCAGGGCGGCGTTGTTCTCTCAAATCGGTACGCTTTCTGAGAAGGCTAAAACCCGTTGGTAGGAACAGCAACTCCAGGCAACGACAGGGCATCCAAACCCCACCGGGCACCTCACACCCGCTTGAAATCGAAACCCTGTTCCTCCTTACGGGCTTTTGGCTCCGCGTTCGGGCCGAGTGCACAGGAAACTGCCGCCCTGCCCCCCCCCGGCTCCAAGGACCCCGGCCTCCCTCCCGCTGATTTTCAGACACTCTCTGAGGCCTGCTCAACGTTCCGGCGGCCTTAATAGTCGTTCCGGCGGGGCGGGCCTCGTTTTCTGTCACCCTCACCTTGGGCGACACCTTCTCACATGCTTGGCTCCGCGCCGGAATTGAGGCTTTCGTAGGGTGGGCACTGCCCACCAAAAAGACCGCATGCCGCAGTTGGTCGTATGTGGCCGGAACGATGATCGAGGCGGTTGCCGGCTGGCGAACATTGCCGCTGCTTGGGGGCGAAAGCCAAGAGATGTCCGCGATTGTGTCGGCTCTCCTGTGGGCACGGGCCTCTTGCCCGCACCCACGCCGCCATGCAGGCGCGACGCCCGCGCTCCCAGGGCGAGAAAAGGGCCGGGCAGGCCGGATCGATAATCAAGGCCGGGAAAAGGCACATCGATCGCGCGATCTTCCCGGTTCGGACAAATATTTACAAAACCAGCTTGATTTGCCTGAAAAATTGAATTATCCTTTAGGCAATCATGAAAGGCTCTCTCCTTGAGGAGCCGGTTTCGTTCTGAGGGGATTACACATCTGTCAGAAGTGGCAACCCCGAGTCTGAGACTATGAGAAATAATGAGAAAGGGGGTGTCACCATGGCAGAAGGAACCGTCAAGTGGTTTAATGAGAAAAAGGGCTACGGGTTCATTGAACAAGAAAACGGTGAGGATGTTTTCGTTCACCATTCAGGAATCAGCGGTAGCGGGTTCAAATCTCTTCAAGAGGGTGACCGCGTCACTTTTGACATCGAAAAGGGACAAAAAGGTCCTGCGGCGACAAATGTCACTGTAATCTAATCCAACTTTTCGAAGACAGAAAGGGGCATTCTACAGACTTCTAAGAATGCCCTTTTCTTTTCTGATTCGATGCGCAGGGATCTGCCTTCAATACGGCTCTGAGCATAACGTGACGGGCATGCACGTGGGTTCTTGCTCCTGATTCCAGGAAAGGCGATATTGATGAACATCTATGTTGGAAAGCTCCCATTGAACCTGAAGGAGAATGATCTGAGAACCCTCTTTACGGAGTTTGGTGAGCTGGAAAGTGTCAAGATAATAACCGACAAGCATTCCGGACGCTCGAAGGGTTTTGGCTTTGTAGAAATGCCCAGCAACTCCGAAGCGGATCAGGCGATCAAGGCGCTCAATGGGAAGTTCATCAACGGGCAGAATATCAAGGTAAACCCCGCGGACCCGGGCGGGAAGCGCTCCAAGCGGTCCTCACGCAAAAGAAGGTACTGAACACGATGACTGGTGGGCCCACCGATCTGATTTGGCGGCTTGACCGGTGGTGATCCGGGCGGTGCCCACCCCGGCATAGCCTCAATTCACGCGGGGCCCCGTGCGTGAATGCTCAGCCTTGCATAGCGTGAGGCCCGCGGAAAACAGGAACCGCCCGGCTCAAACGATGATTCATGTCGCATGATCTCCCTGCTTCCCTCCCCGGCGTAACCACAGTTACATGCCACGTCCTATACTGCGCGGTCACAAATTGCGATTTCCCGGATCCTGCGCCCTCTGGGGGCCGGGGTGGCGGTCGAACTCATCGTGGTTCCGGTATCGGCCAAGAGAGGGGGAGAACTTTTCGTCCCGGAGTCCACGCCGGGTTGCCCAGAGCCCTGCAAAGCCCTGCCCATTGCTCGTCGTCGGCCACGATGGGCCCTCCCGGATAGGTGAGTTTGCCGGTCACTGCTTGGTCGATTTCGGCCCAGAAGCTCTTTGCCCTGAAGTGGGGATCCTGGAGCACCTCTTCCATGTTGTTGAGAGGGGCGCAGTCGGCGCCCGCCTGCCGGGCCGGGTCCCCTCCTCCGGGTCTTTCCACCTTGATCACATCGGCCCCGTAATCGGCCAGGAGCTTGGTGCAGTGCGGCCCGGAGATATACCATGTGAGATCCACTATCTTGACGTTCTTCAATGCCTGGTCGGGTATGTTTGCTTCCCCTTCTTTCCCGCACCCTTGGCAGCGCATCGAGGGGTTTCCCCCCGATTCGCTACCTTGCAAGGATCGCCACATGGTAGGTACGCCATGCCACAACCATGTCCATGGCAAGGCATACCTCCAAACCTTCCGCCATGCCCAACCGTCTGTCTCCGAATCTACCCACCGCTTTCAGGTTACCATGGTAAACCTCGATCCCCCAACGCTTGGTGTACCAATCCAGTCGCTCACAGGCGTCTTCACAATCGTTGACCTCGACAGTTGTCAAAAGCATCCAGTCCAGAGGGGATGCGACCTCTGACCCATACGGCACCTCTTTGGCATGAACGATCCACAGGTGCAGGGGCGGATATTCTTTGTCTTTGAGAGGCTTGAGGGTGACTCGAGCATGGCGCACTTCCAATGTGGCATCACGGGCAGGCAGAGTGTCTTTTCTCGGAACATGCACCACACGAACACCACTGACCGGCTCTTTGTTCATTCTTACCCAAAAATCGACCTGCCCGGCTCTGCGTTTGCGCGAACGCGCACACCGGACCAAAAGGTCAGGACCTTCAGGATTTTTCGATGCCTCCAAAAACAGCTCGTAGATATTTGCTTCGCAATCCCCTATACTGACCAGTCTGGTCCGTGGACAAAGCTTCTGCACTTCACTGACCGCCAGGTAACTTCTGATCCATTTCATGCTCTCTTCCGGCTCGATCGACAGTTGCCGGCGATCTCGGCTCTTACCCACCTCCTTGGGGTCGCTTACCCAATACTGAACATCGAGCAACCCCAGAGGAGTGCCCTCCGGGGTAAAAGCCATGGTATCATGCAGTTTCAAACCCACTGCCTTATCCTCGGAGGTGTTCAGGGGGCCGGTTCCCAACGCCGGGTGGCCTGTACGGTCCAAATCGGCGGTATCCTGCACAGCGAGCACCACCTTATGGTTCTTGATTCGCCCGGCGGTCGATTCCACGTGGGGACGAAGGATCCTTTCCATGCACACACGCGGGTTTTGAAGAAAACGATACACGGCCTTGGCCTTAGCCACAGAACCGTTGCACGCCTGGGTAATCGAAGCGTGGGGTTGTCTGTAGAAGTCCCGCACCACCGTGAACAATCGTCGGCTCAGCCGTGGATCGTAGAACTCTACCGTGCCGAATTCTTCCTCCACCCAGTCGGCGGCATCTGCGGGACACGGTTTGTCTGCCGGTTGCACCCCGGGGGCGTTTTGCAGGATGCTGCGCCACCGGGTACACAAAGGACAGATGAATATGTCCTTCGGCCCCTGACCGTTTTGGGCCGCTCGACGTCCGCTGGTTTGACCCACATACACCCAGTTGGCTGCCCGATAGCTGACCCCGGCGGATCGCTGGGGATCTACGAAGGTCTCCAGCAGCACGGGTTCAATCCCATAACGGGTCTTCCAATCATCTGCAATCCTGGCCGCACACCGCCCCAGGACATGGGAAGCAAGGTTGGGCACCCGGACCGTGGGCACAATGAGAAAACGGCTATTGCACACCACTCGCTGCACGTTGGCATAGTGTGCCGCATCGGACCAGCCGATTTGTTCATCGCGTTTTTGAAGAGACCACGTCGCACTGCAGAAGCCAACCGCCCCCAGGTAGCCGCATTGGGGACTGCTTACCATGTAGCGTATCTGTGCACCGCAAACCCGTCCCCGGCCAAGATAGTGGTAACGGTCCATCAGATCGTTCCAGACCCTGGCCGCTCGGCAGTAGCGGCTTGTGACAGGCTCCACCTGCACGCAGCCAAGGTCACCGAGCTCACAGGTCACTTCGGCGGCTTTGACCAAAGGAGTTGGATTGCTCCGTGCCGGCTTTTCAAAGCCGTAGCTTGCAGAGGACCGAGGAAGCTTGATCACCCCCCGTCGATCCAACATCAGCAAGGCCTTGCGGCAACTCATTTCTTTGAGCTTGCCGTTCGCAGCCCTCCAGCCCATGGATTCGCAGACACAACGCGACAAGGCGCGTCGAGAGATCGACGGCATCTGATCAAGCGTGTCCCGGATCAGATCGATTGCCGGTCGAGTGAATTCCAGACCACAAGCTCTCATACCCTTCGACTGACCCCCATGCTCGGTGCGCGCACAACGAAGCTTGAAAACCCGTCTATCGGTCCCCCTTTGGAACCACGGGCTTGGAGGGATTCTCCTATAAAAGATACCTGACTTCCTGTCTCATGTGTCTGCAAAGGTCTGCCCCAAGGCCTGGGCATCCTCGCCTTTGAAGTGAGGTGGCATGATCGGACAGCGAGATGATCGATGCATCTGTTTCCCCTCGAGGGACTTATTGTCTCACCGTTCCGGCCCCTGCACCCAGATCCCAGGGGGGGGCTGCTTTTGGGCAACGGCAGACGCCCCCCTATGTTTCCTCTGGTATGAAGCGCGTCCCGCAATGAGTCTGTCAAAGGGGACGGCCGCCAAGGCGCGACGAAGAAAGCGCACGGCGAAACGTCTCTCTCAGTCTATGAGATCCACCGGAGTTCCCATCCGGTCCACCTCCACACTCTTCCCATGCTCGATGATCCCTATGGCAACCTGACCGGGAACCATGCCGCGGCGTATCCCCAGCCGTTTCGAATCTCCGAAATAACATCCCTTGCCATATTCCGGGGAATCAAATCGGTACGTCGGATCTGCCAGTACTCTTGCCACCTCAGTGGGGTCAAGATTGTCTGCCTTCTCAATGGCACCGGTCACAATGGGAAGGACCTCATAGACGGACCTGGCATAGTCATTCCATTCCCCGTACCGTTCTTTGTACCGCTTCATGATTTCCTGGACTTGGGATGAGGGCTTTCCCCAGCCCACCATGTGGGTCCCATCGGCGTATTTTCCGGCAATGTCCACGAGCACGGAGTTGTCGACGGCGTAGCCTGCTATCACGCCCTCATATCCCAGTTCCCTGGCTTGTTTGACCATGAGTGCAAAAGTCTGTGGGGGGCTCCCGCCGCAATCCAGAAGGTCCGGCTTGTCGGCCAACAGCCTGCCCAACACGGGGTAGAAATCCTGCGTGGCTCTCTCGAAGTAGTCCGATCGCACCACTTTCAAACCCGCCATCTGAGCCGCTATTCCCGCTTCCTTGGCCGCCTCTTTGCCCAGTTCATCGTTGGGGTTGAGCTGCGACAAGGTTTTGACCCCATAGTGTTCTTTTACCCAGGGGTAGTAGGAAAGCTGCTGGAAATACATCTCCGTACCAAACGAAAAGGTGTAGAAGTTGTTCTCCGAACAGTAATGTTTTCTGCCCCAGGCCAGGGCCATTCCGAAGACCTTGTTGGGCTCGGTGATTCCCTGGAGGGCGCCTATGACTCCGCCGCCGAAAAGAACCGAGAACTTGACCTGATCGTCATAAACCAGCTTCTGGGCTTCTGTCGCCGCTTTGCTACCATCGTACTTCGTATCGTAGCTCACAACTTCCCAGACGCATTTCTTGCCTTGCACCGTAAATCCCCCCGCAGCATTGATATCGTCCGCCATCATTTGCGTTATCCGTTCGGTCGCAATGCCCCAGGCGGCCGCGGGCCCCGTCAAGGGTATCAGAAGGCCGAACCTGACCTTTTGGGCACCGCTCTCCGCTGCCACCACGCACGCCGTCGTCAACACCATAGCCGCCATGACAAGAAATCCGACCAGCCTTTTCATTTTCCATGCCCTCCTCATGATGCCTCTTGGAGTCTCCTTGGAAGATCCGTTCACTTCTACTCGCCCTTCACCCCCCATTTGATAAAGCGTGATACCAAGGCCCTCGATGACTGTCAAGAAATCACCCTCCCCCTTGTTGGTGGACGAAATGTAGGAACCGCTTGACAAGTCTTCGGCTTCTATGGTCTTTCTTGGCCGGAGGATCGCTTCGAACGTGGACGGAAAGGAACCGTTATGACTTCCCAGTTGTTCTTTCAGGCCCTCGTCAACGGCGTGATGTCGGGCCTGATACTCATGCTGATCGCTCTGGGCCTCACTTTGGTCTTCGGCATCATGCACATCGTCAATTTTGCACATGGCGAGCTATACATGCTCGGTGCTTTTGGGTTTTGGCTTTTTTTCGCCAGAATAAATTTCAACTTCTTCTTGTCTTTGGTCCTGAGCATGACAACGATCGGCGTCTTGGGCATTATCATTGAAAGATCTTTTTTTAAGCCGTTTCGCGGGAACCTGTTGCCTTCTTTTATCATTTCCATAGGCTTGATTATGATTCTTCAAACAAGTGCTCTTCTTGTCTTTGGGATAAAGGACAAATCAGTTTCGACACCCTCTGTCCTCGAGGGCGTGATACGGATCGGCAGCGTGGTCCTGTCCAAGGAAAGGCTCGTGGTCATACTGATAAGCGCCGCGCTGGTGGTCCTGCTTTACCTGTTTTTATCGCGATCGAAACCGGGGCTGGCCATGCGCGCCGTGGCGCAGGATGGCGAAGCGGCAGCCTTACAGGGAATAAGTATCGACGGTGCGTCCTCGCTGGCCATGGGGATCGGATGCGCGCTGGCCGCGGCCGCCGGCTCCCTCATGGCCCCCATCTTTTACGTCAACTGCACCATCGGCGCAGTGCCTGTAATGAAGGCTTTCGTTGTCATCATTCTCGGCGGTATGGGCAGTTTTGTCGGCAGTATCATCGGAGGGTTCATGGTCGGCTTTGTGGAGAGCTTCGCTTCCACTTTGCTGGGAGGCCCTGTAGCCGCCATGATGATTTTTGGAATCCTTGTGCTGGTTCTCATCATCAGGCCTACCGGCCTGTTGGGTCATGATTAAAAAAATGCGAATCAATTCGATCAAGAACATAAAAACGTTCTTTCCTCTATTCCTGTTGTTAATTTTCTTGGTGCTGATGCCTCGAATGACCCAAAGCGTATACTACGTTAGGGTCCTGCTGGGAATGTTTTACTTGGTTGTTCTGTCCGCATCCCTGCGTCTTGTCGTCAAGACAGGGCAGTTGTCCATCGCCCACTATGCATTCATGGGCACGGGCGCCTATACCTCGGCCCTCCTTCTCACCAAGTTGGGCTGGAATTTCTGGATGGCGCTTCCAGCCGGCGGTCTTATGGCCGCCCTGCTGGCCATTGTGTTGGGCTATGTCACTTTGAGGATAAAGGGGGCTTATTTCGCCATCGCCACCTTTGCGTTGGGGGAGGTGATTCGCATGGCATGGGTCGAATGGGAGGTCCCTTTCGGAGGCAGCAGCGGCATCAAGTCCATCCCTTCGCCGGATCCCTTGGGCGGAATCGTATTCGGTTCCATTTCGAGTTTCTATTACCTTGGTCTCTCCTTGATGATCTGCGCCCTCATCGTATTGTACCGCCTCGAGAAATCTCGGTACGGCCTCACCTTCTCCGCCATTGCCTCTGCCGATGACCTGGCCGAAACGGTTGGCATTAATATAATGAATTACAAAGTGTTAGCCTTTTCCATCGCCTCTTTCTTCGCGGGACTGGTTGGAGCCTATTATGCCTCCCTTCAACACTATATTTCGCCCAACGATTTCACTGCGGGGCAATCCCTAATGCTTATCGTGTTTGTCGTGGTGGGCGGGGTGGGCAGCTTCTGGGGCCCCCTTGTGGGCGTGTTCATTTTGGAAGGGCTGCCTGTGGTCCTCAAGAACATCCCCAACTATGATCCCAAAGTCGAACCGATCATTTACGGGGGGTTCTTGATTGCCGTGATGCTCTTTCTGCCCGAAGGCCTGGTGGGTATTCCCACGAGAATTCGGGCCATGCTTGAAAGACGTCGCAGCGCGGCACAGTAACTTCTCCCGGGCCTTCAAACAACACGTCAACGCATTCGTATGTTCAAGAACGAAGACAACGGACTGCTCACGGACACCATCGAGACCCTCGCCTGCCGCCTGTTGGAAAACACCTGTCTTCTCACGGAGGCGGACCGACTGCGCAGGCAGATGATGGATGGGTCTTGCAGTCGTCGGCTACCATTCGAAATCATAGTACCCGCGGGCCGCATCAAGGATGGCACGCTGAGGGCCACCTATATTGTTCAAGATAATGTTTTTGGGTTCGGGTCGATGTTGGGTGGATCAACCCGCTATCAATATAGTGTTTCAGAAACGAAAACCCCCTGATTCGGACCGCCCCCCTGCCTTGGGGCTGGTCATTATACACACCTGACACCGGCGGTTTAGGGGCCTGACTCGAGGGGGTGAGGAGGTTCTTCTTGGGTGAAGATAACATACATCTCGGTTGCGGTGTCCAGCCGCTGCAGTC
>Ga0068712_1000761_pt1 | contig 55080 bp, 50 predicted proteins | sample MTBAKSrepl1MetaG_FD_62987 | JGI IMG/M metagenome (GOLD analysis project Ga0068712, IMG submission 62987) | Enrichment culture microbial communities from Arthur Kill intertidal strait, New Jersey, USA, that are MTBE-degrading - MTBE-AKS1... | ecosystem: Environmental > Aquatic > Marine >... | reverse complement strand
AACCATGGGGTTGGGCTGCCCATGAAAAGGGCATCTGCCGCCCGGACGGCGGCAGCTAAGCGCCCATGGATGGGTTTATGCGGCCCTTTGAATGGGGAGCCCAGCCCCATAACAAAAGTGGGTCCAATATTTAACGTTCGCCTTAGTAACAAAATCAAAAATGTTCCACAGTCCAAACTCTGGGTGGTCTGATGAACCCGAAACCAGGGAAAATACCGCGTTCCGTATATTTCCGTTACACCCTCCAGGGTCTCCCCGGGGTGGTTGCTTTTATCGTGATCCTGGTTGTAGTTGAACATTGGCTTGAACTGCCGGGCTGGCTTTTCTGGGTGCTGGTCTCCTGCTGGATCGCCAAGGAGGTCGCGATGTTTCCCTTTGTCTGGCGGGCCTACGAACCGAATGAAGCGAGCCTGGCCGACACCCTGATAGGAGAGCGCGGGATTGTCAAAAAACGGTTGGCCCCTTCCGGTTATGTGCAGGTGCGCGGCGAACTGTGGCGGGCTGAATGCCTTGACAATAGAGCGCCGCTTGAAATTGAACGGCTGGTGCGTATCGAAAAAATGGAGGGACTGACCCTGTACGTGATGCCGGATGATGTTGAGGACGCCGGATAAAAAACCCGCTTTACAAGCGGGTTTTTTATATGAAACTTCGGGAAAAACGAGGAAAGAGACCTATCTGACAAATAGCACAAAGGCCATGGCCGGGCGCTTGCTTGCCTCGCGCATGGCAAACTGGATGCTCTCAAGCTTCCAGCCCTTTTCAACCCATTCATTGATGATCTCTTCTAAAGATTCATCCGTGACCAGGCTGCTTTCCACGACCTTGTAGCGGGGTTTTTCCTCCCTGGGTACGAGGGTCGGCTTCTTTCTCTCCATTCTTCCTCACCGCTTAAAAGAAAGATTTAAAACTGGGCGTTCCCGGGGGTTCGCGGGAAGGGGATGACGTCGCGAATGTTCTCCATGCCGGTCACGTACATGAGAAAGCGCTCGAAGCCGAGACCGAAGCCGGCATGGGGGCAGCTGCCCCAGCGGCGGATATCGAGGTACCAGGAGAGTGGTTCGCTGGGAACGCCCATGGCGTCCATCCTCATTTTGAGGATGTCATGGCGCTCCTCCCTCTGGCTGCCGCCGATGATTTCCCCAACCCGCGGCACCAGCAGATCCATGGCCGCCACGGTTTTCTCGTCGTCATTGAGACGCATGTAAAAGGCCTTGATCTTTGCGGGGTAGTCGACGACAAAGACCGGCCCGTCAAAAACCTTTTCGGTCAGGTAGCGCTCGTGTTCCGACTGCAGGTCGAGGCCCCATTCCACCGGGAATGAAAAGTTTTCTCCGGACTTCTGAAGGATGGAGATCGCTTCCGTATAGGGGAGGATGTGAAACTCCGCCCGGGCGATCTTCTCCAGCTTGTCGATCAGGCCTTTTTCGATGCGGTCGTTGAAAAAGGCCAGGTCCTCACCGCAGTTATCAAGAGTATGGGTCACCAGATAGCGCAGGAAATCCTCTGCCAGCCGGCAGTCGTCAGAGAGGTCGGCAAAGGCAATCTCGGGTTCGATCATCCAGAATTCGGCCACATGGCGGCTGGTATTGGAGTTTTCGGCCCGGAAGGTCGGCCCGAAGGTGTAGACCTTGGAAAAGGCGGTGGCGAAAAGCTCGGCCTGAAGCTGGCCGCTGACCGTAAGACCGGTTTTCTGGCCGAAAAAATCGTCCTTCCAGGCGACCTGGCCATTTTCCAGGGGCGGGGTTCTGGGGTCGAGGGTCGTGACGCGGAACATTTCCCCGGCCCCCTCGCAGTCGTTGGCCGTGATGATGGGGGTCTGGACGTACATGAAGTCGCGCTCCTGGAAAAATTTGTGGACCGCGAAGGAAAGGGCGTTGCGCATCCGGAATACCGCCCCGAAGGTATTGGAGCGCGGGCGGAGATGGGCGATGGTGCGCAAAAATTCGAAAGAGTGGCGCTTTTTCTGGAGCGGGTAGTCGTGGTCCGCATCGCCCACTATTTTCATCTGTGTCGCCTTGACTTCCCAGCGCTGCCCTTCGGCCGGCGAGGCCACCAGGTCGCCTTCGACAACCACGCCCGCCCCGGTTCCGGTTGCGGAAATGGCCTGAAAATCAGGGTGCCCGGAATCGATCACGACCTGGATGGAGGCCATGCAGGTGCCGTCGTTGAGGGCGAGAAAAGTGACCCCTTTGCCGGTGCGGACGGTCCGCACCCAGCCCCGCAGGGCGACGTTCGTTATTTCCCCAGCGGCGGCCAGGGCCTGTTTTACGGAGAGCCGCTGCCGGGTTGATTCCAAATGGTCCTTTTCCATATGCCCCCCTAATTCAATTCCCGTGTCTTATGGAATGCGATTTTCGGCCACTGTTCCTGGACGTTGCCCAGGCGCCATTCGCTGGACGCCAGGTAGGTCAGGCTCTTTTCGGCGTCGTAGGCGAGATTGACTTCCTCTTTTTTGATGAACTTCTCCAGCTCCTTGCGGTCTTCGCAGGTGACCCAGCGGGATGCGGCGAAATTAATGGTTTCATACATGGCGTCGACGTTGTATTCGGCTTTGAGGCGCTCAATGATGACGTCAAACTGCAGAACACCGACCGCGCCGAGAATATAGTCGTTGCTTTTCAGCGGCCGGAAGAGCTGGACGGCGCCTTCCTCGGTGAGCTGCTGGAGCCCCTTGTCCATCTGTTTGACCTTGAGGGGGTCCTTCAGCCGGACCCGGCGGAAGTGTTCGGGGGCGAAACTGGGAATGCCGGTAAAGCGCAGCGGCTCCTTGTCGGTGAAGGTATCGCCGATCTTGATGGTGCCGTGGTTGGGTATGCCGATGATGTCGCCGGGGTAGGCCTCCTCCACGTTCTGACGGTCCTGCGCCATGAAAATCATGGCATTGGCGATCTGCACGTCCTTGCCGATGCGGTGGTGGCGAACTTTCATGCCGCGCTGGAACTTGCCCGAACAGATGCGCAAGAAAGCGATGCGGTCGCGGTGGGCCGGGTCCATGTTCGCCTGGATTTTGAAAACGAAGCCGCTGAAGCCCTTTTCGTAGGGAAAAACCTCCCGGGAGGCGGCGGCACGGGGCATGGGAGAAGGCGCCAGATCGACGAAGGTGTCGAGCAGCTGCTTGACGCCGAAGTTGTTGATGGCGCTGCCGAAAAACACCGGCGTCTGGTTCCCCTTCAGGTATTCCTGGAGTTCGAACGGATTGGCTGCCCCGTGGAGAAGCTCCACGTCGGCGCGCAGGTCGTCGGCCTGGCTGCCGATGATCCTATCCAAATCGGGATTGTCCAGGCCCCGGATGACCGTGCCCTCCTGAACGCGGTCCTTGATGTGGGAGGTGAAGAAATGCATCTCCTGGTTCTGCAGGTGGTAGATGCCGCGGAAGCGTTTGCCCATGCCCACCGGCCAGGTCAGGGGGGCGCATTCGATCTGCAGGGTGTCCTCGATATCGGAGAGGAGGTCGAGTGGCTCGCGCCCTTCGCGGTCGAGCTTGTTGATGAAAGTCATGATTGGCGTGTTGCGCATGCGGCAGACTTCCATCAGCTTGCGGGTCTGGGTTTCCACCCCCTTGGCGCTGTCGATGACCATAAGGGCGCTGTCTACGGCGGTCAGGACCCGGTAGGTATCCTCGGAAAAATCCTGATGACCGGGGGTGTCGAGGAGGTTGACTTCGAAATTCCGGTAGTTGAATTTCATTACCGAGGTGTTGACGGAGATGCCGCGTTCCCTTTCCATGGCCATCCAGTCGCTGGTGGCGTGGCGGGCGGCTTTCTTCGATTTGACCGCTCCGGCCAGCTGAATGGCGCCTCCGAAGAGCAGGAGCTTTTCCGTGAGGGTGGTTTTCCCGGCGTCGGGGTGGCTGATGATGCCGAAAGTCCGTCTTCGGCCGATTTCCTTTTGGTTATACTTTTCCACTTGGTATCCTTCTGGTCCGGATTATTCATGAAGATTTTTGCTGCAACCGCCGATTGCACGCCAACTCAAGCCCTGCTCGCTCCTTGCGTTTCGAGGTACTGCAAGTACGCCTGTAACGCGCGTCGCTGCGCTTGGCTTGATCTGACGCACCCTTGTCGGTTTCGCGACAAAGCCTCATGAATAAACCTGGCTACAAAAAAAGAGGCCCGAAGGCCCTTTGTAACGACATTACATAGTAAAAAAACCTTATCTGCAAAGCAACAGATATTTATTTCTTCGCAAATGACCGGGAAAGGACTATAGTAAACCATTTTTTCCGACTATTTTCAGAGCCGGGGGGTGAAGGCCCCGGCAAACATGAACCATGGCGGATTTCCAAAAACGGCTTAAACGACTGCATCTGACCCCCGACCAGGCCCTGGTTTTTTCCTACCTGGCGGCAATTGTCCTGGGTGCTTTTCTTCTCTCTCTCCCGGTTGCTTCCCGGCAGGCGCCACTCACCTGGCTGGATGCCTTGTTTACCGCCACCTCGGCCCAGTGTGTCACCGGTCTGATTGTGGTGGACACGGGGCAGCAATTCACCCTCTTCGGCCAGCTTGTCATCCTCCTTCTCATCCAGATCGGCGGCCTCGGCATTACCACCTTTTCCGTCTACCTGTTTTTCTGCCTGCGCATGGGCATCGGCACCCGGGGACGCTGGATCATCCACGAGACCCTGTTGCACACGCCCGTCCCCTCCCTGAAGGCCCTCATTCTAGAAATCATCATCATCACCCTGGTCATCGAAGCCCTCGGCACGTTTTTCCTGGCTTTCGTTTTCATCCCGGAAATGGGCTTTGTGCAGGGGACCTACACGGCCCTGTTTCATGCCGTGTCGGCCTTCTGCAATGCCGGCTTCAGTCTTTTCCCGGACAATCTGGTTGCCTACCGGGGAGATGGCCTCCTGAATGTCACCATCATGATTCTGATTGTCCTGGGCGGTATCGGTTTTCTGGTTATCCGGGAGCTGCTTGACATGCTTCGTGTGCGAAAAAGAAAGCGGCTCTCCCTTCATTCCCGGCTGGTTCTGATTACCACCTGTATCCTTGTCGTCGGGGGCGCTCTGCTAATCGGCCTGCTGGAAAACTCCTCGGCCCTGGCCGGCATGTCCTACAAGGAAAAAATTCTCGTCTCCTTCTTTCAGTCCATCACCCCGCGGACCGCCGGTTTCAATACCATCGACCTCAACCTTTTCGAAGCGCCGACCCTGGTTTTCATGATTTTTCTCATGTTTATCGGTGCTTCGCCGGGCTCCGCCGGCGGAGGGGTCAAAACCACCAGCCTCGCTTTGGTGGTGGTCATCCTGAAAAGCCGCTTGAAAGGGAGCTCCCATACCAATATTTTTCATCGCACCATTCCGTCGGAACTGGTTCTGAAGACCCTGACCCTGGTGCTTTCGGCCATTCTTTTTCTTGCCGCTACGACCTTTATCCTGTTGTGCGTGCAGAATATCAATATTCCGGTAGGGCGGAGCCCGAACAGCTTTCTGATCGATACCTTCGAAGCTGTCTCGGCCTTTTCCACCGTCGGGCTGTCGTTGGGGATTACCCCGAAGCTTTCCATTGCCGGGAAATTCCTGGTTATCATTCTGATGTTTGTCGGGCGCGTCGGGCTGCTTTCCGCAGCTTTTGCCATTCTCAAACGTGCTGAAAAAATCCCGACCCGTTACTCGGAAGAAAACATCATGATCGGGTAGGGGGTTGGTAAAAACCGCACCCCCGGTTCTCGTACGACGGTGCCGGTTCATTTCCTGGGGCAATGCGAACGGTTTCCGTTTTTGCCTCTCGTAATCATCGGGCCTTTTTTGAAAAATAAATTCTGGTTTTCAACATCGGCTGGAACCTTTTTCAGGAGGAAATCAAAATGGGACGTTTCTGTGTCATAGGCCTGGGCAACTTCGGCTATCATGTCGCCCGGACCCTCTATGCGGACAAGCAGGAGGTTGTCGCCGTTGACCTCAATCAGGAGGCGGTGCAGAAAATTCATGACGACGTCACTTACGCCATTCTCGGCGATGCCGCCAACAAGGAATTCCTGGTCGCGCAGGGGATTGACGAGATGGATGCGGTTATCGTATCGACCGGAGAAAAGACCCATCTGGCCACGCTAATCACACTCTATCTCAAGGAACTCAAGGTCAGACGCATTATCGTCAAGGCCTCTTCGGAAGACCACGGCAGGATTCTGGCCAGGGTCGGAGCCACGGAAATCATCTATCCGGAAAAGGATATGGCGGTCAAAACCGCCCGTTCCCTGACCAAACCGAATATCCTCGATTTCATTTCCCTGAGCGAGGACTTTTCCATCGCCGAGCTGGCGCCCCCGCCGCATTTTATAGGCAAAAGCCTGGTAGAACTAAATCTCCGGAAGAGATTCAATGTGACGGTCATTGCCGTTAAGGATGTCCTGACGGGCAGCATATTGGCCCCGCCGCCGCCGGACCATGTGATCAAGGACAGTGAAATTCTGGTCTTTATCGGAAAATCTGGGGATATCGACAAGGCTTACGGAAAAGGTTGACCACCGGGTTCAGGTAAAAAAGGGAGAAGGTTCACCGTCCCCTTTCAGGGTGTTCTCTCCGGGCAGGTCTTCCAGGGAGAACCAGAAGGTGGCCCCTCCTCCCGGCGTATCCTCGACCCAGGCCGTCCCCCCGTATTGACGGGCGATTTTGCGGACCGTTGCAAGGCCGACGCCGGTTCCCTCAATTTGTTCTTCGCAGTCCCCACGGTAAAAAACCTCGAAAATCTTGGTTTTTTCGTTGTCCGGAATACCCGGCCCGTGGTCGCGGACAAAAAAGCGGGCTTTGCCCTCTTTCCGGTCACCGCCGATTTCAATGGGCGCCCCCTTGCGGCCGGCATAGACCAGGGCGTTCTTGATCAGGTTTTCAAAGGCTTGAGCAAGGAGAGTTCTGGAGAGGTGAACCGCGGGAAGGTTGGTTTTCTGAATTTCGATATGGGAGTTGGGGAACCGGCCGTTCAGGGAGTCAATAATTTCCCGGACAACGGTTTCGGCATTGACGGCTTGTTGGGGTCTCTCGAGAAAACCGGCTCGCGCCAGGCGTAGCAGATCTTCGAGGAGATTGAGCATATTTTCCCCCTGCTGCTCGATGGTGAGCAGAAACTGGTCGGCCTGGCTGTCGAGTTGGTTGCCGTACTGTTTTCTCAGCAGCTGAGCGTAGCCGATGATGGGGGTCAGGGGGGTGCGCAAATCGTGGGATACGGTGTAAACGAACGCATCGAGTTCACGGTTGGCCTCCTCGAGTTTTTCCAGGGCGCTTTTCAATTCATGAATGTCCCGAATGCTGGCCCGGATGCCAAGATATTCGTTGGAAATACTGAAAATCGGTTGCCAGGATACGGAAACCCAGCGGCTGGAACCGTCTTTGCGCCTGAAACGGAAAGGGACATTGTTCCCGGAAGTTTTTTCCGTGACGGCGTTGATGAACGTTCTCTGTATTTCCGTCCGGTCTTCCGGGTGAATCAGGGAAAAAACGTGGTCCTGATCTTCCAGGCATTCCTGCAAGCTAAAACCCGTCATTCTTTCGACGGAGCGATTGGCCCAGATAAGCTCGCCCTCGACCCCCAGCCAGATCCCCAAATCCATGCTGTAGTCGGCAATGGTGCGGAATTTTTCTTCACTGAGGCGCAAGGCCTCTTCAGCTTTGCGGCGTTCCTGGATAAAGCCCCACTCGCGCAGAACCCGGGCCACGAAGCTCGGCATGTTCGCCAGGTTTTCGGCTGATTTGACGACATAATCCAGAGCCCCAGCTTTCAGGGCATCCACGGCCAGTTTTTCATCTCCGTGACTGGTCATGAGCATAAACGGGCAGGGCGCTTCTTCTTTATTCGGGGGGAGCAGGTCAAGCCCTTTGCCGTCGGGAAGCAGAAAATCGAGAAGTACCAGGCCAAAGGTTCTTTTGCCCAGCAATGTGGAGGCATCTTTTAAAGTATGGACGACATGAAAAGCAACCCGGTCGGTCCGGGAAGAAAAGGCTCTCCGAATCAGCTCAACATGAGCCTTTTCATCCTCGACCAGCAATATATCAAGAGCGGTTCCAGGCATCGTCGTGTCTCATGACCAGGGGTTGTAATTCCAGGCCAGCCAGTAAAAACCCAGTTCTTCCATCAGGCGGGTGAAGAGTTCAAAATCCAGGGGTTTGACCAGGTAGCTGTTGGCATGGTAGTCATAAGCCCGTGAGGCATCGATCTCCGCCTGGGAGGTGGTCAGGATAACCACGGGAATGCGTTTCAGGCCTTCGGTGCTTTTTACTTCGCGAAGGACTTCCAGGCCGTCAATTTTGGGAAGGCGCAAATCGAGCAGAATCAGGTTGGGCCTGGGCGATTTGGCCGGGTCCTGGTACTTCCCTCTCCGGAACAGATAGTCCAGAGCTTCTTCGCCATCCTGCACATGAAAAATTTTATTGGCGACCCGTTGGTTTTCAAAACTGCGCATAACCAGTTCGGCATGGGCGGGATTGTCCTCGACCAGCAATATTTCAAGAGCGGTTCCAGGCATAATCGTATCTCATGACCAGGGGTTGAAGTTCCACCCCAACCAATAAAAGCCCAGTTCTTCCATCAGGCGGGTAAAGAGCTCAAAATCCAGGGGTTTGACCAGGTAGCTGTTGGCATGGTAATCGTAAGCCCGTGAGGCATCGATCTCCGCCTGGGAGGTGGTCAGGATAACCACGGGAATGCGTTTCAAACCCTCGGTGTTTTTTATTTCGCGAAGGACCTCCAAGCCGTCAATTTTGGGAAGGCGCAAATCGAGAAGTATGACATTGGGTCTTGGCGATTTGTCCGGGTCCTGGTACTTTTCTCTCCGGAACAGATAGTCCAGAGCTTCCTCGCCATCCTGCACATGAAAAATTTTATTGGCGACCCGTTGGTTTTCAAAACTGCGCATAACCAGTTCTGCATGGGCGGGATTATCCTCAACCAGCAAGAGACAAAGTGGTTCACCTTTCATTGCATAAAAATTATTCATCTGAAAATCCTTCCTGTGTTGCCGGCAGGGTAAAAACAAAGGTGGATCCCCTGCCTTCTCCTTCGGACTCCACCCATATCCTTCCACCATGAAATTCAACAATACGTTTGACCAGCGCCAGTCCTATACCTGTTCCTTCGCTATTCTGGTCCAACCGTTCAAAAAGGCCGAAAATTTTACTTTTATAGCGTTCCGGAATTCCTGCTCCATTGTCGCGTACGAAACATTTTATATGTTTGTCACCGGTCTCCGCAAAGATTTCAATGAGCGGGGAAGGTTGCCCACCCATGAATTTGACGGCATTATCGATTAAGTTCTGGAAAACTTCCAGAAGGCGCGGGTGGTCGCCATAAACAACCGGAAGCCCGGGGGCAACCGAGATTTTGACTCCCCCTTCCGTAATTCTTCCTGCCAGCATGTCCAGGGTTTCCTGAATCAGATCGTTCAAATTTATCTGCCGGGAAGGGTTGACCAGGCGGCCGATACGTGACAATTCCAGCAGTTCATCCAGAAGACTCTGCATCTTATCCGTGGCGTATTTGATTTGCTTGACATCCGCCTGCACCCTATCCATATCCCCTTTGTGTGCGTCCTGAGCCAGAAGACCGGTAAAGCCGCGGATGGTGATCAAGGGGCTTTTCAGGTCATGGGAAACCGTGTAGGTGAACCTTTCCAACTCTGCATTTTTTGCTTCCAGTTCGGTAACGAGTTTTTCCCTGGCTTCGGCAACCCGCTGACGTTCTGCGACCTCGCCGGAAAGTTTTTCCGCCAGAAGTTCAATGTGGGCGGTTCGCCTGAAGGTATGGTCAAGATAGAGAAGAAACAGGCCGGTAATAAAAAGCCCCGCAGCAAGAGCGGCACCGGGTCGCCAGGACAGTCGCTGGGGAATATACCCCGGGAGGGACTGGGTGCGAATCAGAAACTCGCGGTCCCCAATTTTCAAGGCTTCCAGAGTTTGCAGAAGTTCGCTCTCACTATTTCCTTGAAGGCGGGTAAAGGGTTTTATCCCGTCGACAGCGGGTTCGAAAATATCCAGTTTGATGCCGGACAAGTCATACTTGTTCTGAATTTCCTGCAATATATTCGAAACCGGGAAAAGACCGCAGATGAAGCCTCCCAGGGTAAGATTTTTTGCCCCCGCCTCCCTGTCGAACAAAAAGTTTTTTCCAAAAACAGGGAGAAAAACCAGGTAAATTTTTTGTCGATTTTCAGGCCGGCCAGGCCATTCGATTTCCACGGCTCCCAAGGTCCGATTTTTTTCCGACTCTTTTAGCGCTTGGTAAATATCGAGGGAGGTCGCCATATCGGCACCAATCCCAAAATATTTCTTACCCGGTCCTTCCAGGTAGTAGGTAGGGAAAAAGTCCTGTTGATTTCCGGTGTTTTCTGAAAGCGGACTTTCCCCCCTTTCTGGTGCTGCGAGTGAATAGCCTTCCTCAATTAATTTGCGGCGAAAAGCTTCGCGTTCCTCGGGTTTTACCAAAGGGAGCCAGCCGAAAAGAAAGATATGGGGATGCCGCTCCAGGATCGGTTGAACGAATTTTTGGAACTCGGTCCGGGTGACGAACTCCGACCCCTGGAAAAGAGCCTCAATCAGCCTTAAGGTATCGATATCGTTTTCAAGGCTATCCCTGAAATCGGTACTGAGGTTGTTGGCGCTGAAATGAAAATTACTTCTGACCTCCTGAAGTTCTTTTCCACGAACTGTAAAAAAGACCACAATGGTAATGATTAGGCCCAGTATCCCGACAAACAGCAGGGGAAAAGTTTTTTGTGGGAAAGGTTTTTTTTGAAATGGTGCCATGGAGTAAAGTTCTTGGTTCCATTGGCCGTCGCAGGTTGTGGAAAAGCAGGGTTCCTTGGATCTTTATTTTTTATTGGCTTTTCAACAGCTTGCCAAAGGCATCAGACTTGACGGTATGCCTAATATCAGGGGTACGAAAAGTCAGAAACTGCTGCGGCGTTTTTTTGAAAGCTTACCCAGTATCCAACCGAAGAGAAGTACCCCAGCACCAGCCAGAAACCATTTGATGACTCCCGTTCGCAAAAGATCGGAATTTTCTATTTTCAGCTCCTCAGCTTTGGCGGCAAGTTTTTCGTTCTCAGATGCCAGCTGGTCTCGCTCGGCAATGATATTGATGAGGTTTTCTGATTTACTCATGAGGGATGAATAGTCTTTGCTGACGGTATCGAGTTTTCGACTGGTCTGGCTGTATTTTTCTTGTAATTCTGCGAGCTGCTGTCCCAGGCTTTTTTCACTTGCCTTGCTGTTTTGCAGAAGATCGGCATTTTTTTCCTTTAAATTATCCCGGGCGGCTTCCAGTTCTTCAATCTTTTTTTTCAGGTTTTCCACCTCACGTTCCAGGTTGGCTATGACGACAGGTTTGGGGGTTTTGGGGGAAACGTACTGCTTCAGGACATAGCCCTCTTCCCCGGACCGGATTCGCACGCGGTAATACTCGTCCCCTTTTTCGAGTATTTCCATGGGGGTGCCGGTTTTGAGGGTGCGAAGTATTTTATATTGATTTCCCTGTCCCTGGCGCAGGGTGATAATCAACTCATCGGAAACATATCCGGTTTCTGCAGAAGTGATAGTGGGAGCCAGAAACAGCAGGAGAAAGAAAAAAACAGCGAATCTGATGAACATAAAATAGCCCTCCTCGTTTGGAAGAACGATGCCAAAAAGGAGAAAACGGTAAATCGGGATTTGAGCGATTACAATTAACCACCTGGAATTATTGAATTGAAGTCACGTTTTCACAGGTGTCAATATGTGATGAGCTTAACACAAGGAGGGGAAAGAAAGAATAAAAAATCAAATTTTAAAATTAATTCCGAAGGATTTTTTGATAATCCTGATCGGGAATTAAGAACACAATATGCATTTAGGCAGGAGCAGCAGGCCGAAAATTAGTTTTCCCGGAAATCTTCCATGAAATCCTCCATGAAAAGATCTTCCTGGCTGTTATTGTTGCCTGACATTACCAGGCTCAAGGCAATACTGCCCATGAAAAGCAGTGAGAGTATGCCCAGGCCGAGCTGGATTCCAAAGAAAACGACAATTTGGCATCCGAGCAGAACCGCGAAAACAATACCTAGGAGAACCAGAAGTTTTGTGAAATTTTTCATGTCATAACCCCGTCGCTGAAATAATTGGTTAAAAAATCAGGGCCGGTTGTAAAAAGCGAAACGGTCAACCAGGGTTTTTTTGTAATCCGATAACTCGATTTCCGCTTCAATTTTGTAAGTCCCCGGGTCGGTGCAGTAAATACCTGCGGCATAACCACCTTCCACCGGAAATCCCCCTGCCTCCAGGATATCTTTTTGGGGACCTACGATTTTGTACTTAACCTTGGCGTCAATAATCTCATTCCCTCGAGAGTCGGTAATGAAAAGTATCAACTGGGGTTTTGGCGCCCCTTCCAAAGCATCCTGCCGGGATTGCCCGACCAGCTGATAAGGAATATTCCGGTAAAAAGTAAAAGGCCCTTCCGTATTGACCAGCTGGTAGGAGAACTCATAACCCTTTACCTGACTTTCATGAATTGCTTTGGGTGTTTCAAATTTTTTTTCCGGTACGTCCCTGCCGTAACCAACTTGCCCTGCGTAAACGACTAATGCCATAAATGCGCCAAGTACACATATTATAAAAGCACGGATCATATCGTTTTTTACCTATTGTGAGCGGAGCAGGACCAAGAATTATAAAAAAACCTTGAGAAAAGGATTCTTCCCTCTTTGGTTGTCATTATGCGATCAATTTTTCAACCAAAATCACGATATCAGCAAACAGTGTACCTTTTTAAAAATTTTTATAGAAATCTAACAAAATATTCAGAAAAAAAACTCAAAAATCCTCCAACTCTTATTTTTTTCTTAAAAAACACTCCATTTTGTCGCAAAAATCCGACATGAAGAGAATGATTATTATTTTTCTTAAATTATCCAACCAATTAGGCCGTCTCATTTTTGAGACAGTTGTTTGAATATTTCCAAGTGGCTGAAACCTGATATGTTTATTCCACTCCGTGAAAACCCCTGTTTTACTTCTGTCAAAAGTTAGCGCTGTCCTCTCTCCAGGGTTCCGAGTCTTTACCGCCACCGCCTTCCTCCTGATTTTTGAACAGGCTGGGAACGATATGGTGGCGATTCAAGAGCTTGTAGAATTCGGTCCGGTTGCGTCCCGCCAATCTGGCCGCATGGGTAACTTTTCCATTGGTGATTTTCAGGAGCCTGACGAGATACTCCTGTTCGAATTTTTTTCGGGCTTCGCTGAAGGTCGGAATTTTCTCCGAGTTCTGTTCCAGGGCATTGTTCACCAGGTCGACGGAAATGACCGGCGTCGTGGAAAGGGCCACGGCCTGTTCCACAACATTCAACAGCTGCCGGATGTTCCCCGGCCAGGGGGCATGCAGCAGGATTTCCATAGCCTCAGGAGAAAAGCTGGTGACATGCTTGCCGGTTTTTTTATCCATTTCCTGGAGAAAATGATTAGCCAGCAGGGGAATGTCCTCGCGGCGTTGCGCCAGGTTTGGCAGGTAAAGGGAAACTACATTCAGGCGATAGTAGAGGTCCTCCCGGAAATTGCCACTTTCGATCTCTTTTTCAATATTGCGATGAGTGGCTGAAATTATCCGGACATCGACATGAATGGGGGCGGTTGAGCCGACCGGACGAATCTGCTTTTCCTGCAAGACCCGCAACAGTTTCACCTGAAGCTGAGTCGGCATATCGGCAATTTCATCCAGAAACAGGGTTCCGCCGTGGGCTGATTTGAAAAGTCCGGGGTAGTTGTGCAGCGCCCCGGTAAAAGAACCCTTGGTGTGGCCGAAAAGTTCCGATTCAAGCAGAGAATCGGGTATGGCCCCGCAGTTAACGGCGACGAATGGCTGCTTGGCGCGGACGCTGGCCAGATGTATCGCCCGAGCAAAGACCTCTTTGCCGGTCCCGCTTTCGCCACGGAGAAGGATGCTCGAACCGCTTTGGGCCGCCAGATAGGCTTTGCTCAGCAGGTCTTCAATCAGCGGACAACGGGTAATGACTTCACGCCGCCATTCGCCTTCGCCGTCCTTGGTTTCTCCCCGCAGGCCGCTGAAATCGAGGGCTTTTTCGATATCCCTCAACAGGGTTTTGCTGTTCAGGGGCTTGGTCAGGAATGAGAAAATTCCCCGTTTGGTAGCCGCAACGGCATCAGGGATGGAGCCGTGAGCCGTCAGAATGATGACCGGCACCGAAGAATTGATTTCCCGGATGGTATCAAAGAGGGCAATCCCGTCCATGCCCTCCATGCGTAAATCCGTCAGGATCAGATGGGGTCGGAAAAGTGAGAATATGGCCATGGCCTCCTCTCCGCTTTCGGCGACACAAACCTCATAGCCGGCACCGTTGAGACGGATGGAGAGAAGGCTCAACAAATCGGTATCATCGTCCACCAGAAGGATACGGGGACGCGGTTCCTTGCTGCTGTTGCTGCGGTCATTCATTTTCTTTGCTGGTTTCTCGCTCATGAATAATTTTTTCAATATTTTTAAGTTCCTTCAATTGATGTGCCAATTTGTCAGATTTAACTTTCTCCTCTTCGAGGAGCCTTTGAGTGAAGATAATCTCGTTCTTTTGTTTCAGCAGGAGTTCGAGCAGGCCGACCACCCCTTTTAATTCGACATCGTTTTCATACTTCGGTTTTCCAATCTCCTCCTTCAGTTCCGAGAGCAGGGCGTTTCCCTTTTGCGGATGGCCTGTCAAAACGGCGAGGTAAATCGCTTCCAGGCGCCAGAAAATATCAGGCTCAAGTTCGAGCCTGGTCAGAACCTTCACGTATTCACTATCCCGCTCCTCCTGTGGCAGTTGCTTCAGATAATAAAAGCGGGAAAACAGTGTCTCGGCAGGGGCATCCTTTTCAATCACGGCTTCCCATTTGTCGCCGAACCGATTTTCCCCCCCGTAATAGCTTCCGGGCAGACAGCCCGAGAAGCCGATCAGCAGCCAGATCCAAATGGCCAATATTCCTGTTTGTTTAGTAATTTTCATGCCTTTTGTTCCTCAGTTGTCAGGGGAAGGGTAACCTGGAAACAGGCTCCCCCTGAGCGGTTGTTTTTAACGATAATGCTCCCCCCCTGCTCCAGAACATATTCCTTTGCAATGGACAGCCCCAGCCCGGTTCCTTTAATCACGCCGTTCAAAGGGGCTTCTCCCTGGTAAAAAGGCTGGAAAATTTTGCCGCGTTCCTCCTCCCGGATTCCCGGCCCCGAATCCGCGACCTCGAAAACCCCCGTTTTGGCGTTTGCAAAGGAGCGAAGGTCTATTCTGCCTCCGAATGGAGTATATTTCACCGCGTTAGAGATGAGATTGTCAACGATAATCCGTATTTTATCCTGTTCACCCAGAAGTTCGACATTCTGGAGGTCGGAGGCGATGTGGATTTCCTTTTTCAGGATTGCCGGCAGTTGGTCTTCGAGAACCTCCTCTACAACCTCCTCGAGATTTACTTTGGAAAAGAACATCTGTGACAGCCTGATCTGGTCGGTGCTGAAACCCAGCAGGTTCTCAATGAGCTTTTGCAATTGAATGCTGTTTTTACAAAGTATCTTTGACACTTCCCGCTGCTGGTCGTTCAGGGGGCCCACGAGTTCATCACTTAAAAGTTCCGCCCCCTCGCGAATCGAAGCCAAGGGTGTCTTGAGTTCATGGGAAACCTGAGCAAGAAATTTGCTTTTCTCCTTTTCGACGTCTCCCAGCCGTTCTCTCAGCCAGTCCAGCCTTCCACCCAGGGTTTCAAGGTCCTTGGGGCCGCTGACGGAAACCTGGGTCGTATAATCTCCTTCGCCGAGACGGCGTATCGCTTTGTCCATTTCCCGAATCGGTCTCAGGATAAGTTGGGCGAAAACAAATATCGAGAGGATGGTCAGAAGCGTAAAAGTGACGGCTTGAAGAATGAGATCCCTCTGCTTTTTCTCAGAGGCCGCCTGCATGGTGTCAATTTCCTGGAGAATAAGGTCCTGGCTGTCTGAATTGATTTTCCCGGCCAGCTGGTTGAGGCGGGCAAACCCCCCCAGGGAAGATTCCAGGGCGGTTTTTTCTTGGGGTGGATTCTTGAGGACTTCCAGAATGCGGTTCACGCCTTCCAGAATGTCCTGCAAAGCCTTTTTCTCCTCGCTTTTATAGAGGAGATGGTTCAGGGCGTCCAGGGTATGGACGAGCTCCTTGTGTTTCTCCCCGATGTTTACCAGCATCTGGGGGTCTTTCAGGACCTGGTACTGGCGAGCCAGGCGTTCCAGGGTCAGGATCTTCTCAACAAGGTTGCCGCTTTCCTGGGTTACGGTAACAGAGTTACTGACCGCCTTGGTTCCCTGCAGGGCCAACCGGGTCATGGAGATCTCGGCGCTTACCAGAACCACTATCAAGGGCAGGGCGATGACGGTGAAACCGATCAGAACCAGGAAAAGAAAGGATTTTGGCCAGAAAAGACGTATTGCCATGGAATCTAACCAGAGTTTTTTTGCTGTTCCCGCGAGCTTTCTGCGGTAGTGGGCCAGTCGGTTTCAAAACCCGGGGGAAAAAAATTTTCCCGGGTGCGGTTGAAATAGCCGTATTGGATGCGAGGGACCATGCGTTTGACATGATCCAGCATCTTTTTCATGCCCATCCCTTCATCCGTCAGGGTCATCTCCCGAACATATTGAACGGGATCAATGCTGAGATTGCGCATCTGGATCATATCCAGGCCCGTTTCTTCAATAATTTCGACGAGGATATCGACTTCGGCCTGCATGTCGCTCAGGCCGGGAAAGACCAGGTAGTTCAACATGGTGTAAAGACCGTTATTTTTGGCCCTGCGGAAGGCTTCCATGACATCCTCGAATTCGTAATGCCCGGTGCGATAATAAGCCTGGAAATACTTCTGCCGAACCGAATTGAGGGAGATGCGGATGGAGTCGATTCCCGCTTCAGCCAATTTGTCCACGGCATCGGGAATGGAACCGTTGGTGTTGAAATTTATGGTCCCCCGCGAGGTCCGGCGACGCATGGCCCGAACCGCCGCACAGATTCGATCCGCCTGGAGAATCGGCTCCCCTTCGCATCCCTGACCGAAGGAGACAATGGCGTTTTCGGCGTTCTTCAGGTGTGGCACCGCGACTTCACAAAGCTCTTCCACGGTCGGAACAAAAGTGATACGCTCCTGGCTGGCGGGGCAACAATCCGATTCCTGCAGGGAAATGCAGCCGAGGCAGTTGGCGTTACAGACGGGTGAGGTCGGAAGCGGTGCCTCCCAGCGCTGCAGAAAAAGGTTTTTGGCGGCAAAACAATGATAATCGAGGGCACATCGGGCCAACTGTTCCAGGAGGCGGTTCCGGGGGTGCTCCTTCAAGGCTTTCCGAACCCTGGGTTCGACCAGGCGGTCGTCGAAATTATCCGGATTCCACTGGTCGCTTTTGTCGACCCGAACGGCCGCGGCATAAAAACGTTCCTCCTCCAGGCACCAGCCGACGGCCGTGTAGGCCCAGAGGGAAAGGTTGCCGGTTTTGGTACTGCAATCCATGGCGGGCAGGAGGGTCCTCATGTAAGCCGGCGCCGGAAAGGCGGCGACGGCCTGGATTTTCCCTCCCCCCCAGCGGCGGGGCAGGCGGTCGACGGTATTCAGTTGGCGGGTTTTTCGGTCGATACCGGTGGGAGCCGTTTGGGGGAGGGTGAAAAGCCGGCTGCCCTCGGGCAGAGGAATCATTTCATCAGGGTGCGGCGCACGAATCTTCGGGCCGTTCATTCCGACCATCAGAAGATCGGGGTGTTCGAATACCTCTCCCCGGGAGTTGGCCACAACAGCCAATATGGTTTTTTTTCCAGGCATCTGTAAGCGGACTTCCTGTCATTCGAATGCCGATAAAACATAGCATGTTTCGATTATTTAAACAATCAGGAGTACTGAATGCGACAGTTTGAGAAATGCCGGGCTCCGGCCTGAGCCCGGGGGGCCTTCCATGCGGGTAATTCTGGCGACCCTTCACAGCAAATATATTCATTCCAGCCTTGCTTTGTCCTGCCTGGCCTCTTATTGCCGGAAAATCCCAAAATGTGAGCTAATTATCCAGGAGTACACGGTCCATGAACCCAAGGACAATATCCTGGCGGCCATTTTGGCTCCGGCTCCGGACCTGGTGGCGCTTTCGGTCTATATCTGGAACCGCATCGCTATCCTGGAACTGGCCGATGTCCTGAGCGTTGCCGCGCCCGCTCTGACCATCGTTCTGGGCGGTCCGGAGATCTCTTTCGAGGGCCCGGATTTTTTCCGTTCTCATCCCGGCATAAGCGCCATTGTGAGGGGGGAAGGGGAAGCCTCTTTTCGGGACATTCTTAAGTGCCTGGTGGCGGGCCGGGACCCTGCCGGAACTGGCGGAATCTTGTGGAATGCCTATCCGGAGGCCATAGAAGGGCCGCAACGGCCTTCCCTGGAAGATCTCGACACCATTCCCTCCCCCTTTGAGGCCGGTCTGGTCGATCTGTCCCGGGGCTTCGTTTATCTCGAAACCAGCCGCGGCTGCCCTTTCCGTTGCCTGTTCTGCATGAGTGCCCTGGAGAACAGGGTCCGTTCATATTCCATGGTTCGTATCCGCCGCGACCTTGATTTCCTCATGTCCCGCAGGGTCCCTAAAATCAAACTTGTGGACCGTACTTTCAACTATGATCCGGAGCGGGCGCGGGGAATTTTTGCCCATATTCTCAAAAACAACCGCGCCAGCCATTTCCATTTCGAGATCGGGGCCGGGCTTCTGGACGATGAGACTATCCGCCTTTTGCAGCAGGTCCCGGAGCATATGTTTCAGTTCGAAATCGGCGTTCAGTCCTGTTCCCCCGAAACCTTGAAAGCCGTGGAAAGGCATATGCCCCTGGAGGTTGTCCTGGAAAATATCGCTCGCCTGCGGGAGGAGACCCGCGTCGCTCTCCATCTCGATCTGGTCGCCGGCCTGCCCCGGGAAAATTATGCCGATTTCCTGAACTCCCTTGAGCGCACGGCCGTTTTGCGGCCTGACCATCTGCAGATTGAACTGGTCAAGCTTCTTCCCGGGTCTATCCTGCGCAAAGAGGCCCGCCGGCTGGGCATCGATCATGATCCTCATCCCCCTTATACGGTCCTGAAAACCCGCGAGCTCTGTTTCGCCGATCTGAATCGTTTGCGGGGGCTCAGCCGGGTCGTGGATATGACCTATAACAGCGGGAACTTCCAGGGTTTTCTGGATGGCCTGGAGAAGGTACGGGGGTCCTTTTCCGAGGCTTTGGCGAAAGTCGCCCTTTATTGGGAAGAACACAACCTTTTTCGCCATCCCCTTCAGCGCCGGGATGTCTATCAAAACCTGTGGCTTTTTATCCGCTCCGCGTTCGGCGGCGAGGAGGCCGCCTTGTTAAGCGAACTCCTGGCCCGGGATTATGCCCGCAACGAACGGGTCGTCCCCGGCAAGACGCCCGGTTTTTTCGATACGCATCTGACCTCATCGCAACGTGACGCCGTCACCACCCTGGTTCGCCAAAATACCTTCCGGGTCCGTGGGCAAGGGATAAAAATTCAGTATTTCGCGGCTGTTTTCAGGCGCCTTCCGGAGCTTGTCGGACCGACGGTTCTGGTTTTCCTTTATTTGACCGGCAGTGGCCGGAAGATGGAAGTGAAAGAGATATTTCTGGCGGAGGGAGACGGAGGTTCCCGTTCTTCAACACCCGGCAATTAAAAGTCCGCCAATATGGTCGGGGCTGAGAGCGTCGGGTTTGACGGGACAAAATTCCTCGGCCCAAACCTCGAGACAAAAATCAGCAAAATTGCCGCCCCCTGGTTCCAGGGATTCCAGCCAGGCAACGGTCTTTTCCCTGAATTCCGGGGTCAGGTTGCCTTCACTGGAAACCTGCTGATGCAGGACCGGCAGTTCTTCCGGCGACAGCGGGCCGGGAAAAAACTTCCGGCCCAGAAGGCGGTTGGCCAGGGCGGTAAGAAAGATGTCGGAAAGGGTGACTTTCTCAAGTTCGCTGGCGGGCTGATTGGGGCCTTCCGGCGGAGTGAAAAAGCTCAGGTCAAAACCGAAGTGATCCTCGAAAAGGCGCCTCTGGGTCTCAACCCTGCCCAGCCATTGTTCGGCCCTGCAGATGTCCTCCAGGCTGACGAAACGCCGGTTGCCGCTGTTGCAGTTGTTTTCGATGCCCAAATAAAAGCGGGGTTTGGCTTGAGTGAGGCACTTGATGAATTCATGGAAGGGACCGTCCAGGAAAGGCCCGATGGCTGTTTTCTCAAGTTCTTTGGCTCTCCTCCCCAGCCTGAGAGTGAGGCTGAAGCCGAGCCGGAAAAGGGTTTCCAGGGAAAGATCAGGGTCAAGGGATACTGCTCCCGGGTTATGGTTTTTGAGGATAAACAACCTCCCGATGCTAAGGTAGTCCCCTATTTCCGTAAGGACGCTTCTGACCTGCTCGGAGTCACCGAAAGCGAGGCCGTCGGCAACCAGTACCTTATTGACCAGAAATGCCATCTCCCACATCGGTACTTCGGGCCCTTCATTTTCAAGCAGCCCCAAAAAACTTTTGTCGTCCTTGGATCGGATCACAAAACCGGGAGGACTTTTTTCTACCGGATAACCGGTTGCGGTTTTATTCCCCCCCTTCAATACGAAGCGGTCAGGGTCGAGGTAAAGATATATTTTCCGGGCTTCCCAGTAATCACAAAAACCCTGGTCCAGCAGCCTTCCCTGCTGAAATTGGTAAACCTCTTCTTCCAGACTCGACTCGCATTCCGAGACCGCCGCGAAAAACAGCTCATGGAAGAGTTGCGGGTCGTTACTCTGGAGGAGTTTCAGAACTGCCTCGGCGGTTTTGAACGCTTCAGGGTTTTCCCCTTCCTCCGCTTCTTCGTCATCGCTGCCCTCGCTATCCGCTGCCTTTTCCTCCAGAAGCCCCAGCAGGTTTTTGACGATCAGGGTGAGAAGAGCCCGGTCCATTCCCTTGAGCAGACCGAATGCCTGGTCTGCTTCCGCACCTTCCAGAAGAGCTTCAAGCCATTCGAGGGCTGAAGCAGGATTGAAGTGATCCCTTTCCCAGCAGTCCAGGTCGAGAAAATTCGTGAACTGTTCAGGTGTCACCATGCCCAGGATATCGGAAAAGTCCCGAAAGCCAAGATCCTTGGCGAGGAGCAGCAAATCCTGGGAGGCCAGGCTGGCGACGATGCGCTCGCTGTCTTTGGCTTCGAAGATCAACTGATATTTCTGTTTGCCTTCCTGGGCACTGACGATTTGCAGACGCTCTTTAAATGAAAGAGCATTAAATTCGGTCGTGCTGATTAACCGGGGCTGGCGCAGCAGGGTTAAATGGCTGACTTGTTTTTCCGGGGGCAAATCGATTTTCATGGGGATGTTCGCTGTTTGGCCCTAACTCAACATAAGGTAAAAAAAGATTATAGGGGAAGGTGAAAGTTAATCACAACAGAAATTATGTCTTTTCCCGGATGGTTCCCTGTTTTTTGGCGAGCGGTGGCGGGCATTTTACCCACCCGGGCCATAGGCCCCCCTGAGACTATGGTCCGGGCGGATGGGAGGCCAACGCGCATCTGTGACCCAGGGGGCAGGCGGAGCAGAGCGGCTTTCTCTTTTTGCAGAAGCTTTTGCCGTGCTCAACAATGAGAGCGTGGTATTCGTTGAAGAGCTGGCTGTCCTCTGGCAGGTGGTTCATGAAAAAGGAACGGACTTCCTCGTATTTTTCCCTGCCCTTAAGGAGACCCAGGCGGGAGAATATCCGCAAGGTATAGGCGTCGACCACAAAAGAGGGAAAATGTCCGGCATACAAGAGGATGGAATCCGCCGTTTCCGGACCGATGCCCTTTCGGGCGAGGAGTTCCTGGCGGATATTTTCCAATGATCCTTTGAACAGGTGGTTGGGATCGCCGTCATGTTGGTCCATGAGATAGGAGGCGAAAAGCTGAAGTCGTTCAGCCTTCTGGCGGAAATAGCCGGAAGGCTGAATGAACTTTGCCAGGGTCTCCGGGGGGAGGGCGGCGATAGCGGATGGTGTCAGGGAGTCAGCCCCAACCAGGTTCCGGATGGCCTTTTCCACGTTGGTCCAGGCGGTATTCTGGGTCAGAATTGCCCCGACCATGACTTCAAAGGGCGTCCTGGCGGGCCACCAGTTGCGGGGCCCGAATTCGCTGAGCAGGAGCTCAAAAATTTCCAGTAATTGATTTCGCATCAGCTTTACCATTTCAGGGCGGATGGGTTTGCGCCCCTTTTTCACGGTTTCGGGAGCCGATTATCCTGAAAAGCTTCCTTTAGCTTAAAAATATTTTGCCGCCCTGGCCAGAACGACAACGTACACGTCCCGGGCTCCGCTTTTGATGAGAATGTGGCTGCACTCCCGGGCGGTAGTGCCGGTGGTGAGAACGTCATCCACCAGCAGAATCCGTTTGTCTTTGACCTCTTCATTTAAAGAAAAAGCCCCCTTCAGGTTGCGCTTGCGCTCCTCGGATTTGAGCCCCTGCTGGGACAGGGTAGGCCGGGTCCTTTCCAGACCTTGGGCTTTAACCGGAATCTTCAGGGTTTTCCCCAGGGTCCGGGCGAGCAGCAGAGACTGGTTGTAGGTGCGTTCCCTGAGCTTTTTCAGGTGGAGAGGGACAGGGATGATCAGGTCAGGAAGATCGGCTTGCAGTTTCTCCGTGACGGCCGTGGCCATAAGACGGCCCAGGGGGCGGTGCAGGTAGAAAGCCTCTTCATATTTGAAGCGGTGAACGGCCTCGCGAAGTAACCCTGTGTAGACCCCGAAGGCGATGACCCGGGAAAAAGGCGGCGGGTATTTTAGGCAGCTTTCGCAGCGGTGGTCGCTGCCGGCGGGACCTTCGTAAGGCAGGCAGCAGATAGTGCAGCAGGGCGAGGAAAGCGGCCTCATGTTTTCCAGGCATGCATCACACAAGCCGCTCTCAAAAGCCCTGAGAGGGTGGTGGCTTCGGCAGACGGGACAGGTGGGAGGGAAAAAAAGTTTGACGAAACCGAGGAGCTCTTCTTTGAAAAAAGGGAGAAGCTTCAAAGCTGTTTCCGGCTACGGGAGAATAAGACTTTTCCCGGTCATTTCAAGGGGTTTTTCAAGGCCCAGAAGTTCCAGGGCGGTAGGGGCGATATCTGCCAGAATCCCTTCCCGCAGGCTGCAGCCGGGGCGTTCGGGGTCAATGAGAAGAAGGGGAACCGGGTTGGTGGTGTGGGCTGTGTGGGGACCCTTGGTTTCGTCCCGCATTTTTTCACAATTGCCGTGATCGGAGGTCAGAATCACTTTGCCGCCGGCATCAAGAACCTCTTGAACGACCCGGCCGACGCAGCTATCCACTGTTTCCACGGCCGCCACGGCGGCATCAAGAATGCCGGTATGGCCGACCATATCGAAATTTGCGTAGTTGAGAACGATAAAATCGTAGGCCCCGGATTGAATGCGCTGCATAACCTCGTCCGTAACCTCCGGCGCGCTCATGGCCGGTTTCAGGTCATAGGTGGCGACGTCCTTGGGTGAGGGTATGAGCACCCTTTCCTCCCCCGGGAACGGCTGTTCTTCGCCACCGTTGAAAAAGAAGGTGACATGGGCGTATTTTTCGGTTTCGGCAATCCGTAGTTGAGACAGGCCCGCTTTGGACAAGGTTTCGCCGAGGATGTTGACATGGGTTTCGGGGGGGAAGGCGACGGGAAGGTCAAACCCTTCATCATATTCGGTCATACAGGCATAACCTGCAAGCTTCGGCATTTCCGGCCTCTCAAAGCCGTTAAAAGCGACTTCCGTAAAGGCCCGGGTGATTTCCCTGGCGCGGTCGGCCCGGAAGTTGAAGAAAACGATGCCGTCCCCGTCGCTGACGATTCCGGCAGGTTCCCGGCCCGCAACCACAACCAGCGGTTGAATGAATTCATCGCTTTCGCCGGCCTGATATGCGCCTTCAATACCAGCCCGGGCGGACGGAACTCTTTTTCCTTCGCCAAGAGTCAGGGCGCGGTAGGCTTTTTCCACCCGCGCCCAGCGTTGGTCGCGATCCATGGCATAAAAGCGGCCGGTGATGGATGCCACCCGTCCGCAGCCGAGTTTCTCGAGGTGGCGTTCCAACTGTTTCAGAAAGCCGGCACCGCTGGTGGGGGGAGTATCCCGGCCATCCATGAAGGCGTGAATACAGATGTCCTCAAGACCCTGCTTTTTTGCCAGGTTCAGAAGAGCAAACAGATGGTGGATATGGGAATGAACGCCGCCATCGGAAAGAAGGCCCATGAAATGGAGTTTCCCTCCCTTGTTGCGGACGGCGGAAAAGAGATCGAGAAATACTCTGTTGGATAATAGTTCTCCGCTTTCAATGGCCTTATTGATGCGGGTGAAATCCTGATAGACAACCCGGCCGGCCCCCATGTTGAGGTGACCCACTTCCGAATTGCCCATCTGCCCCTCGGGGAGGCCGACAGCCAGGCCGGAGGCTTTTAAAATCGTGTGCGGCCAGGTTTTGAACAGGGCCTCGAGACAGGGTGTTTTCCCCTGGGAAAAGGCGTTGAACTCCCCCGGCTCCGCAACACCCCAGCCATCCAGGATCAGAAGAACAGTCGGCGACCGCTTTTGTCCGGTCATTGAGCCTTCTCGGCCCCTTCGCCGCTGTACCCCATCTGGGGAGGTCCTTCGGCAGGTTTGACGTTCTGAAAGACGGCGTAATCAGCCAGCCGGTAGCTTCCCCAGTTTTTGCACTCCGGGCAACGGCTCTGCCAGGCCGGGGAATAGGTGCCGCATGTCCCGCAGAGATAGCCCATTCCCTGGTCCTGCTTGAGGACCATGGCTTTCTGGAACTCCTTGTTGGATTCGTCGGTCCGGTCCCGACGGCGGTAGGCTTCGGCCAGCAGAAGATGAAGCTGGGGTAGTTCGAGGCCGGCGTTTTCCACAAAGATAAGCTGTTCGAGGGCTTCATCCACCATCTCCAGGCGCAGGCAAAGCTTTCCGAAGAAAAAGTGGAGCAGGAGGTCGCTGTTTCTTTCGATCAGGGCGGAGCGGAAGAAAGAGAGGAGGGTTGCAGGGTCTTCTTTTTCCATGTAGAGATCTTCCAGTCTTGCCAGGAAGATACTCTTTCCTGTGGCCTTGTAGGCTTCCTGCCAGACCTGGGCGGCATCCTTGGTCCGGTCATCGGCCCGGTAAGAGTCACCGAGAGCGACGCGGACGGGAATAAAGTCAGGAGCCTGCTTGATCAGCTCTCGGAATTCCTTGCGTTCGGCGTGGCCGTTCTGGAAGTTCTTGGCTTCCAGTTTCTGCATGGCCTGCTCATAACGGAGGCAGGTCTGCTTGAGTTTTTCCTCTTCGTACTGGGGGGTTCCTTGGACAACTTTAAGGAGCCGCTTCTGGAGCTCCAAGGCATCCCCCCAGAGACTCTGGCTCATGCGAAGATCACGGAATTTTTCCAGGGCAATGCGGTTTCCGCTTTCGATTTTCAGGATCTCTTCGTAAATATCCCGGGCGTTATCAAACTGGTCCAGCTCTTCGTGAGCAGCTGCCAGGTTGAAAAGAATTTCCAGGCATTTCGGTTCCTTATCCTTGGCTTTCTGAAGAACTTCCACGGCTTGCCGGGTCTCGCCTTTTTTGCTGTGGACATCCGCCAAAGCCAAGGCAATGTCGATACGAGAGGGGTCACGGGTCAAGCTTTTATTGAAAAGCTTCAGCGCCTCGTCCTTTTCACCCGAGAGCAGGCGGTTGATTCCTTCGCGGTAGAGTTTGTTGGTCTCCCTTTCGCGTTTTTCACGCCGGTTGTGTTTTATCTGGGAGTACTGGTGGGTGAGAAGAGAGTAAAAATGTACCACCAGACCCAGGACCAGACCCAAGAGGATGCAGGCGACCACCAAAATGGCTACGGTGGTCGTCAGGGAGTGATCCCAGAAGTAAAGAATGGTCACTTCCTGAGGGTTGAGGGTGGAAAAAAAGATGTAAAACGTCAGCAGGGAAATAATCAGCAGCAATATAACGGTCAGGGTCATGGCATCCTCCTGGGTAATTCCTCGGACAAGCCCCTTCTTGCCAGGGGAAAGCTTACCGGAAAACATGTGCGAAAATTTCAAAGAGAAGCAATGGAAAATATCTTAACTATAGTGGAATGAAAAATTTTTTAAACCCCCGAATGCGGATTAGCCGTAATTATTTTTGGCCGGCCCGCCCTTTCCAAGCCTTGTTTATTCATTGTGGTAGGGCTCATTCCGGATAATAGTAAAAGCTCGATATATCTGTTCCAGCAATAACAGGCGGACAAGTTGATGCGGAAACGTCATTTCGGAGAGGGAAAGGATCAGGCCCGCGCGCTTCTTGACCTTGTCGCTGAGACCGTACGCACCGCCGATTATGAAAATCACTTCGCCTGTCCCCTCCAGCATGTGCCTCTCCAAAAGAACGGCCAGGCTTCGTGAGCTTATCCCCTTTCCGTGTTCATCAAGGACGACAATAAAAGCGCCGGGGGATAGTTTTCCCAGGATGGCTTCCCCTTCCTGCTCTATAAGTTGCGGGGTCGGTTTTTTCCCCGAGGTGCGGCCCCCTTCTTTTATCTCGAGAATTTCAATGTTGCCATAACGCCGGACTCTGGCCAGATATTCCTCCACTCCGGCTTTGAAAAAAGGCGCCGACAGTTTCCCGATGCAGATCAGGCGGAGTTTCACCGGAGTCGCATTTTCTTTTCCAAAAATTCCGAGGGCAGCTCGATCCGGGCCGCTTCGCTCCACATGCTTTCAAGATCGTAAAATTCCCGCACTGGCGGCTGAAACAGATGCACCATGACGTCCCCGTAATCGAGCAAAATCCAGCGGCCTTCTTTCATCCCTTCCATGCCCAGAGGGGAAAAGCGCTCATTGTTTTTGCAACCGAAGCGTACGGCCTCGGCAATCGCTTGTACCTGACGGTCGGAGTTTCCCGAAGCGATTACCAGAAAATCGGTGAGGCTCGAGAGTTCCCGGATATCCAGGATGGTAATGTCAAAAGCTTTTTTTTCAAGAGCGTAATGGGCACAAAGTAAAGCCCTTTGTTTTGCCTCCAAAATGAAATCCTTTAACCGCTCAGGTAAAGACCGTGCCGGAGTATGTAGTCCTCCACGGCCGGGGTTACGAGATATTTAATGGAATGTTTCTCCGCCACCAGTTGGCGAATGCGGGTGGAAGATATGTCCAGGCGGGTTTCTTTTATAAAAATTAACAAGTTACCCGATTTATGAACGATATTTCCAGACTTGGTATCATAGCAGAACTCCTCCCGGACCGCAACCGGCAGAAGTTCCGTCGGGGAAGAGGGAAGAGAAAAGCCGGGCCGTGCGACAATGACGAAATGGGCCAGCCGAAAAAGCCCCTGAAAGTCTTTCCAGGTATGGATTTCCAGAAAGGAATCCAGGCCGAGAATGAAATAGAAGTGCGCATCGGGATTTTCATGCTGGAGAATACTGAGACTGTCGATGGAGTAGCTTTTTCCCGGCCGGCGGCTTTCCAGATCTGTTACGGCAAAGGCTGGATTGTCTTCCGTGGCCAGTTGGGTCATGGCGTGGCGGTCTCTGAAAGGGACGTCTCCCGCCGTTGCCTTGTGGGGCGGGGTGGCGGCGGGGATGAAGACAACCCGATCCAGCCCGCAGGCTTCCCTGGCTTCTTCCGCAATGCGCAGGTGAGCCAGGTGAATCGGGTTGAATGTCCCTCCCAGAAGACCGATTTTCATAAGCGGCTCAACACGATCAGGTGCGGATCTGTCCCTCCCCGAGAATGACGAACTTGCGGGTGGTCAGGTCCTCCAGGCCCATGGGGCCGAAAGAGTGGAGCTTGGTTGTCGATATGCCGATCTCCGCCCCGAGCCCCATCTGGTTGCCATCGGAAAAGCGCGAGGAGGCGTTGACCATCACCACGCTTGAGTTGACCTCCCTGAGGAATCTCTGGGCATTGAAATAATCGCGGGTGACAATGACCTCGGTATGGTCGGAACCGTAGGTCTGGATATGCCTGATGGCTTCATCCATGTCGGCAACGACCTTCACGGCCAGGATCAGGTCGAGGTACTCCTCCCCCCAGTCCTTTTCCGTGGCAGCCTTGATCCGGGGGAGGATGCGACAGGTTTTTTCGCAGCCGCGCAGCTCCACCTCGTGCCGGGCAAAAGTGTCGGCCATGCGGGGCAGGAACTCTTTTGCCGCGTCCTGGTGAACGAGCAGGGTTTCCATGGCGTTGCATACCCCCGGCCGTTGGACCTTGGCATTGATGCAGATGTCTTCGGCCATACCGAAATCCGCTCCGGCATCGACAAAGGTATGGCAGACCCCTTTGTAATGCTTGATGACGGGGATGGTGGAGTTCTGTGTGACAAAGCGGATGAGGCCCTCGCCGCCGCGGGGGATGATGAGGTCGATGCAGTCCTCCTGCTTGAGAATTTCCGTAATCGCATCGCGATCCGTGGTCGGTACTACCTGCAGGGCGGTGGCGGGGAGGCCCGCCGCCAGCAGTTCCTTTTTGAGCAGAGCGCCGATGGCGGTATTGGAGTGAATGGCCTCGGAGCCGCCCCGGAGCACCACGGCATTGCCGCTTTTGAGGCAGAGAGCGGCCGCATCGGAGGTGACGTTGGGGCGGGATTCGTAAATAATGCCGATGACCCCCAGGGGAATGCGCATCCGTCCTACCCGGATGCCGTTGGGGCGGATTTTGAAGCCGGTTATTTCGCCGACCGGGTCGGGCAAGGCGGCAACCTCGCGCAGACACGACGCCATGTCGGCAATGCGCTTTTCGTTGAGCGCCAGGCGGTCCAGCATGGCTGAAGAAAGGCCTTTTTCGCGGCCGGTGGCGATATCCTTCTCGTTGGCGGGAAGAAGTTCAGCCAGACCTGCCTCAAGGGCTTCCGCCATGCGGTTCAAAAGGGTGTTTTTAACATCCTGGGAAACGTTGGCCATGATCCTGGCCGCTTTTTTGGCTTCCAGGGCGAGCCGGCGAATCTCGGAATCACTCATTCGTCTCTCCATCCTGATGGGTGGTTGCGCTTTTGATAACCATATTATCGCGATGAATTACTTCCTCATGATATTTATAGCCCAGAATCTCCCTGATGCGGGAACTTTTCTGGCCCATTATCTGGAGGATTTCCCCCTGTGAGTAATCCGTAACCCCGCGGGCGATCTCCTTGCCATCGAGGTCGCAGAGGCTGACCATGTCCCCCCGTCCGAACCTTCCTTCGACCTGCCTGATCCCTGAAGGCAGCAGGCTTTTTCCCTGATGGAGAATGGCCCTGACCGCGCCTTCGTCGAGAAATAGCTTGCCGCTGGTTTTTTTGGTGAAGGCGATCCAGTGTTTCCTGGCCGCCATTTTCCGGGACGCGGGCAGGAACAGGGTGCCGACGCATTCGCCATTCATGACGCGGCGCAGAATAGCGGGGGTCCGGCCATTGACGATAATGGTGCCGACACCGAACAGCGCCGCTCTTTTGGCGGCCTGGAGTTTGGTGATCATCCCGCCGGTTCCGAGGGTGGAACCGGAGTCTCCGGCCATGACCTCGATTGTCGGGGTGATTTTTTCGACGACGGCAAACTTTTCGGCATCGGGATATTTGTTCGGGTCGCGATTGTAAAGGCCGTCGACATCCGAAAGAATGACGAGAAGCTGGGCTTCCACCAGGGCCGTGACCATGGCGGAGAGATTGTCGTTGTCGCCGAACTTGATCTCCTCGACGGCAACCGTGTCGTTTTCATTGATGATGGGGGTCACCCGGTAGTCGAGGAGGGTTTTAACGGTGTTGCGGGCGTTCAGGTAGCGTTTCCGGTCGGCCAGGTCCTCGCGGGTCAGCAGCACCTGCCCGACTTTGAAGTCCTCGCTCCGAAAAGCCCTTTTGTAGTAGCGCATGAGGCGGCTCTGGCCGATGGCGGCGGCCGCCTGTTTGAGGGGGATGGAGGGGGGCCTGCCGTCGATGAAGAGGTCTTTTTTACCCGCTGAAATAGCACCTGAGGAAACCAGGGTGATTTCATAGCCTTCCCGGATCAGGCCGCAGATATCGCTCGAAATTGCGTCGATCATGGGGCCGTCAAGTCCGGTATCCGTGGAAATAACGCCGCTGCCGATTTTTACGACGATCCGTTTGACGGTAGGAAGGAGTTTATCCCGCATCGCATTGTCCTGATGGATGAAATTTTCCGGCCTGAAAAGAGTTTGTTCAGGAAGCTTCGGCCGGTCGCGGAAAGGCTCCACATCTTAGCTTCGAGGCAAGGTTTTTGTCAAGGTTGGGGCGAGGCCTGGGCTTTCCCCTGAGCAGCCTTGAGTTCCTCGACCTTGCGCCCCACTTCCAGAACCAGCTCCCTGATCCCCTGGCCGGTGACAGCCGAAACCTTAAAGATGGGCAAACCCCTGGTCTGGAAATACGGGAGAATCTCAGCAATCCTTTCCTGTGCGTCAGGAAGATCCATCTTCGTAAAAACGATAAATTGAGGTTTTTGCAGAAGATTTTCACCGTATTGTTGTAACTCGCGATTGATGGTTTCGTAATTGGTGACGGGGTCCTGGTCTTCCGGAACCGACAGGTCGATGAGATGAAGAAGAATGGAGGTTCTTTCTATCTGGCGCAGAAAATGGAAACCGAGCCCCTGACCCTGGCTGGCTCCTTTGATAAGTCCCGGTATATCGGCCAGCACGAAACTTTTGAAGTCATTAAAGCGGACTACGCCCAGCTGTGGGGTCAGGGTGGTAAATGGATAATCGGCAATCTTCGGCCGGGCTTCGGAAACAGCCGAAATAAAAGTCGATTTGCCGGCATTTGGGAGACCGACCAGGCCCACGTCGGCCAGAAGCTTGAGTTCGAGGCGCAGCCAACCCTCCTCGCCGGGGCGGCCATCCTCGGCGTAGTCAACCAGACGGCCGTTTTTCCCCCGATAGGACAGGGAGGTGTTGCCGCGCCCCCCGCGTCCTCCCTTGAAGAGAAGCAGCTTGTCCCCGGCATCGGTCAAATCCGCCACCAGCTTTTCGGTATCGGCTTCGTAGAGGCTGGTTCCGGGGGGGACCTCGATGACCAGCGAGGCCCCTCTCCTGCCGTGCATGTTTTTGCCTTTTCCATGGCTTCCGTTGGCGGCTTTGAAGTGAACTTTTTTCCGGAAACCGACCAGGGTCGAGAGGCCTTGATCGACCTGGACATAGACATGTCCGCCGTCGCCGCCGTCGCCGCCGTCAGGTCCGCCTTTGGGAACGAACTTTTCCCGGCGAAAGGAGGCACAGCCCCTGCCGCCGTCACCGGCTTTGACAAAAATTTTGGCGCGATCAATGAATTTCATGATGTGGTTGCCCGGCTGCTGGAGTTTTGAGACGGTTGTCCTCCAACTATAGCAAGAATTGGCTTTAAACGTTAAAAAAAGCCCGAAGTATCGAAAACTTCGGGCTTTTGAAAATGTGCTGAGTCAGTCAGCTTTGTCGACGGTCCGTCAACCGGCGTAGACGCTGATCTTGCGGCGGGTTTTATCTTTGCGTTCGAATTTCACCACACCGTCAATAAGAGAGAAAAGGGTATAGTCATTGCCGCAACCGACGTTGGTGCCGGGGTGAAAAGTGGTACCGCGCTGTCTGACCAGAATGGAACCTGCTGTTACTGCCTGGCCGTCAAAACGTTTGACGCCAAGGCGCTTGCCACAACTGTCCCGGCCGTTTCGTGAACTTCCGCCTGCTTTCTTGTGTGCCATGGTTTTTTCTCCTTACGCTTCAACACCCAGTATTTTCAGCCGGGTCAACGGTTGGCGATGGCCGTAGGTTTTGCGGTAACCTTTCCGTCTTTTGGCATGAAATACCAGGACTTTTCGGTCTTTCTTCTGTTCGACGATCTGGGCCTTGACTTTGGCTCCGGCAATCAGAGGGTTGCCGATTTTCGTCTCGGCGTCCCCGACCATGAGTACTTCGCTCAGCTCAATGGTGTCACCGACATTTCCATCCAGCTTTTCCACCTTTAAAAAATCACCCTCGGAAACTTTATACTGTTTTCCTCCGGTTTGAATAATGGCATACATTGGAATTCACCCCGCTTAACGTTGTTGACCTACAGAATACAGCACTATATGGACAAGAAAGAGGCCTGTCAAGGGAAAATTCAATCCTCAAAAATTTCGTATTGTTCGAGATGGAACCCCTGGCGGGCCTTGATGGTTATCTGTTTATTATACCGCAGTTCGAGATTTTCAATACCGTCGTGTTCCTCGTCGTAAAGAAACGCGGCGATGTCGGGATGAACCACCAGGGTCAGATTCTGGTTATCCAGATCCTGCATTTCCCGCTCCAGTTCGCGGAGGATTTCATAGGCCATGGTGGGGCGGCTTTTCACGTATCCTTTGCCTTCGCAATAGGGACAGGATTCGCAGAGGGTCCGGCCGATACTTTCACGAACCCGTTTACGCGTCATCTCGACCAGGCCGAGTTCGGAAATTTTGAGAATATTGGTTTTACTCTTGTCGTCCTGCAGGGCCTCTTCCAGGGCCGAATGAACCTTTTCGCGGTGAATCTCTTTTTCCATGTCAATGAAATCGATAATGATGAGGCCCCCGATATTCCTCAGCCTGAGCTGGAAAGCAATCTCCTTGACCGCCTCCAGGTTGGTTTTGAAAATCGTGTCTTCGAGGTTGTGCTTGCCGACGTAGCGGCCGGTATTCACATCGATGGCGGTGAGAGCTTCGGTCTGTTCAACGGTGATATAGCCGCCGCTTTTCAGCCAGACCTTGCGGCCGAGGGCGCGGGCGATCTCGATTTCAAGGCCGAAGGCGTCAAAGATGGGTTCCTTGCCCTGGTAGAGTTCCACTGTCACTCCCAGCTTGGGCATGAACCTGCGGATGAAATTGTTAATTTTATTGAACTCTTCGCCTGAATCGACAATTAAACGTTCGACGTCTTCGGTGAGGATGTCACGCAGGACCCGGCTGGTCACATCGAGGTCCGAATGGATGAGGGCGGGCGAGCCCTTTTTCTCCTTGCGCTGCTGTATGTCCTTCCACAAACCGACCAGATAATCCACGTCGTTGCGCAGATCTTCTTCGCCCTTTCCCTCGGCGGCGGTGCGGACAATGAAACCGGTTCCCGGGCGGCGAAAGTTTTCAATCAGTTGACGCAGGCGCTCCTTTTCCTCCTCGTTTTCAATCCGCCGTGAAATGCCGATATGGTCGACGGTGGGCATGTAAACGAGGTGGCGTCCGGGGAGGGTGATATACGATGTGATGCGTGCTCCTTTGGTGCCGATAGGCTCTTTGGCCACCTCGACCAGGAGTTCCTGGCCTTCCTGCAGGAGATCCTCAATGGGGGGGAGGGGATGGGGGGGGCTTTCCACCTCGGCCTCTTCGCCGACCTTGCGGTGGCCTTCATCGATAAATGCTTCCAGTGCTTCTATTTCGGAGCGGACGTCGGCGACATAAAGAAAAGCGGCTTTTTCGAGGCCGATGTCGACAAAGGCCGCTTGCATCCCCGGCAGAACCCGTATGACCTTGCCCAGATAGATATTGCCGACGATGCCCTTTTCATGGCCCCGTTCGATGTAGAGTTCCGCGATATGGCCGTTTTCCAGCAGGGCGACCCGCGTTTCATTTGACGTTGAACTGACCACCAGTTCCTTGGTCATGACACCTCCTAAAGGATTCGGGAGAATCCGGGAGAAACATAATTCAATATATATTAATGTAGCCGAAAAAACGGATTAAGTCGATTTCAGTTTTACACTGGTTTTAGAAATTGTCAGAGCGCGAGTCTGCTCGAGGCTGCAATCGAGAAGAAAGCCCAGTACAAAAAGGGGATTGCCCTTGGATAAGTCAAGGGTCAGGGCCTCCCCATGGCGCTCGATGTTGCGTACATTGGCGCGGATATCCGACGGTTTGCAGCCTTTTTTCTGATCCCGGGCGACGATAATTTCTTCCGCCCGAAGGAAATCCGCTATCCGCCGGTCGAGGTCCGAGGGGCGGTTCGGGGGGAGTTCGACCTGAAAGCGGTTTTCCTCAATGGATTCACCCGGGGAGGGGGTGCCGGCCTTGATTTCCCAGGCGTCAAGAACCTCCAGCCCCTCGGGCAACTGTTGGTTCAATTGTACCGCAATCTCCAGAGGTTGGACAGCGATCAGAAGTTCAAGGTCGATGATTTCGGCACGGCTGGCCACCCCGGCGGAAAGGGCGTCACCAAAGGAGATGCGCGGCGCGGGGTGGAATCCCGCGGAAAATTTTACCGGGATCCCGGCCCGCTGCACGGCGCGATGAAATACGGTCATGAATTCCAGGTGGCCGATGAAGCGGGTTTTCCCTCCCTTGGCCAGGCGCAGACGTATCCTGTGGCGCTGTCCGGCCTCAGCTTCAGGGGGGCCGGTGAGATCGGCAAAAGGTTCTAATTGAAAAGACTCGTCCCTGGATAGCCGGTTCCGGATTTCCTGGAAATCGCAGATGCCACAATGGCTGCAGCGGCTGAAGCGGCAGTCAGGGGTCGTGACCCCGAGCCCGGCCTTTTTCCTTTCCTCCAGGAAAAAAGCCTTGTCGATGCCGGAGTCGAGGTGGTCCCAGGGCAGGATTTCGTTCTCCTCCCGCCCGCGCAGATACCAGCCAGGGTCGATTCCGCAGGCCTGAAATGCCTCCAGCCAGCGTTCAAAATTGAAATGTTCCGTCCAGCCGTCGAAGCGGCAGCCTGTTGCCACCGCTTTTTCCAGCACCTTTCCCAGGCGCCGGTCCCCCCGCGCAAAAACCCCCTCCAGGAATGACAGGCGCGCGTCGTGATGCTTGAAGCGCAGCTTCCTGTCCTTGCAGGCATTCCAGAGGAACTGCTGCCTCTCCCGAGTGGTCTCGATATCGATCTGCGCTTCCCACTGGAAAGGGGTGTGGGGTTTAGGGACGAAAGTGGAAACCGAGACGTTGACGTCACTCCCGCCCTGGGTCCCTTTTCCGCTTTGCTTGACCCTGGCGGCAAGCTTGACGATGGCGGCCAGGTCCTCTTCGGTTTCGGTCGGCAGTCCCATCATGAAATAAAGCTTGATCAGTCGCCACCCGAGGCTGAAGGCGAGCCGGCAGTCGTGCAGCAGTTCATCTTCGCTGATGTCCTTGTTGATGACTTTGCGCAGGCGCTCGGTTCCCGCTTCCGGAGCCAGGGTCAGGCCGGTTTTGCGGATTTTGCGGATTTCATCGAGGATGGTCTGGTTGAGGGAGCCGATCCGCAGGCTGGGAAGTGAAATCGACACCTTGCGCTCGAAGAGGTTGGCCATAAGATGTTTCAAAAGCATCTCCATGTGGCAATAGTCCCCGGCTGAGAGCGACAGAAGGGAGACCTCCCCGTAGCCGGTATATTTCAGAGAATTCTCGATGAGGGAAGATATCCTTTCCGGACTGCGTTCCCGGGCCGGGCGGTAGATGAAGCCGGCTTGGCAGAAGCGGCAGCCGCGGGTGCAGCCCCTGGAAATTTCAACCGCCACCCGGTCGTGGACGGTATTCATAAACGGCACAATGGGGCTGTCCGGGAAAGAGGCGCTTTCCAGGTTTGCGAGAATGCTGCGGCTGACGCGGGGTGCTTGGTCATGCTCGGGATGAATACCTGAGATGCGGCCATCGGGGCCGTATTCAACGCTGAAAAACGCGGGGACGTAGACCCCTTTTATTTTTGCCAGCCGCTGAAGGAGAAGCGCTCGGGGCATGGCGGCCCGTTTCGCCTCCCGGACCGAGCGGCAGATCTCCGGGAAAACCTCCTCGCCGTCGCCGATCACAACGCAGTCGAGAAAATCAGCCAGGGGTTCGGGGTTGAAGGCACAAGGCCCGCCGGCAATCACCAGGGGAAAATCCTCGTTTCTCCGGTGGGCCTGGAGGGGAATTCCCGCCAGCCTGAGCATGTTCAGGACATTGCTGTAGGAAAGCTCGTACTGCAGGGTGAAGCCCAGAATATCGAATTCCTTCAGGGGTGACTCCGATTCCAGTGAAGAGAGGGGCAGGCCATTCAGGCGCAGCTTCTCCTCCAGGTCGGGCCAGGGGGCGTAAACCCGTTCGGCTCCCACCCATTCAATCTTGTTGAGGATATGGTAGAGAATGGCAAGGCCGATGTTGCTCATGCCGATTTCATAAACATCGGGAAAAGCCAAAGCTACCCGGACGTCCACTTTCGAAGGTTCTTTGCGGATGCTTCCGAGCTCGCCGCCCAGGTAGCGGGACGGCCTGTTGATCTCGGCAAGGATTTCAGAAAAACTTTTCAATACCAGACCTCCATCAGGCAAAGACCCTGGGGCGGAGCGGTGAGACCCGCCGGGTGGTTTTTGCCTTGGGCAAGTATGGTTCCGATGATGTCGGGCGTTTTTTTCCCCAGACCGATTTCCACGAGGGTCCCGGCCATCCTGCGCACCATGTTTCTGAGAAAGCCATCGCCCCGAACATCCATAATCACCATCCGCTCCTCCCGATTAACGGAAATGGAAAAAATCTCCTTGATGGTGGTTCGGGCGTCGCAGTATGAGGAGCGGAAACCGGCGAAATCGTGGCGGCCGACAAAAGTTTGGGCTGCGCTGGCCATGACCTCGATGTCGAGAGGCGCACGGACATACCAGGAAAACGGCCAGGCGAAAGGCGAAGGAACCGGCGCCTGGAGGACGGAATAACGGTACCATTTACCCTTGGCGCTGTAGCGGGCATGGAAATCGGACGGTGCGAATTCCGCTTTCTGTACGGCGATATCCCGTGGCAGGTTACGGTTGATCCCCTCCCGAAAAGCGGCCAGGGGAAGCTCCCGTTCAGTGCGGAAATGGGCAACCATGCCACGGGCATGGACGCCTGCGTCGGTGCGCCCGGACGAGACGATACGAACCTTCTCCCCAAGGACTTCAGCCAGTGCCGTCTCCATTTCCTGCTGGACGGAAAGACCGTTTTCCTGAACCTGCCAGCCTGAGTAGCGGGTCCCGATGTATTCAATGGTCAATTTGACAGTGTTCATAACAACTCGCTGAAGACCAGGGCCAGGAACAGCAACCCTGAGGTCAGGGCGATGATATTATTTCGGTTTTCGAAAAATGGCGGAAGGGACTCTTCCGCCTCCGTGGCAATTTCCCCTTTCGCATAGGCCAGGGCCATCTTGTCCGCCCGCTCTACGAGGCGGTGCAGGAGCAGCGGAGTAATTTTGCGCAGCACCTGGATTTTTTTCCGGACGGCATGGAGAATGCTGTCGTCCCGGCTTCTGATGTAACCGCATTCGAGGATCAGGTCTTTGCCTTCGTCCCGCAGGACCGGAATGAATTCCAGAACCAGACGGAACAAAAAGGATATTTTTTGCGCCGGTACGCCGATGCGGCTCAGGGGCGAAAGAAAACTCAAAATGGCCGCGGCAATTTGCGAAGGGGGGGCGGTCAGGGTGATGAGGGAGGAAAAGCTAACCGCCAGGGTGAGCTGGAGGCAGACCAGGACCCCCTGCAGCAAGCCGTCCCGGGACAGCCAAGTCAGCCCCAGAAGGGTTCGTCCCGGCGAGAGGAGGAGATGCAGGAGCAGGGTGAACAGGAACAGCCAGCGGAAAATCCAAATGCCGCGCCACCAGACCTTGAAGGAAATTTTGGCGAGACTGAACAACAGCACCGCCGCGCACCCGAGAAGCAACTGGCGGGAAAAGCCGGCACTGGAAAAGGAGGCGATGACGAAAAGCGGGAGGACGATCAGCTTGACCCGGGGATCGAGGCGGTGAAGCATGGAATCCCGGGGATAAAAACGACCGAGGGTGATGTCATCGATGAGGCTCATGCGATCAGATCCGTGAGATAAAAAAGGGGCCTGGCAGCCCCTTTTTTATCAACTATTCCATGGACAGGGGTCAAAGGTATTTTCCGGCCAGCAGTTCGGCGATCTGAACGGCATTGGTGGCCGCGCCCTTGCGCAGATTATCGGCTACCACCCACAGATTCAAGCCGTTTTCAATGGTTTCGTCCTCGCGGATGCGTCCCACGTAAGTGAGATCCTGGCCGGCTACGTCAATGGGCATGGGGTAGGCGTTTTTGCCCGGGTCATCGAGAACCTTCAGGCCGGGGGCGCCGGAGAAAAGCTCGCGGGCTTTTTCGACCGTGACCTTTTTCCCGGTTTCCACGTTGACCGATTCGCTGTGGCCGAAAAAAACAGGAACCCGGACGGTGGTTGCCGTGACCTGAATGCTGTCGTCCCCCATGATCTTTTTGGTCTCGTTGACCATCTTCATCTCTTCCTTGGAATAACCGTTGTCCAGGAAGACATCGATGTGAGGGAGACAGTTGAAGGCGATCTGGTGAGGATAAACCTGGTTTTTGGCGGGCCGCCCGTTGAGAAGTTCACCGGTCTGAATACGAAGCTCGTCGATGGCTTTCTGGCCGCTGCCGGAAACCGCCTGATAGGTCGAAACCACTACCCGCCTGATACCCGCGTAATCGTATAGAGGCTTGAGAGCGACCACCATCTGAATGGTGGAGCAGTTCGGGTTGGCTATGATCCCCTTTCGGGTGTATTGGGCGATATCCTGAGGGTTGACCTCGGGAACAACCAGCGGCACATCGGGGTCCATGCGCCAGGCGCTGGAATTGTCGACGCAAACCGCTCCACTGGCCGCGGCAATGGGGCAGAATTCCTGGCTGCGGCTTCCCCCGGCGCTGAAAAGAGCGATATCTATTCCCTGGAAGGAGTCCTTGGTCAGTTTCTGAACGATAATCGCCTCATTCCTGAACTCCAGGACATTTCCCTCCGAGCGCTCGGAAGCCAGGAGGCGCAGTTCCTGAATCGGGAAATCGCGCTCCTCGAGGATCCGGATCATTTCGTTGCCAACTGCGCCCGTGGCGCCGACCACCGCTACATTGAATTTTTTCGCCATGCAACCAGCCTCCTGAAATGCCTTATTGCTCTAGATGTTTAAAAATTTTTCACGATGGCGTCACCCATTTCCGAGGTGGATACCCTTTTCTCCCCCGGATTGCCGAAGAAGATGTCGCCCGTGCGGTAGCCTGCCTCGAGGGTTTTTTCCACGGCTGCGTCGACACGGTCGGCCGCCTCGATCATGTTGAAGGAGAATCGCAGCATCAAGGACGCGGAAAGCACCTGGGCGATGGGGTTGGCGATGCCCTGGCCGGCAATATCCGGGGCCGTCCCGCCGGCCGGTTCATAGACGCCGAAGCTTCCTTCGGCCAGGGACGCGGAAGGCACCATGCCCAGGGATCCGGTCAGTGCCGAGGCCTCGTCGGAAAGGATGTCGCCGAACATGTTTTCGGTAAGCAGAACATCGAACTGCTTGGGGTTTCGCACCAATTGCATGGAGGCGTTGTCCACATACATGTGGTTAAGCTCGACCTCGGGATATTCGGCCGAGAGACTGATCATGATCTCCCGCCACAGAACCGAGGAGGCAAGAACATTGGCCTTGTCCACCGAGGTCAGCTTTTTCCGGCGCTTCATGGCTGCCTGGAAAGCAACGTGCCCGATTCTTTTGATTTCCGCTTCAGTATAGCGGAGCGTATCTATTCCCTCGCGGTTGGGAGCTGTCCCTTCGATCCCCTTGGGTTCTGACATATAGAGGCCGCCGGTCAGTTCGCGAATGACCAGAATGTCCAGCCCGCCGCCGACAATTTCCTTTTTCAGGACCGAAGCTTCGACCAGGGAGGGGAAAATAATGGCCGGACGGAGGTTGGCATAAAGGCCGAAAAGTTTTCGCAACGGCAGAAGCCCGCCTCTTTCCGGCTGTTCCATGGGGGGCAGGTGCTCCCATTTGGGGCCACCCACGCTGCCGAGAAGAACGGCTTCCGAAGCTCGGCAAAGGTCGATGGTGGTTTGCGGCAGAGCCTTGCCTTCCTTATCGATGGCCACCCCTCCAAGATTGCCGAAAGTGCGGACAAAGCTGACATCGTATTTTTTTTCCACCATGTCCAGGACTTTGAGGGCCTCAACCATGACTTCCGGTCCGATCCCGTCTCCCGGCAGAACAGCAATATTATGTTTCTGGGACATATTGAAAGCGCTCCTTTGACGTTTTTGATTCATGACGATTTTGGAAATCCTTAGGCTATTAAGAGTAGGGCTTTTTGTCAAATTATTTCGAAAAAATTAAGCCCGGCAACTCTATGAAAGTTCAGAAGTTGCCGGGCTTGGGATGGTTTGCTGCCGGCTGTTGTCAGAAAAACAGGAAAATTCGGACGATGGCGAGGCGGCACCGGCGCGAATCCGGTCTGCCGGGCTCATGAAAAACGCCGCCCTTGGCTCTCGTCCGGGGTTGCCCGGCTTTTTCAAATGCTCACATATGGTTTGTATATACCCCGCTTTTCAGAAACCGAGCGCCTTGCCGAAGGAGAAAAACCCGGTTTTTCAACGCCTGCTGTAGATATCGATTCAAATTCAGCGGTGGACTTCAGCCCGCTCTTCAACGATATCAAGCAGCCTTTCCACGGCTCTCTCAATGCCTTCAGCGGCTTGACTGATACTGGAAGCCAGCATGTAGGCGGGCGTCGTGATAAGGTGGTTATACGTGTCAACAACAATCCGGTCCACGGCACATTCCTTATGGGTGGAGCCCATCAATTCCAAAGTCTGAGAGACCTCTTTTTCGTTGCCGATGGTAAGTTCGTGACTCATGTGCTCGTCGCCCAAAACCCTGGCAAGCAAAACCGGCGCGATACAGACGGCGGCGATGGGTTTATTTTTAACCACCATTGATTTAATGAGGCGGCGAACTTCTCTGTGAATTGAGCAGTCCATACCGTCTTCGGCAAAAGTAGTCAGGTTTTTTGCTGCGCCGAAACCACCCGGAATAAAAAGGCCATCCAGATCATCGGCTTTCACATCCTTGATGTCCTTGATGTTGCCACGGGCAATGCGAGCGGATTCGACGAGAACGTTTCTGGTTTCGCCTTCAGCGACTTCACCTGTCAAATGGTTAATAACATGCATCTGCTCCATATTGGGAGCCATCATCACTGCGTTTGCCCTGGCCCGGTCCAGGGCCAGAAGGGCGATGACCGCTTCGTGGATTTCAGTTCCGTCATAAACGCCGCATCCGGACAGGATAACACCAATATTTCTCGCCATTGTCAGCCTCCTAAGGAAAAAGATTTTTTCAAATGCTTCCACTTTAAAAATATAAACGCAATGAGCCCAAGATTAAACCATTTTTTATCCGGAAGTGAGGGGGGGTGGATGCCGCCCTGTTTGACACCCACGGCATTTTCGGATTAAGATTCGGGCATCTTTTTTATTCAACGGACTTTTATGATGAAAATATTTTCCCGGCCTCCCAGCAACATCTGCTTATATCTCTTAATAATATTCACCCTGGTTGCCTGCCGGCAGGAAATGGTCCCGCATGAACAGGCCAAGCAGGAAAAAATTATTGAAAAGCCGGCTTTTCAGCCCTCCCCGGGACTTCTGGAAACGCAGAAAGCCTTTGTCGAAGTCTCCCGGCGGGTAATCCCGGCGGTGGTCAATATCCGCGCCGCGCGGAAGGTCAAAACCGACCGCTTCGGGATGCTTTTTGACGAGTTCTTTCGGGATTTGTTTAAGGACCGTCGGCGTACGCCTGAACGACAGGAGCAAAGCCTTGGTTCCGGATTCATTATCAGTCGTGAAGGTTACATCCTGACCAACACCCATGTCATTCAGGGAGCCGAGGAGATCAAGGTCAAGCTGGCGAATCAGAAGGTTTACAGCGGCACCGTGATCGGTTTGGATACGCGCACCGATGTGGCGGTTTTGAAAATCGATACGGATGAAATTCTGCCGACCCCGGTGGTTCTGGGAAACTCAGACCTGTTGCAGGTCGGCCAGTGGGCTTTGGCCATCGGCAATCCTTGCGGCCTGGAAGGGACCCTGACCGTGGGGGTCATTTCAGCCACCAAGCGATCCAATATGGGGATCGAGGAATATGAGGACTTCATCCAGACCGATGCGTCCATCAATCCCGGTAACTCGGGGGGGCCGCTGATCAACATTTACGGTGACGTGGTCGGCATCAATACGGCTATTGTTGCTTCCGGTCAGGGAATCGGTTTTGCCATTCCCATCAATCTGGCCAAATTGATCGCTGACCAGTTGATTGCCAATGGCAAGGTTGAGCGCGGCTGGCTGGGGGTGAGGGTTCAGGCCCTGACCCCGGAACTAGCCGGTTCTTTCGGCCTGGAGAAAAACGGCGGGGTTCTGGTCAGCGGCATCCTGCCCGACTCACCCGCCGAAAAAGGGGGGCTGAAAAGGGGTGATATCCTCCTTTCCATCGACGGCAAGCCGGTCGCAGGGGTCGGCGAGTTCAAGCTGCTGGTTGCCAGTATCCCGGCGGGAAAGGACGTGGACCTTGTCCTGTGGCGCCAGGGGGAGAAAAAAAACCTGGTCGTGAAAATTGCGAGCCGCGGAGATGTGCAGGAAAATTCCGGCTCCAAGGTGAAAAGCCCCCGCCTGGGGATGACTTTGGTGCCCAATGAGAAGGGCTCGGGTCTGGTTGTCACCGAAATCGATCCTGAAAGCTCAGCGGCCTCCTTTGGGGTTCGCAAAGGCGATATTCTGCTGGCGCTGAACAAGAAAAAACTTGAAACCCTGGAGGATTTTGAAGAAGTTCTTGAAAGCATTAATGATTCTGATATGGTTCTGATCCTGCTGAAAAGGGGCAAGACCACCCTTTACCTGGCTTTTCCGGTAAGCAAGCCTTGATTTGTCGGTATGTTATTTGAATGAAAAAATGCAACTGCAAGTAATCTCATTTTTCTGGAGGTTGTATGGCAAGGCTTGTTAACAACCCTGAGCTGGCATTCCGATTGGCCAGGGCGATTGTCTCCGACATTGCGCTTTACAATCAGGACAAAGTGCAGGAAGGGATTAAAAACGACAGTATTTTTGACCTGTTGAGCGAAGAGCTGGCAGAAGGACGCGAGCATTTCTGTAACCGGGTCTCTTCGGATATTCCCGACCGCGATCATTTGTACGATCGGGCCATTGTCGACGTTATGATCAAACAGGCGGGGGTAATTGAAAGTCCCATCTGGTAGCGGATGACCAAAAATTGTCAATTTCTTTTTGAAGCGGGACGGCCTCCGGAAAGGTTGGACTGTTTTCTGGCCGCCTGTCTGCCTGAAATTTCGCGTTCTCAGATAAAAAAACTCATCGAAAACCAGTTCGTTTGCATAAACGGACATCCAGCCAAAGCCGGGGAAAAACTCAAAGGGGGCGAATACCTTACCGTTACCATTCCCGATCCTGCTCCGGCTGTAGCCGTCCCGGAACCCCTTCCCCTGAAAATCCTTTACGAAGATTCCCATCTGGTTGTTATTGACAAACCGGCCGGAATGGTTGTACACCCTGCTCCTGGCCACCATAGCGGGACCCTCGTCAATGCTCTTCTCAACCATTGTCAGGATCTGGCGGGTATCGGCGGTGAGCTGCGTCCGGGCATTGTCCACCGGTTGGATAAGGATACTTCGGGTGTCCTTGTCGCCACCAAGGATGAAATGACCCACAACGCCTTGTCCCGCCAATTTAAGGACCATACGGTCAAAAGGCGTTATATCGCTTTGGTGCAGGGCCTGGTGAGAAAGAAAAACGGCACCATAGACCAGCCCATCGGACGTCATCCCAGAGAACGGAAAAAGATGACGGTTCTGGAGTCTTCCGGACGGCGCGCCGTCACCCACTGGGAAACCTTGCAGCTTTTCGAAGAGGACCGTCTCTCCCTGGTTGAACTGAGGCTGGAGACCGGCCGTACTCATCAGATCCGGGTTCATTTCGCCAAAATGGGTCATCCGGTGGTGGGTGATCCGGTCTACGGAAGCAGCGGCTGGTTGAAGCAGGTCGACGACTGCGAACTCCGGGGATTACTCTCCAGCCTGGGGAGGCAGGCTCTGCATGCCCGGATTCTTGGCTTTGAACATCCCATGAAAAAGGTCTTTCTTGAATTTGAAAGTCCGGTACCACTGGATATAATGGAAATTCTGGAGTATCTTTGCCGGAAATACGGGCTTGAATCGCCCCCACTTCAGTTTGGTTTAATGTTATTGTCATAGTCATGAGGTTTAGCAGGATGGTATTAGCAAGGCAGGGCAAGATCACCTATCTCAAGCCTGAGTGGGCCGACAGGTTTTCCCTTTGCGCGGGCTTCAGCACCCGCAACGGCGGTGTCAGCCGCCCCCCTTTCAACTCTCTGAACCTTGGTTTCGGGACCGAGGATCTTCGTCATAACGTGGAAGGCAATCGTTCGACATTCTGTCGGGCTTTTGACCTCTCTCCCCGGCAACTTTTGACCATAAAACAGGTGCATGGTTCCGACATCCTGATTGTCGATGAGCCGAATACCGACCTTTCCCATTTTCTGAATCTGGAATGCGACGCGGTCATCACCAACCAGCCGGCAATAATACTGGGCATTCTCGTTGCCGACTGCTATCCGGTTCTTTTCTATGATCCAGCCAATGCCGTGATTGCGGCAGCCCATGTTGGCTGGCGTGGAGCCGCCGGTGGCATAATCGGCAAGGTTGTCAAGACTCTTTTCGATTTGTTCGGCAGCTTGCCGGCGGACCTTTATTGCGCCGTCGGGGCCGGGATTTCCCAAAAGTGCTATGAAGTGGACCGGCTGGTTCGCGATGGTTTTCAGCTGGGCGGTGATGCCTGGAAAAATATTGCCGTAGAGACATCCTACGGGCACTGGAATCTCGATATCGGAACGAGCTGTGTGCTCCAGCTGAAGGCTGAGGGTGTAACTTCAGAGCATATTGCAAGGACGGATTACTGCACGTTCAGCCATCGGGAGCTTTTTTTCTCCTACCGCCGGGACGGCGGGAACACCGGTCGGCAGATGGGCTTTATTATGCTAGAATGATGGTATGAAAAGGATCAAAAACGGACCGATATTCTTGAAACTGGGGAAGCGATGGCTTCCCCGTTTTTTTTCTGGGCCCCTTTCGTCCCGGAGTTCACAACAGGGGAAGGATGCGGAAAAAGGTGCTGGCAGGGAAGAGATCGAAAGGGATGCCCGACAGGGAAGGCTTCTGGCGGTCGGGGATATTCACGGCTGCCTGGAACAGCTCCGATGTCTGATTTCCCGGGTCCAGCCCCAGGACAACGACCGGTTTGTATTTCTCGGCGACTATGTCGATCGCGGACCCGATAGCCGTGGAGTTCTCGATTTTCTCCTCGAATTTCGCAACCGCTACCCGGCAACGGTTTTTCTGAAGGGGAACCATGAAGGAATGTTGCTTGATTACCTTCAGGGAAAGAATATGCTCCTTTATATGGCCAACGGCGGCTGGGAAACCCTGAAGAGTTACGAGACCGAGGCTGGAATAAGGGTGGTTCCCGAGCACCTCGAGTTTCTTGAGCACCTTCAACTTTATTATGAGCAGGAATCTTTCATCTTTGTTCATGCCGGCCTGCGGCCGGGAGTTGCCCTGGAAGATCATGATGAGCGGGATTTTCTCTGGATCCGGGGGGATTTTCTGGATGCGGACTATGAGTTTGAAAAAACCGTAGTTTTCGGTCACACCCCGTTGTCCGATCCACTTCAGGAAAAAGATAAGATCGGTTTGGATACAGGTGCGGTTTATGGCCGCTATTTGACCTGCTGCGACGTTCGACGTCGCTATTTCTGGGATTCCAGGGGCTGCGAAAAAGAACGATCAATCTGATTTTTGGGGTTTTTCCCGACGCAGCAGGTCGCCTGCCCGGGCTCCGGAGGGAAGGTCTATCTGCACCAGGTCGTTGGGTTGAGCCACTTCCAGCCGGGTGCCGTCGTGCCTGTAGATGATGGTGGTCTTAAACGCCGTTCGTTGCATCCGGGGGGAAACGGTTTCCAGAATTTCCCCGGGGAAAAACCGGTTGCGAACCTGAACCAGGGTCCGGCCGTCCTCGGAGGTTATCAGAACGCCAATAAAATCATGGGTGCGGATATAATTTGAATTTTGAGGCTGAATCTCCTGGTTTTCGGGTGAGAACAGGAAGCCGGTTCCGTAGGGGCGATGGCTTACTTTTTCCAGTTCTTTTTTCCAGAGCGGATCGGGTTTGTAGTTGTGTGGATCCGCGAGGCAGGAGTCCAGGGCATTGCGGTAGACGCTGGTGACGACTGCCAGGTAGTAGCGGCTTTTCATCCGCCCCTCAATTTTCAGGCTGTCGATTCCGGCGGCAACAAGTTCGGGAAGATGGTCGATGAGGCACAGGTCCCGGCTGTTCATGATGTAGGTCCCGTTCATATCCTCCTCCAGCGGCAGGTATTCACCCGGCCGGGTCTCTTCGGCCAGGGCATATTTCCAGCGGCACGGGTGGGTGCAGGCCCCCTGGTTGGCACTGCGGCCGGTGAGGGCGGCGGACAGCAGGCAGCGTCCGGAATAAGCCACACACATGGCGCCATGAATAAAAACCTCCAGTTCAACCGGGGAGGCTGAGCGAATTCGTCGGATTTCATCTAAACTCAGTTCCCGGGCCAGGTTGATGCGCCTGACGCCCGTTTTTCGCCAGAACTCGGCGGCTGCCGCGTTGGTGGTGTTGGCCTGGGTCGAGAGATGCAGGGGACGGTCAGGGTCTATATCGCCGATCAGGGCCAGGATCCCGGGGTCGGAGACGATATAGGCGTCCATATCGAGAGGGATCAGCTCCTTGAGAAAATCGCAGAAGGTTTGGCTGTCTTCCTGCCTCAGGTAGGCGTTCAGGGTCAGATATAATTTTTTTCCCTTCTTTGCGGTTGTCTCCCGGGCTTGCGCAAGATCTTTGAGGGAGAAATTGCCGGCTGCCGCCCGGAGGCTGAATTTTTCTCCGCCAAGGTAAACGGCATCCGCCCCAAAATAGAGGGCGGAATCAAGTTTTTCGAGGTCGCCGGCCGGGACCAGAAGTTCCGGTGTTTCTTTCATCATTTTTTTCTCAAATCCGGTCGGAAGAAGAGGGCCTAATATGCCGCCTGCCCAGGGGCGTCGGCCCTTTGAAAAGGAATTTTGGTATTTTAATTGCTCTTTAGGTTATGTTAATTATGCTTAGAGTTATTCAAACCCGGCAATTGATTGAAATTGCCAAACGCTCTGGCAGAAGTCAGGGGCTTCCCGAGGGAATTTGCCGTTTGGTCTGATCCATTTTGGATCTGTAATTTTCTAACCTGTCTGAAAGTAATAATCAATGAGAAATCCACAGTGCGGAAAGGTGTTCGTTCGGTTTTTATGTGTTTTTGGCTTGGGTCTTGCTTTCGCAGGATGTGCGGTCCCTCCATTGTCCCAAAATATTGACGGGACGAGCGGTGATCTGGTTTCTCTCCAGAAAAAGGTCCAGGAACTTTCCGAGCAGGTTGAAAAAAACCGGGATAATCTGCTCCTGGTTGAAGCCAGAATGCGGGATCATCAGCGGCTCATTGACAGTGTGATTGCGAAAAAAGTCACCGAGACAACTCCAAAAGGCTTCGCCCGGGTACTGGGGCGCGAAGAAGCCGGTGGCGAGGTTACCCCGACATCGGTGTACCTGGAGGCCTTTGGGGAATTTGCTGCCGGCCGATATGAAAACGCCATCGGGAAATTTGAAACCTTTTTGGAAAAGTTTCCGGATAACAACTATGCGGGCAATGCCCGATTCTGGCTGGGGGAATGCTATTTTTCCTTAGAGAGGTTTGGCAAGGCCGTGGATGAGTACAATCAGGTTGTCAATCTTTATCCGCATAATGAAAAAGTGCCTGAGGCATTGATGAAGACTGTTCAGGCTTACAAAAAACTCTACCAGGAAGACAAAGCGGCTGAAACACTTCGTTTTCTTTTGGATAATTATCCGGACAGCGGTGCCGCTCGGACCATGACCGAGGAAAGCCTCAACCCGGACTACCAATAACTGTATAGGATTGGAAGGTTATGACTGTAAAGAGATTGATCGCAATTTCGTTGGGTCTGGTACTGATCGGTTCCTGTCTCGCTATTGCCGGCAAAGGCATTCCGAGAACCTATATCATTAAGAAGGGGGACACTCTTTGGGGGGTGTCGGAGCGTTTTCTCAAAGACCCGCAATACTGGCCCAATCTCTGGTCCTACAATGAATTTATTACCAATCCGCACCTCATTTTTCCCGGCCAGAAAATCACCATTTATGATGGTCGCACCCTGGTGATCGGTGAACAGAAAGAGGTCCCTGGCGGGAGCGTTTTTGAGCAGACCATCGAGCCTGAGGTCATTACTTTGAAAACCATGGGTGGTCCCGAAGGTTTCATCACTGCGGATGAGCTGGACGCCAGCGGTGTTCTCGTCGATGCCACGGATAATCGGCTTTTTCTTACCAAGGACGATCTCGTTTTTCTGAAGATGAAGGAGCTTTCCGCGATAAAAGTCGGGGACAGGTTTTCCGTTTTCCGTAAAGGCAAAGATGTCAAACATCCTCGTACCGGGGCAATGTTGGGCTACCAGGTTATCGATGTCGGTGAGGTTGTTATCCGCGGGTTGAACGGTACCGTTGCCACCGCGCAGATTACGGCCGCTACCCAGGAAATCGAGCGGGGTGACGCAATTGTTGCCCTGCGCTCGAAAGTTAAAGAAATCGTTATGAAAAAAACGGAGAAATCCCTCTCGGGCTATGTGGTTTCTTCCGCCAGCGATCAACTCGCACTCGGCGCTTACGACCTCCTGTACTTGGATCTGGGCTCGGAAGACAGCCTTCAGGCCGGCAATCTGGTTTATCTTTCGCGGGAAAGAAAAGTTACCGAGCGGGCCATTATAAAAGAAGACCTGCAGCTACCCGATGTATTTCTGGGAAGTGCACTGGTACTGGAAACCGGGCCCCATACCTCCTCGGCCCTCGTGTTGAAATCCCGGGAAAACATTCAGGTGGGAGACAAGGTTTTTACGGTAAAACATTAAGATGAATTTAAGCGCAATGGTTTTTCCGAAAAGGGATTGGAGGTATTCTTCAATCCCTTTTCAGGTTTTTGGGCAGGTTTTATGACAACAGAATCGAACCACGGCTGGTTGCGGTTGTATCTTTCTCCGGGGCTGGGACGTTCCAGCCTAGTGAAGCTCATGTCCGCCTTCCCCGATAGCAAAGCGGTGTTTTCCGCTCTGCCTGAAGAATGGTTTGGGCTGGCGGGCCTGCCCGCTTCACTCAAAAAGAACGTCATTTCTGAAAACGACCCGGTATTCCTCAGTGCTCTGAAATCCCTGCAAAAAACCGGAGCGCAAATGATTGCTTTCAGCGATGAGGAAAAATACCCGGCACTTTTGCGTGAAATACACGATCCTCCGGCATTGCTGTTTGTACGTGGAAGCTGTGAACCGGGGGAATCTTTTGCCGTAGTCGGTTCACGCCGGGCATCCACCTCACACCTGCGTTTTACCCGGGAGCTTTGCAGCGACCTGGCGGCAAAAGGCCTGACGGTTGTCAGCGGCCTGGCGCGCGGCATCGATGCGGCGGCCCACGAGGGTGCCCTGGCCGCAAACGGCAAGACCCTTGCCGTTCTCGGATGCGGCATCGACCAGATTTATCCGGCCGAAAACCGGCGTCTCTACAATCAGATTATTGAGAAGGGAGGAATCATTTCCGAATACCCTCCCGGCGCCCAACCTCTGCCCCATCATTTCCCGGTTCGCAACCGCATTATCAGCGGCTTGAGCCGTGGTGTCCTGATTGTCGAGGCCTCTGAGAAGAGTGGCTCCCTGATTACCGCCGAACTTGCCTTGGAGCAGGGCCGCGAGGTCTTTGCCGTCCCCGGTTCGGTGCTTTCCTCAAACAGCCGGGGTGTCAACAGCCTGCTTCGCCAGGGCGCGCATCTGGTGACCGAACCCCGGGATCTTCTCGATGTTCTCTGGCCTGGAAGGGTGGATATCCCGTCTCCGAAACCGCGCGGCAAAGCCCCCCCCGACCTGGATCCTGTGGAGGCCGAACTTCTCCGGCTGGTCGGCGAATATCCTGCCAGCCTGGATGACCTTGTCCGGAAAAGCGGCTTGACACCCAGTGAGGTTTCCGCTACGTTACTGCACTTAGAACTCGCGGGGTTGGTTTCCCGACTTCCCGGCATGCAGTTCTGTAAAAATCAATAGCAGGAATGCTGTTCAAAATGGAGGTTTTTTGAGAGACCGGGTATTGGCCATTGTAAATATTATCGCCCAGTATGTTTTCGAAAAGCGCGATCTTATGAGCGAGGGTAATATTATTCAGGAATTATTGGACACCGGTTTCGACCTGGAAGAAATTAACGCCGCCTTTCACTGGATTGAAAACCTTTCTGTCGATAACGTCCAGCCGGGAGACGGGGAATCCGAAACCCGAGAGGGGGCGACGCGGGTATTCACCCCGGAAGAGAGACGCGCTCTTTCCCTTGAGGCCCAGGGCCTTCTCATGAAGATGCGGAACATGGGTATGCTCTCCTGTGACGAGATGGAGGAGATCATCGGCCAGGTGATGTCGGTTGAGGAGGACGGCATATCCTTTCAGGAACTGAAAGCCGTCGTCGCTCTGACGCTTTTTTCCCGTTCCTTGGAACAGTATGGAAGGGAAATCGAGTGTATACTAAAAGATGAGTGGTCCCTGCTCTACCATTGAGCGTGGGAGGGCTGCAGAAACTGCAGCCTTTTTCGTTTAGGCTTTGTACGACCGTTTTTTTCTTGAGAACATTTTCCGGGCCGGGAGTTGCATGCATCCGGCAAAACGAGGTCTAAATGGCAAAATCTTTGGTGATCGTGGAATCGCCGGCCAAGGCGAAAACCATTGAGAAGTTCCTGGGGAAAAACTACAAGGTTCTGGCTTCCTACGGCCATGTCAGGGCCCTGCCGAGCAAAAAGGGCTCGGTCAGCGTTGAGAACAATTTTGAGCCCCACTACGCCATCCTGCCCAAAAGCAAAACCTACCTCGACAACATCAGGAAGGAATCCCAAAAAGCGGAAGAGCTGATTCTGGCCACCGACCCCGACCGGGAGGGCGAAGCCATCGCCTGGCATCTCCTGGAATCCATCGGTATCTCCGAAAAAGGTTCCAGCCCGAAAGTCAAAAGGGTCGCTTTCCATGAAATTACCCAGAGTGCTGTGAGCCGGGCCATGGAGGAAGCGCGCGGTATCTCCCACCCCTTGGTTGATGCGCAGCAGGCACGCTCCATTCTCGATTATCTGGTCGGCTTTAACCTTTCGCCGTTTCTCTGGAAAAAGATTTCCTACGGGCTTTCCGCGGGCCGGGTCCAGTCCGTGGCCTTGCGTTTGATCTGTGAAAGAGAAAAAGAGATCAAGGCGTTCACGCCCGAAGAATATTGGACCATTGAAGCGGTTTTTGAAAACCACGAAAAGAAGCGGTTCCCTGCCCGGCTTTTCTCCGTGGATGGCGAAAAACTGGAAAAATTCTCTATCCGGACGGAACCGGAGGCCCGGAAACTTTTTTCCGATCTCGAAAAAGTCCGGGCAAAGCAGGACTTTCTGGTCTCTTCCGTTGTCTGTAAAGAGAAAAAACGCAATCCTGCGCCTCCCTTCATAACCAGTACGCTGCAGCAGGAAGCCAGCCGAAAACTTGGTTTCCCGGCCCGTAAAACCATGAGTGTCGCCCAGAAACTCTACGAAGGGGTGGATATCGGCAATGGTGCTGAAGGCCTCATTACCTACATGCGAACCGACTCCGTAGCTCTTTCGAAAGAGGCGATTTCGGAAGCCAGAAATGTTATCAAAGAGGTCATCGGACCTGACTACTGCCTGGACAAGCCGCGGGTTTTCAAGAGTAAGGCCAAAAACGCCCAGGAGGCCCATGAGGCAATCCGGCCGACAACCTTTACCAACACCCCGGACAAGGTCAAGCCTTTTCTGGCTCCTGACCAGTTCCGGCTCTACGATCTGATCTGGCGCCGTGCGTTGGCGTCCCAGATGGCCGCTGCCATCCTGGATGTAACCACTGTCGATATCCGCGGTGGCGAGCGGTTCCTTTTCCGGGCTTCGGGGCAGATTATCCGTTTCCCCGGTTTCATGAAACTCTATATTGAGGGGACCGACGAAAACGGCGGCGGGCAGGACGACGACAGGCTTCTCCCCGGTCTTTCCGAAAACGAGCCGCTGACCTGTCGGGAGTTGACTCCCGAGCAGCATTTCACTCAGCCGCCCCCGCGTTTTACCGAAGCGAGTTTGGTCAAGGCCCTGGAGGAGAACGGCATCGGCCGGCCCTCCACCTATGCCCCCATCATGAACACCCTGGTAACCCGGAACTACGTCCGCCTCGAAAAAAGGATCTTTTTCCCCGAAGACCTCGGTATGGTGGTCAACGACCTGCTGGTCAAACATTTTCATAAATACGTGGATTACGACTTCACGGCCCACCTTGAAGAGGATCTGGATGCCATTTCCAGGGATGAAAAAAAATGGCGGCCGGTTCTGAAGGAATTCTGGGAGCCTTTCATTGCTTTGCTGAAACAGAAGGAAGTGGAAGTCAGCAAGCAGGAGGTCACCACCGAACAGACCGACCGTGAGTGTCCCGAGTGCGGCAAGCCGCTGGTCATCAAGCTGGGCCGCTCCGGCAAGTTCCTCGCCTGTTCGGGTTTCCCCGAATGCCGCTTTACCGAATCCCTGGCGCCCCAAGAAGAAAAAGAGGTCGTTTTTTCCGACGAAAAATGTGAGCGCTGCGGTGCTCAGATGCTGGTCAAGAGCGGGCGCTACGGCAAGTTCCTGGCCTGTTCCGCGTATCCCGGATGTAAGAACATTCAGCCCCTCGTGAAGCCGAAAGCCTTGGGGATTGTCTGTCCCCAATGCAGGGAAGGTGCGTTGCAGGAGAAAAAAAGCCGTTACGGGAAAATATTTTACTCCTGCAATCGTTATCCGAAATGCAAGTACGCCCTTTGGGATTTGCCGGTCAACGAACCCTGCCCCAAATGCGGTTTTCCGATAGTGGTTGAAAAAACAACCAAAAGAGAAGGGAAATACCGGAAGTGCAGCCGGGAGGAGTGCGACTGGCGCCTGCAGCTGGAAGAGCCGGAAAAAAAGCCAGCCGCACCCAAAAAGGCGGTCTCAAAAAAGACAGCCAAAAAGAAATAAAATTCTTTTGAACCCTATGTTAAAGTCAGAGGCCTGTTCGTCCCGGGAAAATTTCCGGGATAGCAACAGGCTTTCAATTTTTTTGAACTTGTGAAGCATAAAATTGACACCGGGAAATAAACCAAACATGTTCAACCATTACCCTGAAAAATCCAGGATAATTGTCGTCGGCGCTGGTCTGGCCGGTTGTGAAGCTGCCTGGCAGGCCGCGCAGGAGGGGATTCCGGTAATTTTATTGGAAATGAAGCCGCAGCGCTTTTCGCCCGCCCACGGCAATGAACAACTCGCCGAGCTGGTCTGTTCCAACAGCTTCCGGGGCATGGGGATGAACAATGCCGTCGGCTGTCTGAAAGAGGAACTGCGGCGCTGCAACTCCCTGATCATGGCAGCGGCTGATGCCTGCCGAGTGCCGGCCGGCGGCTCCCTGGCCGTGGACCGGGATGAGTTTTCAGCCTGGATCACGGAGAAAATCGGCAAGCATCCCCTGATTGCCTTGAGACGAGAGGAAGTCACTGAAATTCCCGACGGGGAAGCTGTGATCATTGCCTCCGGGCCGTTGACCTCCGAGGCTCTGGCCGCCGCGATCTGTTGTGAGACCGGTGAAAACCACCTCTATTTCTACGATGCCATAGCGCCGATTGTCGAAGCGGACTCCATCGATTATGGTGTCGCCTGGTGGGCATCGCGCTACGACAAAGGGGGAAAGGATTATCTTAACTGCCCGTTGGACAAGGAGGAATATCTGCATTTTGTCGAGGAACTCTGCCGGGCGGCAAAGGTCCCTTTCCGCGACTTCGAAAAGGGCATCCATTTCGAAGGCTGCATGCCCATTGAGGTGTTGGCCGAACGCGGGGAGATGACCCTGGCTTTCGGGCCCATGAAGCCGGTCGGCCTTACCGACCCCCGCACCGGCAAAGAGCCTTTTGCGGTACTCCAGTTGCGCCAGGAAAACCGTCACAAGAGTCTTTTCAACATGGTCGGCTTTCAGACCAAATTGACCTATGCCGAGCAGCGCCGCATCTTCCGCACCATTCCCGGGCTCCAAAATGCGCGGTTTGCCCGCCTCGGGAGCCTGCACCGCAACACCTTCATCAACGCGCCGCGCTGTCTGTCCCCCTCTTTACAGCTGAAAACCAATCCCCGCTTGTTTTTCGCGGGGCAGATTAGCGGTGTTGAGGGCTATGTCGAATCGGCCGCCTGCGGGCTTCTGGCGGGAATCTTTGCGGGCCGCTACCTGGCCGGGCAGGAAATCGAGCGGCCCCCGGCAACCACGGCCCTGGGTGCCCTTATTTCGCACCTGGTCGGTTCCGACGCGGAGAACTTTCAGCCCATGAATGTCAATTACGGTCTCTTTCCCCCCCTAGAAGGGAAAAAGTTGCGGAAAAGGGCTGACCGCCGCCTGGCCTTGGCCGAAAGGGCCCTGGGCGACCTGGAGGTCTGGTGGAAAACCATCGAAGAGCAAAGGAGTATGATCTGATGTCTGCCTGCCCCCTGGTACTGGCTTCGGCATCGCCGCGCCGCCGGGATCTGCTGAGCTCCGTGGGAATCCGCTTTGCCGTCGTTCCCAGCAACGCTCCTGAAGAGGAAGTCCCCGGCGAGACCCCGGAAGAGCACGTCATCCGTCTGAGTATTGACAAGGCCCGGGATGTGGCCCTGAACTGCGCGGTCGAGGGGCGCTGGTTTCTCGGCAGCGACACCATTGTCCTGCGGGATGGGGCTATTCTCGGCAAACCCCGGAGTCCGGAGGAGGCCTTTGCCATGCTTCAATCCCTTTCCGGGCGTGGCCACCGGGTGGTTTCCGGCTATGCGCTTTTCGATCGTGAAACCGGGGAGGCGGAATCCGGGGCAGTGACGACCACCGTAAACTTCAAGAGGCTTAGCAGGGAAGAAATCGATGGTTATATAGCGACAGGGGAGCCCTTCGACAAGGCCGGAGCGTACGCCATCCAGGGCATCGGCGCTTTTATGGTGAAAAATATCGAAGGGAGTTATACTAATGTTGTCGGTCTGCCCCTGTGCGAAGTAGTGGACCTTCTGGAACGGGCCGGTGCAGCACAGCTTTTTTCCTGGGAAAAGGAGTGAAGTCGGGTTGTTGCGCCTGGCCAACGTGACTGACTTGCTGTATCCACTCCACGGACCGCATAAACCCATCCGTGGGCTTACTAAGGCGAACGTTAATTATTAGCCACACTTTTGTTATGGGGCTGGGCTCCCCATTCAAAGGGCCGCATAAACCCATCCATGGGCGCTTAACTGCCGCCGTCCGGGCGGCAGATGCCC
>Ga0068712_1000742_pt1 | contig 55954 bp, 52 predicted proteins | sample MTBAKSrepl1MetaG_FD_62987 | JGI IMG/M metagenome (GOLD analysis project Ga0068712, IMG submission 62987) | Enrichment culture microbial communities from Arthur Kill intertidal strait, New Jersey, USA, that are MTBE-degrading - MTBE-AKS1... | ecosystem: Environmental > Aquatic > Marine >... | reverse complement strand
GACTCCTCGCGCTCAATCCCTATGAAATGCCGGCGCAGGAGACGCGCTGCTGCCCCGGTGGTTCCGCTACCAAAGAATGGGTCGAGCACCACATCACCCTCATTGGTACAAACCTGTAACACCCGATACAACAGCGCCAGTGGCTTCTGCGTGGAATGCGCCCGGGATCCGTTTTCCTTCAAGCGCTCCTTGCCACTGCAGCGCGGGAAGTACCAATCACTGCGCATCTGCAGGTCGTCATTCATCATCTTAAGGCTATGATGATTGAAGGTGTAGCGTACTCCATGTTCTTTTTGTGCCCAGATCAAAGTCTCATGCGCATTCGTCAGTCGCACCCCACTGAAGTTTGGCATCGGATTTAATTTCACCCAGACCACATCATTCAGAATCCAATAACCCAGATTCTGCAGGACGGTTCCTACCCGATAGATATTATGATAACTACCGATGACCCACAAGGTGCCACCCGGTTTCAGGATGCGTTTAGAGGCTTCCAACCAATCATGCGTGAATTGATCATACTTTTGGAAATCATCAAATTTATCCCATTCATCATCAACCGCTTCGACATACGATGAATCAGGACGATATAGTTGTTGTTTGAGCTGTAAATTGTAGGGTGGATCTGCAAAAATCATATCCACCGAGTCAGGCTCCATCTGGCGCATAACTTCTACACAGTCCCCGAGGATGATCTGATCTTGGTCAACGTCATATCGATTCATATGCTTTATTGTACTTGAAAAACCCTGCAAAACCTGAATTTGTGTCATATAATAAACTGTTATACTGGAAAAAGCCTTCATTTTTGTAATGTTTTACACATGTTTCCTTTCTGAATTAATGGTTGACTTTATTTGAAACCACTCTAAAATTGAATATATCTTTTCTATTGGATTCTTGTGATTTTTATTCTTAAAACGGTTTGGATGGATTTATTTATGGAAAAATCAATTTTTCATGTTTTTCCGTATCCCAATTTTCTGGAGGTAAGATGAAACGAAAGTTTTTTATTCCCATATTGCTTATTATGTTGTTGTCATTAGCTTGCAATTTATCGGCTGACAAAATCTCTCAAGAAACGGATGAACCAACTCGCGTGGCAGTGTCAGAAGAACCAACCAGCCAACCAGATCCTGCTGCACCTGTGGAACCCGTACAACCAGTCGATGAGAGTGGCGCAGCCAAAAGTATTGACGATGTGCGCCCGGCTGTATTCCAGTTATTCGCGACCGGCACCTACAATGATATTGAACAGGGATTGGTATTGAACGCTGAATGGGGTGGGTCTGGCTTTTTCATTGATCCTTCCGGCATCGGTGTAACGAACAACCATGTGGTTGCTGGCGCAGCCATCCTGAAAGCCTATGTCAACGGCGAGACTACCCCGCGCAATGTGCGTGTGTTAGGCACTTCTGAATGCGCAGACCTGGCTGTGGTACAGGTGGAAGGTAGTGATTTCGCCTACCTGGATTGGTATGAAGATGAAGTCAAGACCGGTTTGGATGTATATGCCGCCGGTTTTCCACTGCTGGATCCGGAATACAACCTCACCAAGGGTATTATCTCCAAAGTAAATGCCGATGGGCAGACATCCTGGTCGTCCATGTCCTACATTTATGGTCATGACGCCAAGATCAACCCCGGTAACTCCGGTGGTCCATTGGTCACCGAAGATGGAAGAGTGGTAGGTATTAATTACATGACCCAGGCCACTTATGACCAACAGTTTGCCATCCCAACTGATCAGGCCATACCGATTGTCAACCAACTACGCGAACGTCAGAATGTTGCCTCTCTCGGTTTGGACGGTTTAGCCATCGTCTTCGGACCCAACAGCGAATACCCGGGCATCTGGGTAAATTCAATCACAACTGGCAGTATTGCCGATAAGGCCGGTATCAAGCCCGGTGATATCATTCATGAGGTTGAGGATATTCTGGTTGCCACCGATGGCACCATGAAAGATTATTGCGATATCCTCAAGAGCCATGATCTGGATGATGAGCTCAAAGTATTTGTGTATCGATGGGAGACCGACGAATTGTTTGAGGGCTCCTTGAATGGTACACCTCTGGCATTCTACGGTTATGCCGGTCTCTCCGGTGAAGCCGAAGAATGGGTAGAGGAAGAGGGAACTACCACTACCACAGAGAATGAGCCTTATCGCACTGAGGAATTCGACGGAAATATCGACTGGTGGACCTGGTTTACCACCAATGGTGATGAAAGCCAATTGGATATCTATCAGGATAATGGACGCATCATCTTCGAATTGTATGATACAGACATCTGGGCATATCTAACGTATGGAGAATATTATTATGATGATGTCTTTTTACAAACCCTGGTGGAAAACAGGGGGATGAATTCCAACAGTATCAGTCTGGTGTGCCGTTATGATGAAAATCTCGGTTGGTATGAATTCAACATCGGCAGTGACGGTTTATATGATATCCTGCGGTTTGATGGATCACTCAGCGATGGGGATTACACCTTGCTTGCCAACGGTGGTTCCACCCGCATCAAAACCGGGAAGGAATACAACGAATATGCCATTCAATGTGCTGGTGATACATTGACATTGTGGATCAATGGCTACGAAACCAACAGTGTGCGGGATCGCACCTTCAAAGAAGGATTGATCGGCATCTCCGCTTCTTCCTACAGTTCAACACCGATCATCGTCGAATTCGAATACGTGGATATCATCTATCCGTATTAATAAGCGCTTGAGCTGTTAAGTTCTTAAGCTGTTTAGGAAAAGATTTTAAGAGTGCAATACGCCAGAAAGAAAGTGGTGCATTGCACTTTTGGTAGATTGTTTATGATTCACATCTTCCAGAATGATATTTTTCGGTTCATCCCTAAGTGCAATGCACCCTTTTCACTTTCAGCTTTCAGCTATCAATACATCCATGCGTCCAACGGTTGCGGGCCAGACATGATATCCCGTACGATGCGTAAATTGCCGATGATATCCGGGCGGACACTCCAGCGGATCATCGCGATCTGGCCATAACGGATTTCAATCCCGGTAATGCTGTACGGTGAAACCACCGAGCCGGTGTTGAAATAGGGCACATGACTCAAGGCTGGAAAACGCGGGCGATGGGTGTGACCGGCAACAATCATCTTACGGTTTTCCCTACTCCAGTAGATTAACTTCTTATCCACCCGTTTGGCAATGGTGAAATTTTTGGCAGCACTGGTGGGATCACCCAGCCCATACAGTTGCAAATTACGCCAGAAGACACGCACAAAGAAGCGCCCCACCGGCCACAACAAATCGGACATCAAATCACCCTGGTGACCATGCACCAGGAACAATTCACGCCTGGTGGGTTCATGCTCCAAAATCAAACCTGGATAAACTTCTAAATTTGGAAAAAAAGGTTTCCTTGTCTGAGAAATCTCATCAAAAAAGGTGTGCAAATTTGCATTAACAAAACGAGGATAAGCTTTTTCGATATCATGGTTCCCGAGCATCATATAAAAACGATCTTCCGTGTGATAGTGCATAAGGATTTCAAAAATTACGCGATGCGCTGTGAAGATCTCATGAAAATTATGGTTCTTCCAGAGATCATCCCCATCCCCTAATTCGATATAGGTATAGCCTTCGTGAAAATAATAAGACAGGGCGTGAAAAACCAGATTCTGGTTCTTGGCGAAATCATCTGACCAGCCATAATCACCGCGATGGCAATCACTGAAGATAATAATACGCGAATCATTATCAATCGGAATTCGTTTTGCTTTTGCATGGACTTCGCTCAAGCGATTAAATGTACTCATCTTGGAACCAGGGATAATCATTTGCATTTCATCTGCCCTGTCAGGGTATATCATTCACCTCTATATCATTATTATACGACTGAATAGAGGATTTCACTCATTTGTATGAACAATGAACAAATTAGATCTGAATGGTTTTGCCAAAATGAACCTTCCGCAATCCCGGAAAGGCATAAATTTTCTTTTGAATCTCATCTATCAACTCTGCGCGCTTACAACTATATTCCAGGTTGATCTTCGTTTCGTCGTCTGTAAAATCATGCTCATGACTGAAAGTGATGAGATGAATATGTTTATTGTTAAAAATCTCACGCACTTCTGCCAGATCAGGAGGTCCATCTTTTATCCACATGGTAATAGGAGCGATCGTCTTTGGATGAAACAATTTATTCTCCAATTTATTCAAGACAGATAAAACGATAAAAAGTACAACAGTGACGATTACTGCCGCAGAGAAAAATCCTGCACCAACCGCCAGCCCCACCACCGCCATCGTCCAGATGGTCGCGGCTGTGGTCAACCCGCGGATATTCACCCCGGCATGTAAAATCGCACCTGCTCCTAAAAACCCGATACCGGATATCACCTGCGCCGCCAGACGAGCTGGATCACCCATGCCGCCTACTGGTTGGTATACATGCGCAAGCGATACCGAAAGGATCATCGCCAGCGACGACCCCATCACCAGGATAATGTTGGTGCGCAAACCCGCCGGCTGGTTGTCCAGTTCTCGCTCAATGCCAATGATTGCACCTAGCAAAAAAGCTACTCCCAATCGAATAGCAATATCCATTTCTGAAATCATGTCATCCTCCTTGATCATGTAAAAATTAACAATATCAATCACATATGATAACTTCTAAACTCATTCTAACAAATAATTCACGATCAGACGTCTTTTTCCGCAGAAACAACAAATCCTATATGGTTTAATAGAAATAATAAAACATATGTTCTATTTCAAATTTATTCATTATTTTCATTTACTGATTGGATTTCTCCATCAAAAAGAGCTGCTTCCCATTGGAAAGGCAGCTCTTCGACAATCATACAATCGATCAGAGGTCCAGAAGCACCACCCGTTCCCGATCCATCCGTTTCGCGGTCTTGATGATCACATACAGCATCCCAATCGAGATCAGAATCAGCCCGACTTCAATTAACCAGACATTCAAACCGAAGGAAATCGCCAGGACTGCCAGACCATCCACCACGGCATGATACAACACTGCCAGCCAGAACCAGAGCGGTTTGCGGAAGGAAATCGCCAGCCAGACCATCACACTCAACCCAATGTGCAATCCCAGCGCTGCGATACGCTCGACTGCCCCAGCCAGCGGCATATGCCAGGGAGTCGCCCAGTATGCTTCCATTTGCTGACGAGCCAAAGCGGCCTGATTCGGGGACAATGCTGACAGAACTGCATCTGAACCCAGTAGCGAGAGCATTGAGATCAACGTAGCCAGGACACTTGCGCCAATGAAAATAGCTTCCACGCCACCATGCCCTACGCCCAAAGTCAGCGCCGCACCCAAGGAATCGCCTTTCTTCTTTAGCAGTTTATATCCAACCCAACGGGCTGTCTCTTCAAAAATACCTGCCAATAGGCCCAATACGATGGCGTTAAAAAATGGTGCAAACCCCGGATCTACATGTGGCATCAAACCGGACGAAAAAGCCCTGGTCAGACAATTGACCACCGGCAGATGAAAAATTTGCGACCCAATGAAGGTCAACACACCAACACCAAATAACTTCCAGTTGGTGCCTTTCTTTTTGATAATCCACCAGCCCAGAATAAGTGGAAATATGACATTAAATGTGCCAGCCAATAAAAACATGACGATTAATGCAACATATGGGCTATTTTCCATGATAATCCTCTCTGACTTTCATTAATGCGCGCTTTGATAAAGCAATGTCTTGCGATTGAATTGTTGAATTGCCAAAAAGAACAGCACGCCCGCTGCCAGCCAGACAACAAAACCCAACACCAGACCAACCCAAACGCTGAGGTAGATCAATCCCGAAGCCTGACCAACAACCAACCCCAACACCAGAATCACCAACGAACCACTGGTCTGATAAGCGCCCATGAAAGTTTGCACTTTCGCCGAGATTAAAACGGTCGCCCCAACACCCAGGGCAGAAAACGCCGGCATGACCCAGAATACCAGTGGATACCAGGTATCCAGCGGGAACCAAACATACCCAAATAGCGGATAACCACCCACATTCAACACCACGGTGTAAACAATAAAGCTGATCAGCGACACCAATACAGCAGGCACAAAGGCTGCCAGCGCTTTTCCAATGAATAATTCCGTGTCGGTTGCAGCCGTATATAGCAATGCTTCGAGGGTCTTGCGCTCACGTTCACCGGCAAAAGACTCCGCCGCAATGCTGGATGACAGCATCAATGGCATGATCAGGAACATGGGTGCAAACAAAAACCCCAGAATCATGGCAACTGACAATTGTGCATCATTCAAATTTCCCAGCATCTGTGCGATGGAAGGCGGAATGCGCTCGAACATCATTTGAATATCCGGATCATTCAAGGCATCAGCCGACCCGGTGGTATTGACAATCACCAGCATAACGGCCGGCAAAATCACCATGATAATCAAGGGGACCATCACCATGGAAATCAGCACAGATTTATTCTGTCGGACTTCCAATATATCTTTCCAGGCAATCATGCGAATTTTCCGCCAGTTCATTTTGTGCCTCCGGTGTGACCGTTATAACTTCTATTGTTGCTGTTTTGTAATTGTAAATAAACCTGCTCGAGTGGAATTTCCTGCGGTTGCAGACGCAAGATCAATGCGCCCAGAGCAACAAGACCAGAGACAACCTGCGGGATCGCTGCTTCTGACTCCACTTCTATTTTAACTTCCTGCAATGAATGCACATCCAGGCTTAACACACCCGCGATCGCCCTAATCTGATCCATCTTTTCAAACGGAATCAGGAATTGCACCTCCAGCCACATGCCGGGTGAAACCAGTTTACGCAGATCAGAGAGACTACCCATCGCCAGCGTGCTGCCCTGGCGCATGATCAACAAGCGATCGCACAGGCGTTGCGCTTCATCCAGATTATGGGTACATATCAACACCGTCGTACCTTCTTTCTGACGTACATCCGCGATCAATTCACGTACCTGCGCCGCCGCTTCGGGATCCAGACCCGAGGTGGGCTCATCCAGGAAGAGTAAGCGCGGGTTCGTCAGCCAGGCTCTCGAGAGCGCCAGACGCTGCTTCATACCCTTGCTGAACGTCCCGGCGCGATCATCTGCCCGATGACTGAGATCAAACATCTCGAGCAACTCATCGCTGCGACGCTCAATCTGCTTGTCGTCCATTCCTGCCAGTACGCCAAAGAAACGCAGGTTTTGCCGGGCGGTCAGGCGCTCATACAAAGCTGGTGTTTCTGTCAGTACGCCAGCCTGTTCGCGGATTTTCTTGCCAGACTTCATCGGGTCAAACCCCATGACAGAGATCGATCCTCCACTGGCTTCGAACATCCCATTCAATAGACGAACCGTGGTTGTTTTTCCAGCGCCATTCGGACCCAACAGACCAAAGACTTCTCCCTTTTGCACGTCAAAGGAAAGATCCTGAATCGCCTGGAAATCACCATACTTGTGTTGCAAACGCGATACTTCAATAATTTTTTCCATGCTTTTATCCTTGATGTTTCACGTGAAACATTTCTTCACGTTATTTTCCATTTCCATTCATATTCGGATATTTTCGTCGATAAGCCACATATGAATAAACGACCGTATAAACAGATACGACTAATAATGACATCATCATAACCCAGATGGCGATACTCGGGAAAACTACGCCAACCAATGTTAAAACACCACTGACCTTAAATCCCTTTGCACCAACGCGATGTGTTTCATCCCATACTTGATCATCAGCCAATGTCCAGGGGGTGCGGATGCCAATGAAGTAATTACGTTTCGCTTTTTCCATCATGACGCCGATGTAATAGAGGAAACCACCAAAGGCAGGAATCAGCAAGGCAAACATATTGAAACGCAAACCCAAATTAAAGAGCAGACTGATCACGTGCAGATAGACAAAGAAAACAACAAACAACAGAATAAATGTGTAATATTCCTTGTGAAATTGTTCAATATTCTTCTTGTGAGGATCAATTTGCGGGATTCCCAACAGCAATAATGTCAATCCGATCGTCATCAAGGGCAAAAACCACAAACCCATAAAACGAGATCCATAGCCGTCCGCCTCGCCTAATTCGTTCCAGTGGATCGCCATAGGATCAGGAAATCGAGGTTCGAGTACCAATCCCAACGCGATAGCTGCGACTGAGAGAACAATTGTCCAAATTAATACTGTACGTGCTTTCATGAATTCTCCTTTATGTTTCACGTGAAACATTTTTATCTGATTTTATTGATTTATCGATCATTGGATTCAACCAATTTTTGCCTTTCGCGCAAATTACGCCGAAACACTGCCTGTATTTCTACATTGGTAAATCCCTGTTTTTCCATCTGGTCAAGGAAATCTCTTGTCAATCGATCCAATTCTTTGGATTTTTCCGTCTCCTGTGGGGGGACATCCGGCAGGATGTAGGTGCCGCGCCCATGCTGAGTGTTGATCACCCCGGCCTGATCCAGGATGCGATAGGCGCGCGCGACCGTGTTGAAGTTGACCTTCAACTGCCGCGCAAGATCACGCACCGTCGGCAGCTGTTCGCCAGTTCGCAGTTCTCCCATCACGATGCGGTCATAGATTTGTTCCACAATTTGATCGGTGATCGAGATACCGGAACGAAAATCAATTTCAATATACAGGGGGACAGCTTCTGTCATTTTTTATCCTTCGTAAATAGTTTTTGAGTTTATTTGTCAATATTGTATCATTGTATAATTGTATCTTTGTGTGATTGTATCATTGTTTTCGTAGTTGTCAAGTGTTTTTAAGGGAATCTACACTCAAATCAGTGTTTTTTTGTAAAATCTATCCACCTGACCAGGTGTGCTTCCGCTGAAAGTACCGTTATAATTTCCGCCGCTTCACCCATGTCTGACGCAAACATGTGAAGTAACATTACAACCAGGAGTACCCGATGAAACCTTTTTTAACAATTATTGCATTTCTTGTCTTGATTGTTCTATTGTTCTGGCTGGGGCTGCAAATCCTACCTGTTCCCTTCCCTTCGTATACTGCACCTACCAGCCCCCTGCAAACCATCCCGTTGCCAGAGGATTTACCCGCACCGGTCGAGCGTTTTTATCGCCAATTGTATGGGGAGACCATCCCGGTTATCGATTCCGCGGTAATCAGTGGCACCGTTCGCCTACGCATCAATGGCATCACCTTACCAGCCCGATTCCGCTTCGTGCATATTACCGGGCATGATTACCGCCATTACATAGAGACTACCCTCTTCGGATTGCCACTCTTAAAGGTCAATGAACACTTCCTGACCGGGAAAGCCCGCCTGGAGTTGCCATTTGGGATCAGTGAAGGTCCCAACGTGGATCAGGGTGCCAACCTGGCGTTGTGGGCTGAAGCAATCTGGATGCCCTCCCTCTGGGTAACCGATACGCGCGTGCGCTGGGAGGTGCTGGATGAGAACTCCGCTATGCTGATCGTTCCATTTACGAAAGAAGCAGGTGCATCTATCGTTGAGGAGGAGCATTTCACTGTTTCCTTCGATCCCGAATCCGGGATGTTGCAATCCATGCAGTCCATGCGCTATAAGGGAGAAGAAAGCAGCACAAAAACACTGTGGATCAATGAGGTCCAGGCTTGGCAGACGCTCGGGGATTTTACCCAACCGGTGCTGAGCGCTGTCACCTGGCAGGATGAAGGCACGCCCTGGGCACGTTTCACCACGCTGGAAGTAGTCTATAATGCAGATGTAAGTCTCTATGTCCAAAATTCAGGAATTGAATAATGACCCTTCCTACCGATAAACCCGAATATCTCTTTAACTTTGGTTATCTCAATCTGGATAAATTGCTGCGCTTGCAGCAAAAACCCGCACCTTTCACCCCTGGTGAGCAGTTGTTCTGGAACGACCCGCACATCGCGCAGCAAATGCTGGCTGCCCACCTCAGCCAGAATACGGATGCCGCCAGCCGCAATGAGGAAACCATCGCGCAAACGGTGGATTGGCTGGTGGACTATCTGCAGCTCAAGATTGGACAGACCGTGCTGGATCTGGGCTGTGGACCAGGACTGTATGCCACGCGTCTGGCGCAGCAGGGACTGATGGTCACCGGGGTGGATTATTCGCAAAACTCAATCGAATATGCCACCCGCGCCGCCCAGGAGCAAGGATTGTCAATCACCTACCACTATCAGGATTATCTGACCATCACCGAGACGTCCCAATACGACCTGGCGCTCCTGATCTACGGCGATTATTGCCCGCTCAACCCCGAGCAACGTAGCCAGCTCCTGCAGAACGTGTTGCGCGCGCTCAAACCCGGCGGACACTTCGTGCTGGATGTGACCACCCGTGCCGGACGGGCCAAATGGGAACAGAAGAACGGCTGGTATGTGGTCGAATCGGGTTTCTGGAAACCTGGTCCGCATCTGGTGCTGGAGGAAGGTTTCGATTACCCCGAGCAGGATATCTACCTGGATCAATCGACTGTGATTGAAGCCGATGGCAAGTTATCGGTTTATCGCAACTGGTTCCAGGATTTCGACCAGCGCAGCATCACCCGCGAATTAACCAGCGCTGGCTTGCGTGTGGATAGCCTGTGGAATGATCTGCAGGGCACACCCTTCAGTGAGGGGGGTGATTGGATTGGGGTGGTCGCGCAGAAACCGTTCTAGCCGCGGCATTACGAAAAATCGACGCAATCCAGCCAGGCGGGCAGATGCCCCAACAGGCCACTGATGATCTCTTCGCTGGCTTTGTGGAAGACTTTGATATTCCCATAGGCTTCCCCGCCATCCGGGCCTACCAGATCACTGACCCCGCGCAGGATCAGACACTTGACTTTGTTCCTGCTGCACACCCAGGCGATCGCGCCGCTTTCCCAATCGGCTGCCACGCCGCCAAACTGTTCCTGCAGCCAACAGACCTGCTCGGGTAGGATGTCCCGATCGGCCGAGAGCAGCAAGCCGCGCTGCACGGGCTGTGGATAGGGTTCCCGTAGCCAGCTCAGATCCAGCTTGCTGGTGTAATGATCGTAGGCGGCCTGTTGATCACCCATCTGTTCGATCACGTCGTACAACAGGGTGCGCTCGGCCAGGATCACATCGCCACGCTGCGCCCGCCCTTGCAAGCCGCCACAGGTACCCAGGTTGATGATCAGATCGGGCTTCCAGCGGACGATGGCATACTGCGCGCTGGCAGCCGCCGAGATCTTGCCCCAGCCACCTTCCAGGTAGATCAGCGTACGCTCACCCTCCAGCAGGGCAAAGCACTCGCCAAACGGGGTCGTTTCGACAAAGGCGACCTTGCAACATTTGCGGGCTGCCCGCCATTCCACGTGTGATGAAAAGATGATGACAATCGTGTGCATGTGAACTCCTGCACCAATTGTAACGTCTTTTCGCAATTAGGGCAGAATTTCCACCACCACGCCGTTCTCTGCCCAGTTGTAGAGCGTCTCTCCGCTGGCTAAATCCATGATGATGCAGCCATACGAAGCTGGACGCCCGAGCACATTGGCCCACAATCGCACCCCGCTCGAGAGCACCGGCAACCCGTGGATGCCGTTCATGAAGCCTGGCACTGCCTCGTAGATGCCCATGAAGTGCGGCATCCACAAATCCCAGTTGGAAGCATAAGCGTTGATCTCGTGCGTCTGGATCTGGAAGACACCCGGTAGTGTGGGAGAATTGGACATCCCGGTGCTGATGACATGCTCGGATTTCAATTCAAAGTTTTCGTACACCCACATGTGTTGCTCGGTGATGCTGATCACGATGCGTTTGCCCAATACCGGTGGATAGGGTAGCATCTCGTTTTTCGAGGGGATCGTCAGCACCTGCCCGGCATGCACGCCATAAATGCTGCTGCCCGGGTTGGCTTCCTGGATCTTCCAGTAGGGCATCCCGACTTTGAAGCCGATCCCGACCAGGTTGTCACCATACTGCACGGTGTACTCGGTCGGTTTGTGGCGCAGGTAGATGGTGTAGACGTCGCCACTCTCCCAGACATCATCCAGATTGTCGACCGGATCTTTGAAGTCGATCTCGCGGTTGCCGATGGTAGACTGCCACTCCTGCAGATAATCTTCGAACTCCTTGGTATCCACCTGCAGATAAGGCTCACCATAGGGGTCATCCAGCCGCACCCAGCCCGCCACCAGTTCCTGCGGCAGGTTCCAGGTCAGCAGTTCATCCGTGATGGCATCCCAGGCGCGCAGTTGGATCGGACGCTCGTAATAGGTCGCGATGCGTTGCACCTCGGACGACAGATCCGCCACCGCCGGAGGAATGGCCATCATGGGCAATTGCAAATATCCCGCCTGCAATACCGCCTGCGGATCAGCCTGGATCAGCGCCAGGGTGGCTTCCACATCCAGCCCCCAGCCATCCACGCCCGCTTGTGCCACCCAGTGACCGCTCCCATCTCGTACCAAAGCCGCATTTACCGGGGGAATTTCAATTTTGGCCGCCAGATCGGTGAAGACCTCGCGCGCGAAGTCCGCATTAAACGTGACCACCGGCTGGATATCAAAGTTCTTGCTCATCGCCAACTGCAGGATCTCCTGCGTGCCGCCGTTGTCGCGTCCCACCCCATAGGCTTGCTGCGCGGTCTGCAGAGGGTCGATCCACAATCCAATATTGGGTGGCGTAACTGTCCACTTATATTGCTCATTTAAAACCACAAAATGGGTGGTGTTGTTCCAGTAGTTATCGATGTAGGTGGCAGCATCCATGAGGGGTAAATTGCTCAAATCCACCGGGCCAACCGAGACACCGGGCAGCACCATCTGCGTCTGGCGCACATACAGAGCTGTGCCTGCTACCGCCGCCATGGGTAATAACAGCGCCAGCAGGGCCAGGACGAGCAAGATGCTGCCCAGAATGCGCCCTGTGTTGTGCCGTGATTTTGTGTATGCCTGCGCCTGTACCCTGCGGTCAGGGATTGTGGTGCTGTGTTGCATAACGCTCTCCATATAAAAGTGTAGCAGTAAAATTTAAACGGTGCAATTCTCACACCAATGTTTAATTATGACGAAATGTGTCGTGTTTGAGTTCCAGGAAAAAATGTCTGAACTTGGATTTACAGGATTGTTATCTTCACCAATCTCATATCGGATTAGTAGGGTGGCGTCCGTGACGCACCATCAGGCGCTTCAGGCAACATCCTTCCCTCCGGTGCATCGCACTCTTGATGGTCTTTTCGTGTGAGAATTTTATCGAATAGATTCTGCTATTTTTATCAACTCGTCTAAAGAAACATCTTCGTTAATTCCTTGTAAGGTGTAAAGTTGACCATTATGATACCAGGATAGTGTAATCACGTCTAAGTTATCTTCCCACATCTGAGTGTCTGCATTCCAACCTCCCAAAATAAGGGCAGCGGGTTCACCATTCACCTGATATTCCTGTACACTCCCCTCACCAACCACGAGACCGCCGTTCTCTCCATCCAGCCTATGTTGAATAATAAGTGAAAATATTGAATTCGATGGGGTTTTCCAATCGATATATGCGCTGATGACAACACCCAAAGGGCATGATATACCCGAAGGGCATGATATATACCTTACGAGTACTTCGCGGCTGGCGCATAGCACAAAATCTGAATCCTGAATTCTGACTCCTGAATCCTAAAAGCTGGCAAGAATCTTGCTATATCTACAGTATCAAACAATCACACGGAGATGCAACCCTATGGAATCATTGCTTGACTTGCAAAATGTATCCAGTAAAAAGATGATCGATATCACCAGCCTGGTGACGGTAGCAGCCGAGAATGTATATACCAACGTTGGTCCCGGGTTTGAGATTCAGATTTACCAGCGTGCCATGGGGTTGGAGTTGGATGCGTTGAAGATTCCTTACTCACGCGATCTGTGGATCGATCTGGTATATCGCCAGCAGCGCATCGGACATAAAAGGGTGGACTTTGTGGTCGATGATTTAATGGTACTGGTACGGGCGCAAGCAAGTTTAGAAATTCAGGACGAAATTCAGGCCAGTACTTACCTGCGTAATACCGGTTGCAAAGCAGTGCTGTTGGTCAACTTTGGCGCAGACCAGTTCGAGTTTCGGCATATTCAGCCTGCGTCTTATACAAGTTATTAAACGATTGTTTGAGTCAATTTAGGAACAATTTTATTGGGAAGATAGGAGTTGTTAATCCCAATGGAACAGGTGGCTGTTCTTCTTCATCCATTTTCGTTTTTCAGCATAATCCGGCACCATAAATTGAACCAACATCCAGAAAGACTGGCTGTGGTTGTGATGGACGGTGTGCGCCAGCTCGTGGATGACAACATAATCGATGATCTCAGGCGGGGACATAATCAAGCGCCAGGTGAAGCTGAGTGTGCCATGTGCGCTGCAGGATCCCCAACGGGTGCGGGCGCTGCTGATGCGGATTTTTTGATAGTGAAAGTTGTAAAGGTGGGCGAAATAAGTCACGCGTTCGGTCAGGTAAAGGCGTGCCTGTTCACGGTACCAGGCTTCCAAGTGTTTTTTTGCATGAGGTATCGATTTTTCTTCCAATGAAAAAGCCAGGTAGAATTGCAAAGGGGGGCGTTGCGGAGGTGCCAGTTGTAAAGGATACTGTTTTCCCAGATACCAGAACAACTCGCCAGGTAAAAAATGCCGTTGAGGGAAGAATTTTCGCAGGGCGTGTTGCGATTGGCGCGTTTTTTCAATCCAATCGGTTTTACTGGCGACAAAGGCATCGATTATCTTCTGACTGACCCGCAAAGGTGCGCGCACCACCAGGCGGCCATCCGGTTGTACCACCAACGCAATGGTTTTACGGCGGCTGCGTACCAGCTCGTCAACTTTGATCGTGCCCATGCAGGCGATTGTATCATATTGTGCCTTTCGAAAAGGAATTTTGTACTCCCCAATTATTTTTGTATAATGGTTTTAGTGGATAACAACCTGTTTCAGACTCGTTTTGATCTTGGCTCTTACAGGATGAACTGGAAATAATTTACCCTCTATAAGAGACGGCATTTTAACAATCGCTGAATTTGAACCCTGGTGGCAATTTGGATTTTCTCTTTTAATCGGCGCTTTGATTGGATTGGAAAGAGAGTTTTACCAACAAAAAGAAGACAGACCAGATTTTGCCGGCATTCGCACTTTTTCTCTGATTGCTCTGTTGGGCGCAGTCACAGCATATCTGATAGATGATCTGGGCATCATTTTATTAGCGCTGGCTTTTGCGGGTCTCATTCTGCTGTCAGCCGTCAGTTATTTTGGCTCAGTCACGCGCAATAAAGCCGAAACCGGGATAACCACCGAAGTCGCTGCACTGCTTACTTTCTTGTTTGGGGTGCTGGTGATGAGCGACCATGCACTGGTGGCGATTTCCCTGACGAACCGATCCCAGATTGCGATCGATGTGGCTGGATCTGCAGTCATCATCGCGGCTCTTGTAAACACCATCGCCAAAGTTGGGATCGCGTATGTATCCGGAACGAAGGAATTACACAGACCAGTCATCAAAGCTTTTTCTTTTATGTTGCTGGTGGGGATCTTATCTTCAGTTGTTGTATTTTTTCTGGTGTAAGCTCAGGCTTTCATTAGAAAATTATTTGAATCAAAATAAATTATTATACAAATACTACTATCGGGGGGGATTTGTTGGTTTAATGAAAGTAGTTAGTCGTAAAAACAGGCATTGGCTTGGTTGGATTATTGGTAAAAGAGGTAAACATGAAAGAAATCGATCGATCGGAGATCACTCCGAAATGGTTATATATGAACAGACGGAAGTTCTTACAGAAAGTTTCGTTGGTGGGTGGTGCCGCAGTCCTGGCAGCCTGTGCACCCGGTGTTATTCCTACACCGGAAGAGGAAGCAATCATTTTTGAGGATGCGCTGACAGATATAGAATCCATCAAAACTTACAATAACTACTATGAATTTTCCCTGTCAAAAGACAGGGTATATGAGGTTTCCAAAGATTTCAAGACCGATCCCTGGAATGTAGAAGTGTATGGGTTGGTAGAAAATCCCACCACCTTCAGTATGCAGGACATCCTGGAACAATTCCCGCAGGAAGAACGCATCTATCGTTTACGTTGTGTGGAAGGCTGGTCGATGGTGATCCCCTGGATGGGATTTCCATTGTCCAAATTGCTGGATGTGGTCAAACCGACAGAAGAAGCGAAGTTTGTGCGTTTTCAGACCATAGCAGATTTTGATCAGATGCCAGGATTGGAAGCCAATTTCCCCTGGCCGTATCAGGAAGGCTTGCGAATGGATGAAGCGATGAACGATCTCACCATCCTGGCAACCGGGATTTACAATGAGCCGCTTTCACCATCCAATGGCGCGCCGATCCGCCTGGTGGTACCGTGGAAATACGGATTCAAGAGTGGAAAATCCCTGATAAAGATTGAGCTAGTGGCTGAGCAGCCGGATACCTTCTGGAATTTGACTGCCCCACGTGAATACGGCTTCTACTCGAACGTTAACCCGGATGTACCGCATCCACGCTGGTCACAGGCCACTGAACGCCGTATTGGCGAACTGCAGCGCCGCCCAACTATGAAATTTAATGGCTATGAGGAAGAGGTGGCGTATTTGTATGAAGGCATGGATTTGAAAGCGAACTATTAATAGCTATTTAGCTGTTCATCTATTGAGCAATTAAAATAATGCCCTGGCGCATTGCACTTGGGGATAAGTCCATAACTACGTTTTAGAGGAATCTGTTTGTGAGATTGCCTGATTCCACCCATTTTCCAGTATACTTAATTCATGGAGAATTTCCATCATGCATCGCAGTAATGAGGAATGGCTGGCTGATCTTCATAGCGAAGGGCAAAGCAAAGATTTAGCGCTGGAGGATTTGCGACGCATCATTCTGGCCGGGCTACCATACGCTCTATCCAAATGGATCCTGCCCGCTGATACCCGTTTTGCTGCATTGGTTGAGGAAGTGGCTCAGGAGACCATTCTACGCGCTCTGGACAAATTAGATACATTCGAAAGGCGCAGTCAGTTCACCACCTGGGTGCACACCATTGCCGTGCGGGTAGCGCTGACGGAACTGCGCCGGGCTAAGTGGCGCGAGGTCTCACTGGATGAATTGAAAGCCGGTGAGAATCCCGAGGATGACTCCCGCGAGATGTCCGATCAATTGCAGAGTGTGGAGAGCAGTGTAGAACAGAATGAACTGCTGGGTATGCTGCACCAAGTCATGCAGCACGAGCTGACCGACAAACAACGCATGGCACTTATGGCTGTAGCGGTGCAGGGTATGCCGCTGGAGGAAGTTGCCCGGTATATGGGTACCGAACGCAACACCCTGTATAAATTACTGCACGATGCCCGTTTGAAGTTAAAAAAACACCTTGAAAAACAAGGTCTCTCCGCGCAGGAAATTCTGACAAGTTTTGAAACTTAAGGTAAGGGAATCGGACGCCGACCTATCTAATGATTGGAGACGGAAATGAACTGGTTTAATAAAATTTTTAGACGCAAACAGGCAGCTTCTCAGCCCAGCAACGGGATGGAGATTACTCCTCAGCTAGCCCAGAAAATGCTCATGATGATCGATAAAACCCAGGAGCAGGAGCTGAATTGTGATGAAGTGCACGCTCTGCTGGATCAATACGCCGAACTTTCGCTGCGCGGGGAGGATGTGACCATCCTTTTACCGCTCGTGCATATCCATCTGGAGATGTGTCCGGATTGCAGGGAGGAATATGAGGCGTTACTCAGAATTCTCCAGGAACAAGACGAGCCTTTTTCAGAACAAAAAAATCCGGCATAACACCGGATTTTTTGATGACTGTCAGGCTACCTGTTAACTTTCATCCAGACTAAGGAGGATTTCATCAATGCTTTTGGAGAGTTGTTCGAAGGAAGGGGGACCAATCAAAGCTTCGTCATTCATCTGGAAGGAAGGCACACCGCGAAAGCCATATCCCAGCGCAGCCTGCAATTCTGCCTCCACCGTGGCTGTGTATTGCCCGGGGTCCAGGCATTGACCGAAAGCCTGTGTGTCTAATCCCAGTTCAGCGGCTTATTGATGATTGCCATTGGAATCCTGCTGGCCACCGGGAAGCTCAGCGAAATCACGCGACTTGCGCTCAATAGCGATCTGTCTCTATTAGATTAATTTTTACTAAATTGATCAAAAATGATTCTCAAACAATTTTTCTCCCGCACGAATAGGAACCTTAAGACGATTTTCTGCTGGTGGGATGGGGCAGGACCAGCGTGGGTTATAGGCACAATATGGGTTGTAAGCGTAGTTGAAGTCAATTAAAAACTTCCCGTTTTGCATGCGATGTGGCTCCAGATAACGACCCGCACCATAGGTCTCCTTTCCGGCCAGCGCATCTGCAAATGGCAGGAAATACTCATCTTCGCTTTCGTATAGGGTCAACGCGACAGTCTGACCCTCTACGTTAAATTGAAAGCGACCAAAGCGCACATACTCCTGGAGTGCTCCGGTGGATGTTTGCATCGTTACCGTGTCTTGCTCGGGGAATTCCTCAACCGATATGGTAAAAATTAAATCCGGATTCTGTGGGTAATAATTCAATCCTGTAAAAACGAGCTGCTGATCGTGTGTCAAAGGGCTGTGATGGTCATACTTAAAGAAATTATCTTTGTCTTTTCTAAATTGCGTTAGTGTGTTCATTCATCTTCCTCCATATTGATTTGACGATCATACCTAGAAAAAACTTACCAGATCGGCAAATATAAATTGAGCATAGGTAGCAATCCAGCATTATTAGAATTAGTGGAAAAACACAGGTAATAACTTTACAGGTCGCTGCGTCTAATCATTATCGATTCTTAATAAAATAAAGGAGTTTATCAATGGATTTGCCAATGAGAGCTGATTTAAAATTAGGAGAAAAGTTCCCCAATTTCGAATTACCGGATCATACCGGTGAGGTTCAGAAACTATCCCAATTATTGCGCGGGTTCCCTGGGGTTTTGATCTTTTCGCGTGGTTATTTTTGTCCCAAAGATCGCCGGCAGATGATGAACTATGTTGAACATCTGCAGCCAGAACTCCGTGTGAATTACTGTAAGATGATTACCGTCTCGGTGGATGACAAACTTACCACCCAGGAGGTACGCGATCAATTAAACGCTAACTGGCCATTTTTATGCGATACAGATAAGAAACTTTTGCATGAACTGGAAATGGTTGACCGAACGGATCCAATCCATGGAGAAATATATATTCCTTACACCTTTGTGCTGGATCATGATCGCACCATCTATAAAATTTACAATGGTTGGTGGTTCCTGGGCCGACCTACCGTAGAAGAATTGCGTATGGATTTGCGCGCATTGATGAGCCAACGTGCTGATTGGGTGTACTCAGATAATTCATAAGAACCATTTGCCTGTTTACACAACAAACCCTGATTCTGCTTGAGGATTAGGGTTTAGTGATTTTAATCGGATTTTTGGAGTTGATGTCAGGGCAGACTGCTGAAGAGGGTGTTGAGTGATTCCCCAAATGTTGGATGAGCAAAAATCCCATCACGCAAGGCGGTATAAGGTACTTTTCCCATCATCGCGATTTGCAGCATCGCCATGATCTCTCCCCCTTCCACACCCAGAATAGCCGCCCCAAGAATTTGTTTTGTTTCTTTGTTTACCAGGGCTTTCATAAAACCCCTGGTGCGGCCCAGCTCTATAGCCCTGGCGACATAACTCATTGGTATGGCGACTACCTCAAAATCTAAATTAGCAGCACGTGCTTCTTTCTCGGATATACCAATTCTGCCTAGCTGTGGGTCAGTGAATAAAACATACGGCAGCATTCTGTCTTTGATATTTACCTGCTTCCCGTCGATGAGATTGGCTTTCAATATTCGGAAATCATCGTATGCTATATGGGTGAAAGCTGGACCACCTTTGATATCTCCAGCAGCATAAATACCCGGAACGTTGGTTTCAAGGCGGTCGTTGACTTCAATAAAGCCGCGTTTGTCCATCTTAATTCCGCTTTTATCTATATTTAGGCGATCGGAATTGGGAATTCGCCCTGTAGCTACCAGAAGATGAGATCCGTTGATGTTAATCTGTCCAATCGGAGTTTCCACCTCCAGGCTTATTTTATTCATTAAGGTCTGGGTAATGGATTGGGTTTGGGCATTCAGAAAAATGTTTATACCATCTTCTTCCAGAATTTTCTGCATACCATCGGCAACATCATCATCTTCACGACCTAATAATTGATCGGTGTGTTGTAAAATGGTCACTTCACTACCAAAACGTCTGAACATCTGGCTAAATTCAAGCGCAATATATCCCCCGCCCAGAATAATCAGGTGTTCTGGCACTTCAACCAATTCCATTATAGAAGAAGAATCAAAATAATTGACTTTTGCCAAACCTGTTATGGAGGGAATATTCGGTCTACCGCCTGCATTTATGATGATAGAATCGGCGGAAATATTTTGGGTAGTATTCGGGGATTTCACTTCCAGGATTTTGTGATCAACAAATATGGCTTTTCCATAAACTAGTGATACGTCAGCCTCAATAATCCGCTGTTCACTGCCATCCCGAAAACTTGAGACAATTTCTTGTTTTCGTTCTCTGACCTTATGTAGATCAAGAGTAAGATTCTCTAAACCAACACCATATTTTTGGGCATGTCGTGCCAGATGAGCTAGATCTGCTGAGGCAATCATAGTCTTGGTGGGCGTACATCCCACATTAACACAGGTCCCTCCAACATATTTTTCTTCAACCAGGGCAATTTTTTTCCCGGCAGCAGCAAAAGCTTGGGAGAGTGGATTTCCAGCCTGGCCAGCCCCGATGATGATAACATCAAATTTTTCCATAATTTTCTGCTTTCAAATTCGCTTTCCATATATTTTCAACTCTGCACGCTGTTCCAAATAGCGAATAATATAGTTGGCAGCAAATGACAACAGGGTCACTGCTAGCGCACCTGTAAAAATTTTGTCATAATTGGCGGTAATCACCCCCTGAAAAAGCAAAACGCCAAGACCACCTGCATTAATGAAGGCAGCGATTGTACCAATGCCAATGGAAGAGAGGGCAACCAGACGAATACCGGCTAGCAACATGGGTAACGCCAGCGGGAATTCAACTTGCCAGAACCTCTGCCAACCGTTTAATCCCATTCCACGGGCAGCCTCCAAAATCGCTGGCTCAATGTTTGTTAACCCCACCAACCAGTTTCGGATCAGCAATAATTGCGCATAAGCAGTCAAGGCAATAATAGCTGGTCTGGTTCCCAATCCAAATATTGGAATCAGCAACACGAAGAATGAGAGACTCGGAATGGTATAAATGATACCCAGGATACTCATCACCGGACCTCGCAGCCAGCGAATCCGTGCCAGCAACGATCCCAGCGGAATCCCGATCAGCAGGGAGAAAAAAATTACTGCAAGTGTTAGTTGTAAATGTTGCAGGAAGAGTTCTACCACAACATCAAAGTTATTAACCAGATAATCCATTCTTCCTACTTTTGTTCTGAAGGCAGATTGGAAATTAACATGTTACGTAAGTCGGAATAACCAACTGTACCCAGTATTTGATTATGCGAATCCTTTACGAGTAATGAGTCCTGACCACTACACAATAATACTGAAATCACTGAACGTAAATCGTCTTCCGGATGTAAAACAGAGTTAATATTTTCATTTGTTTTTGACCGTTCAACATAAAAAGACTGGTTTTCCCTGGCTTTAAGAATTGAATTGACGTTCACCAGGCTCAGTTTTCGCAAAACATTGTTGGCGCCCACCAATTCCTCAATAAATTCATTTTCGGGTTGAGTTACCAATTCTAAAGGTGTTCCATATTGCACTATTTTTCCAGCACGCATCACAATGATTTTCTTGGCCAACCGGAAGGCTTCTTCTACATCATGGGTTACAAAAAGAATGGTTTTGTTTAATTTGCTGTGGAGATCAATCAGTTCACTCTGCAGACGTTCGCGATTGATCGCATCTACAGCAGCAAATGGTTCATCCATCAAGAGAATTTCGGGGTTCGCTGCGAGGGCACGTGCCAATCCCACGCGTTGTTGTTCGCCACCGGAAAGCTGCCGCGGATAGCGTGACAAGTACGAAACCGGTAAACCAATCAGTTGCATCAGCATTTCAAGGCGGTCGTTGATCCTTTTTTCTTCCCACCCTAGAAGATGGGGAACAACGGCTATATTTTTTTGAATGGTCATATGTGGAAAAAGACCAACCTGCTGGATCACATATCCAATCTGGCGGCGCAATTCATTCACAGGCAATGAATGTATTTCCTTACCATCCATCCAGATTTTTCCACTGTCTGGTTCATACAGGCGATTAACCATTTTTAACAAAGTTGTTTTGCCACAACCTGAGGGCCCTAAAAGAACAACCAGATCTCCAGCCGTGATCTTTACGGATATTTGATCCACGGCTGGGGTCGTGTTGCCTGAAAAAGTCTTCGAAACACGATCAAAAATGATCTCCCCCGACTCATTGACTGGCATATTGTTGGTTGCTGTTAGCAAGGGACTCACACCATTCGACATATTGGGTTGCTTTCTACTTAACTAATCCTTTTTCTAACAGAAATGCGCGGGCTACATCAGCGGGTTCTTTAGCTTCCGGCCCATCTACCTGCCAATTCAAACCGGACATGATATCGTCGGTCAACAATGGGGCAAAATCATTCAATATTTTTTCAATTTCAGGGTGTTTTTCAAGTGTGTCCTGACGAATGACAGGAGCAACATTATAAATGGGATAAAACACTTTGTCGTCCACCAGAAGCAACAAATCATTGCCTTTGATCGCGCCATCTGTTCCAAACGCAACCACTACATCGACCTGTCCCTCTAACAGCGCTTGATAACGCAGGCTACCCGTGCCTAGTTGCTTGACTTCCTTGAATTCAAAACCACCATAGGCTTGTTGCAGCCCCTTGATGCCATCTTCGCGTTCAAGAAATTCTGCCGGACCACCTAAAATCAGTTCGGGGGCTTTTTGGGACAGATCGGAATAGGTCTGAATACCATATTGCGCTGCTACATCTTTCGTCATCGCTAACGCCTGGGTATCATTGAAAGGGGATGGGGTTAACCAGGTCAGGTTATATTGTTGTTCATATCCACTTTTCACAGTGGTGTAAATCTCTTCAGCGTCCTGAATAGGATCTAATTTCAACATCGTCAATAGACCGGTGGATGTATATTCCGGATAAAGGTCGATATCTCCGTTCATAATGGCTTCATGGGCAATGGGTGTTCCGCCCAGATTGAGTTTTCTCTCCACCGTGAAGCCTTCGTTTTCCAATAATTGGGCGTACATTTCAGCAACAATAAATTGTTCGGTAAAATCTTTTGAACCGATAACAATCTTTCCTGCCCCTTCAGTAGACGGGGAAGGAGCGCAGGCACTTAGTATCGATGCTGATAACAGCAAAACAAACACAAATTTTAAAAGTTTTTTCATCTTAAACATTTTTTCCTCCTGAGTTTTTTCAAGCAGTTAAATTTTCAGGTATCTGATACCTTCTTAAGAACAATGACCAGAACGATTCGCTGGATAATGCTAACAAAGCAACGGGTATAGCTCCAACCAGCATAATCGGAACATCATATAAAGCAAAACCGCGGGTAATAAAATCGCCTAACCCACCTCCGCCAATAAAAGAAGCCAGGGTTGCGCTGGAAATTACCTCGACCGATGCGATCCGTACTCCAGTGACAATTGCGGGGATTGCCAGCGGAATCTCAATTTTAGTCAGAATCTGAGTTTTGGTCATACCCATTCCGGCAGCGGCTTCGATGATAAACGCATCCACGCCCCGGATACCTGTGTACGTGTTAATCAATACCGGTGGAAACGCCAATACAATTAAGGCAATCAGGGCAGGGAAAAATCCCAGGCCCAGATATGGTAAGGCAAGAAAAAGAATCGCCAGGCTGGGTACCACGCGAAATGCATTGAAAATATTGATGACAACTTGCGCGGTTTTGGTGCGTTTTGCAATCCAAATCCCGGTTGGCAGTGCAATCAACAAGCTGATCCCCATCGCAAAAGAACTCAATACCAGGTGCTGCCGGGTCGCAATCCAAAAAAAAGTTTGATTATTACTATAGTATTGGAATGCCTGGTTCATTAAATCCATCAAAATTCCTTTGTGTCTTTCTATGGACTCAAAAAAGCACAATCTCTGTCTGATTATTGCACAAAGGCATAGAGGCGTTCAGGCTTTGTACAACCCATATGCTTTAATTTTCGACGTATACACCTTTCCAAAAAGCAACGTATTCTTTAATTTCCTTTGCAGCTTCCTTGGGTTCCGGATAGTACCAGGCTGCAGCGGGATTCGTTTTACCATCCACAACAATATCATAATAGCTGGCTACACCTTTCCATGGGCATGTGGTGTGTGAGTTGTTTACTCGAAAAAATTCGCCATTGATTGTCTCTGGAGGAAAATAAGAATTTCCTTCCAATATAATCACATGCTCGCTTTCGGCAATCACTTTTCCGTTCCAAATAGCTTTTGGCATCATTCACTTCCTTTCTATTAAAAGAATATTTATTCTCCGGCTATTTAGATGATGTATATCATTCTTTTCTTACTTACAGGATTAATTTGTATAATATTATTTTGTTGTACACTTAAGGAAAACAGTATGAATTTGCATTTTTCTGAACAGGATATGCTGCGGGTTAAGCAAGATTGGGTCGATTGGTGGCAAGGAACCATCGACTATCCATTCTTTGGGATTGAAGCGGTGGATGACTCAAGGGGAGGATTGCCTTTTCAATATAACGATATTACGCCTGTTGAAAGTGATGATCTATCTGCGCAGCAAATTCTGGATGGGATTGAAGCCTTTGGAGAGGGGATTCACTGGTTTGGCGGCGCTTATCCAAAATTCTGGCCGAATTATGGCCCCGGGGTGATGGCAGCCTTTTTGGGATCAGAATTGCACATTCGCCCTGACACAGTCTGGTTTGATCCATTGGATGTTGAGTCGTTGGAGCAAATCCAGCCATGTTTCGACCCACAGAACCAGTGGTGGAAACGCGTTCAAAAGCTGACGACTCTGGCAGCCCGGCGCTGGCAGGGCTGGGCGATGGTAGGGCTGACTGATCTGGGTGGTAATCTGGACATTCTGGCATCCTTGCGCAGCAGTGAGAAGTTGCTCCTGGACTTGAGCGATTCGCCGGATGAGGTTTTGCGATTATCAGCGGATATTTCCCGCTTATGGATGCAGTATTATGACCAGCTGTTTGACCTGATCAATGGGAAGGAATGGGGCACCAGTGGCTGGAGCCCTTTATGGGCACCCGGCAAGCTATATATGCTGCAATCAGATTTCTCGTATATGATCTCGCCGCGCATGTTCAAGCGCTTTGTGATGCCCAACCTGACAGCTTGTTGTGATTTTCTGGACTACCCCTTCTACCATCTGGACGGGATTGGACAATTAAACCATCTGGATCAAATTCTCTCCATCCCAAACCTGCGTGGCATCCAATGGATCCCGGGTGCCGGGCAACCCGAGCCGGAAGAATGGCTGGATGTACTCAAGAAGATAGGTGATGCCGGCAAATTGTGCCAGGTGTATGTCACTCGAGCCGGAATGGAGAAAATCATCGCAGCGCTGGGGTGGCGTGGCTTCTACTTCCACATTAACGAGGAAGTAATGCTGACTGCCAGCCAGGCAAGAGAGTTTGGTAAGGAGTATGAGTGAAAAGGCACAAGTGGTTAATTCAGGATTGATTCATAAAAAGAAATTCAATAACTCAAGAAAAGATTTGTGAATTGCATACCCAAATCGAAAAAAATGTATAATTGAATTATTGATTTGCCGGAATTTTGTTTTCTGTTCGGTAAAAATCCTGAAATGAACCTCTCTCAAGTTTTTAAATTTAATATAGCAGTGATTTGCCAGGAGGTGGAATTATGCAGCCGATCAAATTTCGATATTCGTATTTTCAAATTGCCATTCTCCTGTTGCTGGTTTTGTTATCAGCATGTGCGACACCTTCCGATGATGTTGTACCAACAGATGCTCCCCTTCAGAAAGATCGCGAGGATACCGCCATCCCGGTTCAACCAACCGACATAATCTACCCTGCTGCAGATGGAGAACCGCCACGCAATCCCGCGGTAAATACCGTCATGTCCAACTTTATGACTGCAGATTTTTCAGGCGCAGGCACCTGTTTGGCGTGCCATGTTGGGCTCTTCGACGAAAAAGGAAATGATGTTTCCATCACCAGCGATTGGCGCTCCACCATGATGGCAAATGCCTCCCGCGATCCGGTCTGGCAGGCGAAGGTCAGCTCGGAAATTGTGCGTGCACCGGAGCTGCAGGCTGTGATCGAGGAGAAATGTTCCACCTGCCACCAACCGATGGCAAAGACACAGGCGGATATTGATGAAAGCTTGGTAACTATATTGGGGGAAGGGTTCAACAACCCTGCTCATGGGTTGCACCCAGCAGCCATGGACGGCGTCTCATGCACTCTCTGCCATCAAATTCAGGACGAAAACCTCGGGGAAGAGGAGAGCTTCAGTGGTGGATTTGAGATTGATGCCAGCACCAACCCACCCACCCGCCCGATTTATGGTCCCTACGAAAACCCGTTAGGGACGCAGATGCAGAATAATACCGGTTTCATGCCTGTGTATGGGGAACATACCAACCAGTCAGACCTGTGCGCCACCTGCCATACCCTTTTCACGCCATATGTGGATGCTGAGGGAAATATCCTGGGAGAATTCCCGGAACAGACACCTTATATTGAATGGGAGAATAGTGCCTTTGGAAATTCAGCCACCACCTGCCAGAGTTGTCATATGCCACTTGCAGAAGGTGGTGTGGTCGTTTCTTTAATACCGGGCAGGTTAACCCCACGTGAGCCGTTTTTCAAGCATTATTTTGTAGGTGGGAATGCCTTCATATTAGCGATGCTCTCAGATTGGGGGGGAGACCTGGGGGTTGGGGCAGATAAAACACATTTTGATGCCACCATAGAACGCGTAAAAGAGCAGATTGGGCAGCGATCTGCCAGTATGAGCGTCCAGGATCTGGCATTGAAAGAGGGGCAGCTAACCGCCAAACTACAGATCACCCCATTCACCGGGCATAAACTCCCCAGTGGGATTCCTACCCGCCGCGCCTGGCTGCATGTTACTGTGGTGGATACGAAAGGCAACCTGGTGTTTGAATCCGGCGGGATAAACCCGGATGGCTCGATCATTGGCAATGCAGCCGATCTGGATGCGACAGCTTACGAGCCGCATTATGATTTGATCACCAGGGCGGATCAGGTGGAGATTTACGAAGCTATCATGACCAACAGCGATGGGGAAGTGACCTATACGCTGCTGCGTGCAGCAAGCTATGTGAAGGATAACCGCTTACTGCCGAATGGATCAGACAAAGCCAGCCTGCCTGCCGAGGTAGCCGTCTTTGGAGCAGCCAGTAAAGATGCCAATTTTCTGGGTGGTGGTGATCTGATCACCTACCAGATTGATGTATCAGGTGCTCAGGGACCGTTTACTTTTAGCGCAGAATTACTCTACGAACCGCTTTCGTATCGATTTGTGCAGGACTTGCTGCTGGATGAAACCGCAGAGATCGAACTGTTTGCCGGGTATTATGGAGAGATGCCCAAAACGCCGTTGCTGGTGGCAGCCATTCAGCCGGTGGAGGTGAAGTAATAATCTCTTAAAAGCGTCAATGCATAAATCTAACAAAACGCAGATGATCCCTTGCGATCTGGCGTGCCCCTTGCTGCGTGCCATCCCATTCATATCCCAGGATGGAAAATAACATACCGGTGATTTTGCCATAGCGCTGGTGATAACGCGCCATGATATCTGCGCCACCTTCGGGGCTGATCATTTCAATACTGACCGGGAATTTATTTTTTCCCAATTGGATGGTAGTCGATTGCATATACTTCAGGTTTTGATACCATTGATTGCGGCTGCCGTAGCCGGCCACCACAATCACATTGCCATTATCCTTCTCAATCTCAACCACTTCCACTACGGTCTGGTAGTATTTTCCGGATATTCGACCAACGTGCTGGAATAGAACAAAGCGTTTGCCAAACATCCAGTCCAATCCCCATGCATATAGATAAACCGGAAAGCGATATAAGCTTTGTAAGAATCGACTGGGCGGGTATTTCCCCTGTTTCTTAATTGTCATTGGTTAACCGCCACAAGAATTTGATTCTGGATTACCTCAGCAAGATGCCTGGGTTCATCACTGCCGAGGCGAAAACACTTATTATTTTTGAAAATCAACTCGACACCACCCAAGCCAGATACATTGAACATCCAACCTTGCGGGGCAGGGCGGATCCCCCAGCCGTAATACAATGGGGTACGGACGACATTCACCTGTTCAATATCTGAAAGGGAAATCTTCCTGTGGATGATACCAAACCCAAAGTAAACCAGAATGTGATCGGATTTTACTTCGACGGTGAGTGACCAGAATAATAGCAGGCTACAAAAGATCAGCAGGGATATCAACCCAGTGATGATCTGAGCAGGTCCGGGAAGGGTTCTGAATAATATAACCAGCATCATGATAAATCCTGCCCCCAACCCGGTGACCATTAATTTGCCAAACTGTCTATGCTTATAGGGTTGCATTATCATTCCTTTGATGGGATCTGATTACATTATATACCTTGATAGGATGGGTGATCAAAAAATGATGTTCTGTGTTAATCTCAAAATGCATCGCACTGTATTTCCGCAGGTAGGGATGAAGGATCGGATAATAGTCTCTAATTTTCACCCATCATTTCGTTATCCGATCCTTCATCCCTACGGATCAATCAACAACCATGCCCATTTCACACGTAGGGTGCATCACGGATGCACCCTACTAATATTTAATTTTCCTCCCCCCTCCAAAATTCATCTCACGAGGAATTTTCCCTTCTTGCCTTTATCCTTTTGGCTTGAGTCTCCTTTTCCCTTTCCACTTTAGACTTTAAACTGTTTTTCCACCTTTCATTTTTGTTAACTCCCCAAACAAATGTTTTGCGTATCGATTGTTAAACCCAGGCGTCTTAAAGGATAAGTCGACACCAGCAGTCGTTGTTGACATCCCAATCAAAATCAATCCCAAACTTATCAAGCATTAAGAAAGAGAGACCCAATGAAAATTTTGACAATCGCTACAATCCTTATGTTGTTGTTGGGGGGTGGAATATCCACAGTAGCAGCGCAAACCAGCCTGCCGGGTGATGCGCTTTATCCGGTCAAGACCTTGGTGGAAGATATCGAATTAGGACTGACGACCAATCCGGATGTGAAGTTTCAAATCGCTTCGCAACATGCAAATCAACGCTTTAATGAAATCCAGTTGATGATTGAAAACGGGGAGATTGTCCCAGAGCCCTTTTTCTTTGCGTGGCAAATGCAACTCTGTACCGCATTAGAATATGCTCTGCAATCTGGCGATCCAACCAGCAATTTATTGATGGTGCAACAAATGCTGCAACAACAAACCATGCAGGCAAACAAGGGTGTCCATACCGGTGAACCGATTATGAATCTATTCAAAAACACCTTGAAAAATCAAGAAAAATTAGTGGACGCAGGTATAGAAGATCCGGGCAAGTTAGCCAGCGAGCTGGAATATATGGCCAATTATAAAAAACAAAATGGAAAAGAGGCTTTGGAAGAATCCTGGGAATCCCTCTATCTGGCTGACGCTCAAATCTCCAGCGATGAAGGGAGCGAAGAAATTCCCGATGATTATCAATTTATGTACATGACCGGCAAGATCGACGATGATGAAGATGACGGCCAGGTCGGCGAAAACAATCACCAAAACAGCGGCGATAACCAGGGCGGCAATGAAAATGGCGATGGCAACGATAGCAGTGGCGGCGATAATGGTGGTAGTGGCGGCAATGGGGGAGGTAACGGTGGTGGCAACGGCGGCGGCGGTGGCGGCGGCGGGGGGTAATCCAACAACCACGTTTTCTCATAAGTAAGGGTGCATCGCTGATGCACCTTTTTTTCAAGTTGATGTAGTTCATCAAGAATGCTTACTACAATCTCAAGAGAGATTGGTCATCGTCGCGAATTGGTGCATCTCGGATGCACCCTACGTTTTCCATAACAAAAATAACACCAATCATGGAAACCTTGCAATAGCGAGTAGGGTGCGTCGGTGACGCACCTTTGTATGCAAAAGACCATTGGTGCATCACGGATGCACCCTACTGGGGTTCTACAAAGAAATCGAAGCCGGCGTTTTTGAAGGACTCGATTAACTCTGCGTTCATCTGTACCATGAGGTGGGTTGGGTAACGAAATTGAAAGAGAAACTGAGCATCGTTACGGATTTCCATTTTTTTCATTTGCTCCACAGCCCATTCGGTCCAACCATCTGCCCCTTGCTTGTCTGCTTCGACGGCCTCAATGAAGGCTTTCTCCAGATATTCTTCCGCTTTGATGTTGAAATTACCATATTTTTGGTTAAAGGCTTGCTGGATTTCATCATCACTGCGCAATTGGTATTGTTCGTGATGCACAATTACCTCTGGTTTCAGCTTGGGAATGGTGCGGGGAATTGATTTAGGATACCCTAGCGAGAGAATCATCAAAGGCAATACAAAATCTGGAATCGCATAACGTTCCCGGGCTTCGTCCATCTTGGACTGGATCGTGCCAACATAAACCGACCCCAGGCCCAGACTTTCCGCCAGCAAAACCACCGACTGGGCAGCGCACATCACATCGGCATAGGAGATCAGAAAATGAGCGAGAGCCTGTTCACCTTTGAATTCAGTATTATTCAAAGCTGCCCAACGTTTGACACGGTTGAAATCCAGGCAGAAGATCATCGAAATCGGCGCGTTCTTCACCCAGGGTTGGTTGCCAACCATCTCGGAAAGGATCTCGCGGTTTTCTTTTTCCTGAATCAGGATAATGGAGACCGGCTGGATGTTCCCACCGGAGGGGGCGTTGTTGGCCGCATCCAGCAGTTGGCGGACAATTTCCTCCGGGATAGGTTGATCCTTAAAGTTGCGCACTGAGCGCCTTTTCATCATGAGTTCATGCAGGTCCATTATTTCTCTTCTCCTTTTGCCAAAGCATATATATTACAGATGGTATTCCAATTGCGATCGGTCATGGAAACACCCAGAAGCCTTTCGCTGTTGGCTGCCAGTTTCGAACGGCCGATACCTTTTAATAATGTTCTTTCCGCCGACGTTGATACCGCGAAAGAGGAGGATGTTAGTGTTCATGGGTTAAGTATAATAGGTAGATGGAGAAAGTCCCAAGTCCAAAGGAAAAAGAGAAGCCCTAAAGAATAAAGGCTAAAGGGAAAAGAATTTGCTTTCATGCGCATAATCTTTTGAGTTATGTCCCCTCAAGTCTGGAACAAAAAAGTCAGTGGATTTACCCCCAGACCGGGGCGTTTACCCCAACCAGGTGATCAGACCCGTTGATGTGGGTTGATTTTGGTTAATTGGTAGGAAAACAGATTAAAGGGTAAAATTAATGTTTATGGTCTTGTTGCGTTCGGACACAATGATGGATGTCGATGTACAAACAAACCAGAAAAATTGATGTGACCCTATGTATTCTATTTTGACTCCCATCAGCAAATCTGTATTGCCTTTTCTTGCTATTGGATTAACAACCCTGCTGGAAGGTCTTTTAAGCAATCTGGCAACCGGCATTACCATTTCTGGCGTGTATTTGCGTCCGATTCCGGTTTTTGTTGCTTTGGTTGCTGGTAACTTAACGGCTGATCTGGTCTGGTATAACCTGGGGCGTTATTTCCAATTGGACAGAATCAAACGACTGGCGCATCGATTGAAGTTGGACTTACAATTAATCGATGACATTGCAATTGAAATCCAGCAACACGCTCCGCGCTTTCTCTTTACGGCAAAATTCACGGTGGGACTAATGGTCCCATCTCTGATCGCTACGGGATTGAGTAAGGTGCCCGTACGACGCTGGATTGGCATGCTGGTGTTGGCTGAATTGATAAGGTCCAGTATATTTGTTTCGCTATTATTTCTCTATGCATCTGCCATTGGAAAAGCTTCCAGAGAAATGCAGTCGATTCTTCTGACGGTCACGGCTTTCGTCGTCATATCAGGTATGATCTGGTGGAAAAGACGAAAACGAAAAAAATTTGAGGATCATTAGATTCTCACAACCCAATTACGAATTGACATAATAACAATCCTTCACAACATTCTCACGAATTCTATGTTTCAAACTATCCAACGTTCCCAAATCAACTTTACACCCCAATAATTCTTCTAATCGATTCTGTAATTCAATCAAACCAAATAATCCCATTGGGCGATTGAATTCTACCAGAATGTCTACATCGCTTTCCGGAGTAGCTTCATCACGGGCAACTGAACCGAACAACGCCAGGCTCTTTACCCCCATTTCCTGTAATTCTGTTTGATATTGATTTAAAATTTCAAGCACTTTTTTTCGTTTCATATCTAAATTATACAGGATTTTAGCTTTTGATAGATCCGTATCCCCCACCGCCTGGGGTCTGAATGCTGATGATGTCACCAGGTTGCATTTCCACTATACCTTTTCCTTTTAAAAGGATTGTTTCTTCTCCCCTCGACAAGCTGTTTAAACCACTCTGTCCAGGTTCCCCACCTTTCAGACCATAAGGTTGGTGGGAACGACGTTCTGTCAACAGAGTTGCCTGGCAATTAACCAGCACCTGGAGATCGCGACGCAGACCATCACCGCCACATTTGCGACCCAATCCACCGGATCCACGCCGGACTTCGTAGCGCAGCACCCGCATGGGGTAGGCATATTCCAGCGCTTCCACCGGGGTGTTGAGGGTATTGGTCATGTGCGAGTGCACGGCAGAAGCGCCATCCTGTTCCAGAGTTGCCCCGGTACCTCCGGCGAGGGTCTCATAATAAGTGAAGGAACCGCTACCAGAAAGCAAGGGACCACCGATGGTGATATTGTTCATGGTGCCCTGGCTGGCAGCCGGGATTCTTTCCGGGCAGGCCTGTGCTAATGCACCCAGGAGCACATCCACGATGCGTTGGGATGTTTCCACATTGCCACCGGCTACCGCTGCAGGTGGCAGTGCATTGACCACCGTTCCCTCCGGGGCAATCACCTCGACGGGTGCCAGACAACCTGAATTGTTGGGTACATCCAGCCCCAAAAGACAACGAAAGACATAATAAACGGCTGAAAGGGTGATGGCATACACGGCATTGATATTGCCCTGTTGCTGTGGGGAAGAGCCACTGAAATCGACGGTGGCATGATCTCTCTGAATGGTGATTGTGACGCATATCGGGACGGGCTGAGCGGTAATTCCATCGTCGTCCAGACAATCGCTGAAAGTAAAGGTACCATCCGGCAAGGATGTGATCAGGTTACGGGTCATGCGCTCGGTATAAGCCAGCAATTCCTGGATGGAAGTGTGGATCTCCTCCCTGCCATAACGGTTGACCATGTCCAGCAGCCGTTCTGTACCGCGCTGGTTGGCTGCCAGCTGCGCCAGTAGATCCCCCAGACGTTCCTCCGGGGTACGCACGTTCGCCAGAATCAGGTCAAGGATCGCCTGATCGATCGTCCCGGCATGCACCAGTTTGACCGGTGGGATGATCAGCCCCTCCTGAAACAGTTCGCGGCCGACCGGCATGGAACCGGGTGTCATACCGCCCACATCCGCATGATGGGCACGCGAAGCCACAAAACCGACCAGAAGGTGTTCTTCCCCCTCCTGGAAGAAAACCGGAGAGACGATGGTGATATCCGGTAAATGCGTGCCACCGCGGAAAGGATCATTCAAAATGACAGCATCTCCAGGTTGCAACTGATCGGAGAATTGCTGGATGGCAGCCTGCACCGAGAGCGGCATGGATCCCAGGTGCACCGGGATATGGGCTGCCTGCGCAATCATCTGCGCCTGTGCGTCAAATACCGCGCAGGAGTAGTCCCTTCTTTCTTTAATATTGGGCGAATAACTGGACTTGCGTAGTACAGTTCCCATCTCTTCCGCAATGGAGGCAAATAAATGCTTGAAAATTTCCAGGCGGATCGGGTTGTAGCTCATGAGCCCACCTCGATGATGATATTCTCCAGCCCATCCACACAGGCCTGATCACCGGGGCTTAACAGGATGGTGGTATCCGAACGCACCACCACAGCCGGACCTTGCAAGCGGTTACCTGGGCGCAGGTCTTCTGCCCGGTAAAATGGGGTCATGGTAGGTGTGGAGTGGAAAATCACCGGGCGGGTATCCAGATAGGCATGGTGCGGATCAGAATCCCCCAGTGTCTGGCTGTGCAAAGGTGGTGGCGTGCTTTTCCCAATCGCGCGTAGCCGCAGGTTGACGATCTCAATTTTCGCCTCCGGTTTGGCATAGCCATAAGTCGATTGGTGCTGTTGGTGGAAGGTGTCCAAAAAAGCTGGGGTAAAGGGGATATTCAGTTCGTATGACTGCCCGCGGTAACGCATATCCAGGCTGGGCTCTAGATAGATGTCCTTGGGGGCAGATCCCTCCGCCAGCACATCGGCTGTGCCACGTTGGGCTAGATTTGCCAGTAAATCCGATAGATGGTGGAAGGTTGTGTCTCCTGGCAGCATCACTGTCTTTGAGTAATCTTTAATCACATCCGCCACCAGCATGCCAAAAGCGGAGAGTGTGGATGCCACCGGAGGGACGAGCACCCTGGGAATCCCCAGACCACGCGCCAGATCGGCGGCGTGCAATCCGCCAGCGCCACCAAATGAAAGCAGGCTGAAGACGCGCGGATCCCAGCCGCGTTCGACAGAAATGACCCGTAAGGCGCGTTCCATATGGGCATTGGCAACCTGAATGATGCCCAACGCCACCCGGGTGGTTTCCATGTTCAGATGTTTTCCAATTTTTTCAATCGCTAGCCAGGCGCGTTGCGCATCCAGCTGCATCTTGCCGCCCAGGAAACTCTCGGGAGCCAGTCTTCCCAGCACTACATTGGCATCTGTAATGGTGGGGATATCGCCTTTGCCGTAGCAGGCTGGTCCGGGATCAGCGCCTGTGCTTTCAGGTCCAACCCGCAGCGCTCCGCCGGGGTCAACACGGGCGATCGAACCACCACCGGCACCGATAGTGTGGATATCCAGCATGGGTAAGTGGATGGGATGACCGCTGACGACTGCTTCGGTGGTGATCTGGCGGGTGCCATCGATCAGAGAGACATCGGTGGAGGTACCGCCCATATCGAAACCGATCAGGCGTAATGCTCCATCCGGGTTGATCGATTTTCCGATATACTCACAACCAACCACACCACCCGCTGGTCCGGAAAGGATGCAACGCACGCCAGCCTGACGGGCTTCTGCGGGTTGGATCGCACCACCATTGGACTGCATCACACTCAAACGTATGCCGGGTTCGAGTTTATCTTCCAGATAGGTCAGATATTTTCCCAATACCGGGGAAACGTAAGCGTTCACCACGGTGGTGCTGCAGCGTTCATACTCGCGGAACTCTGGCAGAATCTCCGAGGAGACTGAAACAAAATAACCGGCTGATCGCAAGTTTTCAGCAATCCGTTGTTCATGCTCGGGGTGCAGGAAGGAGAACAACAGGCAGATGGCTACACTTTCCGCACCGGAGGCTTTGATATCCTTGGTCAAAGTTTGTAATTGCGTAGGATCCAGCGCTTGCAGAACCTCGCCGGTATGCAGGACCCGCTCGTCCACTTCGAAACGCAGGTCTGCGGGGACGAGAGGTTCCGGCAGGGTGACAGTCAGGTCATACAGAGCGGGACGATTCTGGCGACCGATCTGGAGAACATCCTTGAAGCCAGCCGTGCTGACCAAAGCTGTACGGGCACCTTTGTACTCGAGTAGTGCATTGGTCGCTACCGTGGAACCATGCACAATGATGGCGTGTTTGTCAGGGCGGCTGGCGAAGATCTGATCCAGACCGGTCAACACGGCCAGGGCGGGGTTATTGGGTGTGGACAGAATCTTGAAAGTGTTAGCTTTTTGGGTGGTGGGGTCGTAGACGACAAAGTCTGTGAAGGTACCACCGATGTCGACACCGATGCGCAGGGGGGAGGATGAGGTCATGGTTGAATTATATAATGGATTTTCAAGGATTAAGGCTGAAGGAAAAAGGTGAAAGAAATAGCGTTTGAGCTATAAAGCTGTTGAGTTGTTAAGAATATTCATGCTTTGAAAAGGTTGGATCTCGTCCCCGTGGATTCAAATCCACGGATAGGAAGAGCCCAAACCTGCTCAAGCAGGTTACGATTGAACCTGCTTGAGCAGGTTTTGTTCGTGTCAGCCTGTGGTTTTAACCACAGGTCAATGGTTTCTCCATCTGTTGAAAGAGGTTCAAGAGGGGCTGTCCAAAAAGTAGACAGACCCTTCTTGATTTCCCACTTGATGCCCATTTGGCAGGGTCAGCGCACACTTTTTCCCCACAAATAGGCGATTTTCAGGAAAGTTTTTCCACCTTCCACTGTCCAGAAAGAAAATTTCGGACTTTTTGGACAGCCTCCAAGAATCCTTTTTAAAGGATTTTAGGGTGAATATCCTATGAATTGATTCATAGGATAACGTGGAGAAACGACCTTAGGCTTCCATGATTAGAGAATAGTTCAAAGGATCAAATAAATAGACATCTCAAATGTTATTAATGGTCACTGTATGAATTCACTCATTTCATTTTTGCCAACCGTATAGTGCAGTGAGAAATTCTCTATTAGTTCGTTGATGATCACATCGCAGGTTTGGGATCTTAACCACTTTAAGGCGGATTTATTCGTACCATCCAGACGCTCTGAAATTTCCAATGCCAACGCGACATCATTTCCCAAATCACAATCGAGTGAGCATCTCCAGCTACCGGAACCCTTGTTGTAAACATCCCAAACTTCCACAGCGAGATTGAGACTATGCATGGCAGACTCGAACGAAGTGGATTGGTAATCCACCCAATTAACCTATCGTTTGTGGCTGAAAAAATCCGAACTGGGATTTACAGGATTTTCGGATTCTGGATTACTGGATTTAATTTGCATCTGAGGATCGTTTATTTTCGGTGTTTGATGGTAGGATTTACAGGATTGGTTTGTAACCTGAACCTGGCGCGTTGCACTTAGATTCGTAAGGTGGCGTCCCCGACTCATATTATGCCCTTCGGGTACCATCAAACCCTTCGGTCAACATCCTTCACTTCGGTGCGCCGCACCTTAAAAGATCTGAACTATGATTTTTATGATTACATGACGGACTATGATTTCATCACACCATTTTCACGGTTGTCTCACCGTTGACTCGTAGGGTGGCGTCCGTGACGCACCATTTTTTGCTCAACGCTCAATATCAAACGTCTATCCGGTGCGATGCACTTAGGGATGTGAAAACCAGACTGTTGTGAGGAATTAATTTGGTGAAAAGACCGCCAAAAGTGCATTGCACTTTGTATATAATAGAGCTGGATTAGGGAAAGGTGCAGCGCACTTCTGGCAAATTGATGGACGGGTATTCTTCTGAAGATCGTGTGAGTTGGTTAATCCCTAAGTGCAATGCACCAAAAGGTCGACAAAGTGCATTGCACTCCTGCCACCTTAATTATTTTTGTATTCTTCTCGGGCGTATGGGTAAGCCTGAGCAACCGCTTAAAATTATCCAACCAGTGAAGATAATAAACAATAACTTCTTTAATAAAAATTTCTTATAATTGTTTTATCGAGCCCAATTACAATTATCAACAAACGGTTTAACTTCGGTTCTTACCCAATCTCTTTCAAGTTTTTCCCAGGTGGTAGAAAACCTTAATAAATGACCGATCTCATAGGTTAAGCACCATTTATCTTCAGTCATTTGAAATTGGTCAACTAATAGGGGTTCAAGATATAAATTGGCTTCAGTAATATTTGAATTTTCAGCCATAAAGGTGATCATTTCCTTGTTGGCTGTCCTCTTTAATCGCAGAGGAATATCTGAACAACCACTCAATAATATCAAACTGGCTAATCCCAATAATAATAATTTTCTCAACGTCCCTCCCAAAATACGAATAATCGAAATTCCCATTTACACAATTGAGATTATTCTTACATAATTATAAATTATATTGACCGTGTATATGGATTGTTCACCTACAAAAGACATTTACCCAACGTGAAACAATCTGAAATATAATGAAACAAAGATAAAGATTTCTTCGATTGACCCTGGCTGTAAAAATTTGACCCGGATTCTATATATGCGTAAGTCTAATTTTCTATACACAATTCTTTTTTTGTTGTCTTTCATCGTCTCTCTTTTTTTATACCCGGGGGTCGTACATGCACAAACTGAAAACGCCTATGATCTGATCGGTACGGTCAATGGTTTACGCGCATCGATGGGTCTTGAAGCTTACCAAATCGATTCCTACCTGATGAGTTATGCCCAGCAACATGCTGAATACATGGCATCCATCCGATCTGCCTCCCACCGCAACCCCCAAACCTTCCCGAACACCATTTCCAACCGCTTCACCTACCCTGACGGAGACACCTTTACCAGTTCCAATTTCAGATAACGAACCGAATTCAGTGGCTATGATGGTGATGGGTGTCAGTCTGTTGGGATTGGTTGTGGTTGTGATTTTTGGGTTTGTCAAGAGTGGAAGTGATCAAACCTTTGATTGTGAGCGGCGATGATGAATGGCCGCGTGTAGATCTGATTTTTCTTTGCAACTTGAAGAGTGAAAATTTTTTAGCCAGTGAGGAAGTCTCCTCTGCTAGATTTTTTGGGTGGAATGAACAGCCAGAAGTAATGCCATCCCAAAGAAAAGTAATTCAACAGGTGCAGGAAAATAGGAATTCTTATGGCAAATAAACTTTTACGACCCTTGAAAACACTTTCCAAAGAGACCATTCTCAGCCAAAATAAATTTCTATTAGTTGAAAATCACGTGGTGGAGCTCCCGGATGGACGGATTATCCCTGATTGGGCCTGGGTAAAGATTCCCGATGCTGCAATCGTATTGGCTATGACTGAAGATAACCATTTTATCTGTTTTCGACAGACGAAGTACGCAGTCGCAGGGACAACTTTAGCAACGGTTGGCGGGATGATTGAGCCAGATGAAGATCCTCTGGCTGCTGCTAAAAGGGAGTTATTGGAAGAAACCGGATATACTGCTGAGAAATGGATCAGCTTTGGTAAGTATATTCTGGATCCCAACCGTGGGGTGGCTGACATGCACCTCTTTTTAGCTTTAGGTGGAAAAAAAGTGGTTGAACCAATTATTAACGATCTGGAGGATCAAGAATTAATCCTTCTCAACAGAGCTGAGATTGAAAAAGCATTATATGCTGGTGAATTTAAAATTCTTACTTGGACAGCTGTGATTTCACTATCCTTACAATATCTGGATTCGGTTTTATATCAGAACATGTAACTGACCTGAAAATAAACTCAGGTCAGTTACGATTTTTTTTAAGATGTAATACAACCTTTACATGTAAAAAAATACAATTGCCATTACCAGACAGACGAGCAGTAACCTTTAATCAGGTATATTGTTTCAGAAAATTACTCATATTCTTCTGAATGAGTGTGTCTGTGATGGATATCAGGCCAATGTGGATGCGCATGTTTCAAGAAATCATGCTTGTGTGGATGTGTGTGCCAACCATCCGGTTGTTCTCCTTCATGATGATCATGATGGCCATCATCATGGCGGTGTGGGTGATCATGCATGACACTTTGATGAACATGGGTGTGCTGGTGTTGCTCGCGCATGAGTAAAAGCAATGATATAACAAATAAGAGGATCGCGATCGCCAACTGCCAGGTGAATTTCTCGCCCAGGATTAAAATCGATAATAATATCCCCCAGAATGGTGCACTGGAAAAGATCAATTGGCTACGGGTTGCCCCTAACTGTTGTGCTGCGGTTATATATAATACGATGCTGAAACCATAAGCGAAAACTCCCAGGATCAAACCACCTGCTACAGAACCGAATGAACCGGTTAATGGAGCAATGCTGATGCCAATAATCAGATTGGTCGTTCCGGCTACCAGACCCTTCCAAAGCGTGGATTGCGCCGGGGTGATCCCATCAATCAATGCAGTCAGATGATTGTCAATTCCCCAACAGACACAGGCCAGCGCAACCAGGATGCCTGCAAGTATGCCAGCCGAGCTTTCCCCCGAAGTCAAGATGATTGCTGATAACAGTATGCCTCCCGCTGCCAGCCAGCCAGTACGTGTCAGGTGATCCTTGAATATAAAATGACCCAAAATGGCGGTAGCGACCATTTCCAGGTTAAGCCACATTGAAACCGAGGCTGCATTTGCCAAACGTAACCCGGCTAGCAGCAACACTGGTCCCAGCATACCGCCAAACAAAACTGCCCCTAATAAACGTAACGCATTTACGCGATCCATATGCCAGGGCCAGGTAAATTTTTTATCGCGAATAACCAGCACGATCACACCCAGAGCTGCACCAATATACAGCAGACCAGCCAATTGGAATGAAGATAAATGATCCAAAAGACTTTTACTGAGGGGGGTGGCTGCCCCAAACAACAATGCCGACAAAATGGCAATTAAAATGACTGGCATTTGCATAAAAAAACAAATCCTTTTTATGAGTGGAAGAGCGTAGAAATGTTAATTATTTTCCTCTTCAGGTAGCACCTGGATGCAGCCTTCCGCAAAACCAACGGTGACTCTTTCGCCATTCGGGAATAATTCCATCACATACGGATCGGATTCCACACAGGTCAGTAGCTGCCCGTTTACTTCAACATCGTATTCTATCACATCGCCCAGATAAACACCTCGTCGAATGATGCCAGAGAAGAGTTCGCCAGTTTTGTTTATTCTGATCATTTCAGGGCGCACAATCAGGCTGACCGATTCCTGTTCGCGGAAATCACGTTGAATATTCAATAATTCCATCACTTCATCAAACACTTTCACAACCAGATTCTGCCCACTCTGTTTCTGCGTAACGCCATGCACAAAATTGGTTCGACCAATGAAGTCTGCCACAAAGCGACTATTGGGGAAGCGATACATTTCCACTGGCGTGCCAATCTGTTTAATGATCCCATTATTCATGACCACAATCCGGTCGGATAATGTCATGGCTTCAATCTGATCATGGGTTACATACACGCTGGTTATATTTAATTCCTTCTGAATGTGGCGGATTTCAAAGCGCATTTCCTCGCGCAGCTTGGCATCCAGGTTGGACAACGGCTCATCCATTAATAAGACTTTGGGTTCCATAATCAATGCCCTTGCCAATGCAACCCGTTGCTGTTGACCACCCGAAAGCTGGGTTGGGGCTCTATCTCCATATCCCTGTAATTGAACCAGATCCAGCACCCGGTTCACTCTCTCTTGAATGACGGCCTTGGGCAAACGCTGCACATTTAAACCATAAGCAATATTCTCAAATACATCCAGGTGTGGGAAAATGGCATAACTCTGGAAAACCATCGACATGTCACGCCTGTGCGGTGGCAACATATTAATCTCATTGCCATCCAGAACAATCTGCCCTTCGGTTGGAAATTCAAACCCAGCGATCATCCTTAAGGTTGTTGTTTTTCCACAACCACTGGGACCTAATAATGTAACCAACTCGCCTTTTTCGATATCCAGGTTTACATTATAGACAGCGGTAACTTCGCCCACGCCACCGCGAGCCGGGAATACTTTTGTGATATTTTTTAATGATAAGTACATAAGTCCCTCTCCGGTAATTTAAAATCCCTGGCTCATATCCACAGAGCCTCTACCTTTAAATAGTTTATTGACAATTAAGTTAAGCACAAAGATGGCAATCAAAACAAAAATGATAATCACCGTTGAATACGCAGCTGCGATGCTGACACCACCCTGCTCCCACTCACTTAAGATGGAGGCAGTCACAATCCTCCATTTGGCTGAGATCAGGAAAATGATGGCAGAAACACTGGTCATATGCCGGGTAAAACTAAAGACCAATCCGGCGAATAAAGCCGGTAAGATCAATGGTAAAGTTACCTTGCGGAATGTATATTGAGAATCAGCCCCCAGGATATTGGAAGCTTCTTCAATGGATGGGTCAATTTGTTGCAGTGCCGCTACGCCTGAGCGCACAGAAGCGGGTACAGAACGCACAATAAAGGCACCCATGATAATATAAGCACCACCCACCATGGCAAATGGAACCCCGGCAAACATTAGTGCACATGGTACAGCCAGTGTCAAAATGCCAATACCAATCCGGGATGTTTTCCCGCTCAAATTTTGTAGCAATAGTACGCCAGCAAATACCAGGCCAATTGCCAGAAGAGCTGGAGTGGGTTGCACAAGCACCTTGATGTGGTCTGAAGCCTGGAATATCGCGTTACTCCAAAAACCGCGCTCCAAAGAACGGCTGAAATCCGCAATTGGTTTTGAAATCATCACAGCCCAGTTGGTAGACATTACATAGATCCCCAGCACAGCCAGTACCAAAGGTTTTCTGAATACCTTCAGGGTAATCATCATGTAAATCGCTACCAACAGGTAGAATCCGCCCAGTATGTAGTACATATAGGGTTCATATACCTGATTGAGTGCCACACCAATCGCTGTCCCCACCACCAGAATGATGATCTTTTCCCACCTGGTTTTTCCAACCACCGAAGCAAAAAACAATGCCATGACCGCATAAATTACAATCGCTAATGCCAATGGTGGTTTATTGAATGCCATTACAAATCCAATGCCCAGAATGGTGCCAGGAACTGCTCCGCCCAGATTGGAGGTGAAATCAAGCGCCGATTTCCCGGTGAAGTTTTTCCGCACCACCAGCCAGGCGATGATCATACCCAGGATGGCTGCAAATGGGGTTGCCAGTGCGCTCAGGAATGTAGTATCCAGGATAGCTTCGATACCACGCGTTACAGTCATCTCCCAATGGCGCAAGGTAGGCGTGAAATCTACCCCCCAGGCAGTACTGAAGGAACCATATACAATCGTTGCATACAAAAGCAGAATGAAACCGATCATTGCATACGTTAAAATATTAAAGAGCCAACGAATAAAAGGATCTTTTTCTAGAATGACTGATCCAGCCGGTTTTCCGGTTACGGATATATAAGAGCGCCGATTCACGTAATAGCGTTGAACAAGAAAAATAACCAGGGTGGGTATCATCAGCACAAAGGAAAGCGCCGATGCTTTCTGATAGTTGTATTCTCCGATAACCGCCAGGAAAATTTGGGCAGAGAGTACCGTGCGGTTACCCGACAGGAATAACGGGTTCCCTAAATCTGCCAGCGATTCGACAAAGAGTAATAAAAATGAGGCTGCAATTCCAGGGATCAAAAGCGGCATTGTGATGGTGCGAAACAGATGAAATCGCCCTGCGCCCAGGCTGGATGCCGCTTCCTCAATCGCTGGATTCAGTCGCTCTAACATGGCGCGTAAAATCAGGTACGAAACAGAAAAGAAGGTGATTGTCTGAACGATCACCAAACCATCCAGACCATAGATGTCATTCATACCCTGAACAAAAGTAATCCCAAAAAATTTTTTTGTGATCAATCCATTGCGGCCAAACAATAAAATCATGGAGAGTGCCAGCGCGAATGGAGGGGATACCGTTGGAACCAATGCTAACCAATGGACATATTTTTTCCCAGGAATATTACAACGCACCACCGCATAAGCAAAGATAAAGCCCACCAATGTCCCTGCTGTCGCTGTTAATAAGCCCATTAACATGGTGTCATAGAAAGCTTTGCGTAAAGCAGGGCCATAATAATCATCAAAATAACGGGCAAAGTAGGTGACATCAAATGCACCTTCTTTAGAAATAAAACCACCGGATACAGAGCGGTATAAAGGAAATACGATAAAAACAAAAATAAAAATGCCAGCTAATAATAAACTCATGAAGAGAACCGGATCTCTTCCGATGAGGGTAAATTCTCTTATCCGGTGAATAATGGCTGATGTTTTGAGGAATTTTTTTTCAGTCCTGATTGGGGAATTTTGCATGATCCATCCAATTATCATACAGGGCGGCAAAAGCCGCCCTGTATTTCATTCAATATTTTATTGTTTCAGGTTTTCAGCATTCTGAATTTCGTTGGTGAATTTATCCACGAATTCAGTCTTATGTGTACCTGCCCAGATGAAATCATAATCAATCAGATTGACTTCCAGGAGTTCTGGATGCGAAAGTTCAACACCATTGACGGTTGGTGCCTGGTAAGCATGGTATTTCGGGCCTAACGCCTGACCTTCAGGAGAGATTGCCCAGTCAAACCATAGTTTGGCTGCCTGAAGATGTTTGGCTCCTTTGAGGATCGCCTGTCCACCAATCTCATAACCAGTGCCTTCTTCAGGGAATGTCAACACCAATGGCATCTGGTTGTTCTCAATTTCATTGACGGTATCATGTGAGAAAACGATTGCCACAGCGGCTTCACCCTGACCGACAAACTTGGCGGGGGCTGCACCACTCTTGGTGAATTGAGCTACCTGACCGGCATATTTCTGGATATATTCCCAACCGGCTTCCTCGCCACGGATCTGGAGAATAGTGGCTAACGCTGTGTAAGAGGTACCAGAGGTGGAGGGGTGTGCAACCATAATCTGGCCTTTGAATTCTGGTTTCAAGAGATCATCCCAGGATGTTGGTGCTTCCACACCCGGGTTGGCTTCCAACCAGTTTTTATTGGTGGCAAAACCCAGACTGCCGACATACACACCCACCCATTGATTGTCAACATCCTTCATTAATTTTGGATCACGGATATTGCCATAATTGGGTGAATCATACGCTTCCAATAATCCTTTTTCTTTGGCCGCAATAAAACTGTCAATCGGGCCACCCCACCAGATATCAAATGTGGGATTATCTTTCTCGGCTTCAATACGAGCCAGAGATTCGCCGGATGACATGCGCACATAGTTCACGGTGATGCCATATTTTGCCTCGAATTCCTGTTTCATACCCTGACACCATTCTTCCTGCGGCGTGCAGAGCACGTTCAGCTCGGTGTCAGTAATGACATCTGCCGCTGGTTCGACTTCTGCTGGTTGGCAAGCAGTCAAAACTGTTGCAATCAACAGAGTCAGGAATAGAATAAAACTTACTTTTTTCATTTTTTCTCCTCCGAATTTGGTTTTGGCACAACTGTGCCTGGAAATTCTTCAATGATGAATTGAAGACATAACGGTACTTTTATTATATTGATTTGTTAATAAAATGTTAATAAAAAATGACAGCAATTTATGGGAAAAGAGTCACGTTTTTGATAGATAATTTTTCTCCAAATCTGCAGAGATTTAAAAAATCAGTGTACAATACAACTTGATACAAATGGAATAATTTTGTGATACTTAACACCTCAATAATGATGATTTTGACTCTGACGCCCCTGATTATCATCCCTTTCAGCCTGTTAACCGGACGATTTTCTTTGATCTTTCGCAAACACCAAAACCCTTCTGAAACAACTTCTTCATAAAGTACAAACAACCATTGGTAATCATTTGAATTCTTCATCTTCACAATCTTCTCGTTCTCTCTCGCTGGCTGTGCTTTCATTATCCACCCTGGCTGTATTGGCTGTCACTGCGGTTGCCCCGGCATTAGGTCGGATTCAAGTCTCTTTCCCGCAAGCCAGTAAGCTGGAATTGCAAATGATGTTGAATTTTCCAGCTTTATTTTTAATCCCCTTCAGTTTACTTTCAGGTCAATTAACCTTGCGTTTTAAAAAGCGTCATATCCTCTTTACAGGATTGGCAATCTATTTCCTTTCCGGGGTTGGTTCTGCTTTTATCAAAGACTTCACGGTTTTTATGGTGCTAAGGGCCTTTCTGGGCATCGGCATGGGGATGGTTACTCCATTATCGTTCTCGTTGATTGCGGATCTATTCTCAGGCGATAAAAGAGCCAAATTGATGGGCTTTTCTTCGGCCGTAGCAACATCCAGCGCTATTTTGATGTCCTTGATCTCCGGCTGGCTGGCGCTTTATAACTGGCGTTATGCATTGGGAGCCTACGGAATCAGCCTGTTTGTCTTCATCATGGTCTATTTTTATTTGCCAGAACCACAAGCTTCAGATCAAGCGGTTAAACAGGCAAAACTACCCATGCTGGTATACGCTGTTGTAATATTTAATTTGTTTTCGATTGTGATCTTCAATCTCATATCCAACCAGATGGCTTTTTACCTGAAGGATACCAACCTGGGAGATTCAGCCGAAAGTGGGATGGCGATAGCCGCTTATCAGGGAGCTCAATTCCTGGTCGCCCTCATTTTTGATAAAATTTATCGGGTTCTAAAAAACAACACAGCCATATTTGGGTTAGGTGTTTCAGTTATTGGATTTATGATCCTTTTTGTAGCCAATAGCTTATGGGTGATCGTCCTGGCGGTCTTTATCACAGGGCTGGGCATAGGCACCCTGGTGCCCTACAATGCTCTCACCATATCTAACCAGGTCACCCCGGATTTAAGTGCCTGGGCATTATCACTCAATACCAGCGCTCTCTTTGCAGGTCAGTTCATTTCACCCTTCCTCTTTTCTCTCATCAGCACCATTTTTGGGTTCACATCCGTTCGTTCTTACTTTCTTTCTGCTGCTGTCATGTGTGCATTGGTGGCATTGATCATTTTTTCTGCAAAAAGTAACCACAGAAGAAATAAGCTGGGAAAGATTGATATGTGATACCAAATTTCACCAATCGATCCAATCTCCGGTGTTTTTGATTTCTATAAATCTCTTTAGAAAAACAAAGGTAAAATTACAGGTGAAGATTACATAAGTAGAATTTTTAACCAGGATGGAACCCATATGCAGCGAATTTCTCAATATTTTTACAGTAAATCATCTTTTTGGGTGTTTCTCATTACACTGGCTTTGTTTGTTTTGTTCTTGCTGGTGGTGCTCCCCGCCGAATCGGATCGATCTGCGCAGGTCACCGGGTCGGTCACATCCCCGGACACTACCTTTTACTACACACGTGATCAACTTTACCAGATTGCCGAAGATATTGGTCAGGAAGGCCGACTTTATTATCTGGATTCCCGCATCTCTTTCGATATCATCTGGCCGCTGGTATACACTTTCTTTTTGATCAACACAATCAGCTGGATATTAAACAAGACCATTCTGGAAGAGTCAAAACTGCGCCTGCTCAATCTGGTTCCGCTGGCAGGTATCCTGTTGGATTATCTTGAAAATATCACCAATATGGTGGTGATGTTTCGCTATCCACAACCGACCGATATTATTGCCAGCCTGGCAGGCATCTTTACCTCCTTAAAATGGGTGTTCGTGGGCGGTAGTTTTCTGATCCTGGTATTTGGTGTTGTGCTTTGGGTCGGGGTAAAGACCAATATTATTAAGACTTAACTTTTCCTAAAAAATCGTTCGAAGACAATAATCACTAGACTTTTTTTTTATGGTATTTTAGAATAAGGATTAAAAAATAATCGAAAGGAGGTAGCATTTTTTAAATACTTGTGAAATAAGTTTTGATGAAATTTCCAGTAATGGTTTCATTCTTTGGAATCATTCTTGTTTTCCTTTGATCTCAAGTAATCAATCTCCCCTTTAATACCCTGTACTTGCAAAGCCGGGTGTAAATCGATCACCATGGGATTGGCTTTATTAAATGAAACTAAAAAAGGAGGGAATAATGGTCAAGAATATCCGCAATTAGGCGATTTTTGTGATCGGATTATTGTTAATTAGTGTAGTTTTCTTTCTTCGCGGACAGAATACCCAGGCAGCTGAATTCACAATACCTGAAAATGAAACTTATGATCCGAACCAACATTACGGTTTTGTCATTGGCAACGAGGATAGTGAAACAAATCCACAGAAAATTGAAAATAATGGCGTGTTTATCGAACTGAAAAAAGTATATATCACCGATTCACAGGTGGGGGGAATTGTCTGTTATAGCTTCCCAGGTGTGGAGCAAAGCGGGCAACCTAATCCCGAAGGTTGGGTGATTGAACGTTTGAATCTTGTTCAAGAAAAGCCATTATCGATGAACACGGGGACTAGTCTTGAATCCTGGATTTATGACCAAAGCGGAGAAATAAAGATGGGTCGTTGCGATTATTTTTACAGCACTTATGCTGAAGAATTCAAACCAGATCAACCATTCATCATCGAAATCAAGAATATGTATTATGGGAATCGGACTGATTGCGATGAAATAAATGCCCATCTTTCGGAGAATAATAATGGCATTACTGTAGGTTGTGAATGGATCACAACAGAAGGTAGTGGTTACTATCTGGACTTAAAAATCCTTGAGAAACCAGTAACGATGGACGAAGATGAAGCCCGAATGAAAGTCGCCAGTATGTTGTCGATCGTTTTCGAAGGAACCTGGGAATTTGAAATACCAAGATAAATTTTACTTCCACCTCTGATTTTTCAAAAAGACCAATAGCTCGTGTAAAATCGAGCTATTGACCTTTAATACCACATTAGAATTTTTTAAGAAGCTTCTTAATCGGATTGAATTTGTCGTAAATTGCGATATACTTTCAACCAATCAAAACCTCATCCTTCCTTTAAAATAGGATGTCAAGGAGCAAACATTGGCAAGGCAGAAGAAGAGCAAACAAAAAATAGATCCTTCCATCTGGGTGATTCTGATTGGCGGGTTAATGCTGCTGGTGGCCGTGGTGGTACTGGTCATCCAGGCGCAACAACCGGCGCAATCCGCTGTGACGAACCAGAATTTAAACATTCCCTATCCTCAGGTAGAGCGTGTAACGATTGAGGATGCCAAAGCTGCTTTTGATGCCGGCACGGCCGTGTTTGTGGATGTGCGTGGCGATGATCTATATAACGCCGGGCATATTCCAGGAGCACTTTCAATTGCTGAAAGTGAAATGGAAAGCCGCTTTATCGAGCTCGACCCCAACGCCTGGATCATCACCTACTGTACCTGACCGGCTGAAGAATCCAGCGCCCGTGCGGCGACCGTATTATTGGCAAGAGGTTTTACCAACGTCAGTGCGCTTCAAGGTGGGTTGGCACTCTGGCAACAGAGTGGCTATCCGATGGAGTGAGTAGCTGGTAGGGTTTAGGTGCTAAGGGTTAGGCATTAAGATATTTTTCTTTATCTATTATGCACCTGAACAGAAATCCCCATCGCTACCAATGGCAAGTTTAACAAAATGAAATCAAGACTACCATATTTCGTCATGGTAGTCTTTTTATATACATCCAATTAAAATCTGTAAAGCTATTTCAGGACAGGTCACTAACCTTAAACATCTAAGGCCTGAATATCACTCCACAATCCTGCAGCAAGCGCTTAATCCGAATAGCCATTTCCTCATCACTCTCGCCATGATCGAATACCAGGTCGACGGGGAGGTCGGTGGTGACGAGCTCGCCCAGCCAGACGGTTTTGATGTTCTCTTCGTCGATGACAGTTTGCAGGATGGCCAGGTCGGATTTGGTGAATTCGACGGCGGTGACGATCAGGATCTGGCCAGCATCCAGGAAGAGGTGCGCCAGTTCGCCGAAGCGCCGGACATGCTCGCGCCAGTTGTTGATGGCATCACGACGTTTGAGGTCGGCATTGACACCGTACAGCACCGAGCCGATGCCGAGATAGTAGCACAGTTTACCATCCTCGAAGAGCTGCCTCTCCAGCAGACTGGCCAGGCGTTTGCGTCCAATGCCTTTGGGACCGGTAATGACCACCAGGGCCGATTTCTGGTTATATTTCTCGTAGCGCTGTTCCATGGTGACATTGCTGCGGATCCACTTTTGATTACGAAGGTTAACCTCATCGCGCAGCTCGCTGACCTCGTCGGAGAGGGCTTCCAGGACGATGCCACCGCCGCGGATCTCGTACTCATCCACCAGCACGAAACGGCTGGTATCGGGCAGCTTGTCGGAGGTGTCGAAGGCGATGGGATGCGCCAGGCGCAGCGTGACCTCGGCCACGTCGTGGTGCTCGATCGCCAAATTCTTATTTCCATTTTGCGCGCTATAATCGCTGGCGTCAATGACTTTGTGAATGGTCTCGATATGGGCTTTCTCACGGGCGGTACCCAGCTTAAGGATCAACGTTTTTTCGGGGGTGAGGGGTTGGCGCCCCAGCCAGAAGAGGCTGACACGCAGGCGGGTGCTGACAGCGGGCGGCATTTCGTCCACCTTACAGGCGATCTGGCCACGGCGGACGTAGATTTGCTCGGCCATGGTGAATCCCACTGCCTGGCCAGCGGAAACCTGGCTCTGTGATTCGGTATTGAAGCCTTCCAGCGTCTTGAGGACGGTGCGCTTAGCCGAGGGATAAAATACGACTGCATCGCCGGGTTGCAGGGTACCGCTCGAGAGCGTCCCGGCCACAATACGGCGGTTGTCGCCCATGTCGGAGAACTTGTAAACATCCTGCACGGGCATGCGCACAGGTTGATCGGTGAGGGCACGCGCTTTCTCGAAGGAATCGAGTGCCTGCAGCAGGGTGGGGCCATCATACCAGCTCATCTCGCCATTGTGAGCTGCCACGCCAGCACCATCGCGACCGCTGACCGGGATATAGACCATCGGTTGCACACCAATGCCGGAGAGGTAAGCGCCGTATTCCTCGCGGATGCGTTCGAAGACGGATTGATCGTAGCCAACCAGGTCCATCTTGTTGATCAGCACGACGATTTTTTTGATGCCGAGCATCCAGAGCATGTAGCCGTGGCGGCGGGAGTTCTCCTGCACACCTTCGGCAGCGTCGATGACCAGGATGGCGGCTTCGGCATGCGAGGCGCCGGTGACCATGTTCTTGATGAATTCGATATGACCTGGTGCGTCGATGATGATGTAGTTGCGCTGGGTGCTCTGGAAGAAGACGCGGGCGGAGTCGATGGTGATGGATTGCGCCTGCTCGTCCTTGAGCGCGTCGATCAGCAGGGCGTATTCGAAAGGGACACCCTGGGCGGCGCAACGCGCACGGATGCCTTCGAGCTTGCCTTTGGGTAGGGAGTTGGTATCCGCCAGCAGCCGGCCAATCACAGTGCTTTTGCCGTGATCGACATGACCGACGAAGACGACATTCATCTGTTCTTTGTTGAAGTCCAGTAATTTTTCCATTTACATGTACCCCTCTTTGCGCAGGGATTCGAGTCCACCGCCGTCCTCTTTATCCTGGGCGCGGCCAGCACGCTCGGCGATATTGGCGAACTTGCCGACTTTCAGCTCGGCGATGATCTCAGCCACGTTGCGCGCTTCGGATTCGACCGGGAAGGTGCACGGGTAGCAACCCAGGGAGCGGTAGCGTTTGCCATCTCCCTGGTTGTAATACAGGGACACGGTCGGGATCTGTTCGCGCTCGATATATTCCCAGATGTTGAGCTCGGTCCAATCCAGTAGCGGGTGGATGCGCACGTTGGTACCGGGTGCGAAATCGGTTTTGTATTGATTCCAGAACTCGGGCGGCTGGTCGGCGATGTTCCACTCGTTGTGATTATCACGGGCCGAGAAATAACGCTCCTTGCTGCGCGATCCCTCTTCATCGGCACGCGCACCGACGATGACCCCGCTGAACGGCTGGGGATTCTCTTCCTCTTCGTAGCGGTCGCTCTCGTGGTTATAACGCATGCGGCGACCCTTGCCGTTCAGCGTTTGCTTGAGAGCTTCGGTCTTGAGCAGTCCACAGCAGGTCAGGCGGTCGACAGCCCCATCCGGGAAGGTGCGCTTGGCTTCGAGTGCTTCGTAGTTAGCCCCAACGACCATGCTGAGCTTCATCTCGCGCACCAGGCGGTCGCGGTATTCAATCATCTCGGGGATCTTGAAGTGCGTGTCTACATGGATGAGGGGGAAGGGCACATGCCCGAAGAAGGCTTTGCGTGCCAGCCACAGCAACACGGTGGAGTCCTTGCCCATTGACCAGAGCATCCCCAGGCTTTTGAAATTGGCATACGCTTCACGCAAAATATGCACAGAAATTGATTCGAGTTCGGATAGTTGGTTCATGGGGGTAATTGTAATACTTTTTAGGGGTTAGGTGTTAGGTTTTAGGGGCTGGGGGTCACTGTGTCGTCCTGAAATAAGTTTACAGTTTTCTAATCTAGATCCTAATTCCAAATTTTTAATGACTAATTCATAACACCAGGCATCTTGTTTTACCTGGTGTTTAAATTTAATGAATAGAATTCAATCTCGTAATCCCCCTATTCTTTTTAAAAATTTCATGTAAAATATTAAAATATTATCAATACTTAGCAATATATTTCTTTTTAAATTCTATCTACTTTTCCAAATCCAAACACTCCAAAATCACCAAAAGGGGGATTAAATGATCAACCCGCATAATAATATGTTTGTTAAGTTTTTTTCCATTTTAACAATCATTGTTCTGATTACATCCACTTTTTCTCCAACAGTCAACGCTGCTGGAATGTATTCTGAAATCGAGAATATTCACCAACAACAGCAAGAATTTAGTCCTGTTGAACAGGATTCTACAACTCAGGATCAATATTTAATTTTCCTGCCACTCGTCCTTAAAAACCCTCAACCACCTACAGGGCCTGACCTGTCCTTATCCAAGTCGGATGGTGATATTTCAGTCAATCCTGGCGACGCTATTTCCTATACCCTGTCTTATCAAAATCTGAGCGCTTTGAATGCAACCGAGGTGGTCATTACTGAGAATTTACCCTCTAATACCAGTTTTCGCTCCGACTTAAGCACCGCTGGTTGGCAGCAGGTTGGCACCACTTCTCAATACACCTTCACAATCGGTACTCTTACCGCTCAAAGCTCTGGACAGGTGATTTTTGCCATTCAAGTACCAGCATCGATTTCGCCAGAAATTATGTCCATCAATAATTCCGTTAGTATCCAACATGATAATGCCCTCGGTTCAGATCCGAATGCTGGAAATAATTATGCCAGTGATACTACGCCTATTTTGCAATCACAAACAAATCCGGATCTTGTGGTCACTAAAACAGCCAATCTGGCAGAAGTTGAACCCGGTGGAACCATCGTTTACACCATTGAATATGCAAACCAAGGAACAGCGTCTGCCAGTGGGGTTATATTAACTGAAAATTTGCCAGCGAACACTTCATTTAATAGCAGCTTGAGCACCGTCGGCTGGGCGATGGGGGAAAATAACACGTACGCTTTTTCCATAACTACTCTGGATATTGGTGGTCAGAGTTCAGTTCAATTTGCCTTAGATGTGGACAGCTCAATCCCTGCCGGTGTGCAGACGATTGAGAATTCGGTCACCATATCCGATGATGGGTTGAATGGCAGCGATCAAAACCTGTCAAATAACTCCTCATCATCCTCCACAATTCTTAATGCCCAACCTGATTTGACGATCAGTGTTATTCCAAATAAAACAGAAATAAAACCAGGAGAAACGCTCAGCTACACCATTAATTATGCCAACACAGGCAACCAGGATGCCAGTGGGGTAAAGGTTTCCGCTGATATCCCTGAGATCAGCACACCTGACCTGACACAATCCACCACCGGTTGGTTTTTTGATACAACCAGTGGATCATACCATTTTAACATAAACAATCTGGCATCGGGAGCCTCCGGTTCTATCACATTGGTTATTAAGGTAAATGATACAGTTTCTGCAGGGATTGAACAATTATCTATCCCCTTCGAAATCACCGATGATCTGTCCAATGGTACAGACCCCACCCCTGCAAACAATGTAGCTAACGTCGCCACTGCCCTGAATGCAGAACCTAACCTTTCGATCAGTAAAAGTGATGGTGATGTATTGGGTGTAACGCCTGGCGGACAAATTGTCTATACCCTGACCTATGAAAACAGCGGCAATCAGGGAGCAACAGGGGTGGTAATCACCGAAACATTACCGGCGAACACCAGCTTTTCGATGGATAATGACAGCAGTTGGCAGCAGGTAGGAACAACAGATCAGTATGTTTACACAATTGGGGAATTAAGCGCTGGACAATCTGGGTCCATTGATTTTATTGTGATTGTAACTGAATCCTTACCACCAGGGACAGAGTCCATTAATAATGCAGTCACCATCGCAGATGATGGCAGCAATGGGATTGAACCTGAGACCGGTAATAATTCTGCTCAAAGTTCAACTACCATCGATCTTTCTCCGGATTTGTCCATTCAGAAGAGCACCACCGATCAGGCCATACCCGGGCAGGGAATTCAATATTCCCTTTCCTACACCAATCTGGGCTTCAGTAACGCCAGCAGGGTTGAAATCCATGAGTATCTGCCCCTCTACACCAGTTTTGACGAAACAACCAGTACTGCCGGTTGGCAACGTGTTGGTGAAACACAAGAGTACGTCTATTCTGTTGGCAATCTTGCCAGTAAAGCAAGTGGTTCCGTCCAGTTTGGCGTGCAGGTTGATGCTACCGTTCCAGCGGGTTTGGAAGGGATTGAAAATTCAGCCAGCATCAATGATGATGGTCTGAATGGTAACGATATCAATCCAAACAATAATAATAGCTTGATCACAACCAGCCTGACAGCGGAACCTGACATGCAGATCTCAGCCGATGATGCGGTCACAGATATATCTGCTGGTGCTGTGTTGACCTACACAATTACCTATGCCAACCCTGGAAATCAAGGCGCTACAGGTGTTTCCATTACAGCATCCCTCCCTGAACACAGTACATTTAACGCTACTGCTTCCACACCTGGTTGGTCACAAACCGAACCAACAGAACCATACCAGTTCAGCGTGTCAAGCCTGGCTGCAGGTGCATCCGGGCATGTTGTGTTGGCTGTTACAGTGGCTTCTTCTGTGCCGGCCGGGGTTGAATATTTACAAGCAACATTCAACATCACTGATGAAGGTGCAAATGGAGTCGACCCCAATCTGACGAATAACCAAACAAGTGTAACGACTGTCTTAAACGCTGCTCCTGATCTGGTCATAACCAAAGATGATGGTGAGATCGAAGCCATTGTTCCCGGTGGGCGGCTGACCTACAGCTTGCAATACAGCAATCAGGGTAGCCAGGGAGCCAACGGGGTGGTGATCACAGAAACGCTGCCGGAGAATACCAGTTTCGACACCGAAAACAATCCCGCGGGTTGGCAGCAGGTGGAGAGCACGAACCAATATCAATATGCAGCCGGTGAAATGGCAGCAGCAAGCAGTGGCAGTGTAACTTTTGCTGTCATCGTAAACGCCACACCGCCGCAGGGAGTCAGTGACATCTCCAATACCGCCAGCATCAGCGATGATGGGTCTAACGGATTCGATGAAAACGCAACAGACAATACCGCTTCCATCACCACAACATTGAATTTATCTCCTGACCTTCAATTGTCGAAAACAGGGGATGGTATCACCCAACCCGGTGCCATCATTCATTACACCCTGACCTACAAAAACCTGGGGTTAATCGATGCGGATGGGGTTGTAATCACAGAAAGCCTACCGGCGAATACCACTTTCAATGCGGCTGAAAGCGACTCCGGATGGGTGCAGGTAGGAGAGACCAGCACCTATACTCTCCAGGTTGGTTCTGTGGCACAGGGTTCAGAAGGATCGGTTATCTTTGCAGTAACCGTAAACAGCCCCCTCCCGGATGGCACGCTCTCCATTTACAACACCGCCAGCCTGACCTACACGGGGACTGATCCAAACCCAAGCAACAACAGCGCTGAATTAACCAGCCTGATCTCCAGTGGACCTACCACGGTGTGTGGTGTTATTTCCGAGAATGCCACCTGGACAGCGGATTTAAGCCCGTATGTGTTGACCTGTGATGTCACCATCAATACTGGGGTTACCTTAACCATCGAACCCGGTACGGTGATTAAATTCAATGCCCTGGCGCGTCGCTTAAATGTTAATGGCATCCTGAACGCCATTGGCACTTCTACCAATCGTATTTTCTTCACCTCCTTCAAAGATGACAGCGTCGGGGGAGATACAAATGGAGATGGCAGCGCCAGCAGCCCAGCCCGGGGAGACTGGTCGACCATCAATGTAGGTGACACCGGGGTGG
>Ga0068712_1000737_pt1 | contig 56267 bp, 50 predicted proteins | sample MTBAKSrepl1MetaG_FD_62987 | JGI IMG/M metagenome (GOLD analysis project Ga0068712, IMG submission 62987) | Enrichment culture microbial communities from Arthur Kill intertidal strait, New Jersey, USA, that are MTBE-degrading - MTBE-AKS1... | ecosystem: Environmental > Aquatic > Marine >... | reverse complement strand
TGACACAGATAAATACGATGTCCGCCCGTCATTCCCGCGAAGGCGGGAATCCAGGAATGTCAAGATTTGTAGAAAGAAAAAGACTGGACGCCGGCCTTCGCCGGGGTGACGGAGTTCTCGCCCATTTGTACTTTTTAGATTGCAGCTTCGTATTAGAAGAGAAGCACGCCCCTAAAGCAATGGGCCGCGGGGGAGCAAAATAAGCGCCGTCACGACCTAGGTTTCCATGAAAAATAAGAGCCGATCCAGTTTTCAAAGAGCAATATTCTGCGTTGCCCAGCTTTCGAAGAGGTTTGGAACGTGCATCGCCGGGGAAAAAGTGCTTGACAAGGTGAGCTGAATGGATTATTAGTTAAAGTTAAGATTGTTTTGCATCTCTAACAATGAGAGGTGTACATGGCGACGCAGGCTGAAAACAAAGCGATGGAAAAGCCTCTGACTTCAGTCATGGAGGACTATCTAGAGGCTATTTTTAATCTCAGCCGGGAGAAAAAGATTGTCCGCGTCAAGGATATTGCCAAGCGAATGGGGGTGAAAATGCCCACGGTTACCGGCATGCTTAAAACCTTGAATGCCCGGGGACTGGTCCATTATGAAAAATACGAGTATGTCGAGCTGACGGAAACAGGGGCTGAAGTCGGGCAGGAAATACGGCGCAGGCATCTTCTTTTATTGAAGTTTTTGACTGAAATCCTAAAAATCGATTTTTCGATTGCCAACGAGGACGCCTGCAAAATGGAACATGCCCTCAGCCCTGCCACGTTGGACAGTCTAACCGATTTCATGGAGTTCATTGAGTCGTGTCCGCGGGCCGGTGGGGATTGGCTGGAGTTTTTTGAAGAATTCCGTATGGATGGGCACCGGCCGGAGAAATGCCAGGCTCGCGGTGATGCCTTCTCGTGTGATTTCAAGGACCAGGTCGATTCCACCTGAGAAATGCGGATATCGAGGACGCAATACGGATGGTTAATAAGATCCTAATGATTTCAATCAGTTTTTAGACTTGGAAGTAGAGTCATTTTTTTAAGCCCATTGTTAGGAATGACTAATATATAGAGGCTGGACTAAGTTGATGAGGATACATAAAAAAGATTTGATCGACGCCCTAAACACCAGTGTCCAAGGGCTGCGGCAAGGCGTTGATATGCACTGTGATTTGTTAACCTCCCTGATGAATGGGCAAGTTGACGAGGGCAATCTGCAAAAGCTACTGGATCTGTGTCCCAAACGATCGCGGGAGTTGAGGCTGGAAAAAGCGATCCAGGAGGCCATTGAAATCCTGGAAGAAAGCCGAAAAGCCTTTAAATCTAAAAAGCTTGAAGCTCTGCGCAAGAAACTGACCCAGGTCCTGATCGACTCGGATTGATATCAATCAGGGATGTCTTACGGGTTTCATACCTGATCAGGGTATGAAAAAAGTGAAGGCGTGACTCGAATCATCAAAGATCGCGGCGCGCCTTTTTTTTATACGGATCAGCTTCACCATGGATTGAAGAGGAGGAAATCATCCATGCAGGAACAAACCATTTGTTTTAACTGTGAAAAAACGAAATCCCCTGCTGCTGACGATCAGAGAGCCGACCAGAAGACGCGGTTGCACCTCTGGGAGGTCGAGCATCCTTTCAAGTGTCCGGTCATCGGCATGTGTCTCACGCTTTCAGAGCAGAGGCAACTGCTCAAGAAGACTGATTTTTCTAGCAAAAAGAAAAGCCTCTTTGAAATTCACGAAATGCTGGTGGCCAGCGCGGACAAGGAAAATCGATTGTCGCGGCGGGCCGACAATCTGCTTCATCGCAAGTATGGAAAATGCGCGGAGTCCATGCTGGGGTTCGGCCTTGAGGAATTCGCGGTTCATTTTAGAACCGCGTTTCAATCCGGGGAATTTTTGGACGTTTTATGGGCCGCGGCCATCCACCCGCAACTGCCCTTGAAACTTAAGAGAGAGTTTTTCGGAGAGGTTCACATGACCATGCACCATCATGGCGAGCAGAGTCTGAAGTTGAAACAAAGGGTGGCCAGGCAGGAGGAGGAATTGGGCGATATGCGGCAAGCCCTTAAAGAAGCGGCACGGCAAAGGCGGGCTCTGCAAAAGGAAAATGAAATTCTGAAACGGAGCCAGGCTGACCTCAGGGCCAGGCTGGCTAGGGCAGACAAAGAAAAAGTGAAAATAAAAAAGGAAGTTACAGAAGCAGAGGACCGGCCTCGCCTGAACGATTTCGAGCAAGAAAATCAAACGCTCAAAGAAACGGTCGATACGTTGTGCCGGAGGCTGAAGGAAAATGAGGAACAAAAAACCCGGTTGTCATCGGAATTGGACCGGCAGCGGGACATGTATCGGCAATTCAGTCGGGAAGCCCAGGAGGTCATCGAGGAGCTTGTCAATTTGACCCGTGTTGATGAGACCTGTCCCTCCTTTGATTTGTGTCAAAAACGGATTCTGATTGTCGGCGGGATTACCAAGATAGAGTCCCTTTATCGAAAACTCATTGAAAGCAGCAATGGCATTTTTGAATACCATGACGGTTACATGAAAAAGGGCGTTAAGCAGCTTGAATCGCGGCTCAAACGCGCTGACCTGGTGCTCTGTCCGGTTACCTGTAACAGTCATGCGGCTTGTTCCATTGTCAAAAACCTGGCGAAAAAACACAACAAAACGGTCCAGATGATGGCCAGTTCCAGTCTTAGCGCCGTTTCCCAGGTGATCCGGGGTACGGAAAACAGGAAAGGCACGGTCAATTGAGCATTGTTGCCAGAAAGCTTCTAAAATAACGGGAGATTTTCCTAAGAGAACAAAATGAGCGCCAATTTTAAGATCGCGTTTAAACGCAGCAACGGCAACCTGCATGTCACTCCTAAAGGTGATTTTGACGGCGGTTCAGCCTGGGCGCTGATCCATTTGCTGCACGATAAATACGATGGTCAGGGCCAGGTTTTTATCGACACCCGTCAGTTACGTACGATTCACCCTTTCGGCTGTGTCACGTTTCAGAACCGGCTCGATTTGAAGCAGCTACCGGTCAACCGGCTCTTTTTTAAAGGGGAAAAGGGACATGAACTCGCCCCCATGGGAAGCAAGGTCCTGGTGACTGCCAAGACTTCCCGGTGTGGATGCAACGGCAACTGCGGCAACTGCGCCAACTGCCACTGTTCGGAAGAGGAAGATAAGTGATTCGGAGGAGAATCAGGTTAGGCCCATCCCGGACAGAAAGGGCGTGCACCTTGCGATCACCATGGAAACCCTGGGCCGTCTTGCAGCCATGGGGTTGGCGGGCGCGACGGATTTCAACTGTCTGAAGTGCCAATCGAAACAAGGCCTTTTGAAGTTTGGGTTGGGAAGTGGTGCCCACAATACGGCTCTGAAGGGAAAACCCGGAGGGTCCCGCTTCTTTCTGTCGAGCCTGCGGCGGGCGTCCGCCGGAGGTACTAAGTAGCGATGATAAAAAGTAGAAGCCGTTTCAGGGCCTCCCCTGGGGTTCAATCTCTTTGTCGGGTTTGAAGGACAACCCTCGAAATATGTCCATATATTCCTCCGGTTATCCTTCTTGGCCCTCCTTGATTTCGAACCCCACCCCAGACCCTGAAACGGCTTCAGAGAGGTTTTTAAACCAGTGATAAAAAAATGCTTGACAAAGATGAAGCAACTTGATATGTCTTGACTAAGAATGTTAGCTATGGCTAACTAAATAAATGATGTCTTACGGCCTTTGGCCTGCCTTATAGGCGGCGCAAAGGAAGTGAAGGCGTAACTAAAAGCGTTTTAACGCTCGGTTACGCCTTTAATTTTTTGAAAAATGGAGATCGAACCCCATGACACTGGACCAGATGAAACCTGGTGATGCATGCCGCATTAAAAAGCTGACAGTGCGGGACAAATTGGGACAGAGGCTTCTGGACATGGGTGTTTATCCGGGACTGGAATTAAAAGTGATTCGAAACGCTCCCTTGCGGGACCCCATGGAAGTGGAACTGGACGGTTATTTAGTCAGTTTGCGGCATGAGGAGGCCCGGTTCGTGGAGGTGGAGCCGCTGTGAAGAAGAAAGAATATCTTGTCGTGCTGGCCGGGCAGCCCAACAGTGGGAAATCCACGGTTTTTAACGCGCTGACCGGGGCCAGCCAGCATGTGGCCAACTATCCGGGTGTTACGGTGGATAAGATGGCCGGCTGGTACAAGTATCGCGGTGTCAGCTTGGAAGTGGTTGACCTGCCCGGCACCTATAGCCTGACCTCCTATTCTCCGGAAGAGCGCGTCTCGCGGGATTTCATTCTCCATGAAGGACCTTCGGTTGTGGTCAATGTCATGGATGCTTCCAGCCTGAAGCGGTGCCTGTATCTGACCTTTCAGCTATTGGAGATGGATACCACGGTAGTCCTTGATCTGAACATGATGGATGTGGCGGAAAACCGCGGGCTTGAAATCGATGAAAACATGCTGGCCCAGAGGCTCGGGGTTCCTGTCATCCCCACGACGATGAAGAGCGGTCGCGGCAAAAAGGAACTGCTGGATGCTATCGCCACGGTCTCCCAGGATGGTCAACAGGCCAGAGGCGCACAGATCGACTACGGTGATATGGAGCCGTCTTTCCGCGAACTAAGGGAAAAACTAGCCGGCACGGACCTGGCTGATATGTACCCTCTGCGGTGGCTGGTGATCAAACTCATGGAGGGTGACGCCGAGGCACGGCGGTTGATTCGCGAGCATCATCCCCAGGCCGACAGCTACCTGGAACTGGTGGAGAAAACACGAGAGGATTTCGAAACTCGTTATGACGAGGCGCCCGAGGTGCACATCGCCAATCGCCGGTATCAAACTGCGGACGATATTACCAGGTCCTGCGTCAAGCTCAGGGCCGGCGCCAAGCCTCCTTTATCAAATAAAATCGACAAATTGGTATGCCACAGGCTCCTGGGTCCGCTCATCCTGGTTGGTGTGATCTGGCTGCTTTACTACCTGTCCATTGTTCAGGGATACAATCTGACCAACTACACCTGGCCGCTTCTGGCCAAAATTCGAAGTCTGGCCGAGATGATCACACCGGCCCCCGGCTTCATCGAAATTCCGCTGCTCCGGTCCTTTGTATTGTGGTTCGTGGACAGCATCAATGCCCTGTTGAACTATGTTCCCATCTTTTTCATCCTATTCGGCCTGATCGCCATTCTGGAAGACAGCGGCTACATGCCTCGCATGGCTTTTATCATGGATCGACTGTTCAGCCGATTCGGCCTGCATGGTCAATCGACCCTGCCCATGGTGCTGGGCGGGATTTATGTCGGCGGATGCGCCGTGCCGGGGGTCATGTCCTGCAAGGGTATTCCGGATGAGCGTTCCAGGCTGGCCACGATCCTGATCATTCCCATGCTCAACTGTCTGGCCAAGGTGCCCTTGTATGTCCTGCTGATCAATATCTATTTCGCGGCTCACAAGGTCTGGGCCATGTTCTTCATTTCCACGATCAGTCTTCTTTTGGTGCTGCCCGTGGCCAAAATCCTGACCCTGACCGTTTTGAAGGACAAAGAAACAGCACCTTTTGTCATGGAGATGCCGCCCTACCATATCCCCACTATTCGAGCTGTCCTGGGGCGAGCCGTGGAGCGGGTTTGGTTGTTCCTGAAAAAAATCACCACCATTGTGGCGGCCGTTGCCGTGGTCATTTTTGTCCTGCTGCAGTTTCCGGGTCTGAGTGCCGAGAGAATGGCCCACTACAACGGCGAAAAGGAGAAGGCGACCCGAGCCTTTTTAAAAACAGTCAAAGGTACGTCCTTCGCCGAATATCTCGGTAGTGAGCAGCTCATGGCCCTTATCTGGTATTGGGACGACTACAAAGACGCCAAGATGGGGGTCAAGGCCGGCGCGGCCGCGGCCGCCTTGGAGGCGAAATTCAAGGAGAAAAATCCGGTTTTCTTCAGGATCGTCAAACCGGGCCAGGACGAGGCCGCCAAGATCAACCGGGCCTTCAAGAAGCTGTACAAGACGCGCAAGGGGCTTTTGCGGGAGATGCGCAAGGAGCGCATCGACAACAGCATCCTGGGCAAGCTGGGCAAATGGATCGAGCCGGTCACCCGCGCCGCCGGCTTCAACTGGCGGGTCAATGTGGCCTTGCTGTCCGCTCTGGCGGCCAAGGAAAGCAGCGTGGCCACCCTGGGAGCCCTGTATGAGCAGGAAGAGGAGGGCGAGGCCCTGGAACAACGCATGGCCAAGGGCGAGGCGGGCTTCACTCCGTTGCATGCTCTATCCCTGATGCTTTTCATGGTGCTTTATCCGCCGTGTCTGGCCACGGCCATCGCCGTGAAGGTTCAGGCCGGTTCGATCAAGTGGATGCTTTTCGCCATGATCTATCCCATGGTGTTGGGACTGGTGGCGGCCGTGCTGGTTTTTTCCGGAGGCAGCGCTCTGGGCTTGTCCGGCCTTGAGGCCATGTTCGCCTTCTACGGCCTGGCTCTGGTTTTCACCATCATCATGGGTTTTACCGGGAAAAAATCCGAATATGCATGAATTTTTTAAACCAAGGAGGTGAAGACGATGAAGTACAAAAAAATGATCGGCATTGGTTTGTTGTTGATCGGCTTGCTCCTGGCCGAGCAGGTCCTGGCCCACACCCCGCTTTGCTCTTGCTACGACAATGGAGACGGTACGGTCACCTGCGAAGGCGGGTTTTCCGACGGCTCCTCGGCGGCCGGGGTGCAGATGCGGGTCGAGAACACCGACGGCAAGGAGTTGATCAAAGGCAAGATGGATAAAGACAGCGAATTTACCTTTAAGAAACCTTCCGGCGAATACAAGGTCATTTTCGACGGCGGAGAAGGGCATGCTGTGGAAATTAAAAGCAAGGATATTGCGAAGTAAACAAGATCGCCGGTTCCGCATCGCGGGGATGCCGTTTTATTTATTAATGGATCTGACATGTGGAAAGGAGTTGACCCCATGAAGAAAGTGATTGGTTTGTTTATCGGATTGATGGTTCTGGTTCAGGCGGTACCAGCCCTGGCCCATTTTCAAATGATCTACACGCCCGAAGCAGCCCTGGTGAAAGGCGGCAAGATTCCTCTGGTCCTGGTCTTCACCCACCCGTTTGAAGCCGGACACACCATGAATATGGGCAAGCCCGAGCAGTTTTTCGTGGTTACCAGCCGCGGTGAAAACAAACCGAAAAAAACCGACCTGCTGGGAACGCTGAAACCCATTATCTGGACCAGCCTGACCAACAGCGGCGCGGCCTGGGAAACGACCTATTCGGCCCGGGGCGGCGATCATGTTTTCTGCCTGATCCCCGAACCCTATTGGGAAGAGGGGGAGGGTTTCTACATCAAGCAGAACACCAAAATCATCATCAACGTGGGTGGAGAACCCGGGGCCTGGATGGAGCCGGTGGGGTTGCCCACGGAAATCGTGCCCCTGGCCAAGCCCTATGACCGCTGGACCGGCAACGTCTTCCAGGGACAGGTGTTGTTCAACGGCAAACCCGTGCCTGGGGCTGAAATCGAAATCGAATACATGAACCACGAGCCCCTCCTGGACCGGCGGGCCTTTGCCCAGGCAGCCAAGGCCGAAGCGCCCCAGGACGCCTTTGTCCTGCAGACCATCTTCGCCGACGCCAACGGTATTTTCACCTTTGGTATCCCCAAGGCCGGCTGGTGGGGCTTTGCCGCCCTGGGTCTGGATCCGGACTACACCTACAAGGGCAAAAAATGCTCGAGGGACGCGGTCATCTGGATCAAGGCCGTGGACATGAAATAAGGAAAGGGAGACCCGGTGCACGGTGGGATACAGCTTGAATAGCGTTATCGCGGCCGACGGCCTCCCGCCCACGGTGTTCATCGACCGCAGGCCGCGGCTGTATCATCGAGACTTGTATCCCACCGTGTTGTTTTTAATCTGGGTGAAACAGGGGAATAAAATGGAAAAGCTGCTTGAAGTTGAAAACCTGACCCTGCGGATCGGCCGTCTCCTTGCCTTGATCGGCCTGGCCGGCTGCCTGGTCTGCATGGAACGGTCGCGGTAAGCATAACCGCGACAGGGGAATAATTATTCAGCCGAGGAAAATCCAATGGGCACCATCATCGTCATCATTCTTTTCGGCCTAGCGGTTTTTTACTTATACCGCCGCTATTCGGCAAGTTTTAAAAAAGCTTCCACGTCAGGCGGCTACTGCGGAGCTTGCGGCGCGTGCGGGTTGAATCCCGGCTCTTGCAGTAGGAACGATGGCTTGAAGATGTTTGATAAACCTGAGGAGCAATGCCTTTTTTCGGTTCAGGCGCGCTTGAAGGAATTGGAAACGCTCAAGGAGGACGGCTGACCGGTATTTTCTAGCCGTGGCCTGAGGCCCTACGGCCGGGCAGATCCGCTTTGAGCTGGCGGCAAAATATTATTTGACGAATCGATAAAACCTTACGGGTTCCGATATCAGGCGGAACAAGTGAAGGCGCAACAGGATTTACGGTCGTATTGACCCTGTTGCGCCTTTTTTTTGCGCGGAAAGGAGGTGCACGGCCAAAGAAGACAGTCTGCCCGAGTGCGGAATTGATACGACCGGTCGAACCGGAAAACGAAACCGGGAATAAGCAGAAAAAGGAGAAAGGAATCCATGAAAAAAATTATTCAAATTGTTATGTGCCTGGCTGTTTGCGCACTGTTTTTTTTACTTCCGGTCTTTGCCGAGGAATTGTCCAACTACGAACTGACCCAGCGGGTGAAAAAGCTTGAGGAACAGGGTAAAGGAGGAGTCCTTGGTGAATGGGCCAAACACATTGCCTTAAGCGGGGCCATTGAGGTGGAAGTCGGTTTCGAGCACATGGATTATACGGACCCGGCCGAGGAGGATGAGGACTCCAGCGACATGTCGCTGGCCACGGTCGAACTGGGGGTCGATGCGGAGATTACGAAATACGTCAGCGGCCACGTCCTGTTTCTGTATGAAGACGGTGAGGATATCGTCATAGATGAAGGATTTATCCTGCTGGAAGGTAAGGATGTCCTCCCGTTCTCTCTGCGAGCGGGTGAACTCTATGTTCCCTTTGGCAGCTTCGAGTCCAACATGATATCCAGTCCGCTTACCGCCGATCTCGGTGAAACGCGTGAAACAGCCGTCCAACTGGGTTTTGAGTTCAAGGGACTCTATGCGGCGATATACGCCTTTAACGGGGACATCGACAGACAAGACAAGGAAGATCAAATCGACAACTTCGGCGCGGCCGTGGGCTTCGCCTGGGAAGGAAACGGTTTCAGCCTAAATATCGGCATCGGGTACATCAACAGTCTGATGGATTCAGACGGCTGGTCCGAGGCTCTGGATGAAGAACTGGCCGAAGCCGAGGAAAACGGTTTCACCTTTGCTCTGGACAACTACGTGGACGGCTTTGAAGCCCATGCCATTATCGGTGTGGGGCCCTTTACCTTGATCGGCGAGTATGTGACCGCGCTTAGGGAACCGAAGTACAACCTTTCGGATGTGGTTCCGGGCGCCCTGGCCGGACTTGGGCTCGCTTCAAGTTATAAAGGGGAGAAGCCCGCGGCCTGGAATGTGGAATTGGGCTGGACCTTTGAGCTGGCGGGCAAGGAAATCACAGCCGGTCTGGCTTACCAGGGAACCAGGCATGCAGAAAATATCCTGCCTGAAAAACGGTATGTGGGATCGATAGGAATCGGCCTTTTCCAAGGAACGACCCTGACCCTGGAATACCGGCATGATGAATTCGAAAACAAGGATGAAGTGGGTGCGGTGACGGCACAACTGGCCATCGAATTCTGACAGCCCCGGAAAAGGCCCTTTCAATTTCATTTTACAGGAAAGCGGTTCCAGGACAACCCAATGGATTGAAGCCAGACCTGAAGCGAGAAGGGTACAGCTCTGCAGCAAGTTCTGATTGCATTTTCGACAGGAACTGGAACCGCTTTCATGAATGCCGGATCCCTCAGCCCCTGGATCAAGGAGGATCGGACCATGAGAATTGCAGTGGCCACCGACGATCAAAACCACCTGGCCGAACACTTTGGCGGAAGCACTTTCGTTCTGGTGGCAACGATTGAGGATGGCAGGATTTCAAGCAAAGAAATCAGAACCAAACCGGGACACGGCACTTACTCCGAAGAAGAATCCCATCCCCAGACCGATGACACAGGAAGGCACGGCTTCGGATCGGAGGCCGATTCCAGGCATTCGGCCATGTTCGACGTTTTCAAGGATTGTGAAGTCCTGATCGTGAACAGGATCGGCACCGGAGCGTTCCATTATTTTACAAGTTCGGGCGTGAGGGTCATCGCCACGGATATTCAAGACATCGATGAAACGATCGCCGCCTATGTCAAGGGAAAGCTCGAACACATCCCGTCGCACATGGATTAGAGCGTTATGCAAAACGAGATCTCTACAGAATTTCGGCTTGAAGTCCTCGAACGGGGTCTTGCGTCCGGAATCTGGAGCAAAAGCCAAGCCAAAACGGATTTTCAACATCCGGCTCAAGGCCTGCTGATGTACTTCACCGGACAGGAGGTGAAGAATCTGATGGATAAGTTGGTGGAAGCATTCCCCGGACCGGAAATGCTGTTAGAAATGATGACCCCGACCCTGGCCAAACAGAGCAAACGTCATAGCGCGGTCAATAAAACCGACGCGGTATTCAAGTGGGGCGTCAGCGGCGTAAAAGAAATGGAGAATCTGAATTGTAGAATCCGCTTTCTGGAAGAATGGAACTACTTCGATTTCCGCAAGGACCGCTGGAAATGGATGGGCTGGCTGGCATTGATCCCGGCCTTCAAGAAACGGTTTAATAACCGAATCGTACATTTGCATTTATAAATGGACAGGCGAGGTGGACCCCATGGGTTTGCTTAGAGAGTTCGTAAAACAGTGCAGGAAGCCCTCGGGCCGTTTGGGTAGATTTGTCGGCAGAGCCATGAATTTCGGTCATGGCGGCGTAAGGCGTTGGGGGCTTGGACACCTGTCCATCAAGCCGGATGCGGTCATTCTGGACATTGGGTGCGGCGGGGGAAAAGCTGTTCAGGAGATGGCCCTGTCCGCCCTCCACATAATTCCGTCATGAAGCTGCCACTGTTTCAGGAAGTCCCGGTTCTTTTCAATGCAATAGCCTTTATCGGTTAGGACAATCTGATCGGGCTGAAGGTTCAAGCCAACCACGACCCGCTCGAACTCGCTGGTGTCCGCGTGGTTGGCGGGTGTGACGCGCCCTCCCAGGATGAAAACATCCATCACGTCCGTAGCCATGTGCACCTTGTAACCGTAATGAGGCTGCCCGCCTTTTTTCACCCACCCAGCCTCTACGTCATCGGAATACTTCACTTCGTACCCGTGTTTGTCCTGAGGCTCGTTTGCCTGGCGGTCCTCGGGTATGACCTCGATAATCTTGCGAAGCCGGCGGGAAAACTGAACCAACGCGGCGTCCACAATCGCCCCTTGCTTGACCAAAATGGAGCGCGCTTCCAACTGCCCGTTGATCTTGTCCAAAAGCTTCTTGTAAAGTCCCTTCTTGATCAACTCGTTACGGAAGTGACAGATGGTCATCTCGTCCGGTACCGAGCTTTTGAAAGAGAGCCCCGTAAACCTGAGGAAGGACAACCGATCGTTGACCGCTTCCTCAAGCCCAGGGTTGCTTAAAGCATACCAGCGTTGGATTAGGAACATTTTGAACAGAGCCAATGGCGGATAGGTCGGCCGACCGTCGGCCGCTTTCCTTTTCTTGTAATGCTTGAGCAGCACCTTTTCGACTGGCGCCCAGTCGATCAGACAGTCAACATCCTCCAAGAAGGACTTCTTCCGAGGGCGTTGATGAATGTAGAAATCGATAAGTCCCTCTTCTGTTGATATCCGATCGACCATCGTGGCTCTCCTGGCTCAAATTCTCATCATTATATATTAAAAATCAATGAGTTAAAAGAAATTTTAGCCGTTTTGCCATACAGAGGTCTTATCTCGTAATTTCGTGGGTTAGGAAGCCCTGGTTTTGGCCACGAATCCGAAGGTCGCGTGTTCGAGTCACGCCGGGCGCACCAATAAAATCAAAAGGTTACAGGTTTTCGCCTGTAACCTTTTTTTGTTTCCAACCTAAGTTAATCCAGAACCTTATTGAAAATATCGATCCATATTTCTGGATAATCGATTTGACAAATATTGAATCGATAAATAACATATCTACCATATCCTTGTTCTTGTTTTATTAAATTGACTCGTATGAAGGATTTTGAATGATCCAGCCGGGAAAGCAGGGAATCATTTAGAAAATTCAATGCTCATCGGTTGGAAGATAGCGCATTTCAGTCAAGCAAGCGCGTAAGGGTTTTTGGAGAGGAGTGTCCCTTTTTTAACTATGATAATTCAGCCTATCCATGCGCGGGACAGGACAAAAAAGGAGGGGAGAATGAAGGGAAAAACGATTTTGGCAGTGGGCATCCTTTTCATGGCGCTGCTTTTTATGGCAACACACTTACCGTCGGCAATGGCCAAAGAAGCCTCGCCCAAGTACGGCGGGACCATTACCATCTCGGGCACTGGAGCTGAAAAAAGCTTCAAACCCGCGGCCATACAGGCCGCCGGCTACAACAATATGATTTTGGAACAACTGGTCATTGGAGACATCACGGTTCCCGAGAGTAAGTGGAAATTTTTCGGCAACACCTTGCCCGAACAATATAGTCGGGGACACCTGGCCGAAAGCTGGGAAATCCCGGACAACGCCACGCTCATTTTCCACCTGCGCAAAGGCATCCACTGGCAAAACAAGCCGCCGGTCAACGGCCGGGAATTTGTAGCGGATGATGTGGTCTATTCCTATAAATATTATGCCGATCCCAAGAATAATTCGGGAATGCCGATCATTCTGGGGAATTTGAAATCCATAAAGGCGCTGGATAAATACACCGTTGAATTCAAGTTCGATCCACCCACGGTTGACATGTGGTGGGGCGCAACCGGGGAGCGGCAGCTCATATTCGCCCCGGAAGAGCAAAAGCAGTTTGGCGAGATGACCGACCTCATGACCCGCGTGGGCACGGGACCGTGGATGATCAAGGAGGCTGTCCCCGGCACCTCCTTCACCTATGTCAAGAACCCGGACTACTGGGGCACGGACCCGCGTTTTCCGGGCAACCGTCTGCCCTATGCGGACACGGTCAAGCATCTGATCATTCGGGACCCGGCCACGCAAATCGCGGCGCTGCGCGTGGGCAAGATCGACGCCATCTGGCAAAGGCCGTGGGTGACCTGGAACAAGGCTGAAGAGATCATGAAAACCAATCCGGAGCTGAAGCATCGCCAGATCTTCTTCCAGCGCATGGTCTATTACGCCTTGAAAAATGACGTGGCGCCGTTCAGCGACATCCGGGTCCGGAAGGCCTTGAGCATGGCCATAGACCGCCAGGCCATCGTCAATGATTACTACAAAGGCCACGCCTACATGGGCACCGTGCCTTTTACCAATGGCTGGAACGATCTGTTCACCCCGGTCGAAAAATTACCGGAGGCCATACGGGAGCTTTATGATTTCAATCCCGAAAAGGCGAAAAAGCTGCTCGCCGAAGCAGGCTATCCCCAAGGCTTCAAGTGCGAGTTGGATGTTCCTTCCCTGGACCAGGATTACCAGAACATCGCCCAGCTAACCAAGGGCTGGCTGGCCGACATCGGGGTCGATGTGAAGATCAATGTTTTGGAACGCGGTCCTTTCGTATCGGCTCTACTGCGACACAATTACAAAAATATGATCAGTTGGCACATGGGAACGGACACGCCTCTCCTGGCCATATCCAACTTCAGGGATATCGGCGGAAAGCCGAATATGTATAACTGGTGCCGGGTGAACGATCCGGCCTACAATCAAATGGTGGACAAGATAGCCCAAACATTTGACTACGATTCAAGAACCAAGCTTCTTAAAGAGATCGATCTTTACATAAAATCTCAAGTTTGGGAAATCAGTATGCCGCTTTCGAGCTTTTATATTTTCTGGCAGCCGTGGATCGAGGGATACTGGGGGCAGGTCGGTTTGAGCTTTGTCAGCTCCGGCGACATGTACAAGTATTGGTGGATCGATCAGGACCTCAAGAGCAAGATGGGGAAATAAATAAGGGCTAACTCGCGCAGTCGTCATCCGGCCGTTTGGCCGGGATGACGACTGTCCCGTCACATTTACAAAGAGCAGTTGGCAATACTTTAAACCGATAGACGATCCTATGCCGAGTGCAAGCGCGGGGCGCGAAGGAAAGGCGGGGCGCGTCGCGCGGGGGGAATTGGGTCTTCACCAAGCGTAAGCAAGAAAGATATTACTCAGAGCGGAAAGTAAGTTGCATAAGCATCACTTGACAACCAAGCGGAGGCAAGGCGCGAAGAAGCTGGACCCTGGATTAAATCATTCCAGGGTGACGGTTTATGGAACACCGGAAACCAAACAATGTCATTCTGGCATGTTTTAAGCCAGAATTCGGAATTCCTGGGGTGTCCTTCCGTTATGAAAGGGATCGCTCCTGAAACGCGGACTGCCAAGGCTGGAAAATCAATACTAGCACTGGTTTCAAAACCTCCCTTTGGGCTTATTCTCTTTGTCGAGCCAGAAAGGAAATTTAAAATATGGTTGTATATTCAATCAGTTATCTTTTTTGCCCTTCTCAATTTAATCGCCGTTAAAAGCCCTGAAATGGCCTCTATGGGGTTTTGAAACCAGTTGTATAATGCAATCTATTTAATGACCCCATCAATAAAAAGAGGAGTCAAACAGATGGAAGTTAGAGAAGCCGCCGCGTGCGGTATATCGCAGCGGGTGTTTGTCATAGACTTTGGAGAGGATGAAATCGTTGATATTTACCGGATTCTGAACTTTGCCCAGAATGAAGTCGGATTCTTCGATGAAGATTTTTTGGAAGACCTCACCTCGCAGATGTATTACATCATCGGGCCGAGCGTGGAAGGGGAACCCGCCGAGGATATGGAAGACACCATTCATTGGGAGGAGTCAGGCGGTCTTTTCACGCTGATTTTCGCCGAGCCGGAAGGGGCCATGTTTCTTCGGGTTTTAAACGCGGCCAAACAACCCGGAGAGGCGTTTGACAAAGACCTGAACCAGAGGCTGCTGGATCAGATGATGGAATTGGCGCCCATGCAGCTGTCTAATCTGACCATCATCAATCGGTAATGCGGAGATAATAGTTCATGAATGTCATAATGATCATCAACGACACCTGGCGTTTTGATTATCTGGGCTACAACGGCAACGATTGGATCAAGACGCCCCACCTGGACCAACTGGCCTCTGAAAGCGCCGTGTTCGATTACTGCTACTCGGAAGGGCTACCCACCGTCCCCACCCGCACCACCTTTTTTACCGGGCGCTACACCTTCCCCTTCCGCGGATGGCAGCGCCTGGAGCCCACGGATATTCTTCTCGCGGAAACCCTCTGGGACAAGGGCTACAACTCCGCCATGATCACGGACGTCTATCATCTGCACAAACCGTCCATGGCCTTTGAGCGCGGGTTCGACTTCATCAAGTACATCCGGGGCCATGAAGGGGACCCCTACGTCGTCGATGATTCCATTCAAGTGCCCATCGACAAATATTACAAGGGAAACGGAAAGGACCGATCGGTCAAGGCGCAACTGACCCAGTACCTGAGAAACGTCGCCCATTGGAAAGGCGAGGAGGATACGTTTGTCGCGCAAGTGCTGCGCGAAGGCCTGAAATGGCTTGAGAATCAACAGCGGCGGGACAATCTGTTCTTGTGGCTGGACTGCTTTGATCCGCACGAACCCTGGGACCCGCCGCCCCCCTACAACAGGATGTACACCGATCCCGACTATACCGGGCAGGACATCATCCACCCCATCCCGGGAAACGTGGACGGGTACTTGACGCCCGAGGAACTGCACCACATCAAGATGCTCTATGCCGGCAAGGTGACCCTCTGTGACAAATGGATCGGGGTGTTCCTGGAGAAGATCAAGGACCTGGGGCTTTACGACAACTCGCTCATCATTTTCACCACGGACCATGGCGCTCCGTTTGGAGAGCATGGCTATATCAAGAAATCCGAGCCCGGGCTTTACGAGAATCTAGTCCATATCCCGCTGATCGTCAGACATCCCCAGGGGCTGGGAGCCGGAAAGTGTTTCGATGCCTTGGTGGAAACCACGGAGATATTTCCCACCATTCTGGACTTCCTGGGCGTTCGACAACCCCCGCGAATCCATGGTAAAAGTTTGCTACCGCTCATGTCCGGGGAAGTGGCCTCCCTCCGCGATTTTGCCTACATGGGGCATTTCAAGCGGAATTGGCGAGTCAGCGATCGGGAATGGTCCTTTATCTTGAATTTCGACAAGGGCAAAGAGAATGAACTTTACCATTTGGTCAAGGACCCCGAGGAACAGGAAAATCTGATCAACGAAAATACCCGGAAAGCCATGGAGTTGGAGTTGGAGCTTCGGAGGTTCGTTGCGGAGCTGCGTTAAGCGCGTGTCGAAACATCCCAGCTGAAGATTTCCCATGGTTTGGCGCGGGGAGCTGCCGTTTCTTTTCATCGCCGAGGTAAAAAGCATGAACTTTATTTTAGTCATCATTGATTCGCTCAGAAAAGACCATGTGGGCGCTTACGGGAACGACTGGATCAAAACGCCCAACCTGGATTCGTTTGCCCGGGAAAGCGTGCGGTTCAATGGCGCCTACCCGGAGTCGTTGCCCACGCTGCCTTTTCGGGCCTCCACCATTACCGGGAAACGCGTCTTCCCCTTCAAGCGCTGGACACCGCACCGCTCTTCGTATCCCTACATCGAACGATACGGGTTGAAGAAGGATCTGACCCTGCCCGGCTGGGCGCCCATCCCTCATGAAGATACCACCATGTCCGAGGTGTTCAATGAAAACGGGTATCGCACCTTTATCGTGACCGACTGCCTGCATCAACACTATCCCGGCATGAACTATCATCGCGGATTCCATTCCTGGAATTTTATCAGAGGCCAGGAATGGGATTGCTGGAAAACCGCTCTCTTGAATGACCGCCGGCCGAATCTCGAACGGTTCTTCACCGACAAGACCGACATGAATCATCCCAAGGTGTGGGAGATCGAAAGAAACCTGATGAACACGGCTTTTCGAGAGAGTGAGGAGGATTATTTCGCGCCCCAGGTCTTTCGTCTGGCCACGAAATGGTTGGAGGCCAATTACCAACGCGACAAGCTCTTCATGACCATCGATTGTTTTGACCCGCACGAACCATGGGACCCGCCGCAATATTACCGCGATCTCTACTATCCCGGGTACAAGGGCAAAGACGTGATCATGCCCATTTATACCAATGACGCCTCGGGCTATCTCAGCGAAGACGAACTGCGGTATATGCGTGCCTGCTACGCGGCCGAGGTGACCATGGTGGATCAGTGGTTCGGCCATTTCATGAATAAAGTTAGATTGCTCGGTCTGGATAAAAATTCGGTGATCATGGTCGTCTCCGATCATGGGCACCAGTTGGGCGAAAAGAACTATACCGGCAAAGTGCCCCAGGGGCTGCTCCCCTGTCTGCTCGATATCGTATTCATGGTCAGACATCCCAGCGGTGTGGGAGCCGGCCAGACCCTGGATTCTTTTGTTTACAATCACGATATCCTGCCGACCATATGCGGCCTGCTGGACATGGATGTCCCGGATTGGTGCGAAGGCGAGGACATCTGGCCGCTTGTCACCGGAGAGGCCGACCAGGTCAGGGATCATGTAACCAGCATTTTCAAGGATTTTGTGTGGGTGCGCGATCAGGAATACGCCATGATCTCGCGCACGAACAAGACGCTTATTGAACTGTTTGACATCAAGAACGACCCGGCGTGTCTGCATGACATTTCCGAGGGCCATGAGGTGGTTATCCGCCGGATGTTCGAGTTGTTGGAACAGGACGCCCAGGGCGAAGTTCCGATTATCGACGTGTCGTTTCCCATGGTCGATGTCAAAAGATAAGCACGCGTCCTAGGAAACAGAGGTTTGCAATGAAAAGTGATGCGATCAAAAAAGGAATCGAAAGGGCGCCGCATCGGGCCCTGCTCCATGCCCTCGGGTGTACTCGCCAGGACTTTGACAAACCATTCATCGGCGTCGTCAACAGCTACACGGAAATCGTGCCGGGCCACATTCATCTGCGAGAGATTTCCGAGGCCGTGAAGGCCGGCGTGCGGGCCGCGGGCGGCATGCCTTTTGAATTTAACACCATCGCCGTCTGCGACGGCATGGCCATGAACCACGAGGGCATGAAGTACAGCCTGCCAAGCCGTCAGTTGATCGCCGATACGGTTGAAATAGCCGTTCAAGCCCACGCCTTTGACGCCCTGGTCTTCATTCCCAACTGCGACAAGGTCATTCCCGGCATGATCATGGCCGCCTTGCGGCTGAATCTACCCGCCATATTCGTCAGCGGCGGTCCGATGATGGCCGGCAGACTGAAGACCACGGAAGGGTCGAGGATCGTTGACATCAACTCGACCTTCGAGGCTGTCGGCGAAGTCGCTTCCGGGAAGATGACCGAAGACGAGCTGAGCGCGCTGGAGCAGGCCGCCTGTCCCGGCTGCGGCAGTTGCGCGGGCATGTTCACGGCCAATACCATGAACTGTTTGACCGAGGCCCTGGGCCTGGCGCTCCCCGGCAACGGCACCATCCCCGCCGTGGACATGGACCGAAGGCGGCTGGCCAGGCAGGCCGGGCAGCGGATCATGGAACTGCTGAGCCAAAACGTGCGCCCCCGGGACATCGTGACCAAACAGGCCGTGGCCAATGCCTTCATGGTGGATATGGCTCTGGGCGGCAGCACCAACTCCATTCTGCATTTGGCCGCCATTGCTCACGAGGCCGGTTTTGAGTTTCCGCTGGACGAGGTCAATAACATCAGCGAAACAACCCCGTATATCTGCAAGCTCAGGCCGGCCGGACCGGACCACGTCGAGGACCTCCACCGCGCCGGCGGTATTCCCGCCGTCATGAAGCAGATCGGCGATCGGTTGAATTCCGATTCAAAAACAGTGTCGGGCCAGACCGTGGCTCAAGTCATCTCGGAAGCCCAGGTCTTCGAAAAGGACATCGTCCGCTCCGTGGACACGGCCTACTCCCGGAAGGGAGGCACGGCCATCCTGTTCGGCAACCTGGCCCCGGAAGGCGCGGTGGTGAAGCGGGCCGCCGTGGCGCCGGAAATGATGGTCCACGCCGGCCCGGCCCGGGTATTTGATTCCGAAGAAGACGCCACCCAGGCCATCATGCAGGGGACCGTTCAAGCCGGCGACGTGGTGGTGATCCGCTACGAAGGCCCCAAGGGCGGGCCGGGGATGCGGGAAATGCTGACGCCCACTTCCTTGATCGCCGGCATGGGGCTGGACCACCAGGTGGCCTTGATTACGGACGGCCGTTTTTCCGGGGCCACGCGAGGCGCCTCGATCGGACACGTATCCCCGGAAGCCGCCAGCCGCGGGCCCATCGCCGCGATCCGGGAAGGCGATATCGTCGAGATCGATATCCCGAATTGTTCCATCCGGGTGCGACTGAGCGACGAGGAAATGGAGTCGCGGTTGGCGGGGCTGGCCGCATTCGAACCGAGGATCAAATCCGGATACCTGAAGGGCTATGCGGAAAGGGTGTCCTCAGCCAGCACCGGAGCGGTCTTCAAGTAAAAGGATTTCCCGAGAGTCACGCGGTTCTAAAGAAAAAGCAAGTCTTGTTCCGTCATTGCGAGGAGTCACGCCTTGGCGTGACGACGTGGCAATCTCCTTCAATTTATCCAGATACGGGCTTGCTTCGCTCCGCTCGCAATGACGGAAAATAGGATCAATCGAAATCCAATTCCTCGCCCGTGACTTTTTTCTGAACCAGCGCCTGGTATTCCTCGGCCGTGATCCCCAGGTGTTTCCCCAGGATATATGCGCTGTCCTGGCCCAGGGTGGGCGCGGTGCGCCAGATCCGGCCCGGCGTGGCTGACATCTTCCAGGCCACGCCCGGCGTCTTGAACCGGCCCGCTTCAAAGTAATCCAGAGTCTCGATAAAGCCGCGCGCTTGAAGGTGGGGGTCCTCCACGACCTCGCCCAGCGCGTTGACCACCCCGGCGGCCACGCCCGCGTCCTGCAATTGTTTCATGAGCTTGTGTTTGTCGTGCTGTTTGGTCCAGGCGCTCATGTGCCCATCCAGCTCGTCTTCGTTCTTTTTTCTACCCGGCGCGGTGCGGAATTTTTCGTCTTTGGCCCAGGCCGGGTCGCCCATGGCCCGCATCAGGTTTTGCCACTCCTGGTCCGAAGACACGGCAATGGCGATCCACGCGTCTTCGCCCTGGCAGGGGTAGTTCTGGTGAGGCGCCATGAACGCGTGACGGTTGCCGGCGCGTTTCCCGACGCGCCCGTTCATGGAATAGTCCATGAGCGCCGAGGTGAGCATGGAGATGGTGGTTTCGTGCTGCGACAGGTCGATGTACTGTCCCCGGCCCGTGCGCCGCTGATGATGAAGCGCCATCAGCACGGCGCAGACGGCCATCATCCCGGCCACGGGATCGGGATACATGGTCCCGTGGTTGATGGCCGGGCCGTCGGCGTACCCCATGAGAGAGGACATGCCGCTCATGGGTTCGATGGTGCCGCCCACGCCGCGGCTGTCCCTGAGCGGGCCGGAGCCGCCATAGCCCGGCATGGAAATCATGATGATCCCTGGGTTCAGCTCCTTGAGGGTGTCGTAAGCCAGCCCGAGATTGCCCATGACCCTCGGAGTAAAATTCTCGGCCACAATGTCTCCCCGTTTGACCAGGCGCTTGAACAGGTCCACGCCCTCGTCCATGGTCAGATTCAAGGTGACGCTCCGTTTGTTGCGGTTCACGCCGTGGTACAGGCAGGCTCTTTCATAGGGTTTTAGACCTGGATCGCCGCCCAGATAGTTCTCCGGATTCAAGGCGGCCACCTGGGGCGACAGGACCCCGCGCCAGACGTCCGGCCGGTTCCGGGCCTCGATCTTGATGATTTCGGCCCCCATGTCCCCCAGCAGGTTGGTGGCATAAGCCCCGGCCCAGGCCTGGGTCAGGTCGATGACCGTGACATCTTCCAGAGGCAGTCGGCTCTTGGATTTTGCGGCCACGTGATTCTCCATGGTTAGACGATCCCCTCGCGCGTCCACTTCGCCAGGTCATCGTCCGTGAACCCCATCTTGTCCACAAACACCTGGCGATTGTGTTGTCCGAGCAGGGGGGCCGGGGACCGGATTTGCCAGGGGGTCTCGGTCATGCGAAACGGAGGGCCCGGGTATTTCAAGGTTCCGGTTCGGGGATGCTTGACCTCCACGAAAAAGTTCCGTTCCTGAAGGTGCTCCATGGCGAAAACTTCGTCCATGGTCAAAGCCGGTCCGGCGATCAGGCCCATTTCTTTCAGCTTGTTAAAAAGCGTTTCCCGATCCGCGCTCATGAGACTCGGTTCGAGCAGTTTGGCCAGGGCGTCCGCGTTTTCGAAGCGGGCCTTGCCGGTGGAGAAGCGCGGGTCTTCCATGGCGGATGGATCGATTTCCAGGGCGGCCGCCAGGTTCCCCCAAAGGACCTCGCCCGGAGCGTACAAATAGATAAAGCCGTCCTTGCATCGGAAGAAATTGCAGGGGATCGTCTTGACCAACTCCCCGCGCTGCTGCTTCGTTCCCGAAGCGACCGCCCGCAACAGGGTGGGTAGAATGATCGAGGCCACGGATTCGAGCATGGCCACGTCGATCCGCTGGCCCTCCCCGATAAACCCGCGGGCCAGCACGGCGCATAGGGTGGCCATGAAGGCGAACAGCCCGGCCTGGTATTGGGATTGCGCCTGGGGGCCTTTGAGAGGTTCCCGGTCCCGCGCCCCGGTGATGCCGCTTAGGCCGCCCATGCCGTAGAGAATGAGGTCCGTGGCCTTGTAGTCCCGATAGGGGCCGGTCTGTCCGAAGTTGGAGATGGAGGTCATGATGAGCTTGGGATTCGCGGCGTGAAGCGTGTCCCAGCCCAGGCCCAAACCGTCCATCACGCCCGGCCGGAAATTCTCCACCAGGATGTCGGCCGAACGCGCCAGGTCGAGCAGAATCCGCCGACCCTCGTCGGTCTTGAGATTGAGCGTGACCCCCAGCTTGTTGGTGTTGAGATTCAGGAAAAGGCCGCTGGCCTCGGGATCGAACGCGTCGCCCGGAAAAGGGCCCAGCTCGCGGGCGCCGTCCCCTTGCCCCGGCTTTTCGACTTTGATGACGGACGCCCCGAAGTCCGCGAACATCTTGGTGCAGAAGGGGCCGGCCACATAGTGGGTCAGGTCCACGACCACCAGGTCTTCCAAGGCCGTTCGCGGGGTGTCCATACAGTCTCCTGGTCAGGTTTTGATTTGCCGCGCGGGATCGATCACGGCGGAGCGGTCACGTTTTCAATACGCCGGCCCGGGCGGACCGACCCGGTGCTATCCCGCGGTTTCCTTGAAAGCCCGTAAGGCGCCGACGATATTTTTTTCCGGCTTGGCCTCGATGTATTCGGGGATGGTTTCAAGCAGCCATTTTATGTCAAACAGGCCGTCAAAGCGGGCCAGCGCTCCCAACATGATCGTGTTGATGATCGGGCTCGTGGTTTCTCCCAGGCCCAAATCCCGGGCAATGGCCTTGGCCCCGATCGTGCGCACCCTGTTGGTCTTCAGGTTCTCGAAGCGTTCCGCTGGACGCGCCGAATTCATCAGGAGCAGGGCGTCATCCTTGATTTCCTCTTGAATGGGCATTTCCTCCAGCAGCGTCTCGTCGAAGACCAGGGCATAATCCGCCTGGTAGATCATGGACCGCCGCCGGATGGCCTTTTCGTCGGCCCTCAGAAACGCCTTGACCGGCGCGCCGCGCCGTTCGCCGCCGAAAGCCGGAAAGGCCTGCACCTGTTTCCCGGCCCGGAACAAAGTGGAGGCCAGGATTTTGGACGCGACCAGGCAGCCCTGCCCGCCTCGGCCATAGAATATGATCTCCAACATAACCCTGGCCTCCTACTGGGATGCATCCATCAGGTTGCGGGCGATCTCCTGCGTTCCCTCCACAACCAGGCGGGCGTATTTTTTAATTTCGTGCTCCTTAAATCGTAAAGACGGCCCGGCGATGCTCAGGGCGCCGATGACTTCATGGTTGGCCCCCCAGATCGGCGCGCTGACGCAGCGAATGCCGTCGCTGTACTCTTCGTTATCCACCGCGTACCCCAATTCCCGCACCAGGGCCAGCTCGGCCTTGAGCTTCCTCAGATCGGTGATGCTTCTGGAGGTCATCTTCTGCATGGTCTTGCCGTCGATGATTTTCTTTAGCTCCCGCTCGGGAAGATGGGCAATCAGCGATTTGCCCAGCGACGTGCAGTTCGGGGGGAGGCGCGTTCCCACGGAAATGTCCATGCGCAACGGCTGTTGCGATTCAATCTTTTTGATATAGACGACCTCGCCCTTGTCCAGAACGGCCAGGTTGACGGTTTCCAACGTCTCCCGCGACAGGCGCTCCATGACCGGCACGGCGGCTTCATCCAGGGTCCGCAATCCCCTGGACCGGCTGCCGATTTCAAACAGCTTGGCGGAAAGCTTGTACGTTTTGTTCAGCGGGTTTTGATAGACGTAGCCCAACCGGATGAGCGTGGTCAGGATTCGGTGGACAGAGCTTTTGTTCAAATCCAGACGCTTGCTCAGCTCGGTCAGGGTCAGCTCTTGAAATTCGGACAGGAGTTCAATGACCATGAACCCCTTGATGATGGAGGTCGAAAGATTGGGATTGGCTAAATCGGATTCAGTCATAAAATCAGTTTTGCTTCCTCGTTACCCTACAGTGTTTCAAATGCGGATCGAAGACAACGCCTCAAGACGCTGATCTGTCCGCCCGGTCCCTAAGCTCGGCCCAATCATAATCCACTTCCTGCTGCATTCGCTCCAGATACGCGTGGGAAATGGTTCTGAACCTGGCTTGTCCTCGTAAATACGTACTGACCGGGATCGGGTCGGGTTGAATGGTGATGACGGTCCGCCGCCCGTCATAGACTTCGTACAGTGGGAAAATCCGGCTTTGAACCGCCAGCCGCGCCAGTTTCAGGGTAGCCTGGGTTTGGATGCCCCATCCCGGCGGGCAGGGGCAGAGCACCTGCAGGAACCGGAAACCGCTCGTGTCCTTGGCTTTGCGGACCTTGGCCAGAAAATCCTCCGGGTACGCCGGGGTGGCCGTGGCCAGGTAAGGGACGCGATGGGCCATCATGATGGCCGGCAGATTTTTCTTACGCTCGATCTTGCCCGCCGGTGTGGTGGTCGTCCAGGCGCCCGGCGGGGTGGCGGAGCTGCGTTGGACGCCCGTATTCATGTATCCCTCGTTGTCGTAGCAGAGATAGAGGATATCCTCGTTGCGTTCCGCCGCGGCCGAAAGGGCCTGGAGGCCGATGTCGTAGCTGCCGCCGTCGCCGCCGACCGCCAGAACCTGGGTGGATTGGTTTCCTTGCGCGGTCAGCGCCGCGCGGATTCCGGTGGCCGCGGCCGCCACCGAGGCAAAGGGCGTGTTATAGCCCGCGACCTTGATGGGGGAGGTGGGATAAAATCCGGAGTTGGTGCCCAGGCAGCCCGCCGTGATGGCCACAAGGGTGTCTTCTCCCAGCACCTTCAAGATATGCCGAAAGGCCAACACGAATCCGCATCCGGCGCAGAAGGCATGGCCGGGGTGAAGATATTCCGGAGATTCCCATTGCTCTTTTTTCATGACGCCGTCTCGATCCATCGCGCCTCTTTTTGAGGTTCTTGGGCCGCCATGGTTTCCCTGAAAATAGATACCAGCATTTGGGGGGTGATGTCCAAGCCTCCCAGGCCGGTGACAAAAGAAAAAACCCATGGCGGCTTTGGCGTTGCGGGACCATCGAACAGGGCCTGTTTGATCTCCAGGGAGAGGGTTCCGCCCGCGCCCAACGAAACCGCCTGATCCAGCACGGCAACGCTTTTCTTGCCGGCCAGGGCCTGCCGCAACCGTTCCCCGGGAAACGGCCGAAACAGGCGGATTCTGATCAGCCCGACCTTTTGTCCCCGCTCCCGGAGTTCATCCACGACATCCTTGGCCGTCTCGCATACCGCGCCGATGCCCACGAGAACCACGTCGGCGTCATCCGCGAAGTAGGTCTCCAACACGGGATGACTTCGGCCGAACTTTTCTTGAAACGCGCGGTTGATATCCTCGAAAACCCGAACCGCGTCCAGCATGTCCTGCTGAGCTCGGTGCTTCATTTTGGTGAAGTCGCTCGGGTTGACGATGGCGTTGAAGACATGGGGGTCTTGGGGATCGAGCCGGTATTGGGGTTCATAGGGCGGCAGAAAGGCGTCCACGTCCGCCGCCGCCGGCACTTCCACGGGTTCCACGGTATGGGACAGAATGAATCCGTCCATGACGATCATGACGGGCAGCAGAATGGTTTCGGCCAGCCGATAGGCCTGGATCACGGTGTCCAAACATTCCTGGTTCGTGGCGCAGTAAATTTGCAGCCAGCCCGTGTCTCTTTGGGAAAAGCTGTCGGAATGATCGGACCACAGGCTCCAGGGAGCGCCCAAGGCCCGGTTGACGTTGACCATGACGATCGGTAGCCGGGAACCCGAGGCCCAGTGCAGCATTTCGTGCATGTAGGCCAGGCCGTGAGAGGCGGTGGCCGTGAACGTCCGAACCCCGGTCATGGAGGCCGCGGCCGTGCAAGCCATGGAGGAATGTTCGGACTCGACGCGGATGAACTGCGTCTCCAGCTTCCCCTCGGCGTGCAGCCGGGCCACTTCCTCCACCACCGAGGTCTGCGGCGTAATGGGATAGGCCGAGACGACTTGCACCCGGCAGAGGCCGATCCCCTGGGCTATGGATTCGTTGCCGGTTAAGAGTTTTGTCATTGGCTAGGGCCTCGTCGAGTTACTAATCGGGGCATGAAATAGACTGAATTACTCTATTGGTTCTTCATTCAAACCGCGTTTTCCTCTCGGGGGAAGTTCCGCTCACGACCGGAGGGTTGTGCTGGGGATGCTGGATTCCGGCTTAAAACATGCCGGAATGACGTTGTTGGGGATCCGGGGTTCCATAATCCGTCACCCTGGAGTGCTTTAATCCAGGGTCCAGCATTTTCTTGCTTCCCCTTCCGAACGCTCTTGGATGCAACCTGTTTTGCTCACCGAGTAATCATTTTGCTGGGCAGCCGTGAAAATCGCTGTCACCCCGCCGTCCGCGTGGCCACGGCTTCATTCGATCTCCTCCATGGACATGACGCCGCGCGGGCATTCCTCGACACAGATGCAGCATCCCTTGCAGTAGTCCTTGTCAACCACCACCCGGTTTCTTTGAAAATCGAAATGAACGGCCATGTCCGGGCAGAAGAAGGCGCAGTTGCCGCAGGCGTTGCAATAGCCGCATCGAAAACAACGCGAGGCCTCCCGGGCCGCGGCTTCCGAGGACATGGTCCCTTCGATTTCCTGGGAATCCAGGACCCTTTCTTCGGCCGGCCGGCGGGCAACGGTCTCTCGCGGGGCCCTGCTGTAATAATGGAGGTTGATCTGCTCGGGTTGGACCACTTCCGGAGGTTCGGCCGGCGCCGGTGGGAGGCTCTCCTGATTTCTGAAATAGGCGTTCAGTCCCAGGGCGACACGTTTGCCCGAGGCGATGGCGTGAATCACGGTTCGGGTTGCCGGGGTCAGGTCCCCGCCGGCGAACACGCCCCGCGCATTGCAGGCGCCTTGGTCAGTCACGGCCACCGCCCCGTCCGTCACCCGGACATCGATCGGCAGAAGGCGCTCTTCCGAAAAATGCCCGAAGGCCGTGACAATGAGGCTGCCGTCGATGAAATGCTCCGAGTTGGGCATGGGCTGAAAGTTCCGCCGTCCGTCCGCGTCGGTTTCGGCGAGGCTGGTTTTGAGGCAGGTCAGGCCCTTGAGCCGCCCGTCCTCCCTCTGGATGGCCGCGGGCATGGTCAGCGCGCGGACGTCGATGCCTTCCTCCCGGCAGTCCGCGATTTCCTCTTGAAAAGCCGGCATATCGTTTTCTGAACGCCGATAAAGAATGTGGGGCTGTCCGCCCTGGCGCAGCACGACCCGGGCCACGTCGCAGGCGGTGTTGCCGCCGCCCAGGATCAGGACCTTCTGGCCCGGCTTCACCGGGGAACGATCCGCCGCGGTTTTCAGGAACGTAAGCCCATCCAGGACGTCGCCCGCGTCCTGGCCGCCAAGGTCGAGTCTGGTAGCCCGTTGCGCGCCCAGCCCCAGAAAGACGGCCTGAAAATCTTTTCGGATCTCCTCCCAGGAGATGTCCCGGCCGACGGTCACGCCCAGGTGCACCCGCGCTTTGTCGGCCAGGATGGTCTCCAGCGCCTCGGCGAGAACCCTCCTGGGCAGCTTGAACTCCGGGATGCCGTATCGCAGGAGGCCGCCCAATTCGGGCCTGGCCTCGAAAAGCGAAACATCATATCCCCGCTTCAATAAATGATAGGCGCAGCTTATGCCCGCCGGACCCGAGCCGATGACGGCCGCCCGAATATCGCTTGGAAGGGTATCGCCTTCGTAGGGGGACAGCCCTTGCCCATGGGCCCAATCCCCGACAAAGCGCTCAAGCGGGCGGATGGCCATTTTTTCGTCCAGCATGCCCCGGAGACAATCCGCCTCGCAGGGATGCGGGCAGACCCGGCCGGTGACGCGGGGCAGGGGGTTTTCCTCGCAGATCGTGCGCCAGGCCCCGGCCAGGTCCTCTTCCTGAATCTGATTCATGAAGCCGGGGATATGAATCCCGCCCGGGCATTTCAGGCGGCAAGGGGAGATTTTTTCTTGAGCAAACGGTTTGATGACTCCCCAGCGGCCCGTGTGGGTGTCCCGGGTGCCTTGGGTCGAAGTCGAAATGGGGTGGAAATCAGATAGAGTCATTTTAAGTTGTCAAGGCCGACGACCAGGAGAGGATTCGTAACGATCTCCTGTTTTTGGAAAGACGATCCAGCCGGCTCGCGCCCTCGTGAATATTTCAATAAATTGAACTAAATACTAATATATAGAATAACTGAATCCGTGTCAAGCAAAAACATGGGGGAGCGTTTGAAAGGGCGACCCCGGGGTTTTTAATGAGGCCGGGCAGAGGTCGTTTTATAATATATCGAAATAAAAAAGAAATAAATCGTTGGAGCCAGCCGTCCGCTTTATCGGCTCCATCCGGCTTCGGGCTTCTGCAGAATCTTGTTGACAAGGGCGACCTATTTGTTCAAAATAAATATCATATAGTCGCATAATTGAAATCAGGGCTTGACGCAGAGCACCCGCGGCCCTGCCGCGCAACCCCCGTTTACATGAAGGAGGCCACATAATGTCAGAACGCGTCGCGGGTAAAACCGCCTTGATCACGGGTTCCACCTCAGGTATCGGCAAAGCAAGCGCCATTGAACTTGCCCGACAGGGCGCGCGGGTCGTGGTGAACGGCCGCCGGAAAAATCTGGGCGCAGAGGTGGTGGAAGAAATCAAATCCAATGGCGGGGAGGCCTCGTTTTTTTCAGCCGACATTTCTCAAAAGGAGCAGGTGGAGGCCATGGCTGAATTTGTCGGGGACACCTACGGCGGATTGGATATCCTGGTGAACAACGCCGCCTTGCCCGGAATTCAAAGAGCCGGCCGTATCGGCGATCCTCCCGGCGAATTGTGGGATGGCACGGCGGAAGAGATGTGGGACGAAATGTTCCGGGTGGGGTTGCGCGGTCCCTGCCTCTGTTCGAGGTACCTGATGCCTTTGTTGATCAAGAGCGGCAAAGGCTCCATCATCAATATTTCCTCCGTGACCGCCCTGCGCGGTTTCGCCATGGACGCCTACGCCATGGTCAAGGGCGGCCTGATCAGCCTGACCATGAACATGGCCGTGGGTTACGCTCAGGACAGGATCAGGGTCAACTGCATCTGTCCCGGACTCATTGTCGTGGAGCGCCTGATGGAGGGCCAGGACCCGAGGGAAAGATTCAAACCTTTTCTCGAACAAAGCCTTACCCGGCTGGGCACGCCGCAAGACATCGCCCATGCCGTCGTCTATTTGGCTTCGGATGAATCCGCCTACGTCACCGGCGCGGTGTTCGCCATTGACGGCGGGCTGTCCGCCAAGGGGCTGTATACTTTCCCCAACGCGGAAGCCCTTTGAAATCTCCAGATACCTTGTGGAGAAAGCATGATCGACAGGGTTGAAAAAATCCAGGAAAGGGTGTACCGAATCCCCGCTTATTTTGCGGGCGTCGAGGTGAGCCTTTACCTTTTGCTTGGGGAACGGACGGCCCTCATCGATACCGGGGTCTCATCCTCGGTGCCTGACTACATCGAACCCGCGCTTCGGCAACTGAACCTCAAATTGTCCGATATCGACTATGTGATCAATACCCACGGTCACCCGGATCACCTGGGAGGAAACGGCGCGGTCAAGCGCGCGTCCGGCGCGGAAATCATGCTTCACCGCGGCGATGCGTCTTTTGCCGCCGGGCCGGACGGATACATGTCCAGTCCATACGACCTCGCCGCCGTGATGAGGAAAATCGGGCGGGAGAATCTGGTGAACGCCAGGCGGCAAGATTTGCTGCGCTATCTTGGGGAAACCGTCGGGGTGGATCGTTGGCTTAGGGATGGCGATCCGATCGACTTGGGCCAAGGCGTTTGCCTGGAGGTCAAGCACACCCCCGGCCATACCGCCGGCGGCGTCTGCCTGTACTGGGAGCGGGAAGCCATGCTTTTTAGCGGCGACTCCCTGCAGGGCAGAGGCGTCTTCCCGGGCTGGCTGCCTTTTTATTTCCACGCGGCCAACTATATCCGCTCGGCGGCGATGCTCAGCGGCCTGCCCCTGGCCACGCTCTGCCTGGGACATGCCTACCAGACCGGCCTGGGCGTCAATCATCCCGTTCGCCGTGGCCAAATCGCTGTGAAAACCGCGGTGGAAAGTCTTGAAACGGCGGAGATGATCGAGAGCAAGGTCTCCGCGATGTTTGGGGCCCAGCCGCCACGGGACCTGACAGAATTTACGCTGGCCGTTTTAAGCGAGCTTCAGTATGACCTGCCCGTCATGCTCGATCGGGCGCTGGGCGCGCCGGCGCACTCATTGGCCACGATCAACGCGCACATCGAGAATCAGCAGGGCGGGGCCTGATTGGCTATGTAAACTCTTTCCGCCGGCATTATTGCTATTAATCCGCGCACGTCTCTTGCACCGCCGACTATCGTTTCTTGCTTTTCCTTTGGCCGTATCGCTTGACGCCTCCCCGCAGTCGTGGGTCCAAAACGTCCCGGATGCCGTCCCCCAGCACGTTGATGCCGAATGTGGCCACACTCAGGGCCACGCCGGACCACAAGGCCAGCCACGGCGCCTTGTACATGAATGTCCGTCCTTCGCCGCTGAGCATGCCTCCCCAACTCGGAATAGGGGGCGGAACGCCGAATCCGAGAAAGCTGATCGTTGCTTCGGCCAAGATGGCGTAGGCCATGACCAAAGAAAAGACAATGATGACCGGGGCCGTGATATTCGGCAGGATGTGGCGAATAATAGTTCGGCGGGTGCTGCACCCGATCGCCAGCGCCGCATCCACATAGGCGTTCTCCTTGACGCCCATGACCGCGCTGCGGATGACCCGGGAGTTGGAGATACCCGAATGCACGCCCAGCACGATAATCACCTGAACGATACCCGGGCCAAGCACGGCCATGATGGTCAGGATGATGAAGAGCGGGGGGAAACACATCCAGGCGTCCACGAATCGTTGCACCACGATATCGAATCTGCCGCCAAAGAATCCCGAAGGCAAGCCGATGATAAGAGAGATGGCCACGCACATCGTGGCGCTGGACAGACTCACGATCATGGACACGCGCGCCCCATATATGACGCGGCTGAGCAAGTCTCGGCCGAGTTGGTCGGTGCCCAGCAAATACTTGCTTGACGGCGGTTTCATGATGTCTTTCAGGTGGTGTTCCGCCAGGCCATAGGGCGCCAGCAAGCCGGCGAAGACCCCGGTGAAAAGCATCAACAGCACGATGATTCCGCCCGCGGAGGCCAGCGGCTGCTCTTTCAGCAACCGCCTTACAAGTTCGAGGTAAAAATTCTGTTTCTTTCTTTTTATAGCCACGCTAGGCGTCAGGCTTATCCCCGCGTTTTGCGTATCCATCATCGAACTCCAACTTCCTGGGTATTTTGCCAATCTCAACCGGCTTAAAAATCTTAGAGCTCATGCCCCCGGAATCAGGTTTTAAATTTTTGCTTCGTCGATCTATTTATACTGTACCCGTGGATCGAGAAAGGCGTAGGCCAGATCGACGATCAGGTTGACGAATAAAACAATCACGGCGACAACAAGGTTGATTCCGGAAAGCATGATATAGTCCCTGCCGCTTATGGTATCGATGAGCAGGGAGCCCAGACCGGGCAAATTGAAAATGCGTTCGATGACCACCGAGCCGCCAATGAGAGTCGGTATCCGAATGCCGATGATGGTGATGACCGGGATCAGGGCGTTTTTCAAGGCGTGCCGGGCAATGACTGTTCCCTCGCGCAGCCCCTTGGCCCAGGCGGTTCTGATATAGTCCTGGTTCAGCACTTCGAGCATCATGGTTCGGGTCATCCTCATGGTGGCCCCGGACAGAACCATGCCCAGCAGGCTGCCCGGAATAACGATCATGTGTAGATTCCCCAGCGGGTCGTCAGAAAAATGAACATATTCGAGAGGCGGCAGCCAGCCCCATAAAATGGCCGGGAAAACCATGATCATGGTGCCGATCCACAAACTGGGCACCGCGATACAGGCGATGGCCGCGCTTCGGGCGATATAATCGCCGGCCGTGTTTTGCCGCACCGCGGAGAATATGCCCACGGGCAGGGCGATGATCAGGGAAATCAATAAGGCGAAAGCGGCAAGCTCTAAAGTCACGGGAAACCGATAAAGGATTTCTTGAAGCACGGGCCGTTCCGACCACAGGGATTTGCCCAGATCGCCGCGCAGGAGCACTCCCGACATCCAATGGTAGTACTGAACGTAAACCGGCTTGTCCAACCCCAGCTTGCGCTCGATTTCATCCCGCTGCATATCGGTGGTGCCCTGTTGTTCGATAACCATCAGATCGACGACGTTACCGGGAATAAGCCTGATTATGAAAAAAATAACGATGGTTACGAACAACAAGGTTGGGATCATATAAAGCAGTCTTCTAATTAAATACGCCTGCATTTACCGCATCCCCCCGATACCGATTTTTACTATTCTCGGAATGCCGCATTCAATTTAAAAAACCATAGCATTTTGACTAAAATAAATCAAATCGATTAAATTTAAATAAATATCGAAATTATCAATAGCACATTTTTTAGCTGACAATCTCCGGTTTTATGGTCTTGAGAAAAGCCTTGGCCGGGGGCGATAGATATTTCCTTTTTCGCAGAAGAAGCACGTATTTCCGCTTTTCAAAGAAGGGTTCCAAAGAATAGAAGTTCAGGCTCGCTCGGTCCTTGTCTTCTATCGTGTAGTCATCGAGTATGGATACGCCTAAACCGAGTGAAACGTACCTTTTCACGATTTCAAAATTGTTTAGAGTCATCGTCACATTCAAGGAAAGATTTTTCTCTGAAAACGCCTTGAGAATCAAGGAGGTTATGGTGCTGGAGTGCGGGAAAAAAATGAAGGGGGATTCTGATATTTGTTTTAATGTCGGCTGCTTGCCTAACTTAAATAAATTTCCTTTGGGAGAGATGAGCTTCAGATGCGTTTCAAAAAGGTCAAAGTGAGCTATCTTTTCCGGTATGCGATCCAGGCAAGCGATTCCGAAATCCACTTCGGAAGAAGCCACCCTTTCCAGGATCAGATTCGATCCTCCCCCTTCGATTTCAAAATGAACACCGGGGTATCTTTCTTTAAAAGCTATAATATATTTTGGGAGAAAGTAGTCGATAACCGCGTGGCTGGTAACGATCTTTATATCCCCCTTGCTTTGAAGACGATCTTCACTGACCTCTTCCCGCATCTCCTTGATAATCTCGAATATGGAAATGGCTTTTTCGAGAAAGACTTCTCCCTCGGGAGTCAATTCCATTTTCCCTCCCGAACGATAAAAGAGGGTCGTGTTAAACTCATTTTCGAGAGATTTGATTTGATGACTGATCGTTGGCTGATTTCTGTACATCTCCGTTGTCGCCAGCGTGATACTGTTCATTTTAGCCACATAAAAAAACCCTCTCAACCATTGCAAGAAATCTCCCTGCATCTCTTTTATCATAATGGATCCCCTTTCATTTTCGTGAGTTGCAGGATAAGACCTCGGGAAAAGCAGCGCAAGACAAAATATGGCTTCTTGAAAAGTGGAACGTTTCTTCTTTATGTTGGAAACTTGGCCCGTGGCGGGGAGTCGGCCTCACACGCCGTGAGGCAATATGACCCCGCCGGAGTATGCCGGTCTTGCCCGATATGCCCCCGGAAAGGCCGCGGCCGAACGCTCCGGAAGCTCAACCTCCCCTTGGACCTGATATCGGGAGACTTCCGCCCGCCGCGATGCTCCTTTATATCCTGGACGGGTTAAGAGGACGGGTCAATACGGTGAATTGGACTAGGAATCGGAAAGCCGGAAGATCGCGTCATGTCGGGCAAATCAAAAAATCAAGGGCTTGGGAGAGTGACTCCCAAGCCCTTGGGGTTATGTCCCGGCCAGCGCCGAAGGAAAACGGCTTGAAAAATTAGGTTCATCTCCCAAATAGTTGATGAGGTGAGGATGAGTTAAGAGAAGTGACATCGGCGCTTCGATCCTGTATCCATAGGTTTGTCAAAGACTTATGAGATCAGAAGGAAGGCTGATGTCGGGGGATCCTGGATTTGTCTTAAACAGGAAATGTCACAGATTTCTCAGTTGATAAGGCCCAGCGCAACAAGACATGAAAAGTCTGCCACGCGCTTGCTGCCGGGAAAAGTTCATCCCCAGAGCACGTCTTGTTCCTTCAGGGAATTTCAATGTCCAATAAAGGAGCATACTGCTGTCCCGCGTACATATCGCTTTCGCCCGGGTCGCCCTGGACCCGAGGACGGGGAAAAGAAACCTTGATGGCGTTGGCCGCGGGCAGGTTGGTGAAGATGATGTCTTCTTCGGGCACGTCGTAGATTGAGGCGAACAGGGCCGGTTTCAAGACCTCCGATTTCACGACCCGGCTGAAGGTTGGTTCGTCGGGCAGAAGGATATCGAAAGTGATCCAGAACGGACCCGCGTTCTTCGAGCGCATCAGAATGGCAAGTTCTCCCAGGGTGGCCATGATTTTCTCCTTCTTAAACATCCAAATATTTGAAACGCACCATTTCGCACGGGTCGTCGATTTCGACCACGTGGTTCATGGCAAACCGATAGGCCGGTCCGCGTTCGATTTCCGGTGGGGAAAAGGGGTAGGCGATGCCGCTGATCAATCCCCCGGTCCACTTGGAAACCGGAAAATGGGACCCGCCGTGGGAGACGAACTTGGCGATGTCCGTGGCCGTGGCCTGGTCGGGCGCGCGGACGATGAACAGAATGCCGACCTCATGGGGCGTTCGGTCCTTGAGGGGTTCCTTGTCGCCCATGACCGCGTTGTAGCCGTACAGCCGGATGTCGATGGAAACGTCCTCCGGGTTCAATCGGTGTCCATAGAGCTGCTTGACCCGGTGCTCGAAGGCCCCTTTCATGGAAGCGGTCCAGGATTCGAGTTCCCGCAGGATATAGGGATCGCGTACGCCGCCGATGGCCACGGTTTCGTAACCGATCGGCTCGGCCGCTTCGAGTTTGACCGTGTATTGATCGGCCGCGATAAATTCGGAGCCGGTGACTTTCACGGTCCGGTCGTCCACGGCGAAATAGTGCGCCTTGGTCGTGTCGGACAAGCCGGACGGCTCCGTGATGTAATAAGGGTCGGAATTTTCATACAAGGTGTGCCCGGCGATGCTGGATGGCGTGCACCGGCTCCGCAGCGAACAAGGCTCGATGATGAAGCCCTCCTCGTCGATCCTGACGAACACGCCTCCACCGCCATGGCTTCCTTCGGTGCAGGCCGCCCCGCATTCCATGGTCTTGGCCGCGTGCCAGGTGGGACCGGCGGGCGCTCCCATTCGTAGCGGCATGACCGCCATGAGCGCCGTGTCGGTGGCGCGGCCGGCCAGCACGACATCCGCGCCGGCGTCCAGAGCGGCGGCGATGGGTTCGTGGCCCATCATGCCCACGATGTGCGAGCACCGGTCGATGACCGCCTCGTCCAGGTGCGGGGCCGGCTTCAGCGGTTTGATCCGGCCCTCCCGGAACTTGCTCTTGAGATATTCCTTGTCCTGCTCGGAATAGACCAGGGCCAGCTTGAAATGCTGGTTCTCCGCCGCGGCGATTTCCAGGCAGATGTCGCGGGTCCAATCCACGCCGGCGTCGATGCCCGAGGTGCCGCAGGAGCCCACGATCAGCGGCACGCCGAGCTGCTGGCGGGCGATCATCATCAGCCGCAGGTCCCGCTTGACCGCGTCGCGCGACGGCTTGGGTTTTCCGGCTCCCAGATGCCACGGGCCGGAATCGGTCGAGCCGCCGTCCGCGGCGATGACGTGCGGCTTGAGGTCCACCGCCCGGAAAAACGCCTCCTCCTGGAACCCACCGCCCAACATACCGATGGGGCATAAAACACGGACTTCTTCCATCATAGATACTCCGTTTCCCTTTTCAGCACCAATGACCGCGAGATCGGATCGCGACCCGTGGTTTTTATCTGGCGACCCGGTGCTTTGTTTTTGCTTTCGTGGTTATGTGGCCAAATGACAAGCCAGATGATGCTCCTCGCCGATCGCCGTCAGTTTCGGCGCGATTTGCAGACAGGCCGCCGTGGCCTCGGAACAGCGCGGGTGAAAGGTGCAGCCCGGAGGCGGGTTGGTCGGGTCGGGAAAGCCGATGTCCGGTTGCAGCCCGGGCAGACCGCCGTGTGGATCGGGCGCCAGCACCGAATCCAACAGGGTCTTGGAATACGGATGTTTCGGCTCTTTGAAAAACCGCTCGACCGAGGCCTCCTCGACGATGCGGCCCAGATACATGACCGCCACCCGGGTGGCGATGTGTTCGATCACCGCCAGGTCGTGGCTGATAAAGATATAGGTCAGGCCCAATTCCTGATGGAGACCCAGGAGCAGGTTGAGAATCTGGGCCTGTACCGAAACGTCCAGCGCCGAGGTCGGTTCGTCACAGATGATGATTTCCGGCTTCATGATCAAGGCCCGGGCAATGGCCACCCGCTGGCGCTGGCCGCCGGAAAGCTGCGTCGGATAAGCGCTATAGAGCCGCCGGGGCAGCCCGACCAGGTTCAGCATTTCCTCGGCCCGGCGGTTGCGCTCCGCCTTGGTGTCGATCCCGTGCGCGGTCAAAGGCAGCCGAGCAATGGAGCGCACCCGCTTGCGCGGGTTCAAGGAAGAGTAGGGGTCCTGAAAGATGGGTTGCACGCGGGAGCTGATGAAACGCCGGCTTTGGCCCGAGATCGACGAACCCTGCAACAAAATGTCGCCGCTCGTACAGGACAGCACGCCGAGCAAAAGCCTGGCCAGGGTGGATTTGCCGCACCCGGATTCCCCCACCAGCCCCAGGATTTCCTTGCGGCGCAAGCGCAAAGACACGTCGTCCACGGCCTGCAAGGCCGCCTTGGGCCGGAAGGGGTGCTTCCGCACGCTGAAGATACGCGAAACGTTTCTCAGTTCCAACTGAATGTCGTTCATGAGGCCGTTCTTTTCTGGTTGCGTCCGGTCAATTCCTCCGGGCTCAAGAGGCACCGATACTGCCGGCCCTCCTTGATGGTGTATAGGTCCACGGTCTCGCGCCGGCAATCCTCGAACGCATGGGCGCAGCGGCTGGCAAAGGCGCACCCTCGCTGCTCGCCCATCTGGCTGGGCACCTTGCCCGGGATATATAGCCCAGCATGGTCCCCCGTTTCGTCCGGCCGGGGACGGGGATGCAGTCGAGCAGCCCTTGGGTGTAGGGGTGCAGCGGCTGGGTGAACACATCGACCGTGGACCCGGTCTCCACCACTTCGCCCGCGTACATGACCATCACCTTTTCGGCGATGCGGCTCACGATCCCCAAATTGTGCGAAATGAAGATCATGCCGATGCCGGTCTCTTTTTGTATTTCAGCCAGAAGACCCAGGATTTGCGCCTGGATGGTCACGTCCAGGGCCGTGGTCGGTTCGTCGGCGATGATGACCTCGGGCCGGCACATGAGGGCCATGGCGATCATGACCCGCTGGCGAAGACCGCCCGAAAGCTGGTGCGGGTACTGCTTGAGCCGGCTGGCGGGCGCGGTGATGCCGGTTCTTTCCAGCAGGTAGATCGCCCTTTTGGAAGCCTCCTGAACGCCCACCTTTCCGTGACGATGCAACGATTCCACCAGTTGATTGCCGACGCTGTAACAGGGGTTGAGCGAGGTCATGGGTTCCTGGAAGATCATGGCGATTTTGTTGCCGCGAAGATGGGCCATGTCCCGTTTGTTGATTTTTAAAAGATCCTGTCCGGCCAGCGACAGGTGCCGGGCCCGCCGCGCGGCGGAGCGGGGCAGGAGGCCCATGACCGCCAGGGAGGTCAACGATTTGCCGCAGCCCGATTCGCCGACGATGCCCAGCGTTTCTCCCCGCCCCAGGCTGAAGCTTACGTTGCGGACCGGGTGCAACAGCCCTTCCGTCATCCGAATTTCCACGTCCAGGTCGATGGCTTTCAACAGTTCGTTCAATTCCGGCCCTCCGGAGAGATGATGTCGCGAAGGCCGTCTCCCAGCATGTTCATGGCGTAAACGAGCAGAAAGATCAGGATCCCGGGAAAGAGGATGACCCACGGCTTGGTGAACATGAACACCTTCCCCTCGTTGACCATCAATCCCCAGGACGGGGTGGGCGGGTTGACGCCCAGGCCCAGGAAGGACAGGCCGGTTTCGGCCAGAATGGCCCCGGCGATGCCCAGCGTGGCCACGACGATCACCTGAGGCAGGACGTTGGGTAAAATTTCCGAAAAGATGATCTTGAAATTGGAGCATCCCGCCGCCTGGGCGGCGACAATGTAATCGAGCGACCGAATCTGCTGGGTGGTGGACCGCGTCACAATGGCGAAACCGGTCCAACCGAAAAAGCCAATGATGAAAATAACCAGCAGGAAGGAACCTTTGGTCAGCGACATGATGGCCAGGGCGACGATGATCACCGGCATGCTGAGTTGCACGGTGGTCAAGTAGTTGATCATCATGTCGATGCGCCCTCGGAAATAGCCGCCGACAATGCCCAGCGTGCAACCGATGACCATGGAAATGGCCACCGCCGAGAAACCGATGATCAAAGAGACGCGGCTGCCGTAAATCAAGCGGGTCAGGTAATCGCGGCCCATCCGGTCCGTGCCCAGGGGGTTTTCCCAATCCCCGTCCGCGTACCACACGGGATTCTGAAGACGATGGTACAGGTCCTGGCCATAGGGATCGTGGCGGGTGATGATCGGGGCAAACAAGGCGACCAGAATGAAAAACAACACAATGGAGGTCCCGACCAGCAATCCCTTGTGGCCGACGATTCTTCTCAGCAGAATCGTTCTCTGGGACACGCCGACTTCCTCGGCCGGCTCCAGAATTTCAGCTTCAGGCATCATTCCGTCAGGCATCAATTCCCTCTGATCCGGGGGTCCAAAAAGGCGTTCAGCATATCCGAGGCAAACGTCAGGACCGTGAAGTAGATGCAGAACATGAAAACCACGGTCTGGACCACCGGGAAATCGTTTCGCCGGATGGACTCGTAGGCCAAGAGCCCCACGCCGTCCAGGGCGAAAACCGACTCGGTAATAACAGAGCCGCTCAGTATATGACCAAGGGTTACCGCCGAAAGGGCGATCACCGGCAGGACGGCGTTCCGCAGCGCGTGTTTAAATAGAACGGAAGATGAGGTTAATCCTTTAGCCAACGCGGTCCGAATATAGTCGGATTCCAGGGACTCAATCATGCCGTGCCGGGTGAGACGCATTATGGCCGGGATGTGCCCGACAGACAGGGCGATCACGGGCATGACAAAATGAAGCCAGGAATCCGCGCCGGATATCGGCATGATTTTTAGTTTGACTCCGAAAAGGAGAATGAGCAGAAGTCCCAGGAAAAAGCCGGGCATGGATTGACCGAAAACGGCGACGGACAAACAAGACCGGTCCAGCCAGGAATTCGGCTTTGTCGCGGACAAAATACCCAGGGGAATCCCGCATAGCAAGGCGATGATGAAGGCCCCGCCCGCGAGCTTTAAAGTCGTGGGCATGCGCCGGCCAATCATGGTGCTCACGTTTTGACCGGAATAAATGGATTCCCCAAAATCCCCCTGAACGACATTGCCAAACCAGACAATATATTGCTCTATAACCGGCCTATCCAAACCTAAATTGTGACGCAGGGTGTCCAATTCTTCTTCGGTGGCCCCTTCCCCCGCCAATACCAGAGCCAGATCACCGGCGTAATGCAGCAGGAAAAAGCTGGCGATCGACACCGTAAGGGTCACCAGCAGCGCCAGGAAAAAACGTTTGGCAATGTAGATCAACATGTATCCGCCCGCCGCTCGGAGCCAAGACCGGCCCTGCATAGTCCCGGCCCGAGCGGCCTGAAAATGCGAAGCAGATTCACCAAAACCAGCCTATTTCCACTTGGCCCAAAAAAAGGGAGGCCACCCATCGTTTTTCGTAAAGACATCCAAATCAGAAGAGAATGCATTGAAATCGGATTGAATGGCGATGGGCACCCAGTAGGCCTGGTCGTCGATGCGTTGGAACATCTTTTTATAGATCTCTGCCCGTTTGTCCGAGTCGAGCATCGTTCCGCCGGCCTTGGCCAGTTCGATCACCGCCGGATCCCGCGCGAAATCGTCATTGCCGCCTTCGAAAAAGTAGACATTAGTGTAAAACACGTCCTGCACGCCCCCGGAGCCCCAACTCATCAGGCCCATGGTCATCTTGCCTTCGGCGCGCTCGGCATAGGCCGCCTTCTGCTCCAGCCACCGCGGCGTCACCGTGATCCCCACCGCTCTCAGGTCGCCGATGATCGCTTCGAGCACCGCGCTGAGTTCCTTGTGATAGGCGGTGAGATCAACCTTGAAGCCGTTCCCGTACCCGGCCTCGGCCAACAGCTTCTTGGCCATTTCGGGATTGTACTTGTACTGCACTACATCCTTGTTTTCAGGACAGCCGAATTGCAGGGCGCTGCAAGGAGAATGGATCGGCATGGGCTCGCCGGGCATCAGGTTTTGGGCGATGGCCTCCCGGTTGATGGCATGGGCGATGGCCCGCCGGACCCTCACGTCTTTCATGGGCGTGTCACCCGAGCGGCCGGCCGCGTCCAGCATCAACCCGGCGAAACGCACCGACATGGGGCTGGCCACCTTGATCTTGGGCGCCTTGCGCAGATAATCGATCTCTTCTAACGGCACGTTGGCGATCCAGTCCACATGGCCGGCCACGAGTTCGGCGATGCGGGTTTGGTCTTCCGGAATGGCCCTGAAAACGATCTTGCCGATGGCCGGCCGGCCTTTGGGGCTGTCCTTGTAATAGGTCTCGTTTCTGGTCAGGATAAGGTTCCCGCCCGGCGTGAATTCGGACACCTTGTAAGGGCCGACGTATACCGGCTGAAGGCCGAATTTTTTAGGGTCCATCTGGGAATGATAATCTTTGGGCAGGATCACCACCGAGCCGCACATCAAGGGGGCCAGGGGGGTTGATCTCTTGAAAACCACGCGCACCGTGTATTGATCGATCTTAATAGCCTGTTTGAAGTAAGCGAACCGGTCCTTGCGCGTGATCCGGCTGTTCGGATCGATCACCCAGCTGAAGGTATAAACGACATCGTCCGCGTCACAGACTTCCCCGTTGTGGAACTTGACGCCCGGCCTCAGCTTGAACTCCAAGGTGACCGGATCGACATAGCGCCACGATTTGGCCAGGAGCGGCTCATATCCTGTAGTTCCCGGCCGGATCCACAACAAAGCATCTGAAAAGCTCGGCGCGAGATTCACCACCTCTTTTTGCGGAGCGAAGTAGGGGTCCGTGGTCTCGATTTTCATAGCGCCGACGATGGTCAGCGTGTCCTTTTTGTCCGCGGCCTGGCCGCAGGGCGCGGCCAGCAGGCAGATCGCAACCGCGATCCAGACAAGGGCCAAAGCATGTTGAAGTCGTCTCATGGTGTCCTCCTTAATAAATAGTAATTGTTTAAAATTGAAGGGAGCAATTCAGAGGCCAAAGTCTCTGAGGGTAAGCGAGAAGAAGGGTCACGCTTATAACTTATTATAATTACGCAATTTAAACTCTAGCCGATTGGGCAGTGGTCGGGCCAGTCGATGGATTCTATTCTGTACGTGTTTATTTTATTGGACAAACAGTTTAAGCCGCGCAACATAAAATCATTTTTTCTCCTCGGCCTAGAGCACCCTATGGACCCGCCTTTCGCCGGGATGACGTGTTCGCTTTCCTCATGATTTGGCAACGTCATTCCCGCGCAGACGGGAATCCAGCCTCTTTGATTTTCATCGATCAGGCGCCGGCGCTCGGGAAGCGGGAAAATAGGCGCAGGGGCATTTTTTAAAGTATTCCTTCGGCATTTGTTAATAATAATGACCTCATTGCAGGCTGTGGGAAATTTTCAAGCTAAATTAGTTTTCCGCATATCCTGGGACGATTCAAACTTTGGGAATTGACATTCACGCTTCTTTCCATAAAGACTTCGTCACTCTGAAATCGAAGCGTAACATAATCGCAGAAAGCCATCTCCGGATAACGCCATTCCATAGCCAGCGTATCACTGCTTTCCCAATAGGCGGCGCCGACAATCATTGACTTTTCAGGTTGGTATTGATGGTGGAGGTAATTTCCGGTGATGCTGGAGAAATCTTTAACCCAGCAATTCAGGCCGCACTTCACTGTATGTGTCCCCCGGTGGTCGGTCATACCGAAAGTAACCGTATCGCCATCGAAATCAACGGAAATCCGGCTGATATGATCTTCATTTCGATCAACACTGAAAATCATGTTACCCTGCGCGAAATCGATTTTCGATTTCACGGACCGTGGAACCTTCAACAAATTAAGACATTCGCCTTTATGAATAAGAATGCCCGCATATCTGCTATCGTAATTTCGTTCTTTATCGTTGATGAGCGGGTCTACCAGAAATTCATTGATAATATCGGTAACATTTCTATTTGCAAAAGGAGCACCTCTTCCCGCCATAATATCGCTATGAGCAGAGGTTATTCCGATCACCATTTCAAGATCAGGAACGATGACGCAACGTTGACCGAACATTCCAGAGGCATCATACAGATTGCCTTTCTTTATCCAATGATAGTTATAAATTGGATCTTTTTCCCTGCGTTCAACCGGGTCCAGCAAACCAAATGAACGGTCAACCCAGGATTCGGCAATCACCTGTTTGCCATTCCATTGGCCATGTTGTAAGTAAAGCATCCCCAAGCGTGCAATGTCTTCAATGCATAGGCTGATTCCATTTCCGCCGGAACAGATCCCTTCAGGGCTGAGGTCCCAAGTAAATTCCTTCATTCCTATTTCACTAACAAAATATTTTTGAAGATACTGATGAGCCGTCAAGCCAGTCAATTTCTGTACAATGGCGGATAGTATATAGCTAGGGGCGCTGGAATATCGGAACACCTCACCCGGTTTGTAGATGACAGGTTCCTTGAAAAATTGATTGATCCAGCTGGTTTTGATGGGGCGCCATTCGTTCCCACTGATGCCACGACCGTGTCCGCAACGCATTGTGATTAAATTTTTTACGGTCATTTCCTGAAGATAGTCATTGGCATCCACAGGAACCTGGTCAGGGAAAAAATCCACGACCTTTTCTTCAAGGTTCAATAGACCCTGGCTGTATGCCACACCAACGGCGGTGTTGGTAAGTACCTTTGTCATGGAATGAATGCAGTGAGGAATGTCCGGCGCATAGGGATTGCTATGGCCCTCAAAAACAACTCTACCATTTGCCGTGATGATCATGCTATGCAGCTCGATGCCACGTAATTCAATCTCATTGATTAAATCAATGATGTATCTTGAATAAATTCCTTCTTTCTCCGGCAAAGAACGCGGAAGCGGCATGGACTTGGTCATTTTAATGCTCCTTATGATTTAGCGTATTTTTCTAACTGACATCATTCCTTTGAGAAATCGAAAAATCTGCTAGTGCGTTCCGTTTCAGTTCAATGTTCGGCGTCATGTAGATGGCTTCTTTTTGCGGCGAGAAATAGGCGTCGATGCTATCGGTTTTCATTTCGGTTACGAAGGTCAGCGTGTCCTTCTTGTCTGCGGCCCAGCCATTGGGTGCGGCCATCAGGCAGTTCGCGGCCGCGATCAAGACAAGGGCCACGGCGTGTTGAAGCCGTCTCATGGTGTCCTCCTTGAAATGTTGGGAAAATGGCTGTTGGGCTAACAAGAAAGCAAATCGCCGGCCAAACTTCCAAGAAAGCCGGAGAAAGATTTCCATCCGCACAACTTACCGATATAAATAAGTTTAAATTGAGGAACAAGGCTGACCAGTCATCCCGGCCGCCGGTCTTCGGTCAAAGGGCGTTCATTTAGATTGACAAAAGGTATTGGATGTGAAACGTAATGTAGCATTCCCAGCTTGGCAGGAGAACGCGCCATGAAAAGCAAAAAGATCAAATTGGGCCTGATCACCACCAGCAACGTCCTGGCCGACGATACCCGGAATCTTTCCGCGGATTTCGACATCGATCTCGAAACCGCCTTCGCCGCCTTGGATGACGCCATACCGTTCGCCAAACGGATGCAGGCCGCCGGCGTGGAGACGATCATGACCGGTCACGGAACGAGACGCCGCATCGCCGGCCACCTTCGCGTGCCCGTGGTTTCATTTCCCTATATAGCCATGGACGTCATTACCTGCTACAAGCGCGCCGCCGAAATCGGAACTAAGGTGTTTGCGGCCTTGCAGCAGAATAAGATCGAAGGGGTCGAAATCCTGGAAGAGCTGCTTCACGTGACCATCGACCAATTTTCCTATGAAGACATCCCCGGCCTCAAGGAACTCATCCACTTGGCCAAAACCAAGGAATACAGCGTCGTGGTCGGCGGCGGATTCACCATCCCCTATGCCAAACAATGCGGCCTGCCGGTGGTGGAATTCCAGCGCTCGAAAGAGGCGATTACGTCCACCATTGAACATGCCAAGGCGATCGTCATGGCCAACCGAAAAGAGCGAGAGCAGGCGCAGCGGTACCGGTGCATCATCGACTCCGTGTCCGACGGCATTGTCGGGCTGGACGAAATGGGCCGCATCACCAGCGTCAATATCAAGGCCGAGGAATTGCTGAACATCGACGAGCAGAACGCCTTGGGCAAATCCATTTCCGCCTTTTTGCCCAACCTTCCCTTCGACGAAATCATTTCGAACAACCGGCCGGAGAGAGACCGCCTGGAAAGGATCAACAACACGACCTTCCTGTTTAATTTTCATCCCTTTACGGTGGACGACGAAATCGCGGGCTGCGTCTTCACTTTCAAAGAAGTCTCCAACATCATGCGCTCGGAACAGAAGATCAGAAGGTCGTTTTCCAAGGGACACGTGGCCAAATATGTGATCGAGGATTTGGTGTATGCATGCGAGGCCATGCACGGGCTGACCGCCATGGGCAAGCAATACGCCAAAACGGATTCCAATCTTCTTATCTTGGGGGAGACCGGAACCGGAAAGGAAATCCTGGCCCAAAGCATTCACAACTTGAGCAAAAGAAGGAGACACCCTTTTGTTTCCATCAATTGCGCCGCCTTGCCCGATCAATTGCTGGAAAGCGAACTCTTCGGTTACGAAGACGGCGCGTTCACCGGATCGAGGCGGGGCGGCAAACCCGGGCTGTTCGAGCTGGCGCATAAGGGGACTATTTTTTTGGATGAAATCGGCGAAACACAGGCCAGCGTTCAGATTCGTTTGTTAAGGGTCCTGCAAGAAAAAGAAATCATGCGATTAGGCGGCGACCATCTCATACCGGTGGATGTGCGGGTCATCGCCGCGTCGAACAAAGATTTGAGCAAAGCGGTTCACCGCGGTGAATTTCGGGAGGATCTTTTCTTTCGTTTGAACGTGCTCAATATGAGCATTCCACCTCTCCGTGAAAGGCTGGAAGACATACCGGTTCTTCTGAATAAATTCATTCTGGATTTCTCGAATAAATACTCGCTGTCTCCTTTCCTCGTTCCTGACCACTGTGTAAATAAGCTGATGAATTACTATTGGCCTGGAAATATTCGGCAGCTTCAAAATTTTATAGAACGTATGGTTCTTCTTTCCGATTCAAGTTTTAGTCAAAAAGTATTTGATAAATTGTATGGCGAGCTTAAGGAATATCAATTCAACAATAACATGGTTTCTTCTACCATGAACAACAATACGTTAAAAGATGAAATGAATGATTTAAAGAAACAAGCGGAACTTGATATAATAGAGCGTGCGCTTGAGAAGACCCAATACTCCAAAACCAGGGCCGCGAGCCTACTTGGTATAAGTCGAACCACGCTTTGGAAAAAAATGAAAGAAGCCGGATACTAAAGGGCTAGCTGGCGGTTCGGCTCAAGAAGGAAAAAATAGAGAATATCCCAAACGGTCTTTGAATGCGAAGGCCGAGAGTTCGGGTTTCACGGTTTCGCAAATGAAATCAATTTGTTGCAAATAGCCCCGCTCTTGTTCCCCTCGTGCGAATACCGCCCAAGCCGGCCCGGGCCTAACGGCCGCGTCCCGCGCCCTTTTTTCGGCCCCTACCTTTCGATAACGCGCGGAAGGCATTGACCCGGCCGGATGCCTGAACCATAATTATAAAATGGGTGCCTATGCCAACCGTGCGAAGGCGCTCGCCCGATCGCGCGGCAAGGCGCCCGCCTTTTTCCCGAATCGCGCCCGAAAATCGGGAAAAGAGAAAGGAGCGAAAATGTTTCAAGCGAAAACAACCCTGTCCCGCGGCCTGGGGATATTCGTCATGGCGGCCCTGGTCGGCCTGATTGCTTGGGGGCCACGCGCGGCCGCGGCCGAGAACAACCGGGTGGAGCAGGTCAAGAAGGAAATGGCCGAAGCCGCCCAGGACGTCAAGGACTTCACCATCGAGCAAAAGGATGAAGCCGTGCGCAAGGGCGAGGCCGGTCTGGCCGCCCTGGACCGGGAGACCGAAGCCCTGCAGGAGCGGATCAAACGCAACTGGGACAAGATGGACAAGACCGCCCGCGACAAGGCCGACAAGGCCCTCAAGGCGCTCAAGAAGCAGCGGAAGGCAGCGGCCAAGAAGCTGGAGGAACTGAAGAAAAGCTCTTCCAAGTCCTGGGACCACGCCAAGGAAGGTTTTGTCAAAAGCTACCAGGATCTGCGGGAGGCCTTTGACAAAGCGGTCAAGGAGTTTTAAGCCGGAGCAACACCTGGTGTATCCGCCGTGGGCCGGGCCTCGGTCTGGGCTGGTATGGTTGGAAAACAAGGCATGATCGACGAAATCAAGATGTACGGCCGCTTCGCTTCGCGTCTGCGGCCTTTCTTGAAGAAAAAAATCACCCTGAAAGACGCTCGGGCCGTGGTCAAGCGTCGCTTGGCCGAGCGTGGGGACCAGTTTCTGCGCCTCATGGAAAAAGGCGTTTTCGGCTACCCGGACAGTCCCTATCTGGCGCTCATGAAGCTGGCCGGGTGCGAGATGGGCGACTTGAGGAACATGGTCCGGGACCGGGGCCTTGACGAAACCCTGCTCGAACTGAGACGGGCCGGCGTGTACGTCGATTTCGATGAATTCAAGGGCCGCAAGCCCATCGTTAGACAGGGCCGGGTCATCCCGCTGGGTCCGACGGGTTTCGACAACCCCTTCACCAGCTCCCATTACTACACCCAGAGCGGAGGAACGACCGGGGCCGGGACACGGGCGCCGCAGGACCTGGATAACCTGGTCTCGCGGTCCTACCACGACCTCCTGTTCTACGAAGCCCACGGCCTGCTGGGCGTTCCCACGGCCATGTGGTTCGGTATTTTGCCCTCGGGCGGAGGCGTGAACACCATGCTGCGCCAAGTGCAGATCGGGCAGTTGGCCGAAAAATGGTTCACGCCCCTCGTGCCCGGAGACCTGCGGCCGGCGCTGCGGTTCCGTTTGGCCACCTGGGCCATCGTGACCACGGCCCGGCTCCTGGGCGAACCCTTCCCCTATCCCGAACTGCTGCGCCTGGACCAGGCCGAAGTGCTGGCCCGTTGGGCGGCAAACGCCATTCAGACCCGCGGCGCGTGCCTGATCCGGACCTATGTCAGCGCCGCGCTTCGGGTCTGCCTGGCCGCGCGGGAGGCTGGTCTGGATCTAACCGGGGCGACGTTCATCGGCGCCGGGGAGGCGGCCACGCCGGCCAAGGCGCGGGGCATCGCCGCGTCCGGGGCACGGCTGCTGTCGAGTTACACCATCTCGGAAATGGGCGCCATGGGCAAAAGCTGCGCCGTCCCGGCGGATGAGAGCGACGTCCACTTTTTCCATGACATCTATGGCCTCATCACCCATCCGCGCCGGGCGCCCAACTCCGACGCCCTGGTGGACGCGTTCCATTTCACCACGCTCCTACCGACCGCGCCCAAGATTCTGCTGAACGTGGAGGCCGACGACTACGGCATCCTCGAACGCCGTCCCTGCGGCTGCCTGCTGGGGGAGTATGGCTTCGATATGCACATCCGCGAGGTCCGCAGTTTCCAGAAGTTGACCGGGGAGGGCATGACCCTGGTGGGCAGCGACATGGTCCGCGTCCTCGAAGAGGTGCTGCCGGCCCGGTTCGGCGGCAGCCCTTTGGACTATCAGTTGGAGGAGGTCGAGGACGAGCAGGGATTCACCCGGTTGAACCTCGTCATTCATCCGCGAATCAAAATCGACCGCGAGGCGGACGTGATCGAGACCGTGGCTGAGGAACTGAAACGCGGCGGCGCCGGCAGCGACTTGGCCCGGGCCTACTGGCAACAGGCCGGGAGCCTGCGCGTCAAGCGGGCCGAGCCGGTCTGGACCTCGCGCGGCAAACTCATGCCCCTGCGGCCCGGCAGGCGGTCCGAGGCCTCCGGCGCCGCAAGGCAAGCCCCTTGAAGGTCCTCGACTTGAAGCCCCGCGAAAAAACGATCAACCCCCCCGGCCCGGAAGGGCGGCTGTGGGATGCCTGGACCCGGCGAAAGCGCTATGACCGGCCGGCCATGGAGCGCTATTATCGGATTCGGGACCGGAACCAGGCCTGGCTGGTCAGCTTGGCCCGGTCGTATCTCGAAGACAAGACAGACGCCCGGACCCTCAAGACCGACCTGTGGAACGAAGGCAAAAAAAACGAGCGGTTCTTCTCGGATTCGCCCGGCGTTAATTTCGGGATCGACATTTCCGGCGAGGTCTGCGGGCTGGCCAAGGAAAAGGTCGGGGACAAAATCCGCGTGGTCAACGCCAATATCGGGGCGCTGCCCTTTCGAGACCGCAGTTTCGATATCGTGCTGGACATCTCCACCATCGACCATTTCGACAGCCCTGAAAGCGCCGTCCGGGAATACCACCGGATTCTGAAGCCGGGCGGGGTGGTGCTCCTCGTGGTGGACAACCCGCTCTACATCGGCTTCCCGGTGCTCAAAATCCAGTCTTTCTTGGGTCTGCACGTGCCTTTCAAGGCCTTCCCGCCCTTTCGCGTGCGGCGGGCCTGCCGGGAGACAGGCTTCAACGTGGTCCGGACGTTCTGCACTTACCTGCACGTGCCGGCCTTCGTCGCCTACTTTCTCGACGATCTGAACCTGTTCGATCGCGCCAATCAAGGCCGGAATTTTCTGTGGAACATCGGCAAGAAGTACGCCGTGGTCGTGGCCCGCAAAGCCTAGGCGGTCTCGGCCCGGGCAAGGACCAGGCTAATAGAAAACTCTCACCTCTCGCAGCGTGCACTCTCCCGCGCCGGGTGAAAACGCGATTCGCAGGCGACCGACCGTCTCGGCCGGAAGAACCGCCAGAACGTCGTTGTCCCCGACCCGCAGCGCCTTCTCCAGCGAACTCTTCGAACCTGACGCCTCCTCGTCGCCCCAGCCAAAGTCCACCGTGAGCGAAGCCGGCGCGGTGGCGGTCAGGGCGAGCCGGAGCACCTTAAGCCCGGCCGGACTTCGGGGCAAAGCCGGCAGCACGAGATAGGGCGCGGGTCCGGCGGTGCGCAGTCCAATCCCGCTTGGGCGGGGGGCCGCGTCCAGGTCCTGGCGGTCTTCGATTCCGGTCAGATCCGCCAGCCCGAAGGCCGTTCCCGGATCGTTCCTCTGCCAACCCAGGGCGTCCTGGATGGCCCGGGCGGAAACCGAGGCGTCGATCCGGCGAAAGACGCGGTAGCCGTGGATATCGACAAAGGGGCGGTACGTTTCGAGCAGATAGGGTCTCAGAATCTGGAACCGGTGCTCCTGGGTAATACCGTCGATCCGCGTGGGCCAGGCCGGGCTGTCAAAGAGAATGAACTCGGGCCGGGTCGCCTCGATGTCGGCCATGATCTCTTTCTGGCGGGCGTGGGCCGAGGCGAACCAGACGATATAGTATTTGGAGCACGACGGTTTTCTGAGCAGATACGGCCAGGCGGCCTCGCTGGTCAAGGTGAAAAAGCAGTTCTGCCCGGCCGTGACCGCCTTCAGGAAATCGCGCACCTCAATCTGCTCTTGTGCCAGATAGGCCCGGTCGGGCAGGTTCACCAGCATGGCCATGCGCTGGGGGGCATAGGGCACCCTGTACAGGCGATTGAAAACAGCTTGGTTGGCCTGTTGATGAACGACAAGGGCCGCAAGGACCAGGAGAAGAATCACCGCCGGTTTGACGAGCCGGCGTAGGTACAGGGCCTGGACAATGGCCAACTGGTAGCAAAGTCCCAGCACGGCGAAGAAAGAGGCGTAGCGGATGTGATATGGATCGCTCCGGCCCAGGCCGCTCCTGAAATAGACCAGAGACAGGACGGCCAAAAGGAGCGCGACGTGAAAGGCGGTCTTGCGCCGAATCGACGGCGTGGAAACGGCCGCCCGAACCAGCAGCAGCCATTGCAGACAGATGAAAAAAACGGCCAGGGAGTGAATGGGCTGCTCGCCCGCGACCGGGCTGGGGAAAATATAACTGTCGAAATAATCCTTGTACCGCGAAAAATAGAGCAGGTTGTCCAGAAAGGCTTTGAATTCCTGGAAGCCGAGCAGGGAAAAGACGGCCAGGACGGTGGCGAAGTAGGCGGCCAAAAACAGCCCCAGCCCGCGCCAGTCCAGGGGGAGAGCCCGCCGCCGGGCTTTGGCCGATGGATCGTCTGACACGTCCCCGGTCGCCCGGACCAGACCGCGCCAGATCAGAACCGCCATGAGGCCCACGAAAACGTACGCGGCCCGTTCGATGGTCACGAACCACTGCAGGGCCGCGATGACGCCCACGGGCACGAGCAGGGCGCGCCGGCCGGAGCGGAGGAAAAACAGGAAGATGGAAAGCGCCAGCAGAACCGGGATGTCCCTGGGGTCCAGATATTGAACGAAGGGGCTGGCCATGTATCCCAAAAGCATGACCAGGCCGCACAACGCGGCCCCCCAATCCCCTAGCTCCTCACGGACGGTCAGCGTCAGGGAGACGATAAACAGCCCGCTGAATAAAGGCAGACCGGCCGCGAGCATGTGCCGAAACAACCGGCCGGCTCCGATCGAGACCTCGCCCGCGACCTTCCAGGCAGTGAAGACGCCCAGCGGGTCCCAGACCAGCCCGTGCACGAAGAACGACTTCGTCCACAGGCCTTTGACCGTCAAGTAATTGAAGGCCGGGGTGAGCGACTCGCCTTCGTGAAAAATGTCCAGCGGGCCGGTTGGGAACGATTCCGTGAGCAGCGAGGCCGCCGGAATCAGGTTCCAATACAGGATCAGGATGCAGCCGATGACGACCACCGGCCGGGCGTGGAGCGGCGCGATCGGCAGGGCGGTCTCGAACTCCTCAATCTTATTCATGGGGAACAGCTTGAGATAGTGCAGCAGGGCCAGACAGGCGGCCGGGGCCAGAACCAGCAGCAGAAAACGCAGGATGTTGTTCGTCGGATTGAACTCGATTTCGGTGAGCGGGCCGACCAGACCCTGGGGGTTGCTGAAAGGCAGCCGGATATAAGGCCAGAGCAGCATGAAGATCGCGCCCACGGCCAGGCCGAGGATCAGGGGCCACAAGGCCCCCCGGCTGTGTTCCGGCTCCGTTTCGGGCTGCTCAGGCCGTGGATTCATGGTAGGCTTCTTCGGCGTTCACGGCCCAGATGTTGGCCTTGTCCGTTCGGCCTTGGACAATGTTGTCAACCGCTGTCATGGCCGCTAGCATGGAATGGTCCATGTTGTTGTAGCGGTGCATGCCGTTGCGGCCGATGAGGAACAGGTTGGTGAACCGATCCGTGAAGTCGCGGATACGGCCCATCTCGCCGTAGGTGCCGAAGTAGGCCGGGTAGGCCTTGGGGGAGCGGATGACCATCTGGTCCAGCACGTCGGCCCGGTCGATGAATCGGATGCGGGCCAGTTCATCGGCGGCCATGCGGCCCATCTCCTCGTCGGGCAGGCTCCACAGATCGTCGCCCTCGTTGCAGAAGTATTCCAGGCCCACCCAAACCGTGTTCGGGTCCGCGATCAGATACGGGCTCCAGTTGTTGAAAATGTCAATCCGGCCCAAGCGGACGTCCGGCTCCTGCACGTAAATCCAGTTGTCCGGCAGGATGTCGTTCACCGTCCGCATCCGGGTGTGGTTGGTATAGAGAATCCGACGGAGCAGCAGGCCCACGATGATGAAGTCCCGATAGACCAGCCCCTCGGACACCCGGCGCACCTCGTCCGGCACCTCCCCTTCGAAGCCGCGGATCAGGTCCTTGACGGGCATGGTCGAGAAAAAATAGTCCGTGGCTAGTGCGCTGATTTGTCCGCTGGTCGCATCCCGCACCCGGACCTCCACAATCCGGTCGCCCTCGGCCTTGAGACCCACCACCTGCTGGCCCCGCCGAACCTCGCCGCCCCGTTTCGACACCTGGGCGGCCACCTCCTCCCACATCTGGCCAGGCCCGTATTTGGGATAGAGGAAGCGCTCGATCAGGCTGGTCTCCGTGTCTTTCTGAGCCAGGGAGTTGTCCTGGGATAGGGCTTTTCTGACCGCGTGCTTGATTACGCCCGTTATGGACAGGCCTTTGACCCGCTGCGCGCCCCAGTCCGCGGCGATCTGGTCGCAGCCGATCCCCCACACCTTTTCCGTGTAATCCTTGAAAAAAGTCTCGTACAACTCCCCGCCGAAGCGGTTGATGAAAAAATCCTCAAGGTTTTTTTCCGGTTTGATCGGCCGCAGCCGCGCCCGGGCATAGCCCAGGGCGATGTTCATGGAGGAAAGCGTCCCAAGACCGGCCAGGGTGCGCCAGTTGAGCGACACCGGGTAATCGAAAAACTTCCGGCGGTAGAGAATCCGGGAGATGCGCTGGCGGCGCAACATGACCCGATCGTCGGTTTCCGGGTTCGGAGCGCCGGGCAAGGACGAAAGTTCGGGCTGCCGCCCGAGCAGCAGGTCGTCCCGGCTGGGCGCGCCTTGAAGAGGCAGGAACTTCAACCACCAGGCCATCACCTCGTCGGACTTGGAAAAGAACCGGTGGATACCGACGTCGATCCGGTTGCCCTTGTAATCGATGGTTTTGGCTATGCCGCCGATCCGATCGGTGGCTTCCAGCACCACCGGCCGGACGCGGGTCTTCTCCGCAAGTTCGTAAGCGGCGGTCAGGCCGGCCGGTCCCGCCCCGGCGATGACCGCGATCCCTGAGGCTGTGTTCATGCTGGCTCCCAAAAGCGCGGCTGGCTCGTTCGTTTCACCATTCCGGTCGCGCCGGTTTGTGTCCAGTGCGGAACATTTGGATGCGAAGATCGGAAGAGGACCAATAAAAAAGGGGCGATCGCAATGGATTCGCCCCCTTCATTTTCCTGGTGCCGAGGGACGGAATCGAACCATCGACACAGGGATTTTCAGTCCCCTGCTCTACCGACTGAGCTACCTCGGCGCCCGCGTCATTCAGGCGTTCCCAATCTAAGGCAGGCCTTCGGGCTTTGTCAAGAAAAAGTCGGCCGGCCCCCAAGTTTTTGGCTGGACGCCATTTTTAGGCCGACTCCGGACCCTCGCCGGTCCTGCCTGGACCGCCGAGGGTCGGATCAACGTCGAATTTATGTCCAATGGTTTTAACGAAAAAAGGGAAACTTAGGGCCGAAATTCGTTCATTACCACAACCCTTTTTTCTTGACAGAAGCCAACGAAATGACTATTTTTTTTGTTGGTGGACCCTATAGAATTTGTGTTTCGTAGTCTTACCCGCACCAAGAAGAAAACGAGAATTTGAAAGCACGCGTTTTCCGAATGAAGACGGGATAGGCGTGATCGGCGGAAAAACCGACGACCCGAATGTGCACGACGGTAAAGCGCAACGGGCGTTTCCACTTTCCCCATGGACTTGGATCAAGAAGTTCCGGATGATTGACGGATGAAGGATTGTTTACCTGATTACACAAAGGCCAACGAAAATGAAAAAGAGAAGAATCGTCGATTCATCCAAGCTGATCGAAGCGGTGGAGTCCGGCCAGCTCGATAAAAAAATCATCGACAAGTTCGGTCTGAAGAGCGTACGTCCCAAGAAAGACAGCCCCACCGGAACAAGGACCCGGCGACGCCGCTCTCAGGTGGCGGCCGATCCGATCGCGGACGTGTTGGGCGAGATCAAGATCAACCGGCGGGGGTCCTTGGTCGTGTCCAAGGCCCTGGTGGAAACTTTGGGGCTTTCTCAGGGGGATGTCTTTCGCGTGCGCAAAACCCGCGCCGGCATCTATCTGACCCGCATCTGATACGCGGGGACCGGCCTGCGATTGGCCGCCCCACCCGCCTGAACATGTGCGCTTCGGCTCGCATCTTTGCCTGTTACACTTCGCCGGAAAGCGCAATCTATTCAATTAGCCAGAAGCAGCCACAATATCCCAAAACATTGAATTAAGCCCGGCTGGCCTGGGTGAATTGCTGGTGGAAGCGGCGCACCCGCTGGATATAAAGGCGCGTTTCCTCGGGCAGGGTCGCGGGCGAGCGGTCCATGCGACCGGGACCCCAATTGTAAGCGGCCAGGGCCTGGTCCAGGTCCCCGCCGTAGCGGTCCAGCATCTGTCTCAGATACCGGCACCCGCCATAGATGTTCTGGACAGGATCCAGGGCGTTGCCCACGCCCAAATCCCGCGCGGTTTCGGGCATGAGCTGCATCAGACCTTGAGCCCCGGCCCGAGACACGGAGCCCGGATCGAAATCGGATTCGGCCCGGATCACGGCCCGAACCAGGTTCGGGTCCAGACCGAAAGTTTGGGCCGATTTTTCGATGAGCCCGTCAAATTTTTGTCCCTTCGGCCGGGAGGCTGACGGGTTTGGAGCCGATATGTCTTCGGACAAGGCCGAGAGATGCGAAGGCCACGGCGGTGGGGTTAAATCCGCGCCGACCGAGGAAGCGGTCCTGGCGCTTTGGGCCTGGGGCCAGGCTCGGGCCAGGGACATCAGCCAATCCTGGGAGCCTTGGCCGGCCGCACCCGATTCGTCCTCGGATTCCAGGGGACTCGGGGCGAGCAAAGTCAGCATGGATAAAAGCATTTGAAGGCGCAGGGATTCGACCTGGGCCGGGGAGAGATTCGCGCCGGCAGCCGCGGATTGGCCCTCCAGGGCCGCGGCCAAGGCCTGACCGAAGCGCCCGTCCCCATCCTTGGAGGCAACGGTCTCGGACGCGGACCCGGCCGCGTCGGACAGCCTCAAGAGTTGGATGCTCAGGTCGATCATGGTTCTCCCCCATACCCACCGGGCATGATCCCTTGAAGGCTGCAATTCCCTTGCCAGCTCGGGAACGACCCCGCAAGAATCAAGGAAGTTCCTTTTCGTGGAATCGGCTTGCCGGTTTCACATTGTACCTAAACGGTTGCCAAATCGTGTCTGGTAGTTTATGAATCGAAAAAAGATGAAATCAAATCCAAGCAGACGAGGTGCCTTGCCATGCGAAAGAATAGCCATCTCGCGTCAACCAATGCCGCGATTCGGGTCCTGCTTGTTCTATGCGCCCTGTTGCTGATGACTTCGTGCGCCACATCCGCCAAAAGGAACTTGTTCCAGGCCATAACCGACAATGACAGGACGGCTATCGAAGCTTTGCCCAAGGACGCGAAAGAACTAAAAGCCCGCGACGAGTTCGGATCAACGCTGCTTCATCTGGCCGTTAAGAAGAATCGTCCGGACATGGTAAAAATACTCATCGCCCAAGGCGCGGATGTTAATGCTAAGGATTGTGGCGGAGATACTCCGTTAATGAAAGCGGTAGTTGTTGGTTCAAAAAAGATAGTAAGAGTCTTGCTTGAAAATGGAGCGGATGTCAATATTACGGATAGCTTTCGAAAATCCGCTATCTATCGAGCAGTCGAATTTTATCAAAATAACATATTAGATCTCTTGCTAAAATTCAGCGGAGAAGCTAACGATAAATCATCGGGCAGTAACTCTCCATTGTTCCTGGCAGCGGAGAAGAACAACCTAGGTGCGATTGAAATATTGATTGACCACGGCGCAGATGTAAATAATCAAAACGACGCAGGATTCACGGCCCTTTTTGCTGCAGTTTACAAAGGGCATAAAGAAGCGGCAGAGTTGTTGATCAAAAAAGGCGCGGACATCAATATTTCCGATTTTGCGGGCGGTACACCTCTTGAGCATGCAGTTATATATGGATATATTTGCCTTGTTCGTCTTCTTATTAAGCATGGCGCTGATGTCAACAAACAGTCTAGATGGGGAACAGCACCTTTATCTTTCGCTGCGTTTACAGGAAGAATAGATATGGTTGAAGTGTTGTTGAAAAATAAAGCAGATATCTCTGTTCGTGATAATTCCGGGGGAACGCCGCTACATAATACCTGCCGTAGGGGAAATTTGGAAATGACCAAATTTCTCATCGCCCATGGCGCTGATTTAAAAACTAAAGATAAAAAAGGCAAAACGCCTTATGATTATGCAGTGGATAATGGGTTTGAAGAAGTTGTTGAGTTTTTGGATTCTCTAAAATAATCAGCTTCCCTTCTATGAAGTCGTCTTCGGCTCGGGCAAGACATGCCTCGCCTCTATGGCCCACCTACTGAGGTTTTTGGGAGGGTTCCCCCAAATCGAGACCGTTGCATAAGTTCGAGAGTTGAATTTTTTCTTCTTCCTTGGTCTTTTTGGTTCGATTTAATCCGAGGAATTGGAATTTGAAGCCGCCGAGGGAGCCCGAAACACTTTGTTG